>Ga0179591_1336747_pt1 | contig 18816 bp, 21 predicted proteins | sample CZOMad2_1_08_16f_FD_182891 | JGI IMG/M metagenome (GOLD analysis project Ga0179591, IMG submission 182891) | Vadose zone soil fungal communities from Angelo Coast Range Reserve, California, USA - CZOMad2_1_08_16fungal (PacBio error correction) | ecosystem: Environmental > Terrestrial > Soil >... | reverse complement strand
GTTCCGAGCCTTCAGACTTCCCAATAGCCCCCCCCCCGATTGTAGTTCTCTCGCGCCACGACCTCTTCTCCGATTTTCGGAGGGGGGATTTTTCTCACAGATAAAGATCTCTACCTAAGCTTTTTTTTTCTTCTTCCGTGAAACACATTGGCCTTGAATTCCTTTTTAGGCCCCTCGCAGGGAACGCGGCTCGTTTCCTTTTTGCCGTCTCATTGTAGCCCCCCCCACCCCCCAAGCTCCATCCTTTTTAACTCGCTCAATCCTGTTTCTTTCTTCGGGTCTCCATGAAAGACCTGCCCCTGACTCTTGCTGTCTTTTTGTTAGCGACACTCGATCTCCTGATAGTCCTCGAATTCGAATCCCCTTCGGCTTTTCTCTCCAGCTCCTCCATGTACTTTCTAGATTCCCTTCCCTGACCCCGACTAGATGGAATTTAGATTTTTTTCTGAGCCTAGCTGGCCGTGTCAGCGTGGGATTCTCCAAGAAAGGGGGCTGAACCCTCACCTCCGATGTTTTTGCGGTCGTCGCGCCCTCTCTCTTCTTCTTCCACAGGACATCAGCTTCCCGTTTTTTTTTTTTTATTCAATTTCGAGAACCCTCCCCCACTCGTCTCTGGTGTTTTTTCTGAGAGTAGACATGTCCTTCACTCAGCCCCGATGCGCCCCCTTTTTTTTTCTGAAGTTTTTCCCTTCCTAGGCTCCGACGCTGTCAGGACACAGTCCCCCCAGATTTTTTCAGATCCGTTCTGTTGCAGTTTCACAGCCTGATTTTTATCACTTCCCCAAGGGATTTGCACCCTCTCATAATCGGACCTGGGACTCTCCTCTTCGACCCCGTCTTTTCCCCCCCCAGTCTTCCTTTTGTTGAGCTACTTCCCGAATGGGTTGTACCCCCTTGCCGGTACACTTTTGGGCCAAGTTTTTCACTCAACCTTCTTTGGGAGTTTAATCTTTTTAACCCTTTTTTCCTCCGGGTCCCATTGAAGCTCCCTCGCGAGTTTTTTTTTCCCCCCGAGCCCTTCTTCCTTTGTTTTTTTTGGATTCTTCTCCCCTTTGAACAGTAGTTCGCATTTTAGCGTGACTTCCTTTTCTTGAGAGAACTCCTTCGAAGATTCTCGATTCTTTACAGATCCCTTCTCCAAAATACTACAAGTTAACCTTTCCGTTCTTCCTAGTTGTGAGTTCAAGCTTTCCGAGATATTTCCCTTCCCTTGATCGAGATTTCGTGAGAATTTTTTCCCGACCCCCTTCTCTGCAAGCTTTCCCTCTCCTCGGCTCCCCTTTTTTCTTTGAGAATTTTTCCTCCCCAAGATATCCAGATTTCCCAGTCTGCCCTCTTGTCTCCTGTTTTCCCTTTTCTCCATTTTTCACTACGACGCCCGGCCTTATAAACGGACATCGCCATCTTCAATCTCCACTCCTTATCCTTTTTCTTTTTTCTCCCACAACCTTTTTCTCCACTCACGCGCGTCCGATGACAGAGGATCCCCCAAGGCTGTTTCACTAGGAAGCTTCCGGGGCTTTTTTTTTTTTTTTTAGCCCGGCCCTCTAGAAACTTTTTTCCTTCTGGGCAGCCGAAGAAGGGGTATTTTTGGTGGTGTTTTTTGAGAGCGTCTGCTTTGAGTCAGCGCTCCAACCCTCCTGAGGTTTCCCTTTTCTTTTCAAATCTATCGCTTTCCTTCGTAGCGTTTTGTGCATAACCCCTAAGTTTTCTATATTAGTACAAATCTTTTTTCCCGTCATCACGGGTCTTCTCCATTGAACTTTTTTTTTCCTTCCGGGAAGATCCGTAGATAGGCAGTGAGGTTCCCTTGACTTTCTTCCCTACCCAAGTCCTTCCCCAAGCGTGAACGCCGATGATCTCCGGTCGTCTTTTTTCCATTTTCGAGTTTCCTCTTTAGACCCCCCTTCTTTGCCCTCGATCGAGCTCGCAGATTTCTTTCCCTAAGAGCCTCTCACTAAGTTCTCAGGTTCCTTATATCCCTCTTCGAATTTTCTTCTTCGATAGAAATACCTCTAGACGTATCCAGTAGAGAGTCCGTCGGAAGTTTTTTTCCCTCCCTGGCCCTTTATTACGCTCTGACTGGGTCTTCTCTCCCCCCTTAGGTTTTGCTAGCATTCTTTCCCATTTCATGGCCCTCCAAAGCTGTTTTTTTTTTCCCCTTCCGCAGGTTTTTTTTCCCCATGAAAATGGCCCCCTTTTTCGGGGCGATTCTATTCTCCTTCCTAAATTAACCTCCTTTTTCCCCTCCTTTGTGGCCCCTCCCCCGAAGGGATGCCCGTAATTTGAAATTTTTCTGTTTACTCTTAGAGGCTTTTTTTTTTGAACCCTTAACGTTTCTTTCAATGTTCTTCACCTCCTCCCCGCAGGAGTTGTTTTATCCGTCGCTCGGACTCCCCTGCTAGTCTTTCCAAGACCTTTCTCGAGTCCTTTTTTTTAGGGGACATTTCTCTCGATCTGTAGTGTTTCGTTCATAGTTTCCCCTTCTAAGATCTTTTTTGTCGCCCCTCTGAGGATCCTAATATATAGTCCCCTTGAAGACTTACTCTTTTTAAGGTAAGTTTTGTCTTTCTTCCCCTCCTTTCAGCTATGTTTTATACAGTCGAGAGAAGAGATTTCCAGGAACCCCGGGTCGAGGGTCTTTCTGATAGAGTCCCTTTCAGTTTTTTTTTCGCCCGGATTCGACCATTTTCTCCTTGTTCCTTCCTTTCTCTCCTCCCTCTTGAGAGCTCAAAACCCATCGACTCTTTTTTCTGGGGCTTTTCGTATCCCTCTAGGTCCTCACTCCTGATTTCCCGATGCTTGATTTTGTCAAATTTTCTCCCCCCCACGCTTTTCCCATTTTTCGCACTTCCTCCTAATTGTGTTTATTATTTGTGCTTTTCTGGCCGGTTTCCTAGATTCCAGCTTTGTCAGCCTCTCCTGGTCTTCTCTCCTTTTTTCCCGGATTTTCCCTTCGGCGACTTTTCGGGCGTTTTTTTTCCCGTTTTTGTAGCTTTAACCTCCCTTTTTTCCTCTCTCCGTTTTTTTTTGAGCTGGGCACAGCCTCCCACAAACCATTTTGACTCCCTAATCTCATGCACACTCCTCCCTATTACCCTTCAATAGTCTGCAGATTTCCTTGTCCTTCACTCCACATGAGCCCCTGGAAGTCCCGCAGCTCACAATTTTTCCTCGGTTTTTTTTTTTTTCCCCTTGTCGTTTTCCTTTTTCCCGCTTTAAGCTCCGAATCGGGCAGTTGTCCCTCAGGCTTCAAGGTTCCTTAGAACCTCGTGTCGGTGATCCCCTTTTCCTCAACCTGAATGCCTTCCTGCTCACCTAGTGTTTTTTCCAGAGCCTTTTTGGCCTCTCAAGCTACCTTCAGCTCCTTTCTCCCGATTTTCCTTTAAGCTCCTCTTTAGATAAGACACTCCTGGAGGGCCCGGCCTCTCTCTCCCCAAAGGCTTCCGCTTCTTAGTGCGCCCTCATTGATCTTCCACCCCTTCTAGATGTCCCCAGTTTTTTTTAGACCCCCCCCTTCCTTTGAGATCTTTCCCCCCTTCAAGACGTGGTCGTTTGGGACTTGCCCTTGAAGAGATTGAGAACTTTCTGAGATACCCGGTTTTCCCTTTCAGGTTCCGCCGCCCCCAGACGACCAAACTTCTCGCCAGTTGCGCTTTTCCCTTACCGATTCCCTTCTTCCTTCTTTCCTGGGCTCTTCTTGACTCGTCCCGTCGCGACTAGGATTTCTAAGGTTTTTCCCCTCCGGATTTTTTCACGAAGTCCCTGATTCAATTACACTCAAAACTGAAATTCCCTTCCTCTAAATCCCGCCAGGACTCAAAAATCTGTCCCCCCTCGATCTGAACGTCTTGGTTTCTCCTATAGGACGGACTTCTATTATAACTCGTCTTCTTTCTCCCTTATTTCTCCACCACAGGCCGTTCAAGGGCTCCCCCAGCTGGGTTCCCTTGCGCCTCGGTCGCTCGTGTTGTTCCTGAGAGTCCCCCGGAACTGCCCCGCCTTTTTTTTTTTTTCTTAGATTGTACCCGCGTTGCGCCTTTTTTTCCTCAGAAATTTCCGAAGTTTCCCTCTCTACGCCGTCCTCATACTTCTCTTTTTGCGATTTCTATCGGAACCTCCTCTTCTCCGGGGTTGTTCGCCTATGAACCTCTCTCGAGTAGCTTTTACCGAAAAGTCCTTTTTTCTTCATAATCCTTTTTCTTTCTCGCGACTGCGGCGTTTACCCATACGTTGCGAGTACAAATCGCCTTCCGGTTCCCCCCTACCTTTTCTTCGGTCCACGTCCTCCTCTTTCCCTTAATTTGCGCAGCCGCTAGGTTAATTCCCCCCAGCTAGACTTCCCCCTATTCCTTTCCCCCCCCCAGGTCCCCCTTTCCTTCTTGAAGATCCTTCTCTCTCCTGCTGGAGGCCCCCAATTTGATTCCTGCCGCTTTTTCTATTTCTTATTTGGCCCCTCCACTACCCCCGTCTTTTTGTTCCCCTTTTATTGACTTCTCTCCTTTTCGACGTCCCTCTCCCTAAACCGTTTTTTTCTTTTCTTTTTTTTGATTCCCCGGTTTCGCTCCCTCGAGACCTCACTTGCCTTCCTTCCCCACATCTTCCTCCCTGTAGGTCCCTCTTCGAGCCTCCTCCTCTCCTTCCAGATTCCCCCTAGCTTAACGACCGAGGTCCCCAGACGTTTTTTTGCCGAGGCTGAAGTTTCCTCCGTCATTTGAACATTCTTTTTGTCCCTTTCCCTTCCTTCGAGACCCAATTCGAGATATCTGGCAGTTGATTCCGAGCTCCCCGTTGATTCCTCCCTCGTTGTATTTTTTTGCCGACTCTTGAGAGTCTCACCTTTCGGATTATGCAGTTTTTGCAGTCCCAGAAATTCTCGTAATCCAAATGTTTCCCTATTATCAGTGATACCAATTTTTCGAGATAGTAGAGATTTTGAGTCTTTTGGTCCTCTCTCTAATCTTTCAACTGGCATTCTTAGAGTCCTCAATTCCCCCCTTAGATGCAAATCTCCCGGTGAAAGGTCACTAGTTTTCTCAGTTTTTCCAGGGTGGTGCTTTTGTCCTTTTTGACCTTTGAGCGAATTTCCTTCCTTTTTTTTTTCTGTCAGATTGTGTCGTCATTATACTCTTATCAATCACCTGCAACTTCTAGTCCTTTGATCCTACTTCTCACTTTCTTTCCCCTCCCAGTTCCCTTACAGTGGGCGCCTACCGCGAGCCTTTGGCACACTTTATTCTTTCCCCCCTCCCCTCTTCCTTCAAGAACGTTTTGGCGAGACTCGGCCGTGATACCGCTCTCCCCGAAATTCGTCATTTTTTGCGGCGCCTTTTCCCCCTCAGTTCTTTTTAGTGATGGTCTTCCTTTCGTCCTTCCAGGATTCGGTTTTTTCCTTAGACCGACTGCGGTGTACCCATGTACGAGATTTCCCTTACCCTTACTTCCTTTTTAGTAGGTTTCCAGTCCGGACGGCTGGTGATCCTTCTAACTTCGTGACGCCCTTAAAGCGGTCTTTTTTCCTTTAGCGCTGTACCCTCCGTCTAGAAAGCGCCAGTCGGGTTTTGGTTTTGAGACTGCCTTCCGACTTTTCGAATGATCTTCGGCTCACATTTTTTTCCATCCTGGCGTCGCGGCGCTCCCTCTTTTTTTACGCGAACCCCCGGATTCTCTCCGAGCCCCCGGAGTTTCTGATTTCATGTTTACCTTTGAGTCCCCTCCCGTGGCCTTTCCGGCCCCCCTTCCCTTTTTTGAGCTTTTTAGCACCCCTCCGATACTCCAACCCTCGAATTTTTCGTCCCTTCACGATGTCTTGGGTCCCCTGCTTTTTTAAGGTCTTCCTGTAGATGCTCCTTTTAACGCCGCTTCTCCTCCCGCTCCCTCTTAGGTAATCCGAAGTCCCTCGATTGCTCCTCCCCCCAGGCTCTCTTTATAAGTCCTTTTGCACCTTCGGGGACGGCGTCGACTGTGCCATCATTTTCTAAGATTTGGTGTTGTTTCTAGATTTTCCCTTTCCCTCGCAGACCCTCACGACGCCCCAGGCGCTTCAGATGCCACCCCAGCCCGTCTCTCTCTAGCGGTCAACCTAGGGATTGAGCCTCGCTGCCCTTTTTCGGAGTCTTTTTTTGCGACATCTCCTCCCGCGAGTCTTCGAAGAGAGATCGGGTTCCAATCTGGTCGGATGACCTTCCTTTGGTTCTTCATGAAAGCCCTTTGCTTCTTAGTTTCCTCCCTGCACGCCGCAGGGGCTTTTCCAAGGATGAACACGGTCCTGAGACCTCTGTCTCGACCCCTGAAGACACAAACCGTGTCTCTCCTTTTTTGAGTAGACACGTTTCGCTCTGTCGAAGCACCTTGTCTAAGCCCCACTCTGTTTTTCTTAGGAAGACCAGGGAGGTCTTTCTGAAAGGACCCCTGTTTCGGACGACGCTCTGTTCAACCCCGACTTGCGATGTAGCGAATCTTGCCTGCGTCCCCGATGGCCTCCCCTCCCTTTAATCCTTCGAAAGTTTTTCACTGAACTCTCAACCGCGTTTGGAGTCATTCCGACGCCTTTCCTTTAACTTTCTACGACTCCTTACTTCACGGCCTCTTTTCCAGACTTCTTTTTTCGAGTCCCAAAGCACACGAGATCCCTTCTCTCTATTCGACCTGTCTCGAACCTGAGTTCCGTCGGAGCAATGAGTCTCTCTTGCTGCCTTACTTCCCGCTTCTAGTCCAGCGCCCTCTTTTTTTTACGATACCCAGGCTTCCTCATTGAGTTTTTTTCTCTCCTGTCTTGCTACCTTGCCTCGTGGACTTTAACCTCCTTTTCGGACGACAGCGGAAACCTTTTTTTGATGTCCTTTAGGTTCTTCGCTGTCCAGATCTCAGACGGGTTTAGAGTCCCTGGGTAAACAGTGTAGTTCCCTTCTCTTCGTTCCCCCATTGGTTCCATTGTAACTTTTTTCACGGCCCAAACTTTTCCACACTTTTCTTCTGCCAGTCTCTTCGTTTGAACGCGGCCTCCCAGGCAACGGGCGAATTTTTCCCGGGGCGCCTCTTAGCCTCTCCCTTTTTTCCCAGGAATTGTCTTTTTTTAACTTCGGCCGCCGCGCTCCCGATTCTCTTCTTCCCTAGCGAAGAGCGAATTTTAGTCCCCCTTCCAGAACTGCTTTTGTTCTCCAGTCGCGAGGAAAAGCTTTTTTCGTCATCGTTCTGCTGCAACACCCTCCTTTCCCCCCCCCCCCTCCCTGATCTTAAGCCGCGCTTTCGAGGCTTTCTTCCAGACGGGGGCCCGTCCACAACTCTCCGAGCTTCGGAAACGTCTCCTCTTTTTGGGGGGGATTTTCTTTCACATGCCCCATAATTCTTTTCTCTGTCGCTTTGGTCCCAGAGTCAACTTTATCTTCCATAGTCTCTTACCGCCTATCACCTCCAGGTTCCCCCTTCACTTTATTCTTTGGTATCTTAAGTGTGTCGATCCGCTGCACCCCCCTGCTTGAGTCCCCCCCCTTGCCTGCGTCCTATGACCTGCTCCTTTGGGGTCTCGTTTTGAACTAACGGCAGGAGTTAAGTGGCGATAGTCTCTTTTCAGATTAACTGCTTTTCCGTGCGGCCTTTTCTTAGTTTTTGAGATTGCGACATCCGACGTTTCTGAGTCTGTCTTTGCTTCTATTTAACGTCCCCCCCTCGCAGTCAGAGTAGCCTTTTCGAAGCTTCCTTCCTCAGCTGTCTTGCCCTTCCAGAATTAGCGACACGCTCCTAAGATCCTTTACGCTTTCCCTGCTCCTTGCTTCGGGATCCGGCCCTAGTCCTTTCCCCTTTTCGAGATCTTCCCCGGACACTCCTTAGTCCCCCTTTAGACGGTGTGGACAATTCTCTAAGATTTGTTGAAAGTTTTTTTTTCCCGCTTTCTGTATTTCTTTTAGCCCGCACTTTCGCGGCTGAGAGAGAGCTCCTAAGGAGTTTTTTAGAGCAGACCCTTCTGAATCCCCTAATCGGTTTCTTTTTCTCAACAACTGTCTTCGCAGGAGTTGCTATCGGCTAGTCGACCTCGTACTTTTTTTTTTTCGCAGACTTTTTTTGAAGCAGCCTCCCCTGCACATGGACTCTTCACCGGACCCTTTGAACCCTGATGAGAACCTTAGGGTTCGTCCCCCTTCTGCAGCCCTGTCAGGTGAACCCTCTTTTCGTTTTTTGACGGAACTCCTTTGATTCTTCCCCTGTTTTTTGGAACATTTCGCTTTGGGGAGTCCCCAATCGGCTAGTCCACCGTCTTTGTCTTTCAGTGACGCCGAAAGGTGTCTATCTTCGTTTTTGCGTTTCCGATCTGTCAGGCTTTTCTAGAGCTTCAGTTCTCGTGGTGATCCCCGGACTTTCGATCCTCACCCCCTCTTTTCGGTTTTTTCGCGGATTTTTTCTTCCGCGAGACTCCGGCTTTGAATTTCCCTTTCCTCTGAGTCGATCACCGGCGTTCCCCCTTGATTCTCGGTTTTAGTAGATCTTATTTTTTTTAGACTCGTACTAGATCGTCTGGAGCACCTCAGAGGCGCTCTTCCTTGCGACCCGTAGTCTTTTTTTTTTTGGGACTTTTTCCGTCCTGAAGTTGCCCTCCCCTCTCATTCTCTTTTTTTCTAGCGACCATTCTCGTTGTTTTGTTTTTTTTTTCGATAAATTGTCATTGATCTCTCTCCCCTAAGACCTGGTATTAATGAATTCCCCGCGAGCTTTCCCCCTACGCGCCCCGGATACTGTGTAGTTTTTCAGGGTATCCCCTACCTATTCCACCGAGTTACTAATGACCCCCGGCGGTGAGATTTTCCCTCCCCCGTCGGACCGCGGTCCCCTTCCCTGAGCGCCTTTTTTTCACAGAAACGCTCCAATCTCTCTCTAGGCCCCGTCTTCAGAGCTCGTTTTCCCGATTTTAGCAAGCCCCCCCATGCTCGTGAGCTTTTTCTTCGATTTTCTTTTCCTTATTTCTCCTCTCTGTATTCCTTTTCTCAGTTTTCTGTTCTTCTTTTGTGCCCTCAATAATTCCTTTCCGTTTGGGTTTTGTTTCCCTAGATCCCTGTTTCTTTTTCTTTTGAGTGATATTTTTCTTCGCTCTCAATTTTTCAACGTCTTCTCTCTTCTTTCGCCTTTTTTTTTGCAGGTGCAGGACCGACATAATTTCGGCACCATATTTCCCCCCTAATTTTTTCCCTCCTGGTACTTTTTTTTCTAACGCTACCGGGCCGGTCCTCCCTGGAGCTTTTAGGACCGGTTTATTTCCCTTTTTTTCTCCCCCAAAATACCCCTCTCGTTCTCGTCGACTGAGAGTGATCCCGAGACCGAGAGACTCTTTATTTTTTGCTTTTGGTAGTTTTTCCCAAGTCCCTTCCAGTACTTCCCCCCCCAATATACCATTCTCTGGAGTTTTTATCGTTTTGATTTTTCTCTGATGGTCAGAAGTCCTACTTCCCATACAGTGTTTCCCCCGAGACGTTGTCCTGCTTTTTCCCTCGTTCTCTCATCTTTGACTAGTCCTCTTGCATTTTTTTTTTTCGCAATCCCTCCTGATCCCCATCACCCTATAAAGGAGCGCGTTTCGACATGTCCTTCAGATTTTCGTACGCCTCTTTCTAGTCCTTCCCCCTTTGGTTTATTCTGCCCTCTTCTTCGTTCTCCGAGAATAAGGCTTCAGTGAAGGCTTATTTTCCTTTTAACACACTACTCCCTTTGACTCGAATTTATTCTATCGACCTCGAGGACCTCCTAAGACTTTTACTTTTTCCAGAGATCTCTTACCAAGTGCTCCCGGTCCTCGGGCTTTGAGTTTCGGTTTTTTCTTACTGTTTGTACCCTTTCTTTTCCACACCCCCTGGCCATTTTTGGAAAGTTTTCAAGGTTTATGTTCACCCCCAGAAACCCTTCTTTGTTAAAATTTTAGGGCCATATCCCCTGGATTTAGAAGTTCTATCCCCTTTACACTTTGGCTCAGGCCTTTTTTCGGATCTTCTGGAGACCCCCTTTTTATCCTCTTTCTCAAGAGTATCTCCTCTTCCACGGATTCCTCTTTTTCAAGAATTTTTTGACTACTCCTAGAGAAGACCTTGAGAAACCCTCTTTCAGCTTTCTGTATTTCCCCTACGGCACCTCTTTCCTCTTCTTGAGGTCCCTCTTCAAGACCCCCCCCTACGCGCCTGATAGTGAGGTACTTCGTTGACCCCTTTTTGACTCCTCTGCCCTTTTTTCCGGGCACTTCTTACCTTTCTCTCCCTTTATTTATAGTTTCCTTTTGTGAGAACACTCCCCTTCTCTACCGTGCCTTTTTCCCCCTGGGCCTCTTGTAAAAAGCTTCGATTCCCCGCAGAGAACCGGCCAGTTCCAAGATTCCCGGTTGGCTTCCTATAGGGTCGTTCCCCTTTTTTAGCAACTTCCCTTTCTTCGTTCTTTCGCGAGCCCGTGGTCTTCCAGGCTCCCGGCAGCTTTTGTTTTTTTGTAAGTCGCTGACCAGACTGTACAGGTCCGCCGAGTTTTTACTTTTTCGAGATCTTTTTGCAGCCGTCCTCCGCCCTAGTAAGCGCGGACCCGGATTTTTTTTTTTTGTCACGCAGAGCTTGATCCTCTGTAAACGTCTTCGTTCTTTTTCTGCGCTGCCTTCCAGTGCTTGAGCGAACGAGTCCTCTCCGATGAATTTCCTTCTTTAGAGCGTGAAAGTGACTGGCCGGTCCTCTTCTCTTCCGTGCGAGCTTTTCTTTTCTCTAGCCGGCCTTTGGAACGTTCGCTCTCCTTTCTCCTTCTATTTTTTTTTTGCTTATCCCTCCCCCGAACTATTAAGATTTTTCTCTTTTCAGTCCTAGGTTTTGACTCGCAAGCTTTTTTTCGGAGACTTTTTTATAATTATGCGTTAAGAAGCGTGGCTGTGGGAAGGCCGATTATTCGACTCTTTCCTTCTATCTCGAAACACTCCCGGTTTTTTTCGGTTTCTGCGGTCTCTATGAGATCGACCCCTCGGAGGCCCCCTTTGAGGAGGACTGCACTTCTTACAAAGGTATGTCCAGGAGAACGCTCCCTTTTTGTGACGGCGCCTGGCCCTTGAAGGTTTGCCGTTTTTTTTCCGGGATAGTACCAGAGTCAACATCTCCCTAGGACTTGACCACAGTTCGCTGTGTTTTGCTTCTTGACAACGCCTTTTACCTCGACCCTTTCTTTTTTCGTGTTTTTATGCTTTTCGTCAAGTAGCCTTTTTCTCCTTGAGACAAGTACCGTCCCCAGATTCCCGTCCTCCTTTTATTTGAAATAATCTCCTTCCCGGTTCCCTTTTCGGACATTTGAAGTTTTTTTTGTACTCTTCTGTCGCTCAGGGTTCTTTGAATCACTTTTTTGCATCAAATTTTTTTACCGTCATCTTTTTTTTTTTCTTCTGCGATTTTTTTTTTTATGTCTCTCCTCATCACTTACTTTTTCTTAACTTATCTCTTTCGGACGGTAGAACCATCTCTGGATGGTTTTTTTTTTTCTCGTCTTCCTAGGACTTTCCTCCTCTCCCCTAGATCGTCTTTCCTTCGATTTTTGCATGCGACCACCCCCCTTCAGCTTTCTTTTTCTCGAAAACTTTTCCGGTCTTTTTTTCTTAAGGTTAACAAGTGTCCTTCTCTCGCCTATAGAGACCCTCCTTTTCCTCTTTTTCGAGCTGGGAGTTTCTCGAGCCCTCCAGCTTCCAGAATTTTTTTCCCTTGGTCCTTTTTCTTCGGGTTGTTTCCGAATTTCCCCAATTTCTCACTCTCCTCCTTTTTAGGGTTCGCTTTTTCCCCTTACTAGGTCGACCTCTGGAAGAAGTTCCTCTTTGGGACTTTTTCCAAGTCTTTTTCAAAGGCGCGTCTCTGAGTCCCTTCTCTGGTGCTTAGCCTCTCTTAGACGGATTTTTTTTTTTTACTTCTTCCAAGATCTCTCGTTTTCTGTGCTACGACGTTTGAGATCTCCTTCTCATAGGACTTTCCCTGTGCGGAGTTGAGGTTCGGCTTCTCTTTCCCATATAGATTTTCTCGTTGTGGTTGAGGATTGTAACCTCTAATAGAGCCCCTGCATGTCTATTCCCCGTCTCCGCTAAGCTCTTAACAGTTCTTTTCTGTTTCGAATCCTTCTTCCTATTCCACCTCCCACGGAGAGATGCCTTTCCTCGTATCGCCGTTAAGTGCTGTTTTGACCGCTTTTTTTTCTTTTGTTGAAGTCTTTCCTGGATTTTGAGGCAACTTTTCTTTACTCCCTGTAGGGTCTTCATTGGAAAGCTCCTCTTTTTTTTTTTGGAGTCCTTTCCTCTCTTTCTTTACAGATTCCCTCCAGCCTCCAGAAGAATAGCGTGCGGTCTTTTTCTAGATATTTTGATCTTTCTCCTCCGAAAAATTTTTCCGACTCGGGCTTTGTCCCTCAGAGTCGTCCTGGTTTTACAAAGATTTATTTCCTTGTACTCTCACGTTCCTTTTTTGAAGGCCCTCCTAGAAGTTTCTTCAAGCTACTTTCTGGACCTCTGGGAGCAGCCGCTTTTCGTCTCAAGGTCGATCGCCGGCGCCTTACCCAGAACTTCCTTCGAAGCAAAAGTCCCTCGAGGGGAGTTACCTTTTCCTAGCACTAAGCGGGTTATTATTTCCTCCTCTTGTCAGCAGCTGCCGGCCTACGACTCGAAGACGGATATGAATTCTAGGCCGGCTCCCGCCTGATTACAAGAGAGACGCCAGAGGAGGTTCCTCCAGGAATCCAGAAATCCTGATTTGGAGCACCAGAAGACATTCTCCCGACGGTCACAGTTCAAGTACGCGAACAACTTTACCTTTACGCGTACGTTCCCTCCTTTGCGCCCTGATATTCCCCCCCCAACCGCCGACGGGTCGGTCTTTCCCTGTCGCGGGCCCCTGCCTCTTCCCGATCCCCTATTTCTTCACCCGTTGCACTGTGTCTTTTGCAAGTTTTCCTCAAAAAATTCTTTTTTTTTTGATCAAACCAAGGGGAACCTGTACACGGCTCCCCCGTCTCTTTCGATTTTTCCCTGCTCTGAAACGGGCTGGTCGGGGATCGGCAGCATAGGTGGTACATGCGTTTTTCCCTTAGTTCCCCCGTAAGGTATTCTTTTAACTTCTTACGGCCGTTTAAGCCGCTCTCGCCCGTTTTAATCTCCCCTCCCTCTACAGCGCAACCCTTAAGAATTTGTGTTCTCCTTGATGTTAATCCCCTATTGCAGGAGTCGTGCTGAACAAATTTAAAAGTTGTTTTTACTTCCCCCTTCCTCATGCTCCCTGCGAAGGCTCGATTATCGATGGCTTGGACTGAATCCTGTGGGACCAGAACTCTCAAGTCGAGCCAGGGCAACTATTCCAAAGGGCCCTTCCTGGGTCGGGATTTGCAGGCCTTTCTATACTTTTTGTCCATCCTGGCAGCTCGTTGGCCGACATCTTCTGTAAGTTCTGCCAACTCTTGCGAGTCCTTCCATTCGATCACCCTTTTCAAGGTGCTTAGGGACAGTATTTTTTCTCTTTACCTTCATCGCACAACTTCTCGGATTTCGTCCCTCTTCCCTCTTCTAGGCTTTTTCCAAGGGATATGCAGCGGCGGCTTTAAGTCTCCGCAGATCGCCTAGATTTTGGTGGGGAGTGCCCTTAAACTTTGATCCCTTCCCTCCTTTTTCTTCGTTGTTGTTTTCTGACGACTTTTCTCTGAAGTAAGAGAGAGTTTTTGCTTTTCTGATGCTCGGTCAATCCCCCCTCCCCTTTTAGTCACCCCCTGAAACATTTTTCAGACGCGCTCTCCCTTCCTCTTCAGTTGACAGTACAGTCTCGTATCCCCTCTTTCAGTCCTTCCCGCCTCCGACGGGTTGACTTTAAACTTGCCTCTTTTTCTAGCCCCCCTTAATCCCCTTTTTTTGGACCCCTCTCTTCCGGCCTTCTAGGGGCCAAGTTCTCCGGATAACTGGTGGCCGACCTGGATCCCCCTCCCGGTCACCCCTTTGAAGACTCTCCCGTAGGATAGCGTCCTAGGCTCCTCCCTTTTTATCCTCCCAGCGCTATATCCCTCCAGCTCCGAATTTGCCGCCCTTTTGATTGGAGACCCCCCGACCCTACTCCTTTTCAGTAGATTGTCCGCTTCTTTTGTTTCTTCCATCCTTTTTCTCTCTCCATTTCTAGTGTATCGACTCGTCGTTTAAGTTTGGATTCGCTCTTCCCGCGTCGTGCCAATTTCCCTTCTTTGGCTGGCGTTTCTTTGACCCCGAAACCCCTCCCCCTCCTAGTCCCTTTGCGATTCAGGGTCTCCCCAGACTCTTCCCCCTGTCCCTAGAAACCATCTCCCCCAAGCTGTTCTTTTTTTTTTTTCCTTTGAAAGCAGTTGATCGCAGACTTTATGCACCCCCAGGTTTTGACACTGCGCACTGTTCCCTCCTATGCGTAGGCGAGTCTTACCCTCCCCACCTAGTGACCTATTGGGTGTGGCCTTCCTGTTGGTATGCGGTTCTTATCGTTTTTTCCCTTTTCCTTGTCTTCTTAGAGGCAAGGAGTTCTTTGAACCCTCCCCCCCCCCCGCGGTTCTGGTATTGTATTCTGTCCCCCTTCAGGATCCTCTTGCTTGCCGGTCCCCGTATGCCACGATCTGGGCCCATTTTTTTTCCTTTTCCGAATAGCTTCTTTGACCGCTTTACAGTTCATCCCTCTATCCTTCTTTGTTTGATGCTTTTCTTTCTATTCTTCGATATTCCTTTTCCCCAGCCGCGACTCCCTGGAGAGGAGTTTCCGGGTCCGCTACTTCGAGCTTTTTCTTTCAAACGTCGCCCTTTGGAGTCCTTTTTTTTAGAACAAGTTTTCTTTTAGATACACTCTTGTAAACCGCGAGATTTCGTCGCGCTTCCCGATCCCCTAGGATTTTGCCGGGAGCTTTTTTTCTCTTTTTCTCAGTTTCTAGACGACTTCTGAAGTACCCTTTAGTATTGATGACGGTCCTTTCTTCGTTTTTTCTCCTCCCCAGGCCCTCCTTCTATTTTTTGGGTTTTCTGATTTTTTTTTACTCTAATCCCCCCCGTTTCTTTCGGCAATTCCCCCCGCCGACCATTTGAGTGAGTTTTCCTTTTTTCCGGACTCCTTGTCCAATGCGCCTTCGATTGTCCAGATTTCTCTTTCCCTCTATCGCGGAGGATCTTCTTTTTTCCCTGTTAAAAGCCGATTTCTCGTCGCAGCGCCTCTTTCTAAAGAAGGTGACGAGACTTTGAATTCGCTCGGCTCGAGTTTTTTAGTGATTCGTTTCGCCTGGGTCCCATCTCTCCCCTAATACTTTTTTTCTTCCGGGAAACTATCTTCGACGAACTTCCCCCGCGAGCCGAACTGAGGTATTCTTTTCTTTCTTCCAGATTCTCTTTTCCGTAGGCGCCCCTTTAGCGGATCGTCAGAGGCCTTTCTTGCCTCAGGCCTGATCAGCTTTTTTCTCCGCTCTCTTTCAGACCCCCCCTGCTGATCTTTCCTTCGCGTTCTTTTTTTCCTCGGTAAGCGGGGACTTTCGCATCCCCTCTTTCCTAGCAGGAAAGTTCTCCACGGTGCTTTTTGACCTTTTGCGTTCTACAAATTCCCTAACTCCCTTAACATGCTTTTTCCTTGATCGGCAGCACAGCTTTAAGCTTCAGCGCCTGAAAAAGAATGTCTTTATTTTTTTTTTCCCCTATTTGAGCTTAAAGCCATTACCGGAGTTCTTTTCGAATTCCCCATCAAATCTTCCTAATTTATATTTTTCCTCCTCGAGTCACGCTCGACCCCTTTTCTCTTTCCCTCTTATTTGTTCTTCTTTTCCGACCGTTTTCTACACTACCCAGAGTACTTTTTTCGGTCCCGACGAGGAATCTCGTTTTCGAGGGTTTTTTCCCCAAGATCTCACCCCCACGTGACTTTTTTCCTTTCGTGAATCCTAAAGACGAGATTACTCTTTTCCCCCAGCCGAGCTGGAGCTTTTTCTGTCTTCTTACCGTCCTTGTCGAGATGAGAACTGGACACTCTTCATTTTTTCCCTTCTGGCCTCAGTCTCCTTTGGGAGACCACGCGAGCCGCGGACGCTTGTAATTTTCTGAATCCTGAGTGTTTTTTTTTTTTTTCTTTTTTCTTTTTTTTTTTTTTTTTTGGTTCCTCTTGGTTTTTTCTTTTTTTTTCTTTCCCCCACTGAATCCCCTGAAATTCCTTTTTTTTCTTCCGCTCAAAGGACCCTAACCCAGGATAAGCCCTTTTTTTTTTCGTGAACTTTCCCGGGAGCCCAGGCTAGTCCCCACTGAAGGATTTTTCACGATTCTTTTGAGACCCAGACCCTGCTTGACTTTTTTTCCATGAGGTTTCCCACCCGTTCATTTGTATTTCTTATCTCACCCTTTAATTTTTTTCACTCACAAAAGACCAGCTTTTTAGTGAACCTGTGCACTTTTTCCTAAACATTCCTGAGTCGTATTCCAGCGTCTATCGGCACACGTTGACCACGACTCTGAGTTTTGTCTCTTCCTCAGATTTCGTATTCCCTTTCACAGAAGGTCCCGCTCTTCCGGCCTTTTCCTAAGCCGCGTCCTCCGACCCCCGTCACCATCTCAGAGAGATCCCCCCCGATAAGAACTCCTCGGTTTCGCGGAATTGCTTAGACTGCGGTCTTTTTCCCCCTTGCCCCCCTAGTAGTCACGTTTATAGGCGACGCTCTTTTTCGCGAGTGCGTCTGCCTTTGGGCAGGCAGCTCAATCTCCCCCGCTCCTAATGTAAGTGCTTCCCTCTTAGGCCCTCCCCTCCGTTTGGATCAGGCGCGTTTTCAAAAGTATATAAGATTTCCTGAGAGAAGTGAAACGCGACCGGTATTTTCCGTCCTTTCTGCGAAAAGCTCCTCTTCCGCTTCCTGCCTAGATCCCTTTTTAAGTTGGAAAATCCTTCCCTTTCTTCGTTTAGCGTAGTGAAGCTCGTGTAGCCTTCGTCCAACTGAGGATCCCTACCCTGATGGAGTACGTAGAGCTCTCCCTCGTCTTTCTGTTTTCCACCGACTTTGAACTTCCAGACCGTGCGTTTGTTCCTTTGCGGCTCTCTTTCTCTCTGGACTTCTTTTCTTCAAACGGCGGACTTTTTTACTACTCCTAGTGGTTTGTTGAGTATCTCGCAGGGGTCGAAGCACGCTTCTGGCGTATGGAGCGGCTTCTCTCCTTCGTACTTTTTACCCGCCGACGATTTAATTCTTCCCCCCGTTTCCCACGAATGGCTAGACCTCCTTTTAGAGCCGCTCCGCCCTTTCAGCCGGGGTGACGATGTTTAGATTCAACTCTTCGACGCAGCTTTGCGTTCAATTTTGCCTTTCCTCCTCCTGATCGGGGCCCTTTCGAGCTGGGCGACGGAGACCCGGTCCCCTCGGGCCCTTTTGTCTGCGCAGTACTGTGGCAGTTCCTTTGAGCGTTTTTTTTATACCTTCCCCTGGTTTTCAAGACAGGCTGGACGCTTCAAGTATTGCTCGCTTTGTCGGAGCTCACCCCCTTCGCAGCAGCAGACTCTTTGAGAGCGGTCTCTTCAGGAGGATCTGATCTAGGTTGGGGTTCTCGCCAAGCCTAACTTCACCCCTTGAATCTGATTTTTTTCTTCCTCTACCACAGAGAAGGTCGTAGTTCGGTGCTCAAAGAGGTTTGTCTTTTTCGGATCGTTATGCTTTTTTTTTTTTTTTTTTTCCTCTCTCCCCGCGGCCGGAAGCAGGAATCCCTTTCTTAAACTTTTCCACAAGAGCGGATTCCAAAATAGGCGAAGACTCCTCTGTCCCTCCCCCAAGTTGCAGGGCTCGCCCGCTCCCTAGCGCCTGCCCTGGCCCTGCTCTGTTCACCAAGCTGTACCCTTTTCGTGCCCCTCAAAATCGGTGCAGAATTGACTTGCCCCATCTTTTGGCCCCACAGCGCCCCTCTTTTTTGCCCCCCATGGGGTCGACTAGTAGCGCCCTTGCGTAAATGCCCCCTTGAAAACTACGTCGCCCCGGGTGGGGAAGATATCTGCTTTCGACTTGATGAGGTTCAAGTCTTCTTCTCCCTTGGACTTCTATGTGTTCTGAGCCTCCATCTTTTCGGCACAGTCTTCTTGAAAAGACCCTTCTTTCCTTGAACTTCCTCATCGGGCGAGGCGCTCTTTTTCGTCCCCTCTACGAGTCGGCCTTTCCTCGCCGTCCTTAAGAGAGACGCTCCAGCTGTTTCTATCTCAAATCCCTTTTTTTTGCTTCCCCCCTGGATGTATTCTTTTTACTTATGATTCCTTTATTTTCACTTCCTGGCTGAGACTGCTATGCGTGGCCCCTTTCTCCCTATGCCTTCGCTGACCCTTGGACACAATTTTAGTAGTTCATCAGATCCACCATCCTCTTTTAGAGTTATTCCCCCTGCTTTGAGAAGTTTCCCCTAGAATTTAGGTCCTCGCTCCCTCTGCCTCCGAGTAGGAGCTTTGGGTAGGGCTCATCCCTCTCAGCGCCTGGAATGATCTCTCTCTTGCGCACGCCGACACTCTCTCCCCTTTTTATCCCCTTTCTCTCTCGTGCTCGGTCTTAGCAAACCCACGGACTCGAATAAGGTGGCAGTTCTTGGATTTAAGGGTCCTCCCCCCCCTAGGTCCTCCAACTCGCTCCGTCGCCTTGTTTGTTTTATCTCTTTCGTCACATCCTGCGGAAAGCGTTTCCTTGCGAGTCTCGCTGCAATGACCTTGATTAAAAGATCTCTCAGCGGATCTCTGCCTTCCTCTTCCATCCTTTCAGTCTCTCCTCTCCTAGAATAAGACCATGTGACGCTTTCGCACGATTTGCCCCTAGATGATGCTTCTCTCCTTGGGGCGAGATTCGGGTTTTCGT
>Ga0179591_1287599_pt1 | contig 18818 bp, 23 predicted proteins | sample CZOMad2_1_08_16f_FD_182891 | JGI IMG/M metagenome (GOLD analysis project Ga0179591, IMG submission 182891) | Vadose zone soil fungal communities from Angelo Coast Range Reserve, California, USA - CZOMad2_1_08_16fungal (PacBio error correction) | ecosystem: Environmental > Terrestrial > Soil >... | reverse complement strand
CGAGTAGATGGTGTCATCGTTTGAAATTACAAATCCAGGCCGACTTCCCTTTTTTTCCCTCTCCCCTTCGGCTCTTTCGCTTTCGTCCTTTGGCAATTGCTGGTTCTCTTCCCAAAACGGCTTTCCGGTTTGGCTTTACTCGGCTGATGTTTTGCCCCTTTCTGATTGGCGTGACCTCTGTTTTTTTCTGTGCGTGGATTCGGTCACCAAATTCCCAATTTACAGAGAAACGTCAGTTTTCCCAGAGCTCCCCCCCCCCCCTTATTTCCCCTTCGCCTCTCTTCCTATTCACATCACGGCGAGACTTTGAGGAAGATTTTTTTTCTTTTTTTTGAAGCTATAACCGCTATTTGAATCATTGACCTTCTCTTTCTTAATCCGCCCCCCCTTCCCCACCCCCCACCTTTCAGTTCCTCCCCTGGGGTTTTCTTGGCCCTAATAATCCGAATTATCATTTTTTTCATGTGACTTCTCACATAGGGTTGGTCTTTTAAAAGGACGCTGCGATCACATCTTCCCCTCTCTATCCATTTCCAATCGCCCTTCTTCACAACCACGCTTGCGTCGTTGTGCGGACTTATACCAGAGGTCATCTCCCAGGACACCAGGACTAGTCTGGCGCCCTCTTCCCTTTTTTTGGTCTTTTTTTACCCCATGTCTGTCCCCCCACCCCTCTCCCGTCCCACTTTCCACAGTAGAGGTCGTCCCTCCCTTCGGATACCCCTCTCCGATGTCGCCAGATCTCGAGACAGGCCCCTGAGTAGTGCGAAGATCCCTTCCTCCATTTTACCCCGGTTCGGTGTTGATCTCTATGGTTAGCGCGCTAGAATCTACCGACCCCCCTCAGGGGCATGCTCTTACGATATCTTGAGAAATTCTTTTTGCAACCCCTTAGATTTTCTCCCTTCCGATCTAGCGTACTGACTGGCAGTTCCTCAGCCAAGCCAACTCTTTTTTCCCCCTTTGGACAGCGGCCTCCCTAGTTTCCCTTTTTCCTGGCGATGAACTCGCGGCTCTAGGCACTGTGAAGAAAGTTTTGACTTTCTATTGTTACCACTAGAGTCCGATTTCGTCGCCCTCCAGGGACTTGTGTCCCCCTTTCCCCTCTTACCCCTTTTTCCCCACACGTAGCTAATAATTCACAGCTTATCTTGTCTATTCCGTGCTCGGTACCCCCTGTTTGAGGATCCTCCGTTGTTGGAGGCAATCAATCTATTATCATCAATGGATGAATCGCTCTTCCGCGTTTTCCCTCTCCTCGTCTCTCCTTCCTCGTTGATGCCACCTGAAGCAGGCTAGATCCCCTGGCCCCCTGGATAGGGCACAGGCCTAGCCTTTTTTCTTTTTTACTCAACGCAATCAGCCTCCAGGTCGTCCGCCGACCGGCTAAACTCCTCCTCATGCCCCCCCCAAAGCGAAAGAATTCTGTGGGGCCAATTTCAAGTTTTTCCTGTCTTCCATTCTGTAAAGTTTCGGACCTTTCCTTTTCTTATTGTTTCTGCTTCTGCCTTATTGAAGATTTCTGACCTCCCCTTCTTTTCCTCGTAGAAGAGTTAACGACACCTTTCCCCCAACCCTAGCGAGTTTTTTCCCGCATCTTTTTAGGCCACAAACCCTCTCCTGCCTCTGCTATTGGTCTCCCCGATTTGGGATGGTGCGATTACACACAGATGATACGTAGGTACGTTATCTCCTCATCTGGTTCAATGGTCAACCCCACCCGTCGCCCGATATCGGGGACCCCGGGTCTTTCAGAGCAATACTCCGTATTACTCCCCTCCCCAGAACATTCCCCTGACTTCCTTCAACTCTTTGACGTTGGTCCTACCCACTTTTTTCTACGATGATGCGACGTTTCGTCTACATGGTCCTCTGGACCCCACACCCCCCTCGACCCATCTTCAACTTTTGTCAGTAACCAGTCTAACCGGTGACTTCGTCTATTCCCGATTTTGCCCATGTTATTTTTGCTTTTTGCTCCCTGGTCTCTTTTTTGAATCCTCACCACCTTCCCACCATTCTCGTTTTTCTTTTAACCATGGGATTTTGGCCGTTATGGTGTGTCTACGTTTCCTGTAGGGAGATTTGCTTTTTTTTTTTTTTTTTTTTTGGATTGAGCTATGCCTGGGTTGGTTCAACCTAGTGGAGAGAGTATTCTGTCTTTCCCTTCTGTGCCCTCTCCCACTCGATCCCTCCCTCCCCCTCCCCCCGCCTTTCTCCGCGCCTGTCTTTGTCTATGGAACCAGGGCTTTTTTTCTTCTCCCGGGTGATTTAGACTTTGAGACTTGAAGACTCTCCTTCCCTACCCTTGCCTATGAACTGACTTTCGAAATTCGCAGCGCCAAGATTTTCTTTAAAGCTCTGTTCTCGAGTGGCCCATAATTATCTAAGGAATAAGACTGCAAGTTCCTCTATTCCCACCACCCCCCCACCCCCCCCCCCCCACACAAACACCCAACCCCCAACCACAAAACCCACCCCCACCACCCCCCTCGTTTCGTCATCCCCCCTAAAACATCTTTTTTCCAGAACTGCCCTCCGCACCCCCCTGCTTCTGTTTTCAAGGAATCTATAGTGCCTTTCTGTTGGGCGCCAATTCCACACCCGGTGAATAATTTGCCTACCCTCTCCACCTTCTTCCAGCACGCCTTTCTTTCCCACCAGCAACCGCCGACCGCGCACCTTACCCCCAAACCTCCCCTCCCAGACCCACCCAGACCCCCCCCCCCCCACCACACCTTCTTGTACCTTACCCTCATCATTTTTAGCCACCTTTCCCGTCTCGGCAGCATCCCCCCCTGTACGCAGCCGACTCTGTCAAGGGTATTAAAAACCACTGTCCTAAGGATTTGCTCTCCGTCCCCCCTTTTCCCACCCCCCCTGAAGGCGGCCGCTTGTCTCTCATAGTACCTGACGGACGCTGTTTTTATAAGCCTTTACCGGCTTCTCGTGGTTTCCGACCATGTTGCCATTAGAACCCAGCCTGACCCTTTGCGAATAGATACAAACCAACACCCCCCCCTCCCTCCCCCCCCCTCCCGCCCACTCCCACCCCCCCCTCCCCCCCCTCCCCCCCCCCCCCCCCCCACCCTTCCCCCCCCCCCCCCCCCCCCCCCCCCCCCCCCTCCCCTCTCACCCCACCCCTCCTTCCCACTCCCCCCCCCCCCCCCCCCCTCCACCCACCCCACCCTCCCCCCCCCCCCCTCCCCCCCCCCCCCCCCCCCCCCCCCCCCTCCCCCCCCCCCCCCCCCCCCCCCCCCCCCCCCCACCACCCCCACCCCACACCCCACCCACCCCCCCCCCCACCCCCCCCCCCCCACACCCCAACCACCAACCAAACCCACCACCACCCCCCCCCCCCCCCCCCCCCCCCCCCCCCCACCCCCCCCCACACAACCCCCCCAACCCCCCCCCCCCCCCCCCCCCCCCCCCCCCCCCCCCCCCCCCCCCCCCCCCCCCCCCCCCCCCCCCCCCCTGCACTAAGAGTGCAGGGGTTATGGCACCTAGTGAGGCAGTTTACCCCCACTCTCGTTCTTCCCAGTGTTCCCCTTATCTTTTCCGTTGATTTATAAGCGGGCAAAAACAGATTTTCGTGATATCCGGTCCCTTGACCGATTCGATCCAAAGCATTTCTGATGAAGACCCTTGACTAAGAATCAGGTTTTTTTGGCCGCGAGCGCACGTTTTGAGCTGAGATACATCCCCGAAGATCCTCCTTCTCAGCCTGTTTTTTCGCGCCGCTGCTCCACTTTTACCGGCCAGCGAAGGCCTACAACCTATACGTCTACTGCCCCTTTCTCCCCCCCACCCCTCCCCCCCCGCGGTAGTGCCATGGTTTTTCTTAGAAAATGACCCGTGTGAGTGGCTGCAAAAATCACCCTGCCCCCCCCGTTCCACGCTTCCCCCCCCCATCTTCCCATTTCTTAGTCCTGAGAGGGCCGATTTTTGTTGGTTTTTTTTCAAAGCTGCCCGAGCGCCTTTATTTTTCTTTGATGTTAAACGTCCACTTACCCTCTTCTCTTTGGAGCTCTGTTACACCCGGAGCTGACTATGTAGTTTTATCTCTATAAATAGCCTCTTTATAATCCTTATTTCTTTACGTGTTTTCTTTCTCTAGTCTGTTCTGTGTTGGCCTGGGTTTTCCGGTTATCGAATGAACAGAGACCCTGTCTCCTCTTTCTCTGTCACCCGGCCGGCGGCGTTTTAATTTCCCCCCCCTGTCCACACACCCCTCACACTCGCAGACGTCCTCCCTGATGAGAGAGATTCCCGTCTTCCTTTTCCCCCCCAGCTTCTTTCTTTGCCCCCCCAAGGACGGGACCTTTTTTTATGTTTTGTAAAATTGCCAGCTTAGTCTTCTCTCTTTTGCCTCCCCCCCCCCCTCGTGAATACATAATCAGAGTTGCTTGAAAATGCTCCTTGTCGCATGTAGATTCGAATCTTCCTAAGTGAATTCCCTGTCTGTCGGACCGGTGCTCCTAACCCCAATTTCATCCCCCCCCCTTCTAGCCATCCCGTCTTTTCTTTCCTTCCATCCCGGGGACGGGTACTGACGTTGCGGATTTGTTCTCCCCCTATTCCATTCCCGGCGGGACTCCCTCCTTCCCCTGAGGTTTGTCCACCGGCGCCGAGCCCCCCCCACAAAACCGCCTCAAAGCAAGCTTGATTTTTATTTCCAAGTTTGCTAGTCAGAACCAAGACTGTTTTTTCTTTAGCCCCCTGTTCCCTCCCCCCGCTTCCCCCCCTTTCTCCAGGCCAATACCTTTAGTAGCGGAAATCTTGGCTAAGATTCTTAGAGTCGGCTCCTGATTCCCCCTCCCTCGCCCTGAGCTTGATCGCACTATTTGCGATCTGTGGTAAAGAGAAACTTGAATAAGGATATCCAGTTTTCAGCATCGTCCTGAACACCTGTTGGTTGCGGAAACGGAATGAGCCTACCCCCCCTTCGTATTTGATCAGTCATTCGCCCCCCCCTTCCCTTTTGCATCGCGGTTCCCCACATCCCCCCGACCGCGCCGCTTTTGGCCGGAGTCGGGTGCCTTGGACTCTTTACTTGGCATAACTTTGGTTCTTATACCGCGTCACTCTGTCTCCTCTGCTGGTCCAATCGAACCAGACCCAAACCATGAGCACCTTTGTTTTTGCGCGTGTCTTGTCGGATAAATCTCCGCCCCCTTCCTTCTCTTTGGCTCCACAAGTTCATCTTGATGAAAGCGTATCGGTCTTTCCGTGAGAGTGCCTTTCACCCTTTCTCTCTCCCCACCTCAGACAACTCCACCTATTCCTTGCCCGACGGTCGTTCTGCACAAGTTTTTTTTTATCAACCAAAGGCAGGTCTTCTTTTTCATTATTGGGTTTTTTTTCCTTTCGGCGGACCTTGCTCTGTGAGTTCGTCTTCTCCTTCCCCCCCTCCACCTAACTACTAGCACTTTTCTTCTTGTCAAAAGCCACCGTTGGAGATCTTCCCCTTCCTTCTGCCCTCTACTTCTTGAGGCTGTCTTATTCTTCGCAAGGCGCCCCACAGCGACGGGTAACTTTTTTTTGTTATCTTCCGCCTCCTACCCCTCCACCCTCCAGCTTCCCCACCACTTTTTTTTCTCCGCTCCCCTAATAACAGACGCTCCTGCCCCTTTTGTGAGACATTCCCCCTAACCACAAACGTTGTTCATTTCTAGGGTCCCCCCTGCCCATCTCCCCCCCCCCTTCCCCCCCCCCGGGTTCACCTTCGACTGAGAGCTCCCATTGCACTAGAACGGATTCAACAAAATCCTTGAGTCCGTTTCTTCTAATCCCCCTCTCTCCCATTTCTCCAGGCAACCAGGTCCTCTTCGGCGGTCCTCTGCCCGTTCTCTAGAAGAGGGTGCGTCAGTGACTTGCCACTCTTGGCTAGACCTAACCCCTTGCACCGCCTCTTCTGCTCCCCCCCATTCCGACTTGAGCACCCGCCTTCGCCCCCCCCGCATCTCGTCAGGATTTTTCTTGAGGGCGTGTAGTGCGGCCCATCCCCCTTACTCCGTGCTGCGGTGGAGAGTTTGAATCTATATTTTTAGAAATAGGTTCTTAGCCTCTCTTTTCTCCAGCTTGGTCTCCATTTCCTGCTATTTGCTACTCCAAGATGACTACCCCTCCTCCGGTTTAGTCTCTCCCTACGCGTGGAAGAAAGGCACTAGACCCGCGCCCCTTGAAGATGCGGCCGAGTGATCGGCTACCTTCCTCTCTTTTCTCCTCGGCACCCCCCTTTCCCTCCGCTTTGTGTGAATCGCTATTTCAATCCCCTCGATGAGGAAGTTCTCGAGCAGGACGATGGTTTTGTTCCCTATCGTCCTAGATTACACCACTTGCAACAGTCCCCTTCCGTGTCTCGTCCTTCTTTCTCCCTTTTTCGGAGTTTCAACCCCTTTCTTCATTCCCTCGCTGGGTTACGGTCCAATTATAAGAGATCAAGCCATTTTAGCGCGTCGCTGCGCGGGCGACAACTCGTTCCTCCCTATTCGCGCTTTCTTTCCTGCCTTCCGGCTGTTCTCCTGGCCCTCCCCCCGTGTCTTGCGCTCTGGTCCACGGTCAGGGGAAGCTGACATGGGGAGTGTGCTTTTGTACTGAAAGCCGAAGTCCCCTACGCCGCGGTCGCCGCTGCCGGCGCCACAGAAACCCTCCCAATATGAAGAACGGGACGTGGATGAACCCCAAGTTCTAATGCCCCTTTTCCTCTCTGCCATTCCAGCTCCCTCTTCCCCTTACTGAGTGGGCGGCGCCGGGCCTGATCATATCCAGTACTGAGACTTTGAATTACGTTTACCTCAAAGGATCCCCTCTCTTCTCCGCATTCCTTCTCCTTCCCCCACCCCCGGCCCGGCCGCGCGCTTGTTCTCCAGACGTTTTGGGGGGCGATTGGAAGACCAGCTTTTCTTTCCTTTAGGGATCACTTCCCCTAAACAATTTACCCTGCTTCCACTCTTTTTTTTCGGTTCCGTCATCCGTTTCTCCCTGGGTTACTCCCGAACAAGGTTATGCAGCGGATCATACCCATCTTTTTATTCCTCCTTTGGTCACTTTGGTACACCCTACCCCCCCCTTTGCGTACTGACCCTGATGAGTCGATTTTTCGACCACGCTTGGACCCCATGATTCCGCAATCTTCATCCACTGCTCCTTCTCTTCCAGCATCGAGGCAGCCTTCAACAGTTAGGAGGTCGAGCCCATTAAAGCCCCGGAATCTGGTATTAATTTTGTTCTCCCTTTGTCTCTTTCTCGCCCTTGTGGCCTCGCCTCAAAAGTGCCGTGTATGTTAGGCCGTTAACGCTTTATTTTTTGGGCGGGCTTTTTTGCTGGTTCGGACGTGGCAGAAGGCTTTGCCCTTCTTTTCTCCCCCATAACCCTCCCTTCTTTTCTCCGTGAATCCTCCGCGCTTTAATACGAGCCGAGTAGATGGGGTGACATTTACACCGGTTGCTCTTCCTACTGCCTCCTCTCTTTCTTCCCGTTTAATTTTTTCTACTCCCCCTTCGCATCGACAACGCCCCAGCACATTGCCCCAATAATTTCCCCCCCCACACCACCCTTCCACTCACTCACTCTCCCCTTCTGCAGCGCTCACTCCTGGCCCACACTACCCCCCACCGACTCCTTACTCCCTCTTTTTGCCCACCGATTGGACCCTTCCCATGGACCGGTTCGGCGGCCTTGGAACCTACAGAGCAGGCATCCTTGATCACGTCCCCTCTCTGCGGGTTTGTTTGTGGTTTGTCCATTTCCTGCCGCTCCTTTTGTGTCCCCCACTTCCTTTTTCGAAGACGAGGGGCAAGCCCGAGGCGCAATCAACTGCCGCTCCTTCTCTCCCATACCCTCCATCCCTTGACGATACACCTAATAACCCAGATTACCCCGGTGCGATCCACTTTTCAAACAAATCTGAGCGCATCTCACTCCGCTTATGGTTTTCGGTTGTTTTCCCACCCCCCCATAACCCGTCGTCTCCCGGTGCGCTTGATCAGGTAAATTGTACAATCACCCTACCTAGTCGTACCAGAAGTTTCGGTTTGGAAGATGGACGGTTCTTGTGCAAGCGTATTGGTTTCTCCCCTGATCATCCCTCAACTTTTTCCCCGTCCCCCCGGAGCCCTCTAGAGAGTTTCAGCCTCTGAGATATTGATACCATTGTAAATACGGAGCTTTTTTTTTAGGACTCAGGGGCATCCCCTTCCATCGTTTTGTCATTTTTCCTTTTTCTATGGTTCCCCAGTGTCCCCAGTGCAGCGTGCTGGCAAAGATTGATGGATACTCAGTTCTCACCAGTCGTGTAAATGTTACCTTTTTTTTTTTTTTCCTCCGCTCCGTTTTTTTCGTGCTCTGCTTGGTTCTTTTGTTGGAGCTTTTTTTTTCTTTTTGTTTTTTTGTTTTTTGTATTTTTTTAAATTAGGTATGGTTTTTATTGTCGCTTCCCTCTGCTTCTGGCCACTGACCCCCCCAGCGACCCTACCCACCAAAATGCCTCCCCCCCTCCTTTGCCGACCTTCTCCCCTCTCTCCCCCCCTACCCATTCACCCCCTTCTCGGTAGGTCGCCAAGTCCACCCCTAGTTATAATTCCGCACCCCGTGACCCCCCCCCCTTTCCGCTGATCGCGCACCCCCCGGGCCTGATTGCCCCAAACGTGTGCCCCACCGTCTTTCCCATCACGAAGGGGATATGAGACCTTTTTTTGTGGTTTGATGGTCGGATTCTAAACCGCCTTATCTTCAGTTTTATTTATGTTAGATACCCTTTGCCTTTCCCAGGAGAGGAGTATCTAGTAACGGAGTCCGACTTTCGCGCAGGGGGATAAAAATGACTCTCACATGTTCCTATTCTTCCTTTGCCCCAACCCCCCCCACCCGTCCCCCCCCCCCCCACCCCCCCTATCCCCCCTTCCCCTCCTCCCCCTCCCCCCCCCCCCCCCCCCCCCCCCCACCCCCCCCCCCCCCCCCTCCCACCCCCCTCCCCCCCCCCCCCCACCCCCCCCCCCCACCCCCCCCCCCCCCCCCCCCCCCCCCTCCCTCGTTCCCCCTCCCCCCTCCTACTCTCCTCTTCGCCCCCCCCCCCCCCCCCTCCTCCCCTACTCACTCGCGTACATCCCTGCCTCTTGCAATACCCATCCTCCCACCCCCCCCTTCCATCTAGCTCTCCAGTTCTGTCCCCCCCCACCTCCCCCTCCCCCCTCTACCTTTTTCTTCGGACCCCCCTCTCCCTGTCTCCCCCCCCCCCCTCTCCCCCCCCCTTTCCCCCCCTTTTCCTCTCCTCCTCCTCCCCCCCCCCTTAGCCTTCCCCTCCCTGCGACCCCCTCCCCCTTCTCTCCCTTCCACCATCCCACTCCATCTTCTCACCCCCCCCCCCCCGTACCCACCCTCCCTCTCCTCCCCCCTAACACCTCCACACCTCCCCCCCCCCACCCACTCCCTCCCGCCCTTCCACTCCCGCCCCCCCCTACCCCCTATTTCCCTTAGCCCCTACTCTCCACTTACCTGCCCTCCCCTCCCTCCTATTCCTCCTCTTCCCTACCCTCCTCCCCCCGTCTCCCCCCCCCCCCCTTCCCCCCCACCCCCCCCCCCCCCCCCCCCCCCCCCCCCCCCCCCCCCCCCCCCCCCCCCCCCCCCCCCCCCCCCCCCCCCCCCCCCCCCCCCCCCCCCCCCCCCCCCCCCCCCCCCCCCCCCCCCCCCCCCCCCCCCCCCCCCCCCCCCCCCCCCCCCCCCCCCCCCCCCCCCCCTCCCCCCCACTCTATACTCTTATGATCCCCCCCCCCATTTGTACCCCTTTGGCGTGGCGTCTCCCCTCTTTGCTTGCCGCTCGGTTAGGCTTTTTGGTCCAATATACAGGTACGTCGGCCCCCCCCCCCCCCCCCCCCCCCCCCCTTCTTTCAAACCTCTCCCCCACCAGCACCCTCACCGATCCCCTGATCGCACCTGAAAGAAGCTTCCCCCCCCCCGTCCACTTTCCTTAAAAGCATGCTTTTATTCCTTTCCACAGTGGCGCTTCGTCAGCACTCACCACCTTCCCCAACATCGGAAAGTCTATTGTATCTCTGATCACGGAACATACCTCTGTTGAGTTTTAGCCCGGTTTTGTTCACTCTAACCCTTTTCCTTCACTTTGCGCGTTTCCTTTCTTTTCCTGAACCTTCTCTGCCCCCCCCCTGTTGTGCGACTTAAATCCCACACGATCTATTGAAGACAGCCGTTTTAGTATAACGCGGCCTTTTGCTGCGTTCATTGCAGTCTCCTTTTTTCCTTTGTTCGGTGCCGACCCTTTGCCCAGGCCTGTTTTTTACTCGCGGCCCACATTTTGTCCAAAAACGGCCCTCCCCCCCCCCCCCCACCCGCCACCACACACACTATCGCCCCTTCCCCCCCCCCCCCCCCCCCGTCCCCCCCTCCACCTCCCTGCAATCGTTTCAGAACCTCTTGGCGTGGCATGAGAGTACTCGACTCGGAACAAATGATGACGGCCCCCCAACCCCCCCAGTTTTTATTCTGTCCCCGTACCCCTCCGTTTTTTTCTCTTCCTTCTCGGTTATATTTCGATGCCAGAGGTGTCGTCTAGAAATATCATGGCGATGGTCCACCAACTCACCGCTCCTCATCCTCTCTCCCGTTTTTCAGTTCCCCTTCGTTTTTTTTCCAGGTGTTTTTTATGACCCAACTTCCCTCTTTGTTATCGTGTTATAAGTTGCCGTATTAGCGCGTGTCCCCCCTCCCTTCCAGCCTCTTTTTCCCTTACGCTCTCTTTCTCCTTGTGCTCTGCCAGTATTGATAGAATCGACTTTTGGCCCCCTGAGGGCTTCCAATCTACCCCGAAAAACTCGTACTTCTCCGGCCGGGTTTCCCCCGTCTTTGTCGTTCCCGAATTGTCGCGCTTTTTTCTAACCCCGTATACCCGGACCGTTGTCCCTAATTTGCTGCGCTCTGTTTTCTTCGGCTCTCCCCCATCAGCCCCTTAAATTAGATTGAGATTATGGCCGCACCCGAAGTATGCTTATTCCAACCTTTTGAGTTTCCCCACAGTCCTTGTGCTGGCGTGTATGTTTGTTCATTTTGGTTTTATGAGAGGGCGCCGGTTCCGTATTGTACCTTTTCTTCCGTTCCTCAGGGGATTCAACCACAACATCCCCCAAAAATACCCTCCCAACTTTCGCCATCTCCTACCCTATGCTTCTCGCGTTACCTGACTTTCAGTAAACGGCGCGACATGGGAGGCCTGGGATTCAAGCGAAGAACAGCTGCCTCTATTTCAATCTTGCTTCTTCTTTACTCTTTCTCCTCCTGTAACCCAGCGGTTCTCCCCTGGGGTTCTCTCTCCCTAACCAGAGATTCTCCTGAGTCCAACACTGATGTTAAGGCCTTACCTCTTTCTCCCCTTCCCATGGCTGTGTCTCCCTCCCGCTCCGCATTTTATTCCTCGATCCTTTCCAACTGACGGCTTCACCAACACCCGAGGGAGAATGTCAATCTCCAATTACTAAAGTGACCAACGCACTGTAGGCCCTTTCAGGACTTCCACGTTTTTTCCGCTTTTTTTCTTCCCCAGTGCGGCTCTTCCCGTTCCTTTTTCTCCTTAAACCTCTCGGTCTCTATTCGGTATACAATTAGCAACCGCATTTTTTGTTTAAACTTCTCTTGAGAGGCAAAGTTCGTTCGGTAGTTACCACCCCCATATCTCTCTTCCCTTCCTCCTTTCGTTTTTTTCGATCGCTTGACTCGCGATAGCACTCCGCCCCTATGGACCTGCTCTCCTGAGATCTTGAGTCAAGAGGGAAAAGTCCGAATATGATAGCCATACGGTTTATCTCATGGGACCCCCTGGTTTTACACGCCGACCCCCGCGGCCCCCCGGGGAAGGATTAGCGCCTTTCCCGTATAATGGTTCTTAGATCTGGCCACCTGGCCGTGCCCGCTTTGTGACCTCCTTTTCTCTTTCCATTATCGCGTTGCCCCGTTCCTGATTCATGTCCTTACACACGTGGGAATGAGGGTATTTTAAAAACCCCCCGTCAATGTGACACCCCGTTCTCCTGATCTTCCTTCTCGGATAACCATTTTTTTTAGCCCGCGGTTTTCCGCTGATCATCTCCCCCCGACTCAAGTTGACGACCGAAAGGAGAGACCGTCTGTTTTTCTCGTACAAATTATCGCTTTTGAACCTAGGCGTCCCTGGAATTTTTCCTCTTTTTTGCCTCGGAATTTTAATAGCGCATATGTGAGTTTATTCCCATTACCTACCGAAGCAGATCCAGGACCGCCTCCCCCACCTAATCCCCCCCCCCCCCTTGCCCACACCATATAACTCCCTTTAGCCTTGTTTTATTTTAAAAAAAGAAGATGCTACAGGACATTCCTGCCCTTCTCGAAAGTTGCCATATTCTTGATGTTTTTTCGTGTTTTTCCGTCCCGCTCCCCGGCGTTTCCTATTCGACTGTGCTCGCGTCGCTACGGTTTTGATCCAAAAAGAAGCCCTGCGTGCTGTTGATTGAGGGCAAAAATATAGCTCGGTCCTCATACTTTTTGGTTTTTTCTCTTTTTGCGTGATTTTTTTCGAATTCCCCTGCGCCCGTTATCCGCGCAAGGACCACCCTAACAAAGCGCTTGCTTCCTTCTGGTGACCCTGATCCACGCCTCTCCGTTTTTCACCTCTTGCAACCCAGTCCCATCTTTTCTACCCGGAAGACCCTGTTTACTCCGCCCCACCCCCTCACCGACGTCCCACTGTTCCTCCTTCCCCAACACTTTTGTGCCCCCCCCCCCCCCCCCACTCGCTCTACACACGCCACCCGCCCCCCCCCGCCGCCGAGATGCGTATCGACCCCCCCCTTTCTTTCTTGACCACGCTAGCCATATTCCGACCCCCCCCATCCCCACCCCCCCCCCCCTTTTGATTTTCTTTACTGTCTTCCGTTCGTTATTTTTGAGCCTTTTTTTACTAAGCCGGCTTTCTCGTCTCTGTTAAAGAACCTGACTAACATGTTGGGTCCGGGGGAGTTTGGTTCAATCTCGTGGATAATTAATTATTACATCCATTTTTATGTTGCACGATCCCTTATGTTTCTTGTCACCAAGCGGGATTTTTCTTTCTGTTTTGCGGGTGAAGGCGAAGTGGTGACCCCGGCCGCGATGGCCTTTGGCCTATGTGTCCCCGCCACCCATAACCTCAACCTAGGGCGTCGCGCTTTGAGCGGATCTCTGGATCTGAAAGACTTACCTGTTTTCGGACAGTAGGTTTAGGTGACACTCCCTAAAATAGCCCCACTAAGACCGACCGCCTTTCCCTCCGTTGAAATCCTGGACGAAAGGAGAAAGCCGCGACTTTTCCCTATGATTCTTTTTTTCTATTTTCCCCTTTTGTCCCCCCACTAACCGCTCCTACTTACTTTGTGTCTTATACCCTGCGTACGGCTACGTTCCTGCCTTTCCCCACCCCCGCAGTTTCAGGACTGATGAGATTCTTTTGCAGGAGTCGGATCGACCGGAATAGGGTTTTTTTGATGGGGGGTTATTGTGCCCAATTTTAAACCACCGACCTAGACAGCTGGGTTTAAAAGGATTGGGGGACCTCCCCCTTCGCCCCTCCTGCGTGCCAGCACGGGCGATAGATAGCCAACAACCCCCGCCCCCCCGCCCCCCAACTTCCGAATCATGATATAACCTGTAATTTCGTGCAGAATTGTAGCAAAAACGTCATTCCCCTCAGCTCTTTCTCCCTCTACCCGCCCTCTTCGTTCTTATTTTACACACCCAAAGGTAAAGCTTCATTAAACGCCCCCCTCCGTCAGCGTCCCCTTTCGCGACATCTTCCTTTTGCCCCCCCCCCCCTTCGTGTCTGTGAAGCTTTTTGCGGTTCGGGCAGTCTGCAATGGTTTTTTGGCTGATCAGCCCCCCAATGATTGTCTAATGCACTACCCCTTTCTTTTGTCTTTTTCCCCAAGAACTTGCTTGGCGTCGTCTCGCATGTCCTTGGGGCGCATGTCTGGAAGGTGGTAAGCCGTGCGAGCCGGAAACTAGGTCTCCTCTCTTTGCTGTATACGGGGCAGGGGCAACTTCCCTGATAAGCCCCAAAGATGAGTCACAATGAGCATTTTTTCTAAGACTCCTGCTTTTGGTGGTTAGATAAGAGGATTGCAACCACCTTTTTTAGAGTCTTAAACTTTGCCCCCCGGATAGCAATTCAGCAGAGGTCCCCCCCCCCCCCCCTATTGCGACCTTGGCGAGTTTTTCCCCGGCCGCGCGTCAATGCGGATCACTGCCCAGTGCACTCCCCTACCCCCCTTCTTCCCTGTCTTGCCCCAATGGTTATCGTCTCCCGGTTCCCACCCTAGCGGGCTTGATTCTTTTTCAAAACCCGGAAGGCTTGGCCCGACACCTGCCACTCCTCCTCCAAGCCGGCCCAGGTCTTCAGGCGCTTGCCTCTTTGTTTTTACAAGCGGCCATGGATTCGCACCGGAGTACGTGTCTGATGGTTTCCCCCCTACTACTCACGAAGGTGCGCTGACAGTCAGTTTCTTTCTGAACTGGAAGGTTTTGGTGCTACCCGAACAATGAGCCACTTCCCTTTTCCTTTCTGTTAGTTAATCGACTGTTTTCTTGACGTGGGGTTTGCGTTCAAGCAGTAGTGTGGTTAGGACTAATTGATGGCTGGACGAGATTGTTTAATGGAGTATGACGTTAATTCACACGCCAAAGGGCTGGAGAGGAGGAGCCCTTCACCGACCCACAACAACCCCCCCCCCCCCCGCCCAAACCCTCCCACCCACCCGACCCCCGAGCACGCCGAACCCCCCGACCCCGCGGCCCTCCCTCCCGCGCCTTCCCCACCCGACACACGGCCATACCCCGCTTCACCCCCCCCCCTTTTGCCCCCCCCTTTCCTGTCCCCCCCCCCCACACACTTTTTTCGTTCTCCCCTCCGTCGCTGGTCCTGTTCCCACAGCTCCCAAATGTGGTTTGGGAATATTCTTGAACGTTGCTCCCCTTACCCCTTTTCCCCCTTTTTTTTGAGCGGTGGAAACCCCCGCAGCAATCTTGCGCTGTCGAATCGTCTCTTCCTGAATGTACGATGCCGCTATTCTTTCGTTACCTTTTTTCCTCCCCCTTGTGTCGACATGAAAAATTTCCACCGATCCATATTTATCACAGACCCCTTCCATCGAAACGGCGTATCATCGCTTTTCTGGTTCCTTTTTTTACATTCCCCTGCCCCCCCGTGTCATTCGAGACTCCTGCGTCCCCGAGTTAACCGAAAGGCACCACTAACAAGAACCCCAAGATTGCAGAACCTACCCCCCTGCCTTCTCTCCCCCTTCCCCCGGTTTCTGAGGCCACCCGCACTCGTGAAAGAGAAAAGGGGCATTTTACAGGTTTGCTGGATGGGCTCGGTCAGTCTCCCTCAGTATTTCTTGCTCGTGCCGAGCTTTTCTTCTCAATCTATTGCTCGGCCCAAGCCGTAAATGTCGATCCTTCCCGCCGCCTTCTCTGGTCGGTTACCCCCAAATTCCGATTTCATTCTTATTCGGTGGTTCTGATGCCTTCAGTAGCCCTCAGGTATCGACTTTTTACACGAGACAATCTCTCGTTTCCCTAAGAGATAAGTGGTTTGACCCTTCTTTCTCCTTCGGCTTCCCCCCTTTCAGCTCTTCATCATGGCTGCCCCATCGCCCCAGCCCAAAACTTGTTTCCCAATAGCTCGGCGGTGTGAGTGTCCTTAGCCGCTAGAATCTCTTTCTCAACCTGCGTTTTCCTGCTCCTCAGGTTCTTTCTTTAGCGTCTTTCCTCGCCGGCGCCTCCCCCCCCAGAAAAAGTAAAGGTTAATGGAGTGGCGCCTGAACGAAGGTCGCTCTTCAATAGGCCCAACCGCCATTTTTGCTCTCTGGTTTTTTATTGGGGCTTTCTCGGTTGGGCGCCGTGTCGGGCGACATTATGCTTGTTCCTTAAAAACAACGCACCCTCCACTGCGCTAGTAATGTTCAACCCCTGACCCATTGGGCCATTTCTCTTTCCTTCCCGTTCAATCACGGCGACTCCTGAGGACGAGGGCTTTTCAACCCCCTAGCCGTATCCGTACCAGTTTTTTGACATTATGGGCATGTTTTTTTCTCCGTTTCACCAATTTCTACCTTTTGTTTTCCCCTCTCCACTCCTTTCCTCCCGAAAGATCATTGCTGTTTGACGTGAAGGCTCATTCAAGTCATGGTTAATCTCCTTCGTTCTTCCACCATTTCCCATCGGGCCTGCGCCCACCCTCCTCTTCCGCAGCGCGCTCAATTGCAATTCTTAAACCAAGAGGTTTTCTTTTTTTGAGTGTCAAAACTAGATACATCTCCCTGAAACCCGCCTTTCCCTCCTGCCGTCGGTCTCTTTTTTCCCGGTTTCCTCGTTCCCCCCATTTCCCCTTGCCCTACACTTCTATGACGACCCCCTAGTAATATCCTAGCACCCTTTTCCCTTTCATGAAAAGCAGGAGGCGAAGGCCCAGTCAGGGACTTTAGACCTTTTCTATCCCTCGTGAAACTTTCCCCTTTTTCTTAATACTTTCCTTTTTTGTTGAGAGATCTCTTGAATCCTGATTTTTTCTCAAGTCTCCGCACTTCTCGAAGAGATCTGTCAACTTTGAACGTGACGACCGAAGGACTCTTAGCTAAGGGCAAGCATGTTTTAATCATCCCTCCCTTCCCCCGGACTGATTCTTCATGCCCAGCTAATTCCCTGGTTTCCTGGCTCTGTCCCCCGCATGGAGATCAGGCCCCACCAGCCCCCCCCATGGAGAAAGCGTGTGGTGTGAGAGACGTCCTTGAACCATAGATCTTAGTGAAGACTTATGCTGCCCCTTCCCTCTTTGACATTGTTCCCCCTTGTCTACCTCTTACCCCACCTGTTTTTCCCCAGTTTCGCTCTAAATTACAGGTTCTAGGTATGACTACGGAGAAACCCAGGTGCTTCTCCGCTGTTGTAGATCCAATCTTAAGTTCCCTCCAACATTTACTTCCCCCCTCCGTACCCTTCGCTGTATCCTTAGCCTTGGCGAAAAGATCCCAATACCTAAATTTTTCGCTACTGAATGAAGGTCATGAGTGCGATAGGTTGCGCACTCTTTCCAGGTGTCTCCTCAGTGCTTTCTGTTTTTGTTTTCTCCTTCTCGACCTCACAGTCCTCCTCAGGTCGCCGCCTGACCGTAGTAAAAAACTCGCCAAATGCCACCCCTTTATTCTCCCCTCAGGCCGTTTTTAGAAAAATGGAACTCCCTCTCCCCCCCTTCCCCTTTACATTTGAAGCGCCATCTTACTTCCTTTCTGATTTGGCGGCGAAGTCCGATCCCCGCGAGTATAATGATTTACTGGGGATAGAGTCTTTCCCACTTTTTCTTCCCAAAAGAGCGCGACTTGCCGCCGCATCTTACTGTCACCCTAAGCCACGCGCGAATTGATCATTTTTCTTTTCCTCTTGGGCTCCCCCCTCTCTTCCCCTCCTTGGAGCCGTTATCATCCCCCTATTATAGGGCATCACTGGTCCCCCAGCGATTTGCACGATGGGTTCGGTCTTCTATACGCCTACCTTTTTTCGCCTGGCAGCTTCCAAAGTAAACCCAATTCAGGTGTCCTGTCAGTTGACGCCGAACCAAAGTGGATGCTTATCCTTCTCTCCTTTCTCCGACCCTTCCCCTTCTTTGTGACCGATCGAAATCTCTTTCGATCAACGTCGCGATTTGAAGTTCCTTACGCACTTCCAAAGTGTCTTCCCCCAGTCTGGTCCTGCCCTACTCCCCCCAATGGTATTTTTTTTGGCGGCCCCCATTTTTGACGCGGTCTCGTCCGTTTTTTCCTCAGCCACTCACCAACAGGCGGTCCCATGCCGTTTTTGCGGCAAGATTCTTTTTCCCTGATTTTTTGGTGTTATCGGTCCCGCCGGGTGGACCCACTCGTGGCCGAGTTCCTCAGGAATTTTTATGCTTCCCAAGAAAACCAGAAGTCCTCCCTTTCGCGCGTTTTTCCCTCCTCCGAGCCCTTTCTGGCTATTCTGACCTGTGCCCTAATTTAGACCGGTCGACCTTCTAACCTCGATCACTACTTTTTAATCCTTAGACTCCTCACAGATTCCTCTTGCTTTCCTCCAGCTCTGATAGTAGTCAGTCTTGTTGATCCGTGCCCCTTAACAGTTAACTATTCCTGTCCGATGCACACTGACAAACGGCCTGTCAATCCTTTTCCCTAAAACTTCCCTTTTCCATTCCCTTGAGCTCTGTCTTTTATTTGCTTCCAGGTTGCGATACGGCCTAGGGGTGTCTGTTTTTTTCTTTAACCAGATTTTGTTCACACATAGAATTCAAGCCGCGCATTTTCCCTCACGCAGCGATTCCCCCTTTCCCACCTCCCCCAACCCCGCCGTCCTCGGTCCCGACCACAGCAAATAAGGTAAAACTGACCTTTTTTTTGTCCGATACCTCAAAGTTTACTCTTTCTCCCTTTCTCTGGCCTTTTTTCTTCATCCATTTCATAACACGTCGCCCCATTCTTCTCCCCGTTCGATCCAGGGTCCAGCTTGTCCCCACCAGAAACGAATGCTGCCGCCGTCAGAAATGTGGAAGTTGTAGGTGTACGGTAGGTTGGTTTGGCCCTTTCTTTTTTTTCTCATAGCACAAACAGTTGGCCGTGGGAAAGAACCTGGAAATTTACTTCAGTGGGTGCACAGTCTTGCTCAGTTTTCCCCCTTTTTTTTTACCCTTGTGCCGTCGCGTACATCAAGTCGAGCGGCTCCCCCGGACCCCTATGGTGGTTTATTCCTTTCCCTATCTCCCCTAGCTTACGAAT
>Ga0179591_1336283_pt1 | contig 18819 bp, 19 predicted proteins | sample CZOMad2_1_08_16f_FD_182891 | JGI IMG/M metagenome (GOLD analysis project Ga0179591, IMG submission 182891) | Vadose zone soil fungal communities from Angelo Coast Range Reserve, California, USA - CZOMad2_1_08_16fungal (PacBio error correction) | ecosystem: Environmental > Terrestrial > Soil >... | reverse complement strand
CCCCGGCTTTTTTTCTTTTCGTATTTAGGACTCAAGTGAATTATGCTTGTTACTCCGACTTCCCCCCCCGAACCGGCTCATCCTTTTCACCAAATGCGAGACAAGGAGAGGATACTTCTAACGAATGGCCCTGAATGAGACTTTTCCTTTTCCTTTTCTCATTGAACTTCAAATTGACCTTCCTCATGGTGGTCCCATCGCAAAAGAGCTTTTGGTTCCCCTCTCAAGGATTGATTTCCGCCTCAAGGTACTTTCATTCTTACCCTTGAACCCTACCTTGAGTATATACCTCCCACCTGGCCTCTGTCAGGGATCTGCTTCTTTTAAGGCATGGCTCCCTTTTCCCTCTCCCCGGTGTCCCAAACTTTTCAGTTACTTTTTGCGTGTCCCCCTTTCTGATGTCAAAGTTTCCCAGAAAAGCATCCTTTCCCACCCTGTTTCTCCCCCACAAATCTTGAATGACCCTATTTTTTCCCCGAAGTTGAAGCCCGCCTACTAAGAATGGCTTTGCATTTCTCCTAGCCCCTTTTCAAGGCCGGCCTAGATGCCATCCCGACCCCCCCCATTGTCACATACTCCTTGGAACCGTTTTCTGTTACCTGCCTTTCCTTTCGATTGTAATGGGATCGGCTAGTCCCCTCCCAGGAACCTTCCCTGCTTTCTCAGCCCTCTTTGACATTCTTCAGACATTGTCCTATAAACACACGTTTGGGCCTGACCGACGCTGAACATCTCGCTTTTTTTAGAGAGTCCAACTAATCCCCCCCCCTATGCAGCACCAACCAGGTTCCTTCCAATCCAAGAACCCCCCCATCCTCTTGTTTGTTTGATTTTCTTTGTTGGTGGATTTCCGCTCTCGGAGATATTTTGAGGACACTTCTACTTGGTTATTCCCTTTCGTGGCCGAGATACCATTTCCTTTGCGGGACGCTTCAGGAGGAAAGGTGTCGGTCATCTTGGTCGTTCTCTGCCTCCACCATCTCCTCTGATGTTTTCAGACCCCCTACCCCTTCAATCTCCGGACAGGCGTAATCACAGTTTCCCCCCCTTGCTGATGTCCCATTTCCTTGTTCATTTCTTCATCTAGCTTTCCTCAATGCCGTCACGCAATCGGCCTTTCGTAAGACTAGCGTGCTTTCTTCGCCCAACCCTTGCACTAGGGTGTTCTCTCCCCTTTTTTATGAGCCTGGGCCGTTCTTCCCGGTTCCTTTCTTGCCATCCCTCCATTTGACGCACGAAATTGCCATCGTGTCATCCATTCCTAGTGTTCCCCATTGCATATAAATGGCTCTTCTCTTTTCCCAGCCCCCGCGTACCCGCATTCCGTTTGCGTCCTCCCCTCCCTCTTTTTCCGATTAGTTTCTGTTTGTTCTGCATTTTTCTCCTTCTGTAGGCTGAAGACATTGATAATCCTTGATGCTTGCGATGTCCAACCATGCCTTCCTCGCTTTCTTTTTCCCTTTCATAGCTGGAAACCAAGAATGAGTCCTGTCCTCTGCAACGAGGTAAGCTTGACCATATAACTCTATCGGGCGAATCCATCTTCTGAGACCCTGTATTGGAGTAATTCCCGCCCCCTTCACTGTACGATACCTGAGCACCCAATCTCGTGTTAACCCCTTCCCAACCCACCTACTCGGTAAGCATCTTGCCCGAGAGTCTTCATGATCTGGTAATTTGACCATGTGACCGGCCTGCGAAGTGTGCCTCGCTACTCTTGGACGTGTGGTGCTCAATCTCCGATCACCTCTACGAACCCCCCATTGGCACCGTTGACGTGCCGAGCAATTTTCCCACCCTCTCTCTCTTCTCCCTTAAAGGATGCCTCAACCCCAGTTTTTTCTGCGCAGTCCGTGCTCTCCGCTAATTCGGTATCGTGTGTTATTTTTTCCCCGTCTCCTTCCACGTCGCTTGACTGGGGAACAAGACTTTTCTGTGCTGATTTGCGTTTATTCGTTTACAGCTCCATTTACCCTCCCCTGCATGATTCAAGTTTTTTCCGTTTGTTGAATGAACCACCTTTTGGAGCCTTCGGTGTCATAGGTCACGGGTTTTCTTTTTTCCGATAGCACAGGATTGATTGAGAACTTTTTTTCTCTTCCTGTCTTTCCTGCAATGCGCCTTTCCCTTTGATGACTGGACCTTCCTACAAAGTGCTACCGGGTGTGCGTTGTCTTTAATCTGCGTCTCGGTCTAACCTTCACCGAGAGGCTGTCTTTCTCTTGCAGCTCCAGAGAAGATTATTTCTCATCCATTGGCTCCACCTAACTGATGCCGAGCTATGATGTGGCAAACTCTACCAAACCAGCCTCATCGTCTCTTTTGGCGCGGCGTACAGCTACTTTTTATTGGCCTGTCCATCGTTCGTTGCGTTTCTACCTGCATGCGGAGTCGTTCTGGTCCTTCCCGTACTGGAAAAAGGTCCCCCAAGAGAGGATCCACAGTTCTTTCTCCCACTTGAGCATCCGAAGTGCCCCCTAGGTCACCCCGAGCCCACGAGCTTAATTTACCCCGTGATTTTTTCTCTCGAAACTTTCGCCTGAGGACTCTTCATTTTTTGCGGGAAAAGTGATTGTTTGTTTGTTTTTGTTTTTTTTAGTCTTAAAGCCCTCCCACCGCGTTTACTCTTTGATGTTTTGAAGCTTCCCTAAGAATCCGCTTCGCGGTCACATATATTTTCAAATAATTTTTTTTGTCTCTTATGACATCCTAAACACCCATGAGTCTTCTCTGCTTCCAACCCTCAAGCTGAAATCTTCTTGGAGTTTCTGAGAAAAGGCCACTCCCCCCCCGTTCCTGAGCCAGAACCCTCACCAGTCAGACTTAGCCTCATTCAATTTTCCGAGATCCCCTTAGTTGCCTCCTAATTTAGGTCCCCCCCTTTGCACCCGTTTCGGTTTTACCTAGCGGACTCGAGTTTTTCCTCGCGGTGTTGGTTCCTGTGTCCCTGAGCTGACCCTTTTTTGTCCTTTCGTACCATACGCTCAGTTGCCTCGTTTATTGACCATTGCCCATTCCTGATACCCGTTACCGACCTCCCCCCATTCCCCGTCGAGATGGATGGCATTTCCCGACAAAAAATCTTTTCTCTCTCTGGTATCATGACGTCGGGTAAAAAATTTAGCCCCTCCCTTCGACTCTTACATTTTTTCTTGTTTCCCCCAAGCCCCGTTTTTTTTTTTCCGGTTTACATGACCTGTGACCTGGCACCAGCAACCCCTTCCCATTTAGCATCTTGTCGTGTTCGCTTTGTCTTTCTGCTTTCTTTCTCCAGGAGTGCCCCTTTCCCTTTCTAACTCCCGTGCGCCACTTAAATTCAGTGGAGACTGGCTACGTTTCCAATGTGAAAGCATGACAACAACTCCTCCAAGCATCGAAGGGGGGGGCTCTCACCCCTCGGAAAGCATTCCGGCCACGATTCTGGAGGCCCGCGGAGCACCAGTTCATCAGGAAAGAAACGTACAAGCAGTACTACAACCTGAAACTAAAACTTCCCTTCACCTCCCCCTTTCTCTCTAGAATGTAGTGGCACTAGACGACTTCGATGAGTCCCTCGTCCAGCACAGCCAAGAAATATTTTCTGACTCAATCTCTCTATCTGATCCGCTTTTGATTGCGCCCTCCTGCAGCCGCTCTTCCCTGGTTTTGCGCTTCCCCTTCCAACTCAGTGCGAACCTTTGTCCCTTTTAAGCTTGCCCTTATCTTTTTTTCCCCAAACTATTTCTCGACGTGGCACCCGTTGGTTAACCCAAACTGTGCCCCTAACTTTTTTTTATTCTTTCGGGAATTCCCTTTTAGAGTCGTTTTTGAAAAATCCCCCCCCCCCATTCGATTTTCCTAATCTCCGTAATCCCCTTTCCTGGGCTGTTGCCTAATCCACGTGTTGGTCCAGAAATCCAAACCGCTGCTCTCTTTCGTGCCAGCCTGAAAATTTGCGTCCCCTTTTCTATTCTTCAGATTGCCCCGCCCATCCTCGTGCCTGTTTCCGTAGGCAATTTCTCCCGACGGCATCTTACTTGGGCTTTCCGAGATTCCTCACCTTCTTCATTACTCCACAACCGACCCCCCTCTACAGATTGCGTACTATCCCCCACCCCCCCGTACCCTGTATGATCGCCTTGTTGAAAATTCACCTTTTTCTTACTATCAAGTTGGACCCCCCCCACTTATCCGAAAAATGCATTTCTTCGACAACGGCTTAGGCAAGTACATAAGGAACCCCCTCCTCATTCGCCCCCTTCCCTCAAGACCGGTTTTAGACCCCCCACTGGGCATGTCCAATCTGTTGGCGGACAGGACTAACTTTTTTTCCTCATACCGCTTACTACTGGACGAGTGGTCTCCTCCTTTTCCTTCAAGCTATTGATGCACTACCTTTGACCCCCCCTGACATTTGCCCTTCAGTTTTCCTTTTAAAGACTTTCCCCCTTTCGATGTCCTTTTTTCGTGTGGTCGATAATCAAAGGCACCTTTTGCGCGCTCCTTCCGATGAACAGTTTTATTTCAGCCCTCTTAGTTCTTACAAATTTAGCCTGCCCTATTTTTCGCACCCAAACCTCGCGCGGGTCCTCGCGTTCCTTTAACCTGCTTTTCAGTCGACTCAGAACCCCTTTAGCTTCTCTACCCTCCCCCATCCTTTTTTCCCTCCTCTGTTGTGAGAGATGTAGTGGATTTTTCTCGAGTCTGAATTTTACCTTTTCTTCTTGGAGGTGAGCGCTACCATTTAGTGCGAGTATGTTTTTCGAAAACGTTGTTTGCCCTCAATCCCGTATAGGAAATTTTCTCTGACCCGTCCTCTTCAGCCTTTTTCTTGAAAACCTTCCCCCCCCGATACTACTCCTTGACCGGCTACTCTTCCACGGTGCCCGGCTGATGTCCACTTTTTGTCCCTTTTCTTTTCTTCTCTGTGAATGACAATACGGCCGGACACTTGCACTAGGCCATCTTATCTCGGGTCCTGCTCCCTTTCTTTTTGGAAACACTGTCAAACTTGTTGGGCGAAACTTTTGAGCCTTTTCCATAATTATTCTTCGAAGGCCGCCCGTTCTTCCTTTGCCAACAGCAGTACTTTGTCGACCACAGTGCTTTTTTTGGACAAATTTCTCTGACCTTCCCTCTGGACGTTATAAATCTCATCTGCCCCCCCGACAGCGACTTTGTTTGCGCATCCTGCTTATCCTCGGTTTTTTCCTTTTCCGCAAAGCCTTGTCGTTTTCCCTATTTCGCAATTGAAGTACCCCCCCGATGGCTTTCCTTCCAACAACTGATCCCTTCCGAATTTCTTTTCTTCTCTTGCACAGCCGTTCCGATGCGCTTTTCAAGAGGTCCACCCTTTTTTTGTGGGCCTGGAAATGTAAGATCTATTCACCCTCGTTTGTAAGACTGCCTGTTTCGATGCGGAAAGAGCCGACTTACTTCCAGTCCGGAGCATCCACCCAGACGTGACTTTCCAATTGGGACCAAAACGATATGCCGTTCGATAGATACCTTTTCACCCGTACCCCATTTTATTTGCCTGTGTTGACCTGCGGCGAATTTCCCCGCTTCCTTCTCATGGACTTGTAGCTCCTTTAGAAGACTCCTCCCTTCTTCAACCCAGAATGTTATGTTTGGTTTTTTGTTTTTTTTTTTTTTTTTTTTTTTTTCTTTTGGTTTGTTGGGTTTCGTTTTGTTTTGTTTTTTTTATTACCCCTTCGTTTTCAATCTTTCCCAGATCAACCTCCTTTTTTCCCTGAGCCCTGAACTGCCCGGAGTTTTGCAATCAACCTCTTTTTGAGACTTCTTTATTGATCTTTCTCCATCTAATGCTTAGGTATCGGTGTTGATCTCCTTCCCCGTAGATAGTGTCGCTTATGCTTGGGTTTTCTGTCCAAGAATTCTGTACTCGATTGGACCATTCCCTGCAGGTTACTCCGCTTTTCTGACAGTCGTTGAATTTTCAATGCCACACAACATGGAGACTTTTTTGCCCTTTTTCACTGGTAGTCAGGGTTGTCCCACCTGATTGATTTCTCCTTGAGGTTATGAGGTATGTTTCTTTTTGGCTTGACCGATGCTATGGCCTCACCAAGAACCTATCCAGTCCCTGTTGGAGCTGCGTTGTAGGTGCTGTTGCATGCTCCCACGGTCCTTCAAAAGGTCCAAAACGAGGATGTCAAGTCGATATCTAAAGATCCGCTCGATTCCCTTGGTGCCCATCCCCTCATCTCCCAGAGCTATACACAGGACGATTGCGAACATGCATTCCAGGCCCTTTCATTTTTTTATGAGTCGGTCCAATTTCTCCAATGACTGGGCCACTGACCGATAGGGTATTTTTTTCCCCTGAGGCTTCTTAAGTTCTTCTCTACAGTTTGACTGGGAGACACCCCTGTCCCCACCGCGATTTCCCGTCGCGCCGCTTTCTTGTCTTCTAGCTTCGCCGTGTTGCTCAGGTTCACGCCCGAGTTGAAGAGTCCCCCCCGTTTCTTCCGAACTTGCCTCATGAGTCCGTAGATTACTGGCTTTGTCTGGGCCCTGCTTTGTTTGGTTTCAAAGCTCCCAGAAAGCCCTTGTCCCTCTTATGTGCTGCAGTATTGTCTCTTTGAACGACAGCTCTAATATAGAGGGAGTTTAACCTCCCCAGTTTTTTTTTGAGATTTGACAGACCAGAGGCGTCTTAAATCGTGCCAACATTTATTTTACCTTTTGTCTTTCCGTAGTGCAGGGATTTATCAAGACCACACAACCATTCCAGTCTCTTCGCACCAAGTCCCACCCCTCCCCCCCCTCGCCCTTAGTTTTTTGACGTTAGCTGATCCTCCGTGTCCCCTCTTGCCTCTAGGGGTTTCCCTACCGTTTCCTCGTAACATCCGCCCAGCTGTATGAAAGTCGAGGATCAGGTGTTCACCTCCCTCGCGGGGGGCCCTCTTCATCCTTTCAAGGATTCCGATTCTCCCCACTAGATACCCGACGCCCCATCGCTATGCCAAAGGCAAATCTCTATCTTCCCGCCTCCGCAAAAATCCCCTTTTTCTTTTTTTTACGGCAATGTTCGCCATCGTTGGAACCCCGCGAGCTGTCTATCCTGGGATGTTCTTTCCCCCCCAAGTTCTAACCATAGATGTCCGGAAGGGGAACCTGGGAAATTGGGTTTCTGACGTTATTCACACACTGTTTTTCAACGCGACGCACAAACCCCCCTTCCACAGTCCATGGCACTGGTGGGGTGTTTGAAGTGCCAAGTCTCCCATCGTTTCCCGTAGCAGGTTCGAACTTTTTTATCAAGTTCGACAATCCCTCTTTTGGCTTGACTTCCCCACGCTCCCACGTGACCCTTTGGAAATCCAACCCCTCCCTTTTTTTTTTTTGTTAAGTCCCCGGCTCTTCCCTCTTTTCCCCTGTTAAGTTCACCTCATTCGCCCCCCTAAGGAAACGTCCCTCTCTTCCCAACGCAATTACGTCCTCCGTGCTCTCTGTAGTGACTATATAGAGCCCAAATTCGACCCCGCGTTCCCCTCGCGCTGATGCATGCAACTGCCCAGTGTTCTGTCCTTTCTGTCCGTTCTCAGCCTTATCGAACCTAGTTTTTGCCCCCCCCTCAAACCAGCAATTGTCCTAACATGTGGTTCGTTCTATGGAGGTCGCGTAGTCCTTCCCCTACCTGAAGTACGGCCCCCGTCTCCGCCGGTCAAATGTGGACCTACTTTCCCTTCTAGAATGGTCGTGTTTAAGCGTCGTCTTTTCTCAGATTTTCAAAAATTTTTTCCCCTTATTTGGTTATCAAGTCGATCCCATTTTTGCTTATTGCCAGACTAAGAAAAAGTCGCCCTTCCCCCAGCTGAGTCCTAGTCGAGATGAATGTTCAGAGACTTGCATCTATTAGTTCCAGACTATCCCTCACAAATCTCGTTAGGAAGCTGCTTTGGGCAAATTTGCCCCGCCACCTAATTCTGGTCTACATGCTTTCGGCCTGAGCCGGCCACCGGTCTTCCTGGGCAGTCTGAACAACTCCTCCATCGTAACTTTCTTAGATGTCCCCCCCACCCCACTTTGTTTTCTTTTTTGCGTTAGAACCGCAGGCTTTTCCCCCATTTTCGAGCACTGCACCACCCTTTTTCTGACACCCCACTTTTTTTTAGGCTTATGGCCCTTTCAATACGTATCAGCAGCTGCACCAATTCATCCCCCCCTGTCTCATGACCTTCTTGTGGCCAGGCCCGGACTTTTTTGCTCCGGCTTAGCTAATCAATGGCAGTTCTGCTATAGTCTGCCGTAATTTCCCCCTTTCTGCGAGAGACCAAAATGACCCCTCAGAATTTGTCCCCCCGTGTCTTAAGACCATTTACTTTGGTTGTTTTGTTTTGTCTCCCCCCCTTGGTTTCTTTTTCCCTAAACGGTCAGTCGATGTCCGACCGACGTTATGAATCCATGATCCTGAACAGACACCAAGTCACTGCCTTCTTCAATTCCTCTGCGGTTCTCCCGAGGCCAATCCTTCCCGAACACCGAGAAGTGCCCCGCCGGAAAAAGAGAGCACCTCGTCTCCCCTCTATAATACCCACACAATATATATTTTGGACATCCGAAGAAGTGTGGTTTCTTTGATCTTTCTGTGGCTTGAGGCGCGGCATACTTTTTCTTATTTAACCCTTTCCATTTTGTATCGGGAGGACGCCGTGAGATTCCCGGTACCCTTCCTAACTTTGGGGTAGTTTCCTACCCTTCTCCAACCGTCTGGAAAATCGCCATCCGACTGAATTGTGATTTCCACCCCCTCTGCAGTAATGTAGAAACTTATTCATCTGAACACCCTGTGCAGGCTACCCAAGTTTTTGACCTTTTTGTTCTTTTCTCTTTGACTTGACAAGGGACGAGCCAGAAATGCCCCCCCCGCCCTCTTTGAGTTCTTTGAGGCTGTCCTGTCTTTGCCGGCCACTAGGTCTCTTTTGGGGTCTCCCCAGGTGACTTTTCATGAGCTTTAGCTTTTTAGGGTACTGGAAATCTCCCTTTCCGCTCCCCTCCATTTTCGAACCAGTGGCCCAACATATTTGGCCCCATTCAAGGGGCCTATGTTCAGACCCCAGATCCCAGAGCAAGACCCCGTTTTGCCACCATTTTTTTCCCCGCCAGATGTCTCATTTCTTTTTGTCAGGACTGTCCGAGCCGGTTCATTCAGTACCCCGCTGGCCTTCTTCACACAGTCATAGCAACCTCCTTTCTTGAGCTTCAATATCGTTGTCCCCCAAATACTCAGCTGCTTTCTTGAGTAGGAATCACCTCTTTGAGCCCTGGTTTGGTAATGGCTAGCCTGCCCTTTTCGGTCGGCTGCCCCTCTTTTCACTGTTTCCCCTCTTAGACCTTTTTCATAAAATATGAAGACAATGGGTGCCAAAATCCTTGCCTTTTGGCTTTCTCCCCTAACCAGTTCTCGTCACTTTTATTGTGCCCCCACTGGTGGCGTCCTTGGGTCCACCCCTGAGATTTCAATTTTTTTTCGTGCTCAGCGCCGCGGCCGCCAATCCGAACATGTTTTGCCCCCTTTTTTAGTGTCCTCTCCCCCCCAAGAGTTAGAAACAAATCCTTTTCCTGAATTAGGCCGCAAAACCATGGGCCGGATCATCCGCGCGCTCGTGCCTAAGGGTCCCCCGGTCTCTGGTTGAGGCTCGAGTCGTCCTCTTTCGGAGAAAACGTCTGATATGGTTGAGTCTGCCTGGACTTTGGTTGGGTTTTTCGGAGGACGGTTCAGGACCGCAAAGAGAGCATCTTCCGAGGTATTCAACCTTTTGCCCTTTCATATTCAAGGGTAGTCGTCTGCCGTCGCCGGTCTCTTTTTGTGCTTTCCTTGGTTAGATTCTACTGAAGACGACTTCTTTTTCACCCCGGACAACGCTGCAAAGGCCATTCGTCGTTTTTTTGTTTGCTCCAGATTGTAATCTGGTCACAAACTTCCAAATCCGAGGATGTAGAAGTCGTTCTCTACATCTGCCTCCTGAGTTCTGAAGTTGTGTTTAGAACCTTGATAGATGTTGAAAAGTATTTCCTTCAGTTCCCCCGGTTAATAGTTTGGTCCTGATCGAATGCTTTCATTGAAATAGCGGTGGTTCACTCTTTTTTTTTCGTTTTTTACCGTGCTATCAAAGCTCCCCTCCATGCCCCCCCAGCTATGATTTTCAACAGTCTCTCCCGAATTGAGCAGAAACGCGGGAGACTTTTTCTAGGCCCCCCTCCTCGCCCACTCTCCCTTGAAGAGGACCAATCTCTCTCTCACGTGACTCTTTTCTTCTCCAGGCTTCTTTTCTTGTATGGCTAGTCCTTGATTTCTTTTCTTGCCCCCCGGCACTAGACCTCAAAATTGTTTGCTTTTTTTTTCTTTCTGAAGCCCTACGACTCGTAGTCCCTTCTCCCTCCCTCCTCCGTGTTTTTTTTCCGATATGAAAGACTCAAAGACTTTCTCCTTAAATCTTGGCTCAAGCAAGCTTTCCCTCTTTGCGTTTTTATTGTTTGAGGGATCTCTTCCTCCCCCCCCCACCCCTCCCATACCGTTACCTATCCAGCCTTACTTCCTCATGCGCACCTGTGCTATCAATAATTTGGAAGCCGCACCTTAAGTTTTCTCTCACGGTTACCCTATGTCACTCTGACCTATGTATCAGGGCGAAGACCTCGGTTTTTCTGGGGTACCTTCCCTTTAACTTACCTTTGGCTAGAATTACCACCTCTCTAAGTTTACCCTCGCGTCTCTTGCAAGGCCAGCCCTTTCCCCTCCCGAAGCCCCCCCAAAACCCTTAGATGCGCATTTTAGCACTCCGTTTCCATCTGAGATAGTGGCTATAAGTGGCGTTACTTCTCGATCTTCTTCCGCTTAAAGCTTTTAAAGACTGTTCTGTGTGTTTCCCTGTCTCTTCAACCTGGAAACTCACCCCCCCCCATCTATACCCGGAAGTTGGAAGCTTTTGTCGTGTTGCCGGTCCTTCCCGGCAGTCTTTCCGTTTACAAGTGATCCACCCTGCCCCTTCAATCAACGTTAAGTTAGAAACACTTTGACCTCTTAAAGATCATTCACCTTAAATATTCCCCCCCCGTAGAAAGTGTTATGTCCTCCTGTACAGAGGCTGGAGCTCTAACATGAATCCTCATCAAAATCAATACCACCCCCTTCCCCCCCTTTCACAGAATTCTTCCCTTTCTTTCATTAGACGAATTTTGAAGATCTTTCTTAGCACCGATACCGACATTTTTAATCGCACATCGACTATGATTTTTTGTGGCTTTGACCTCCGTTTTTTTTCCTCCTTGGCCAGCTGAGAGTACCCTTCAAACGAGTGGCTCCCACCTTTTTTTCCGTCTTTCCCCCCCCCCGGTCGCGTCTTTTTTTTACCCCAACGCATAAATTATTTCCCCCCACTTTCGCCCGCCGCTTCCCCCACAATTGCACCCACTTTTTCCTAGCCTTTTGAGGTTATCCGCTCTGCGTCCCCTTGAAAACCGTCTTACACTGGACTGCAAGTTCTTAATCATTGACGTTTGCTGACGCATTCCCCGGCCTTTCTCCAAGACCCCCCCACCCCTTTTTCCCCCGATCTTGAGACGTAATCGACCTATTGCCTCCATCGATCATCTCCTCCTTAACACGCCTTTAGAGTGCTGTTCCGTCGTGGTTGACTCACGCCCCTGACCTTGGTGTATTCAAGCTTATTCTCATTCTCAGGGCCCTTTCCCTGCCCAAAAGAAACTCTCAAGTTCCCCTTACCAAACAATGGTCTCTGGTTTCTTTTCCACAGAACTCCTTTGCAGTGATCCAGTGTCCCCACTTGGATTCTACCCCGACAGAGGTCTTCGGTGCCTGGCTCTTAGTCCGGAACTTCCAGATTTTGGCTCATTCCCCCAGAACCTTGCCACACATCGGTGCCTGCAAGATGTGTGGAAGGCATCTTTTTCCCTCGCCGATAAGCAAGGCCTAGTGGCAGTGCGCTTCCCCTGACCTCCCCCCCTAGAGAAAGAGAATTCCCACCCCCACGAAACGGTTCCATGCCTTTCAATTCTTTGAGTCCCTACTGTCATTCTGTATGGGCGTTTTTCCCCCCCCCCAGGTCCGGAGAGGGGAGTCAGCCTTTCTTCCCCTGAGACTTTTTGAATCATAAGATGAATACGTGGTTTTTTCCCTGCCCGACGCCCCGCAAAATAGAGAGTTTTTTCTTAAAATAAAGACGAACCCAACACGCACTTACCCGCACCATTTCCCCATACCTCATCGAGCCTGTCTATATCCACTTTGTACCTCAAGCTTTTTTTTTTCCCCCCAGAAACCCTCCCTATAGTTTTACCTCCTCCGTGATTGCTTTTTGAGCTTCTTTTTTTCCCTCGTCCGCAGATAGTTGCGGCCAGTCGCGTTTCTTCTTTGATTCAGCGGACCCGCGCGAGTCCTTTTCTGTCATTTTCCTTCAACGTTTTTTTTTTTTTTCTTTTTTAATATTTAATGGAGTACATACCGTTTTCCTCCTCTGCCCCTCTCACTAAGGTGCTCTACCGCGACCATTGATACAGGATGACGCCTTTTCATTCTATGGAAAGTTTATTCAGGTCATATAGCATTCACCCTGCTCTTCCCTAACTGGCCATTCTGCTTTTTTCCGTTCCTTATTAAACGATCTTCTTACCCCCCCCTCAGTTCGGGGTGAAAAATGTCGTGGACTTTAGAATGGTCTGTTCCCCCTGGGTCCCTTCTGACCCCTCTTATTTCACGCCTGGCATTTTCCCCCCCCTCACAAGGGCCAAACTATTTGGCCCCCCCTGTTGACTCTGAAGCACTTGACATGTCCTCCGCTCCCGCCCCTGCCGCGAAAGTTTCTAATCCTCTGTAAGATATTTTAGGTTGTGGAAGAGTTTATTCCCTTTCCGGATAATCTCAAGCCCCCTCACCCCCCCCCTGCTGTGTCTTCGATGCCAAAATGGTGCCCCTCCCCTCTTTGATTTTAAATCTTTGCCCCAGCATGAGTCATTTGCCAGTTTTTCTGGACATTTCCCCCGTGGAGAGAGGTTGTAATTTGCTCGCCTGCAATGTTGCGTCTGGCACCTAGAAAGGACACTTTTTAAGATAGACCCCTTTTTCTCCCCTTATCCTTTGCCCGAAAATTTTTAACCACAAGAATAGACGAGGGCTTTCTTTCCGTCTCCCCTCCTATTTTCTAAATTTGATGTCAATGGTTACGTCTTTCTACGTGTTTGCACATGCGCTAATTGACTTCTTGTTATTCTAAAGCGTACGTGTCCCCCTCCCCCCTTTCGACCCCGTACTTTTCTTGAAACTAGTTTGAAGTGGTTCCCTCCCCCATCATCTTCCTAGCATCTGCGCCATCCCTCTCAACAACAGTATATTCACTGCCGATGAGTCCCGTTTTAATTTCGGTATCCTGTTTTTTCGTCACGACCCTTCCCTTACGTCGCTAGTGACTTGCTCCCTTTTTTCCAATGAGTTTGAGTTTCCTCCATCCTTCGTATTTTAAGGTTGACAGAAGTTACAGGCTTTCCCTGTGTCCTGACCACACCCCCTTTTCTTTTTGTTAATAGGTAAAGGTCGTGATGCTTTCCATTTAGACCAGGATGATTGAGCTTTTTTTGCCCTCCCCTCTTGTTTCCCGACTGTTTTTGCCTTCCTTTTGGAATTCCCCAACACTTCCAAGTTTTTCTCTGCTTGTAGTTGTTTCCCTTTCTCGGTAAGTTTTCAGTTTGCCCACTCCTTACCCCCAGCGCGGTATGTTTTTCCCTTCGTGGCCCGAGAACTTCCTTTCCAGCTGCGGAGGTGCTTCCCTGCTAGGGCCCTAGATGCGGAGACAACTTTCGCTTCCCTCCAAGCCATAGCCTCAGGGTCTCGTTGGCTGATTTGACTTGATTTTTAGAGGACTTTTTGCAATAGCCAAATTGGTAACCTCAGCTCGGATTTGGTTTCCTCAACGTTGTCATCAGGTAATGAAGGTACACCCCCTATTGTCTTGCTTCAAAGTAGATTATTCGCCTGAAAGCTGAGAAGTGGTGCCCCCTATCCCCAGCTTCCCGATTTTTAAGAGTCAATTGATTTCTCCCGCTACCAGTCCGCAGAGGAAAAAGGTGCCTTTTTCTGGGTGGCTCGGTGTTCTGTGGGTCCTGTTTTGGGATTGATCAATTTCCTTCCCTCAGACCATGTCCAGCTTGCTGTTGGATCAGAGATTTTTTCCTCCTAATAACTCGTTTTAGTAGTTACTTCTGATGTTTCCCCTTTTTTTTTTCCCCTAATCCAGGTGTTTTGAGCTGACTGAGAAAGGGCCTAGGCCGTTCCTCCTGCTCAAACAGCAAGCTGACTATTTTCGTTGATGTTCCCTCTCGCATTGCCTCAAAACGGACCCCAAAGAAAATCCGCCCCCCCGAGCCAGAAACCCCAACCCTTTTAACTTCTGAAAGTTTCTAGATCCTCCCCTTCACTTAGGACCAAAGCTCCTTCGGTTCCGGTGACCTATGGACAACCCCGTCTCCAACGGTTTTCTTCCGTAGGCGCTCCCTGTGACAATCTCGCGCGGGTGACATGGGTTGACCTTCCCAGGGCGACTAGTCGCCCTCCCTCTTTCGCAGTTAACCGAAGCTTTTCTTCTTGCCTTCCCTCCTCCTACCCTTTTCCCCCCTCCGCATACCTACTTTTCGAGTATTAATGTCCATCGTTTCCCCCACATTGGTCCAAGAGAGCTCGGGTCCCCTTCTTCCGCAAACCATTCGACACTCAGAGGGAGAGTCCTTAGTCCGAACTTGGGACCCCCTTCTGTTGCTGTCCCTTTTACCGAGGACCCCTTTCCCCCCTTTCAACGAAAACCTTGCAGATCCCAGTCCCTAATTTTCTTGTTTTCAAGGAACGTAGCAGATTAGTATTAACCGTGACTTCTCCCCTGAATCTACATCCCCTTCTACGCATCATCCTTTTGGCGGCTGATTTTGACCAAACTGGCCCCCTCGGAACACAGCGACATCTGGCGTGTGACCCAAGTCCCCAGGAACCACCTCTTCAGATGGCTGTCTGGTCTTCCACCCCCCTTTAAGGAAAGCCCTAAAGAAGGTTCACCTAACTTTCTTGCACGCCCGCCACACTTCCTTTCCCCCTAGCGACATTGCTCTCCCTTTTGACCCCCCCTTTAGACAAAAATGATATCCCCCTTTTGAGACAATCTACATCATCGCGTCTGTCTTTATTATGATAAGGGAAGGTCCTCAGTCCCCTTCCCTTCTGAGTATTGACCCACCAGAACCTGATTTTTTTTTTTCCGAGTCTTTTTTTTCGATCCCCTCTCTCCCTGACCCCTTCCCAATTCAATTAGCTGGCACCCTGCCCCTTTCCCCCCGGTTTCCCCACAATTGAAACATACCTCCCGACAGGCTGGTCAACTGCTCGTCCTCGCAAAAGCTCTTTGAACCTTTTCCCGGCTATGCTAACACGTCTCTTAATCCCCCTTAGGGCGCTTGAATAAGAAACAATTCTAGGAGCCATAACCCCCCACCCGCTTCTTAGCGAGTGAGAATTTTCCACTCTACCCGCTTGACTCTAAGATTTTTTCCCCCTCGATGAAATGAACGCCCCCTTTTTTGCCTTAGACGTTGGCCCTTTGCACGATTTCCTTGGTTTTACTTAATTTTCTTCTTTGACAAAGTACTTTTCTCCACCCGACACGATCTTCGCTTGCGTCGCCCACCCCTGTTTCTTTCGCTTGCTTCATGAAACCCCTTCCCTCTTCCCCATTGATATTTCCCTTTTGTCCAACTATTTCCGGTCTCCCCCCGCCGTTCGGTTTCCCCCCCTCCTTCAGGCCCAGTTCAGAAGTCACAGAAGTGCCATTACCAAGAACTGTTCTTTGGATAAAAACCCTCAGGTCAGCTTCCCCCTTCTTTGTTTTGACAAGAGCAGCTCCGCAAGGGCGAGGTTCCCCTCGGCCGTACATGCGGTCCCGCCCAAGAGAGAGGACCGCTCCTTTTTACCAACCCCCCCTTTTTCAATCAAGATGAACGTGTTACTCTCCCTCCAGGCCTTCTCCCTGTTACGGGATTTTTCGAGTCCTAAACGGCCCGTAGCTGGGGTGTCCCTCTCCCGGAAATCCATGAGATGAATCAACGAGTCTTCCTTCCGGACCTGCGAGGTTCTCTCTCCCCCCAGAAGTTATGGAAAGTGAGAAAACCCGTCTCTCCAAAGCCCCCCCCCCCCCCCACCTTTTCATCCCCTTTGTTGTTTTTTGCTCTCTCTTCTTGGTTGTTCCGCCTACCTTGCGATAGTTGCGTCCTAAAGGGGTCTATTGGCCGCGCGACCCCGCGGGCGGTTCGAAAGTGTGTAGTTAATTCTTCATTTTCTTTTTCCAACGTTTTCCCGTGAGCGACCCCCAGCGACTTTGTTCTTCTTCCCCCACACGACCAAATTCCCATCGCGGCCACAATTGCTGACTAGCCCCCCACGGTTGGAAAGGATTTTTCCCCCTTTTCTTTTAAAGGTATCCTATGACTTGACCATTTTAGGCCCAGAACTAGTCTTGCGTATCCCTCGCCGGTTCTGCCACCTTTGAATTTTACACCTAGGTCCTTCCCTCTTTCGTTTTCTCCAAAGGCTTAGACGTGGCCTCGCGGTTACCCAGATGAAATTGTTCCTCCCTAACTTCGCCTGCTAGTGTCCACTCAAATTTTTCCCACTTGCTGACGGCATATTGAAGTTAATACTTAAGCTGACTCCCCTGGTTGGTCCCCGCGGCCCGTTCTTCTAGTGATTTTTTTGTACTCGCCAGTAGCTTTTCGCGAGCCGAAACTCCATCACATCTCCCTGTGTGCCCACCGCCAGGAAAGAGATGCATTTTTCATTTCATAGGAATGCGATGCCTGCAAGCCGGTATTTAAATGCTTTTTTTCCGATACGTTTTTGAATCCATCGTTTTCTTTCGCGTGGCCCTGTTGTTCTCCTGAACAGACAGGCAATGATTACTCCTTGTCTTCCACAACCCCATTTTTCTTTTTCTGAGCGGGGGTCCCTCCCAGGCAGATACCCCCTTACATTTTCTTCCCTTTTGTTTGGTTCCGTTTCAACGTCGATGATTCGTGTGGTCGAGCGCGACGCCCCCTAACAACCCGCATGTCGGACTTTTCGTGTCCGCCGACAACTCCCTGTGGTTGCGCACGGAGTCAATCCCACCACTCGATCCTCAGTCTTTGATTCTTAAGGTTTTTTATCGTTGTGTCTGACAGTCTCGGAGCAACCGTCGATCCCCTTTCTTGCGTTGCGTTTTCTTTTCCCCCCCCCCCCCTCTTTTCATGGCTTCCCTTATGCTTTTGCACTACAGCAGGCGTTAAAGTCGACCTAACACACCACCTGGGGCCTGTTTTCATTTTTCAAGGTAGTATTAGTCTTCGGCCCCCACGGATTGATGTAACTTCCGTGAATTGCGCAACTGCTCTTCGAATTGAATACTTAGAATGACTTTTCACCATCCCCCCTGCCCCTGAGTGGCGATTCGTTGTAGTTGTCAGGTCTTAGTTACACGGTACCCAAGTCTCTATGTCACGTCGTGCGCATCCTCGCGGAGACGTGTTACGCCCTTCAGCCTCAGATAGTTCCCCAATTGAACCCCATTCCACTTGATGCGGCGGGCCGTGATCGTTCTTCTTGGACCTAGAGATGGGTCCCCTGAGGGAGCGGTTTTACTTCCTATTCCAGAATGGTCAGCGGGACCATTACCCCACCCCTGGTCAACCTTTCGCGAACGCCTGGAGCAGACCCGTGGGGTGCCCCTGTCAAGCCTTATCAAACGGCCTTGCACTTCACTTCTTCTTTTAGTTCCCTTCCTTCTGCGGCGAATAGTACGGGGCTGGGATGGATAGGGAAATTTTCGGGTGTTCTTGCTACCTCCAATGAACTCAGCCATAAAGTCTGTGCTAGAAGCATTTGTAAGACGCGCGTCATCCCTCTCTATTTTACTTCTATAAGTTGTTTTTTCATTACCCTAACTCACTGGTTCGGCTTAAATCTAGCCTCCCAAGAAGCTTGCTCTTTATTCTAGGTCCGGGCCGAGCAGACACACCATCCCCGGTTCGAGCCAGAAGGCCCGCTTTTTCCTTGCTCCCCGTTTTCCGATACTCCGTTGGATCGAAATTTCTCGCGTTGAACTATTGACCCGACGCGGTATCCGTCAGCTTTATTCCTTAATCTCGAGTTTTTCGAAGATGGCAAAACTTTCGATTCTCCACTCACCCCTGATCCTCATGTTCCAAAATCCCAGGATATTGCAAGGAAACTCCAGTACCCTTTAACTCCCCGACAGAAAACCCCTCACGTAGCCGGCTAGCAATCAACCGTGGTCCGATGCTGGGATATCCCAGGGGAGCGTCCCCTTCTGATCTGTAGGTAAATTCCAAGATTTCCCTCATCGATGTTTAAAGGGCTCCACCCCAGCCTCCCGCCCCACTACCAAGACCCCATCCTTTTTTTTTCGTGGTTCTTAAATTGCATTTAGTCGCAGGCCCCCCTCTTTTTGACAGACCAAGGAATCCCTTTAAAGCTAAGTTGGCCCCCCCTACTTTTATAAGGCATAACCCTCCCTAGGCCCCACCACGGCTATTGGGTTTTTTATACCCCTTACGAATTTCCCCTTTTCAGGTCAAAAGGCATCTTACCTCGACTGTCCGAAAAAATTCTTGCCCCCTTTCCCGTAGCCCTTTGTCTTTTTTCTAGTTCCCTCCTTCCGATAAAAGATACTCCCCAACCTTTAGCGGCCGACCTTCCGATCTGATTATCCTGGGTTTGATTCGCATCCTTTCCTTGAGAAGGATTTGACGTCTGCTTTTCCTTCA
>Ga0179591_1148186_pt1 | contig 18819 bp, 18 predicted proteins | sample CZOMad2_1_08_16f_FD_182891 | JGI IMG/M metagenome (GOLD analysis project Ga0179591, IMG submission 182891) | Vadose zone soil fungal communities from Angelo Coast Range Reserve, California, USA - CZOMad2_1_08_16fungal (PacBio error correction) | ecosystem: Environmental > Terrestrial > Soil >... | reverse complement strand
GCTGGTTTTTTTCCTCCCACCCGTTATTTTCCCCATCGGTGGTTTGTTTCATGGAGACGGTTGCTGAAGAGGATTCCGCCCTTTTTCTTTTTCGTGCTGAATCAAAGTTGTAGAACTGGTAACTCTTTCCTCAAACCGTGTTTTCCGCTCGTCTCCCAGACTTTTTGCTGACAGGTAACCGGTTAAGGATATCCCTTTAGTGTTTCCCCAGATGCGCTGGCTCTCTGGTATGGTCCTGCTACTGCCCCGACCAGTGCTACTGATAGCGTTTGCATCAAAGAATTTCGTTCCATTCAGGAATTCCCCAAGGGCAAGGCGCGCCTCGATCAACATCCGATAATAATGCCCCTGAGGCACAAGGTCTGCGCAGATAACCCCCCAGCGATAATTCTTTTTTGGTTTTTCATGACCCTTATCGTTACAAGGCCACTGCTCAATCTTCCCCAGTACCTCTTACACTCGTTGCTGCGTCGGATATCGCTAGTCTTGGGACTCTTAATCCCCACCATCGCTGTGAGGCCGCTGACACCCTTCCATGCATGGCTGCTTCTTCAGATGCCGGTTATCTTTAATACGGCAGTTGATGTTTCTTTCTGCCTCCCCTAAGAGTATTTTTATTTTATGCCTTCGCCCAGACTTCCGACAAGACAAGCCCACTCGTTATGATCCCCCTCGTTTTAAGGGATCGATCCCGGAATTTCCTTGGTCCTGCAGTTCACTCACTCGTCCCATTGTTATGGCAAACTCCGGACGAACCTTGGGTGTTCCCCCATCCTCCCCCCTTTGCGTCGTACCTGCTTCTGTGGACTCATTGATTTCTCTCTCTTCCTTTCCGTTTAGGGGTTGAGTCCATCTGTTTACAGTGTATGACTTCATCCCCTATACCCGATCCGATTCCAAACCTACCCTGCTTTTAACGAAGGATTTTTTTCCGACCCTCTTGGATTTTTCCCCTACCTACGGTTTTTTTGATCCCATCCATTAACGGTCGTTCCATCTTGTGTGGCCCTTTCCCCAAATTGTCGCTTGGTTATTTCCTCCTCTTTTTTTCCCCTTCCAGCGACAGTTCCACTCCCAAATTCATTTCGGGCTGCTCTCTGTTTCCTCTGTTTTCGGCCCAATTCCCCTGGCTTTGGCCAGGTCTCCCTTCCAGACCTGAAGTCATGCTTCCCCCTCAATCCGATATTTGTATTAGGCAGTGGGCGCCCACAATTAGAGTCCCGTATTCGACCGTGTCGAAACATCTGGGGTTTTTTTGCAGCGCGTGGTTTTAACCCTTTGCGTAACCCTTTCTTGACCCCTTACAATTTGCCCGGTGGTCGAACCCCCCCCTCCCTTTGTCACTAAAAGCGCCGTTGCTTAACTCCATATTCTTTCCGGTCCTTCACATTTTCCTTGCCTCACACGAGGCATAAAATAAGTCCATTTTTTGAGAGACGGCATTTACCACGGAGGCCCTACACCCCCCAAACGTTGCTTTTCCTTAACGTGAACGTTGCGTCCTGTCAGTATCTTAATCTTAGGACTACCCCTATTCTTTCTTTCGGCCTACTTTTTGTCACCGTTTAGTACTGGACAATTCCCCTATTTTCCAACTTCCTTTCTCATTGGATGATCCGCAGGCTTGGATCTTTTTATTTGATCTGATCGGTCTCGTTTTGCAATTTCCCCCTTTGCATAATACTGTTACCTAGTCCGATTCCCTTCACTTGGCTTCGACCCAAAGTCCCGCAGTCGGTTTTTCGCGATTGCGCGCCTCTGTTTAAAGGACCCCACCTTGAGTTTGACTACGTTCCTGTTTTTGTCCATTTTTTTTGGGATGTGCTAAATCACAGGTCCCAGCGTAGGGCAAGCGCGGGTTTCCTTACCCGTAGTGGTCAATCTGCACAAAGGCCGTTCGTCGCACCTTGTCCCCAGCCAATACAAAGGTCTTAATTCCACCGTTTTTTTACGGTGTGTCTTTTCTCAGCCAGCTCTTTTTCAAGTTCCCTAGTCTTTTAATGTTCCCAGGCTTCTTTCTGGATTGCCGGGCGATGGACGGCCAACCGCAAGTTTTGATCGGAATATCCCACATTCGTGGTAAAGGGGTTGTATTTGTATGTGGGACTCAATAAATTCTTTATCCCCACCCCTGACTGTGATATTGCTTCTACAGGACACTCCCCCAGCTTGGTGCTTGCCCGGCCCGGTTTTACCCCGTCTTCATCGTTAATCTATTGGCAATTTATCTGCTTCTTTCTTCTTTACTAGCAATATCGAGCTCTTTCGGAGTTTTCTTTTCTTCGCCTGCTTTCGATCAGTTTTAGATCAGCACTTTTTCGGTAGTTCTATTTTTTTCCTTCAGGCGGCGGGGTTTGACCTAAGGTTTTCTGTTCCACCCACACTTACATTGTTAGCTGTTTCCGAGCGGTACCCTGATTGGAAAGGCTCTCCGCCATATTTCTAAATATCTACCCTTGAATTTTCTCATCTCCGACGGTGCCGGTAGCTCTATATTCAATCACATTGTATCCTTAGTTTTTATGGTTGCGTACCTCTTCCCTTCATAGGGCACTGCCAGGGGGTGTAATGGTCCTCCTCCTTCATTTTTTGTTGAAGGTTCCCTCAGTCCTCCTGCCAACCTCTCTTCTTATAATATTCTGCAACCTTCGACCTTACTTTTCTAAAACAAATTTGATTGTATTGAAGCTTCCCTACGGGCACCGTTTTCTGATATTCAGTTTACCTCCCCCGCTTAACGAGTATTAGAATTGCAGAGTATCACTATTCTTCATAGTATAATCTTTTTTCCTTTTCTTGCACCTTGCCTTTTGTTGTTCAATAACCGCGATCTTTTCTGCTAACCAAGACCTTTCCGACCAATAGAAGGGATCGCGTTCGAAAGTTATGCTTGGCAAGACCATCCTTCGCCGCTTTTTCTCCCCCTTCCTTCTCCGAGCAGGTATGCCAGAAGGTGCCCGAAAGCCCCCCCCCTGCACCCTTTTAAATGCTTTTGGCTTTCATTTCCGGTCTTCCCCCTTTTCTATGATGTCCTGAGCTTCCACACTGTATCAAAAAGCAACTTTTTACTTTCAGGGCTACGCCGTCTTACCACTCGGGGTGAATCTGGTCTCCATCATGATTCGTTCGACGTAATTCTGAGACCTGCGCAGTTGTCGCCCGAAAGATCGCCACATCTCCCCCCCCCCTTGTTGTTCTTTTTTCTAAACCCCCCTCGAGAACAGATTGAGTCCGGTAACCTGCTCCTTGCTATTGCTATGGCCCCCTTTCCCAAACCTTTTCGACCCGTTGTCTACAGGGAAGTCTACAGGGTCTGTCTTACCTCTGAACCCTTTTTGAACCCCCGACAGTCAGGACTGACCTTGTCCTGTTTACAAATCAAAACAGTCCCTCTCAATGTTTCTTCTTACACAGCACGACTACCGCTTGCCCAACCTATCTTCTTTCCTCCTTCAGTATATTTCGGTTATCTTCTAGGTATCCCGGGATCTATTCCCCTGATGATTACTCTGGTGACCGATCCCAGAAATGTCTCAACATATTTTTCTTTCAAAGTCCTATCCCTTGTAGGGGCCACCCCGGCCGGTTTCTTTTCCGCAATATTGGCCAAACCCCCCCCCCGGAGCCGAGATACCGGTCATACGTTTATTTCTCCAATTAAGGTACAGATATTTTCCCTTCAAGCGGTCACCCTTCTTATGTCAGCACCCCGTTTGTGTTATCTACGGGCATGGTGAAGCGTATATTTCCCTATATTTTAATGGCCACCTGTGTTTCTCAGTGGTTTTATCCCCCTGTTTTGGTTGTAGTTCCTCCTTGCTCTTTTGATACACGCTTTTCTTGTGGGTTCGACACTTAAATTTCCGGTTTCACCACCGCTACACCCCTTTCCAGACTCTGTATCCCGGATGTGTCTAACCGGTATCCCCGTCGAATCTATTTTTTTTCGTGACTGTCTCTTAGATCTTTTTCTTGACGCTGCATCAGGTATGGATACTCTTCCTGGCCACCCTTTGTCCCTCCAATGTGCATCTTCTTTTTTATGGCCGACCGAGTTAAGTCCCGCGAAGATGAAGAATGCTTCCTGGTGCGTGACTGGGATATCTTATAAACCAACTCCAAGCCGGAAAAGCTTGCACCTTTTCTCCCCCCTTACATGTCACGACCCCCTCCCAAATCTTGACGTAAATAGGCACGTGTTTTTCAGATCTTCCTCGTGGCATTAAAAGGATTTTTTTTCTCTTATAGGCTATAAGTTGTTTTTTTCACTGTGAAGTATGTGATCCATGACACTAAACTCCCCTAATGGCTGTTCTTCTCGTTCGCCTGTCCCAATGATAAGTCCCTTATACTTGACCCTAAGAAAAGGTTTGTCGATTTTCATGCCTTTGCCGCAACGGGTTGTACCCCACCTCATTCCCACACTTTCCGACTGCTATTGCGTCTGCAGGACCCCCTCCGGTATCCGATCCTATACTTCCCTCCGACTTTGACTTTTTATAGGTTTTTTTTAAAGGGCATGCCCCTTCTCCACTCTTTTCTGAGCAGAGCCGTCCTCCCTTATTCCTAAACCGCATCTCAGTTGCCTTGACTTTTTTCGGTCTGGCCTCATCAGCCTTTGAATTTGTTGTCCTTGAGAGTACCCGACTATGCGTATCCCCCTCCTTCCCCCATCTTTTTTCGTAGGGGGAATGGTCTATTTGATTATGTTTGCCGTTCCTCGTCCCTTTTCCGATCCCCTTAGTTTTGGACCCTTTGGATACTTCTCAGTTTCCTGTTCCTATTCTTATTATCGTTTCGTCGGATGGACGCTGGCCTCCTGGTTGAAGTGTCTACCACCTTATTAGCCCATTCGCCTGGACAGATTGCATAAGCCTCGTCCCCAGTCAGATCCTTAGCCTTTGGGGGAGGTTCCTCGGGACCCCTGCCGGATGTTCATTTTCTGGCTATTTGGCATATCTGCCCCCCCTTTTCCCCTGCGGCTGACGTTAGCCGACAATGCCCCTGTGGCATTTTCCCCCACTTTCCTCCATTCCTCAAGAAGCCGGTTCCCGGTCAGAATTTGTGCATCACCCCTTTCGGCCCTTTCGGTTCCTGTCTTCCTGTCTATATGATGACACTTCCTCATATGCAGAAATCCACCTTGGCTTCTTTAGTTGTTGCCGACCCTCCTTTTGCGGCTTTGCTCCCCCGGTGGTTTGGCGTTTGGGACCCCTGTCAGTTCACTTTCAAGCCCCCCCCCGAATTTCTTTTGAAGCGTTTTTTAACATTAAAACTGGCTGCCCCCCCTCCCCCGTCCAATGTCACACCCTCGTGGCGTGATGTCCACGTTGCCGAGATTGGCGCCGATTCCAATGCAGATGGGATTTTTTGACATTGGGTTAGCTGCTGCTCCGTTTACCCTTCCCCCTTTCTTATCTTTCGATGTTTCTCACTTCACTTTTCATGTATGTCCCACCTGTTCGACCTTCCCTTCCTTCTTATCTACGTGGACAAGCGGTAATCCTTGGCCCCTGAATTACCCTTTTTTCAGATTCGTCCTTTAGTCGGCAGCCCGTTGCCCCGGATTTTTAATTCATGCCCCCCCTGTTTCGACCACACCATTGGCCTAGCTTCACGGCTAGTCAAACCCCGCTTCCCCTGATATGACCTTCTCAGCCGGTGACTTCCCACTGCTTTTTCTACCTTGTCGCTCCTCTCTCCATCCCCGTGTTTCTTCTCTTTTACATCCCCCCCCTCGTACAGTTGGATCACCGATCTCCCTATGAGATTTTCCCCGGTATCTGGCGTAAGTGCCGTAGCCTTCGTCTGTGCCCTTTATTTTTGTTCGAAAGCATGGCCAATCAGCCGTCGTAACCGAACTTTTCGACCATCCGGTTTTGCCAAAAACGGTTTTTTGGCCTGTTCTTTCCAACCCCGGGTTAAGGTCCTTTTGTTTCAGTCTTCACTATCCCGTGTGATACATACCGCTTTGCATTTCCCCGGTTCCTTTTTACACCTTTTTTTGACCCCCCCCTCTTTGTATTCCAGCTCGATCGAGCAAGGTTATTCACCCCGGACCCAGTCCCTTTCCATACTCCACCACACTTTCGAGAGTTTCCGGCCCTCTATAGTCTCCCTTCCGGTTGCATAAAGCAACAGGCTTCTTGTTTCTTTCTTTGTTAATGCCTGATCCTCCTTTACCCAAATTCCCAAAAGAAAAGACCATTTTTCATGGTCTAACGGCGATGACAGGTAATTATGTGGGTTTTCCACGGGGAGGAATGCCGCCAGATAGGTTGCATTAGAGCAACCAGTCAAGTTGTATCGGACTTTTCTTGAAGGTCTATGGATAGACCCCTTTTGTTTGCGCCCGCAAAGACCCTCTCCTGTTTTTTCTTCCCCCTCCCGCTATTCCAGGTCCTCGTCTTTTTTTTTATTAGGTGTTTTTTGTTGTATGCGGCCCCATCGTTTCGTCTCATCCTCCCGCAAGTTTTACGCATCCTTTAATTATACCCTTCATAGGCATCTTCCCTGTCATTTTTACGTCAATCACTTTAACCGGTGTTTGTCCCCCCCCAGTGCGCCGGGCGTTTTTCGGAATTGGCAATAAACCGTATTATTTAATGCGTGGGCTAATTACCTCCTTTTTTTCCGTCACTGCCCTTTCCCGACACCTTTTTTTGAACTAAGTTCCTCCACGCAAAATCTAATCAGGACCCCCCTCGTCCCAGGCTTATGCGCATCCCAAATATCTTCCACACGTGAGATCATGCAGAGAGTTTATTCTTTGTCTATGTTCCTGCACGCGTGCGACCCCTTACAGCCTCTGACGCTCCCCTCGGTTGATTCTTGATATATCCAATTTTAGGTTACTCATTTCATACCCCCCCTCCCCAGTTCTTAGGCCATATTTTTTTTATAACCCTGCCTGACATTCTTATCTTTCATACCTTTTCCCTGAGGTTACTCGTTAAGGCATAGATCCCCTCTAATTTCCTGCTCGAATTTTTTCCATCGCCTTTTCGTTGTGTATAGGGATACCTTAAGATTGTCCTGATTTGAATCTCCGCTCTCCCCTTTTATTCTTTCATCGGACCGTCCCACGTTCTTCAACCCCCCCCCCTAATTGGGGTCTTATCCTTTTGATCAGTGGATTGCCCCGCTCTTTGCTGCATTTTAAGTTTCTGTTTTGTTTCTCTGTCCCCAGTGTACCATCACTGTGTAACCAATTTGCGTGTGATAAAAATCCAATGTTCCTGCCCCTTCCTGCATTCAGTTCTTCCCCTTTTCCTCTTTACGTTAGTTATCCATCCCGTTTTCACGGTGTTCCCTGTCTTGGCGGGGAATTTTTAGTTTGAAGCTTGACTGGCAACTCCTCTGTTACTTTCCTTTCATTCGATGACTTCCCTAACTTTTCCTCCCATTCCTCATCCCCTCTGGCGGATCCTCGTCGATCAACAACTCAGTCCTAGGTAACTCATTTCCTTTGGGAGGATTTAATCGCTGCCCTGAGCCGCGTCGAATTCCGGCTCTAAGGGTGTGCACTCACCCCAATTAGATACCCCGGGTTCTCATTTGATACCTTTTTGCTAATCCCTCCCTTGGCACAGCTTCCACGGTTTCCCCACGTTGACGGAAACCGTTGGTTCGAACCACACTACAAGACTTCTTTTCTAGATCCCTAGCAGGCCGGCTTCCAATAACAGCGGAATGTACAAACATGGAGTTCCCCCGCTAATAATGAACTTCCCTTAGATCTCTGGGTGGCACCTGCCGGAGACACACCAAACCCCTTTTTTTGACCATCGTTGGCCGCTTGAGTAGTATCTTTAAGACCTTCGACTGATCAGACCCGATCGGTTTCCTCTCTTTTGGTCCCACGAATATTTCCTTTTTCCACTTTCCCGGGACCTCATTGTTCTCCGTCTCCTTGAGATCGCATTGCTATGATGTCTAGGACAGTCTGTATCTTTCCGTGTTGTCAAAAATTTCCGGTTGCATCCCCCGGTTATATCTCTCAGCACCATTACCATGCTGTTTCCTGCCAAGACCCCCTCCGGTTGCGCGTATGTGGTCGTAATACTTCTTGTTTACGACTGAATTTTGATTTGTCCTTTTTTCTTTTTCGGTCCTTAATTTTTCCTACGGCAAGAAACTCTACCCTTCTTTCGGCAGCTTCGTTTCCCCTACTGTAGCTTACTTGGTAAGGGCAACAAACCGTGCCTTTCTTACAGTTGTCTACCCTCAGCATTGGCAGGTACACTAATCTTTGGTTTTTCTCAGACCAAGTCTCCGTGTTCTCTTTATCCCCAGTCGATCTTTCCTATTCCACTTGCGTCCGGTATCGCTGTGCCCGCTCCTTTCTCTTGACCTCACCTCCTTTCCCAGATTTTACTGACCCGTTATGTATGTAGGCTCATCAATCCTTTTTTATACCGTTTGCCCAGAGCTTTTTTTTTTCCCCTATCACTGGCCTTTGCATCTTTGTGCCAAATAATTGCACTTGCTGGACTGTCCTTTAAATGCCTCTGGCCTCCACCGAATCTGACTTCTTGCTAAGACCCCGACTCCTCTATTAGTGTGCTGCTCCACACTTCGATCAGTTCTCCGCACTTCCAAGCAGGTTTATCCTCATGTTCGTCCAGTCTTTTCTGTTATCGCGCCTCCCTCCTGCTTTTGCGATGGCAAGACCCCTTCCATGGTCTCGTGTCCAATTTCCTTTACAGGCTTGCCCCATTAAATAATCGTTACGAACCATCGTTTTTTAATTCACCGCCCTCGAACACGGTGCCGGTTCTGATCTTAATCCCCCCCATATCAATCAAAATTTTTCCAACATTCTTCGAGGTTTCGTCCTTGTTATCATTTTTTTCCAGGGGTTTTTTTTCCCTCCTTCCCTCTCTTTTCTTCTCTGGGTTCGCGAGAGGCAATTTCTGTTCAAAAGCTCCCTATCTGACTTATAACAAAGGTATCCACCTCGCAATCCGGGCTTAACAAATCTTGATATTTGATGAAGATCCTCCACGTTTTCTGCAGTTCGCACTTTTGGAAATACTTTAGACTCTGGCCCATTTTTTTTATCCCTCCGAGTTATACCCGATCTGATAATAATTTGGCCGTTTTCTTCGCACCCTTTGGAGGTCCTTTTACCCTCTGTACCCTTTCCCTTGAAGCAAGGAGACTACCCTTTTTTTTTCAGTGCGTAGCTTCTCCGTTAAAGTTATGTCCGTAGGAGACCATCCCTTCTTCGTCTTTTTAGGCTGTCGCTTTCATTTATCCGTGATCGTTCTTTGACAGGCACTGATCATCAAGGCCTATTTTTTCCCCTTGGCTCATCCGGTGCCAATTGTTCTATGCCTTGTCCTTTCTGTTTATCACTCAAGCCTTCCTTTTGGCCTACCCCCCCTCCTAAGCAGTTTTATTGCTTCCCAGACATACGCCGTCTTCCACGGGGCAGTCTGGGATATCCTCCTTGCCCTCGTACCGTCACGATACGCGTAACGGGTCCCGGTGTGAATCATCTTTCACATTGCCGATCCCCCCATTGCGATTCCTGGATGATCACATGACCACCCTTTCAATTGTGCGGTTTCCCCTGATTGTTTGGCCAAGGTCCGTGCTGAATTTTTTTCCGCCTTACCCTGATTACATTGGTAAGGGACCGACTTCCCTTTTTCCTGATGAACGGGATGTACCCCTCATACCCTCCGTGTCCGGCAGAAAATCACAACTTTGCCACCTTCCCTTTTCCTGCATCTTTCTTACCTTCAGCGCAACCCCAGTTTTTGTCCCCCTGAGCAGTTTATTTTTTAAGGTTATGAACAGCTAACTTCCTGCTTGAATTTTGCCACGCGGGACCGATCCAGATGTCTTTTTCTGAATCCATAGCAACAGCCGGCGTCCCGGAGACTTCGTGTCCATGAGGCCTGTGATTGTACGTTCTTCGTTTGTCCCACAAATTCGCCTCAGATACGGATCCGGTATTTGATACCCTTGAGGAAAATTATCCCCCCAGTGTTCACCTCTTGATTCACCTTTTTGGTTAGTCGCTTACAGGGTGCCATAGCCGTCTATCTTCTATATTCAATTTCCTTTTTCTTGTCTCTTTTGCCCCCCACGTTTTCTCCTGCTATGTTGAGTAAGCGGCTGCTTTATCGATACCCACTTATTTTTTTGGGGTGACCCCTTTAACTGTGTTCAATTACCATCGTGGTCCCAACTGGATGTTGCCCCGGATTTTACCAAAGGTCGTCGGACTCCCTTCCTCTTAATGTCGGTCCCCTGTCTCCTCGATCGGATATTGACGAGTGCTAGTTTTTTTATTCTCCCTGCCAGGAAGCCTTTGCCTGTTGACGGATTATTTTTTGATGCCTTTTGAAGTCAGCCCTTAGATGAATTGGCTGGAACTTTGCGGCCTTGAGGGATATCGGCCATCCACACCCCTTTTGAACCTTCCCCTTTTTTTCTTCCCCTTACTTGACTGAAACGACGTGTTCAACAAAAACGGGATGCTCCGCTAATAGTTCCCAGTTGCTGCGCTGAATTCTTCTTCTGCCAACAGGCTCTCGGTTCAATAGCCTTGTTGTACCCCCCTTGAATTATGTGACCACTGGACCGATACTCAATACCCCCGGTAATTGCCTAGCCTTCACATCCCTGAAATCAGCTATACGGAAAAGAAAAGGTGTTTGTTACGCCGGGGGTGTCTCCTCCCAGATCCCTTCCAAGGTGACGCTGTATTGAGTTTTTTTTTGGTTCATTCCGTACTCAACTACGAGCTCCCGGTGCGCAGTTTTTATCCCGTCATTGGGCATAGATGACGTCACCCTATTTCGAGCCAGGTCCCTGCGTTATTACCTTTCCCACCTTCAGTATTGACTCTGGAAGTTGTATTTTTCCTCCTCTGTTGTAATTTTCAGAGTCCAACCCCCCCAGGCGTATATCACCTCTCATCACTTTTCCAACGGGTACTGGCCGATCTTCGCGTGATGCTTACCCCCCTTTCAACGATTTTCAGGGTCATTTCCCCCCCCCCCCAGAATTATTCCCTTGTTCTCTGACTTTCCTTGAATTGTTTCTTATTCTTCCTATTTTTTATCATAATTTTCCTTCCTTCCCTGGTTCTGGCCCCTGTCTTTGCTTCACTGTCTCCCTCATCAGTAGCCTTCAATTATTGAATAAGCCTTTCGATCAAGGACGACCATCTGTTTGAGGTCGGCAACTCTGTAGGTCCTCTTTGCCAACAGTTACTTTTCCAGGACCCTTTCATCGCCTGTGCTATGTGCTTTTCCCTATTGCCCCCCCATTTCTCCCCAAAGGATTATTTTTTTTAGGTCAAGCCGCGACCAGGTCCTTTCCCTCCTGCTCCGCAACCGTCTCCAGCATAAGACCAGTCTGCCCGGTTGTCCGATGTGGTTATTTCCGGCAGTCTGGTCTTTGCCGCTTGTCCTATTTTATCCTTCATTCCTCGAATTCACCCCTGTTATTCTCTTTTTTAGGGCTCTTTTCCATCCTCTTGGGCCTAACCGTTTTCTCGGGCGACCCCATTATTTTCTGAGTACTCCTTCGGTTCCGCTTCATTTTCTTTTTTCAGCTTCCCCCCCTGGAGGATCACTTGTTCACCTACCAGAAACCCCTTTGGTTTTCACACATTCCCTTCGCTATGTCCTTGCCGCGCCACCTCGCCTTTTTTGATTTTTTTTTCTTTTGATCTGTTTTTGACCCCCCCTCTTTCTTCGATTACGCGGGAACGTTACAAAGGTACCACTGTTCTTCTCCCACTTGTCTCCTTTGCCTTGAGCTTATATTCACGTGTTCCCTCATTCCTCTGTTCCGCCAACTTCCACGTCCTTGGTTTTTCTTGTCCTTTTTGCACTTAGACCCTGTTTTGAAGGTCTTGTATACGTCTTTTTCCCTTTTTTATCCCCATGTCTGCTCTACCACAATTTTGGTCCCCGCATCAGACCCCGGCTACCTGCCATTACTAACCGACAGTTATGCTTCATTGATAAGTCCGGTTTGATCAAACTGATGGCCTAATGCCCCAGACTTCTTTTTTCCCTCCCCTAAGTTGTTGGTTTTGATCGTTTACATCAGAAATCGTCTCCCGATTTTATTCACATTTTTTTTTCCCTCGATTGGCTTTTCTCCGTATGTGATTGCCTGTTGTATTGCCACTTAGGCTCTTACAAATGGATCGTCGTCACTTGGATCCTTTTAGTATAAATCCACCCCCAATCGGTTGCAAAACCGTGGCTGCCCCTGGCTAAGACACATGGCGTAAGGAAGTTGGTTTTTTTTTTACCTATGTCCACATTTTAGTCCCCATATCGGGCTTTTTTGCGGTGTTCCTTGATGTCCCCCCCATTCCCAACCCCAATTCATTTCGCCCTTCGACATCTTATGCAAGGGTATGTTTTCCCCCAGAGCAGAGATTCCGCTATATCCCCCCCCTCCATTTCGGGTTGGCTCAGGGCGTTTACCCACTCTTCTCCCTTTTCTTTGTTTGCCTACCACAGGCTGTTCTGGTTAATTGTCGGGTTGTCCGTCTCTCCTCCTTTGTTACAACTTCCCCTTTTTTCTTCACCGGCCCCTAAGGATTGCTCTCGCAAGTTTTTTCCTGCCTCTGCTCAAAAGGTTTCTTTCAAATCAGCCAGAGTATTCACTTGCGCCCGCACCCAGGCGAGAAGCCCGGGTTTATCGGCCTTGATTCCTTATCATTTCATCAGACAATTTCCCCCCCACCTCCCTCTTGCGAGTCTCCACATCATTTCCGATTTCCGTTTTTTTCCTCCGGTCAAGTTTTTTCCTTGACTTTTGAGTAGGGAACATTCCAGTCGTTGGCTTTTTTTTTCCATTCCCTCTGACCATTGTTATTCCCCCCATTTCCCCCCCAACCAGCCCTAGGCCAGGTTACGATCAGGTGTGACCATCCAAACGGGACGTCTCTCACCCCTCGGTTGCCGCCACCCAGATGTCTGGGCTCTCTGTTTTTCGTCCATGCAATAATTTCCTTTTACTGAATTGCTCAGGGGCTAATAAAGACTGTCGTCACTTTTTCCTCACCCATGTTCCCTTTCCTCCCTCTTCCTCCTGAAAAGCGCGAATCCTCCTTCCCCTGATTTTTTAGATTCAACTTTCCCCCTGATACCAGGACCTGATTTTGGCTCAGGACTGGCCTTTTACCAAGGGCATGCATCCATTCTCCCCGTTCTTCCCCTAACCCTTTTATCCCCCACTTGGGATTTGCGTTTTGGACTCCTGCTGTTTTCAATCTCTCATCCCCATTCTCTGATGATCGCGTCCTTTTTTTAACACATTAAAGCAGGTTCATGACTTATCTTTCCATTTGAAACCCGCAGGACGCTGCTCTAAGTCTACTCCTTATAGCTTCCTGCGTTTTTTCCCTTTTCCTTCCTTTTTAGTACATCGTGATGTGAAAACCGAGCCTTTTCTCTTACCGGCCGTTCTGTCCATGCAGAAGTCCTGATAACGTCGTCGCCCTTGTACCTGTCCCTTCCCATCCCCCTCTTTCCCAACCTTTTCCCTGATCTGCATAAAACCTCCATTGTTTTGTGTCTCTGGGGTAGATCAAGGTCATATTCCTTGGTTTCTTATTATCATCGGTTCTTGCCGTCCCTCGTGGAGTTTGAGTATATGTGTCCAGTCACCGTGTTTACACCAAAAAACAGTTCAATTACTCCTTATCAGAGAAAACTCCCTGTTCTGCCACGCGGACTTCAATTCAGCGATTCCAGTTTCGTCTCGTATCCATCCACTTTTTCTGCTTTCCATTGTCTGGTCCGTTACTCTTTTAAGATATTTTACCCCCTCCCTTGTTAGTATTTACATAGATCCCTCACGGTTCCCAACATCATCTTTGCTTTTCCTCAGGCCCCCCCCCCCCCTTCTTTTCCGCGGCCCCCCTGCCAACATTGCTTCCCTTGGCAGGGAAAATTTCCTGCAGCCGCTCTTCAAATCTAATGACTTTGCGGTTGAGAGCAGTTTTTGCAACGTTCCATAGAGTCCGGTATTCCGACTGTCGTGGTTTAACTCCATCTTTTTTTTTTTTTCGTCGGTTAACCTCTTTCCCACCCAGTTGTACCATTGAAGGGGCAGACAAGCCCCCGCCTTGTTTATGAGCAACCCTCCGTCCCCCCCATATGTAGCAGGATAAACATGGCATTCAGCCGAGGGCCACTTCCAATATATACTTGTAGACTTCGGCCCTGCCGGATACATCCCCCAACATTTTTGCCTGTTCCCCCTTTTTTCCCCCTCGAATGGAGTCTCTTTAAGACTCTCGATGAGATAATAACCGAATGGTACAGGCTCTGGTTCATGACCCCCATCCCACTTTTGCATATTGGCAACTTCCGTATCGGGAGTTTATTAGTCATTTTGCTCATTTCTATTCTCGTTATGTCCCGCCTTTCCCAAACCTTGTCCTCTTCCCGTTTCCCTGTTGTCAGTACTTTCCCTATACCATGCTCGGTTCTTCGCCCCCTTTCGGCAAGTTCGGTGCCTGCTTGCGCGTCAGTATTCTGTTACGCATGAAACGGTTTACGCTTGTTTGATTTCCTGCCGGCCACTTTTCTGTGTCCACGGGTTCCACAGGTCCCGCGTTTAGGCCCGTCGGGTTTCCCAGTACTTAGCTTTGGTAAAGGCTTCCCACCAAAGGACTGTCGTGCACACTGGTTTTTACTATCCCCTCCACCCACTGGATCATTTTGTTCTTGCTCTTGAAGGTCTGTTTTAATTAGTCATCAGTTTTGCCCTTTGGTCACCTCTTTCAACATGCGATCTTTAGTTACCCTTGCGCATTTTCTACTGGATACGACTCATGGTGTTTTGCTACTACCTAAGTTTTTCCCCTCTTGTTCCGCTAGTCTGGTAGGACATAACCATTGCTTTTTATCCCAACTTGCTGTCCCCCTGAGACACCGTACCCAGATTTTTTTACCTTCCGTTCTCTGAACCCTGGGGCACAAATAATTGGAATTGCGTTAGTCCCGTCACATTATTGGATCTTCCTCGATGATATTCAATTATCGTTTCAGTTTCATTTTTCGTGATGGTCCTTGCCTTATTCTTACATTTCTCCTCCTGCTAAGTCACTCGCGTTCCTTTGGTCCAGGCTTTTTCGTTTATGATCGGTTTTTACCTTGTTTCCTGAAGACCAGAACCAATTCCATGCGGTTAGTGCCGTCGTTCACTGGATTGGAAAAGGACTCATTTCACCCCCTTTCTTTTTCCATACATATCTCGTAATTTCGTACAACTGTACAGACTATCCTCTTGGGTAGTCGACTTAAAATTTTTCAATTCCCGTATCCTTTCTCACCTTGTATTTATATTTACGTCTAGTGGCGATTGCCCGTTAGTTTTCCTTGGATCTCTCTCTCTCCTACCTTTTTGTTGTTTCTCTCTATACTTCCCGCCTACCTTTGCAACCGCCCCCTGTTATAAATACCAGGTCCCCCTTAAACTTCGAATCTTAAAACCCCTTGTTTGCTATGCTGTCAACTATCGCTTTCCCTTTTCGATATGTCCATTTACGCATATTTTCTTTAAAGAAATTTATCTTTCCATTGAGTCGCCCTTGCCCCTCCCAGAGTGTACAGCTTCGTCTCAATTCCCCCCTTCCTGAAGCACATTAGCACAGCTGATTTCGGTCCTCCTCTCAGGTAACCCAGATCCCGACAATGAGGCTCTGCTTGCCAGTTTTTTCTTAGCCTTTCCTTCTTTCCCCCCAGACCTTTATTTCTTCAGGCACTCATCAATCCTCGTTTTTTCTTTTGTTTTTTTTGCCGCTAAGTTTCTCTGATCGTCTGACAGACCTTCATTTCGAAGCAGTTTTTTACCTTATTGTTGCAGGGCCCCCCCTTCCCCTAACTTTGCCTGGTCTATGATTCTGTAATGATAAGTGCTCACTCGTGTCTTTTTGACCCACTTTTCGCTTCTTCTCCTCAGACAGTCCTTAATGTGAATTCGGTCTTCCGATTTTCATGCTTCGCTTTATGCTCACCTGTGCAGGGTCTCCGGAAGACGCACTGGACCTGATCGATTCCCACCTTGGCCGGGTTTAGCCCCCAAATGACCACGACAGTCAGCCCTGGGCTTTTTAAACTGATACTTGTCTTTTCTACCGTCCAAACATTTAGCCCTTTTTTTCCTTCTACCCGTTTACCCTGGTCCCAGACTCTTTTCCCATACATCTTCTGGATTCAGCAGTTCTAGTATCGCCGTTTCCTCACCTTTCCTGCATTCAAACTTAACTGCGTCCAAGGTTTCTTCCCAATCGGACTCGCGCCAACGTCTCCCCTACTGTAGGGACTTGGACAAGCCATTCTCCTTGTCTAGTCCCTCGAACGGAATAACGTTGTGACACCTTTTCTTTTGTTCGTTGCCCGGATTCCCTCCCCTGTTTTCAATCCATCGCCAACATCGTTTATATCTTTTGAGCCGGTCCTTTGGCCACTAGGGTCACCTTGCATTCCCCCATTGTATATTCGGGTGCAAATGATTTTTAGATCCGTCCCCCTTTTTTTATTCCATCGTCGTACGACCTGCACCAGTCCAGCGTTCCCACGTTCCCGCAGCCTTTTGGTTATGTTACTGGCAGGTGTCAATCCTCTATTTCCCTTCTATTTAATGTTCCCCAGTGTAGGCCCTGTGTCCTCTAATGATTACCGCTATGGTTTTCCTTTCCTCGTGCTCTTTTTATATATCAAAGTCTTCTTGTGTCTTTTTTTTGGTTATGACCCCAAGGCAATCCGTGGTCATTATACCACGTGGTCCCTCTTTTTTCCCCCCTTGATGGTTTCCCCCCAGACCCTTGAATACGTCCCTCCTTTTCGTGCCATTCTTCTCGTTCTTCGGTCTCCTTTCAAGCTATGATTCTTTGAGACGCTTCCTGGACATAGCCCAGTTTGCCATTGTTGGTCTGATTTACTTTGTTTATTTTTAGCCGACGCTGAAGTCGTCCTCTTTGCTTATTGCTTGTAAACTGGCGTTTTTTCGTTATCTCGCCATTCCCCCTAAAAAATCACAAGCCGTGAAACTCCGGCTCTTCCACTGCCCCGGTTTTCCCATGTTCAACTCCCCGTTTTCCCCCTGGATGGTGAACGTACTAGAGGAAGCTGCCTTTCGTGCGAATACTTTTCTTTTTCCTGGCCCATGAGTGTCTTTTTTCTCTTTCGTTTAGTTTTCTTTGTCCAGGTGACGCCTGTGTCCCTTTTCACCATCTCCTCCCCACATTTTTCGTTCAAGTAGGATGAAATAGCACCTTGCACCTCCATTAATCCTTCCCTCTCTCCTCCACTCAAAAGAAAATGGTGAGGGTATGGCCCCTTCCCCGACCTGGTTGTTTTTGTCTTTTCCCCCATTTCCGTCTCTATGCGTCTTTCAGGACAACCTCCGATCTCCTATCCCCCCGAGTTTAATACCCTAGTTCTACAGGAACCCTTCGGGAAGGATTTATCGTTTCCCTTTTGGAACTATGACGGTTTACCTCTTTTGTCGGGCCCTTCCTGCGGTATTCCCCCGGATCACACCCAGCATATACCTTCATACCTCTTGAGTGTGTTTTTAATGCCCGGCTGTTTCTCCAGTTTACCTTTTTTTTATTTGTTTGTTCCCTTTTCCGATAGCCCCCCAGAACTACCAGTTGATTATCCGATCTTCTCTGGATAAGAGGGTATGCATATTTTATTTTTGATGATGCCATTTGTCCCCTACCAGGACGTTCCCAATTGTTTTGAAAGTCACCCCCCATGATTTCTACTAGGTTTTGCAGCATTTTTTTTCTTCAGCGTCACCGCAGCCTGTTCCTCTTTCTTTTCCGATCTTTTATTTATGGGAAGCTGAGACCCATTTAAATGGTTTGGCCGTTTCTTTTTGAAATTTTCCTCCCCAGCATTTATCAGAGCATGGGCATTCTTTGTCCCCAATATCTTTCGACAAAAGTCCTATAGGGCCACTTTTTTTCCTTCATTTTCTTTGATATCATTCTTATTGTTTCCTCTGATCTCCGCTTGACCCTTTACTTGATGTCCTTTTTAGTACCCCCCACATGAGGCTAGACGAACACTTTTTCCTTCCTCCACCCTTCCCTTTGCTAAAGGCACTCCCCGGACCTCTTCCCGGGCTTAATACGGAATTATGTGGCTCCCCCCGTTTTTTCAGCTTGGTCTTGCCTTACTCCGCCTCTTCTGAATGAATCCTTCCCTATCCCTAAGCCCGCTTCTCTCCCTGGGTGATGGAGCATGCCTTCCTTCTTTCTTTGTTTTCCCCGTTGGATAATCGGGACCCCTTTTTGAAGCCTTACAACCATATTATGTTCCTTCTAGTCATCCATTTCTTTGATCTTTTGTAAACAATTCTGATAAATGCCAGGACAATTACCAGCACATCCTTCGTGATTGCCCCCCCCCGACCTTTCTTCTATTTTGGCCGCCCCCTCCTCGCCACCCTCCCGCACTTGGCTGTCTCGTTTTTTTTTTTGAGCTGCTACTACTTTGCCCCCCTTCTGATGTCGATGACTGACTAAAAACATTTTTTCAATTGTATTTCTCCCCTCGTCCCTTTTCATCGCCCGTTCGACTACCGTGGACAGCTGTAATTTGGACACTTTGCTTCCTACGCCCTTTTCTCGCCTTCATGTCCTCCCTTTTTTTGAAACACGTCTTTTTTTTTTTATTTATTCCTCCCCTTGCGGAGGTGCTGCACTTAGCTTTCGACCAACCCCATTTGAAGCAGCTCCCGAGGCACTACTCCCCCCCTGGATCGGCCCTCTTCCGCCTTTAAGGTGATCCCCAACTCTGGACGATTTGTCTT
>Ga0179591_1240084_pt1 | contig 18820 bp, 20 predicted proteins | sample CZOMad2_1_08_16f_FD_182891 | JGI IMG/M metagenome (GOLD analysis project Ga0179591, IMG submission 182891) | Vadose zone soil fungal communities from Angelo Coast Range Reserve, California, USA - CZOMad2_1_08_16fungal (PacBio error correction) | ecosystem: Environmental > Terrestrial > Soil >... | reverse complement strand
TTTCCTATTTCCTCGGCCTCTTCCGGTACAGACCTGACTGATGGCATTGTTTTTCTTTTCTCCCTCGGGACTGCTTGATCCCCAGGAGGATCCCGTTAGAGGACGGACCTTCCGGAAGCTTTTGCGGAGTGTTCTTTCCCTTGGCATACCAGCTCTAAAGATTTTGGCGATTTCCCCCCTTCTTAGTCGCGTTTGCCGTACGTTCTTCGCAACCCTCCTCCCCTTATCGGGACGATTCTGTGTTAATCAGCGAATCATCTTTTTGTTTTTGTTGTCGAGTTTTCTTACACGTCTCTCCTCACATGTTCCGGTCGCTCATTTTACGCGTCTGAATCCGGAAACACGGATTCGCGGAATACCCTGCGACACCCGCTGATTGTCCGTCAAAGCTGCTTTGTTCAATTTTTGGACTTTCGTTCGCCCTATCTCCTCGGCGTCGTCTGCGATCACCCCGATGACGCTGACCCCACTTCACAGCAAGCTGTTTCGCCGATCCGGCAAGTTTGTTGTTTCCGTTGACTCGTCTTACCTTGAAGGCGAGTTCTGCTCCCCCGAACCTTTTCGGTGGTCTTTTTTGGGGGCCAAAGCGTTTCTTTGTTCTTTGTCATGCTTACCCCGGTGGAAAACCTGATAGTTTTTAACATGCGTCCCCGGGTATCTTTTTTTCGCTTCCGATAGAGCAGGAGGACCTTGGTTCTCCTCTGACGCTCCCTTTCCCTTACTCCCTTTTCCCGTGAGAACAGTCCTTAGTTTTTTTCCCCCCTAGTTGTTTGACTCTTATTGACTCCGTCGTATTTTTTGGAGTTCCCTTAAGATCTTGCGCGTCAGTGCCTTACTTTTCTTCTCCGATTCCTCTCACCATCTTTTTCCTTCCCTCCACGGCCCGAATGCCATATTTTCTTTTGGTCTGATGCCTTGAATTCCGGTCGACTTTGATCCTCTTCCCGAATTTGCGTTATTCTTCTGTGTTACTTTGACTCCTCCGAAATCTGCCCCCCCCCCCATTAAGTGCCTAAAACTCCGAAATTTGTGGTTTGGTCCGTCGGACAAATCCAACCTTTCCTCCAACCACTTTGCCGCCGTGATTTGTTTCGTACCGTTGCTCACACTTCTCATGGCTTGCTGCTCGCGACACCACTTCCTGTGAGTCTTTTGTTCTGAATGCGGGCGTTCTTTCCTGACGAGAGCAAGACCGCGGAGTCTCTAGCACAACCTTTTTCTTTCGTCGGGGGATCTCTTACAAGTTCCCTTGAGCCAATTCTTCGTTCTTCTCAGGCCCCGGACTGCACTTGCAGATAGATCACTCCGGCCTCTGTCTTCCGGTTAACAACTGCAGTGGTCGTTAATTGGCTCAAGAGATCGGTATATATAGTGCAAATAATAATCTTCGTTTGTTTGTTAGAGCGACTAAATTTCTTCCCTGTGTCCACCCCACAAGGTCCAAGAGCACTAGGCCAGGTCGCAAAAAGGTCTCCCCCACAGTCCGACCGCTGGGAGGAGTCTCGGGTTAAGTCGGGCCCTGGCTTAAAAGCTCTCCAGCTCTTGACTGGCTTTTTCTATGTCCCTCCTCCCTGTCGGTTTGCTACTCGAGCTGAGGTTTTTTCTTTGTACTTTTCCGAATCGTTCCATTCTCCCGGTCCTGACAGACCTTTGGATTTTTGTCTCCACCGCCTTAAGGGAAGGTCTATGTCTGTCCCTTCTTCCTCACCCGCGCCAGGATTTGGTGAGACGGTCCTTTGACATACCTACCACTTTTTAGGTCTGGTCGTTATTTTTCTCACGTACTTTGGATCTTTTCTCTATTCAGCATAACGCACAATAGATTCTACGTTGTCCGCTTTTGTTGCCTGCATTCCGTTGCTTCTATAATATACTTGGTTTTCTTGCTAGCCTTTTTTTTTTCTGACACTTGTATACCTTACAGGACGCATTCCTTCCGCGCTTCGCCTTATCTTTAAGACTTACGGTCCACCAAAGTCCCCAGGCAGATCGCAGGGGAAATCATCTTTTTTCTTTCTTTCCTCTCGGTGCCGTCTCGCCAAATGTTAAGCATTTGTTCATCTTTCCCCTTGGCCTCTATATGTTCTAGTCGCCTGTACTCTTCCTCGTCTCCTTGTGCTTTGCTCTTGACAGTTTTAACAGTGGTGGTCCTCTTTCCCATGTAAAACCCCCCCCGACGCCCCTCCAGCCACTTGGTCCGAACACGTTGCCAGGGCTTTTTCCGTTTGTTTTCCTGTTGTCGAGCCGAGTCCACGCGCACCAGACCCCCTTCATTTTCTGCCGGCTCGAGGCAATCGTGATTATTGAAGTGTCCCTCCCCCTCCCCGGCTCTGCCGTCCGCCTCGTCACGTGTAGGACCATCCACCTGCCTAAAGCGCCTTTTTGTTGGGTTTTTCTTTACCTTTTAGTTTTTTCCTCCCTGCTGAAATTCAGCGTCCTTGCCCCGATTTTTTTTAAACTTGTTGGCTTCGTCCGTCCGATAGAGAGCTGGTTCTCCCCTTGGCTGGGCCCTTCGCAGTTTGCTTTTTGCCAAGCTCCTTCTTATTGTTCTTCTCTTCTTCTCCTTTTCTGACATCTCGCTTCTCCACTTTTTATAATAGTTTTTTCTGAACTTTACTTGTCCCCCGCATATGTTGCCCCCCGCAGCTCTTTCTGATTTTCATCTCTGAACATGGCCGCCGCCTCCGTTTAATGGTTTCGTCTTTTGTTCTTCCTCCCCCCGAACCTGCATTTCGTTCTTTCCTTTTTTAGTTCGCCTTCCATTTGATGCGGAGCGTCCAGAATTTTGATAAATGCTCGCCACGTGTTTTTGCTTCTATTCCCGTCCATCTCGGTCCCCCACCCTCTACCTGCGGATTGGTGGCAGGGTATGGGGGGGCAATGCCTATCGGCTAGTCATTTTCTGTGTGAATAGTACTTTTCGATTCCTTTTGTGGGGTCTCCCTTGACCGGCTTGCGCGGCCCTACGCGACCTTTTGGTGGACCTCTCCTCGACACCCGGGTCTATTTTGTTCTGTCGCCCCGTCCAGATTCTACTGAGCAAGAATTCTCGCTTCCCTCGTCCAACGCCCCCCTCCCACGGCCGTACGAGGGGATTCTCTCAGATCAGGTCGTCCGGACTATCTCCATGGTTTGCTTCACCTTTCGTGAATTTACCCCTCCTCGGCTTGCGTTCCTCTCGCTCTCAAATTTTCTGAGTTCGTTCTTGCTCCCCCCTAGGCGACTAGGACGGCTCCGCGACTCCTCGTCATGTCTGAGACCCTTCCTTCTCACGCTCTTCTGCGCCGTCTCGACGGAAAACTTCGTCAAGCTTGCTACATCCGTCGCGATACTACCCATAGTAGTCGTGATCTCTGAGAACCTTCCTCACCCGCCTTCGGAGCTCGTTGGATTTGTCTTCTCGGCTGCGCGAGTTCGCCTACGCTGTCCTCCTCCCGTTTCCCAGGCGTTTTCCGGAAGAACCTCCGTTCCCTAACGATCCGCGGCCAGCTTCTCTCCCATCGTCCCCACCTCCGAACCTCAATGTCGGTTCTTTAACGCTTTACTTTCCCCACCGCCTCGATGTTGGGCGCCTTGTGCGTCCAGCTATCTCTTGCCGTGATCCCCCCTTCGACGCGTGCGGTGCTTATCTCCTGGTTAGCACGCGTTGCCAGATGGAATTTTCTCCCTCCTATTAATGAGTCGTGTGTTCGATGTGCTTGCTGCCGCGGTTCAAGTGCTTGGGGCTTCCATCCCCCCAAGTCCCGCAATTGGCGTGACAGTTCGTCTGAATTTCCTTTTCAGTTTCGCTTTTTCTGAGAGCGTTTTGGATTTAGACTTCTGCTTTTACGCTATGTGTATTTAAAGCGCAGCACTGTCCTTTGCGTCATGTGCATTCCGCTCAAACCTAGAAATCTCCCCTTGTTCGCCGCTAATTGCGTCCCCATCCCCGCATTCTGATGCTTGAACTCTTCCGTCCAACCTCTTTTCTCCTCGGTCGACCCCCATTCGGCCTAGATCACCTTTGCTTCCTGATGTAGTGGAGCCTTCCCGTACTTTCGTAAGCATCGTCTTTCCTCCATCACACGCCCACCTGCTCATTTCGCCCCACTGTTCGGCATCAGGCCCCCCACCTAAGACCCCTTTTCGAGCAAATGTTGTCCCATGGAGGTTCCTCGTCGTCCTAATCTGCATCGGACCTTCTGTTTTTTGCCACCTCAGCGAGCCATTTTCTTTGTATCTTAAGATACCTCGGTTTTTTTACATCACGTCTTCCCGACCTCCTCCCCTTTTTTGATATCTCTTTATTCAACAACCAGTTCGGGGTCATATCTCCTCCTCTTTGGTTTGTGATAGCTTGTTTTGACCTGTGTTCTCTTCGATGCCACTTTTGGCACTCTGACTCCCTGTGTCAACACACTCGGTACCTTCTGGTTCATCCCCAAAAATTGGCATTGTCTCGCTTTCCTTTTTTGGCAACCCTGACTTACCTTCTTAGTCAGCGAGACTCTCAAGCCGCTCTTTTTTTGCTCGCACCTTGCTGCGCCGAAACGTATCTTTTAAATTTTTCTTTGCTGTTGGTTGTTTTTTCGATTCTGACGGTCTGTTTTCAGCTTTCCATCGAAAGGTTTCAGCAACACGTGATATATGTAACTTGGTCGCCAAAGCATACGCTTTTTTTTTCTTATGACAGATTTTTTCTCTTCCGACTTCTTTCCCACGCAGTCACCACACCCGCCTTCACTTCCCCTTACCACCCTCCGACCAACCCACCCTCGCAACCTTGCCCCTTCTACGCCCCCCACCATCTCCCTCTTCCCCCCCCTCCCCGCCCCCCCCCGTCCCCCCCCCGATCCTACCCTCTTCCCCCCCGCCCGCCGCAACTATACCCCCAACTAACCCCCCTCTATCCCCACTCCCTCCTTCCCCACCATTCCCCCTCACCCTACCACCTTAAATTACCCCCTACTCGCCCCTTCTTATACCTTGCTCCCCAATCTAGCCCCACAACCCTTCCTCCCTCCCTTCCCTTCGCATACCCCCAATCCACCTTACTTTTTCTTCTACCGCTACTCCACATACTTCGCCCCACTATCACCCTCTTTCCCTACCCCGCTCCCTTCGCTTGCCTTGTTCTCCCTCCCCCTCACCCCCGCCCTCCCCCCCCCCCACCCCTTCCACTCCGCCCCCTCCCCCCCTCCCCCTCCCCCCCTTTCCCTAGCCTGCTACCCCTCCACAGGTGGGGTTTTGTTCACTTGTTCGTGAGTCTTGAGTGATGACTCTGATAGTCGTTGCGTCCTTCACATTCATGTAATTCTTTTCCCCAACTTTTTTTTTCCTTTTTTCGTGACAATCTTTCCGACGGATAGAGTTCGGGTTCAGACCGATTCTGGTCCTATGTTTGATTTGGTGATCTTGGGAGGTCAAAAAGGCCCCCTTTTCTTTCCTATTTTGCGTTTCACGATCGCGCCCCACTTCATTCTGTCCCCAGGTCATTCTGAGTCGTATGATTAGGAGCAATCTGGATCCCTACCTTGTAATGATTAGTGAGGGTTGTGCTATTTTAACGGGCCTCGGATTATTCACGAGCCGTTTCTTTCTTGTTGAGGCTCCTGTCATGCTACCTCAAAGATGTATGCAGTTCCCAAAAAGTTCTTTTGCCTCGATGCGGGTTGCCGGGTTTGCTAACATGACGAGGTTTCCCCTAATTTTCTTTAAGGGGTGAGCCTTCCTCTCACGTCGAATCTGCGCTCCGCCGATCGCACTCCCCTTAGTCAGCGCGCTTTCTTATCGTTTTTTATCCCAGTATAGCCGCTTGCTCCAGTATTGGCCTTGAGCGCTTACTTAACGCGGCGCTTCATGTTTTTTTGTCTTCTTCCTCGCGGTAGGAGCCTGTTTCCTGGATTTACGTCTCTTTTCCTTCAACCCCGTTCCCCTCTAGTTTGTTGAGCTCAGGCGTCGCCGACGGGTTCATGTCGCGACCCCCCTGTTGGGGCCCAGGCGCTTTTCTGGGCCCTGATCGGCTTTCCCCCTTTTCTCCCTTAGCTCCTCCGAAATCGTCGCAGAATTTCTTCGGGCTCTTTCGTCTTTTCTTTTCGACACGACGTCTCCCATTTATACTGACCGGTCTATCCAACCCCTAGCGTTGGCGCGTTTTCAGCACTGTCCTTTTTGATTAACCTTTCCCGCATTCCGCGTCCTCGGAAAATGACTTGATCGTGCAGGCCGTTCGGCAGTTTCTTTCTATTGTGCAGCGCCCATGCGTCTTACGGGCCGCGCGGTCGGCTTAGCTTTTATGTTTGTCTTTCCGGATAGATCTTTACCCGCTGACGAAATCACGGGGATTCTTCTCTTCCCCTTACATCTCGGCCAGGCGGCGGCGTGTGCAATGGGGAGCCCACTCTCTCATAACTCAAAATCTCAGCGGCCTGTCACCTAATTTTGAAAACTATATATGTTGAGAGTTTTTCGCCTTTTCTCAACTGCGGATCCTCCTGTTGTTTGTTAGTGGGACCACGGCTACACGGCGCCGCACAGTTCACACCTTCTGTTAGCCTCTTTTTTTTGCTGCGAGCCAAGTTCTGAACCCATTGGTCCTTTTGTCATTTCAGGCGCCACCTGGCACTGCTTAACCCTGGACTTTCCCCTCCTGATTTAGTTGCTGTGTGTATTGGTCGCCAGCCATCCGCTTTTCCGTTCGTGTCAAATCTTCCTCAGGACCCCCCTTAACAGAAGTGATGAGCGACCCGTTAGTAGCTTTTTCGGCCCGTGGCCCTCGATCGAACGGACTCGAACCCTCCTGGCCAAGAATCAAATGACGGCACCTTGTGCTGGCCCTTTATGGCCTGTCCAATTCACTTGGTTGTTTTCTTGCCGCGGACTCCGGTGGCCTCCCTTGCTCCTTTCCCGCTTGTGAACTGTCTTCCCTTAACCTCCCTGCCGTTCCGATAGAGCTCGAGGACGCTGGTCTCCTCGTCCATTTTTAGGCGATTTTTCTCTCCCATTATTCGATCACTCTCCTGAGCCACTGATCGGATGATGGACCCGCAATTTTCCCTACTTAGTCCACCTGCTGCAATACATTTATTCTTGAGTGTTTCCCTTCGAATGATATAGCTTCGAGAAATATCTTCTTTTCAACCCTTTCTTTCCTGCTTTTTCGGTTTTTTTCGTCCCCTGTACTGCGTGTCGTCAGTTGGTTGTAATAGTGTGACCTTCGTCGGTGAATGCTGAATGCTCCCAAGGTCCAACAAGACGGCTCGGCCTTCCCTTTCCTTATGGTGGGAGGTTTCTCCGACCCCCACCTCTTTTTTAACCCCAATGTTCTTTTTTATGGGCAGTGCCTTAATCACAGTCCACTTTTTGCGCTGGCTCTCACACCTCCAACCCCCCACTTTCTTTTGCCCTCGGTCATGCGTGTCGTCGATCGTACAAACTTGCTTCCCGATTCTAAAATCCCATCGGGGAACCCCTTCCCCGGTGAGCCCCCTTTCGTCTTTTCCCGCCCTGGCTGGCCACTTTTGCAGACTAGTCTCACCGCTCTCGCGGAGTGTTCGCAAACTCCCCCCTCGGATCCTTCAACTTCCATTTTTTTTACGTACTCTCTCCTTCTCCTCCCGTTTTGTTTTTTTTCTTCGTACCGCTTGAACCTCACCCTCTACGCGGTCACTTTTCCCCCCCACCGTGAGCGTCGGCGTTTTGAGTTCTGCAAATTTCACCCCCTTGTGATTGTTAGCGTTGAAAGCTTCAGCTTGCTCTTTTCTTTGTCTTGTTTATTCCGCTTTTTGTACTTCTTTCCATCGCTATTAGTTTCTGCCCTTTTCACTAGTCCTTAAGCTCGGACACTCGCAAGTGCCGTTTTCGTGTCTGCGAGACCAGCAATGAGGGTTTCTTTTTTCTTTTCCTTTTCCCGGCTGTTTGGTGTGAAGTATTGAGTTTGTCCCCCCAATCCTATCTGTCGGCGTTGCTGTTTTTTCTGATGTTGGCCAGATTTTAGCTCTGTCCTTTAACCTCATTTCAGCCCTGGATCGTTTCAGGTATCTTCCGGTGTTCTTTTTTCCCCCTACGGCATTAGGATCTGGCCACCCCCCTCAGTCATTAATTACTCGGAGGAGGATTTCCTCTATTTTCCTTTCCCTTTTTCTACTGTTTTCCAGGCTCGACTCCGTCCATCCTTGCAGCGTCGCGTCATAGGTTCTTTTTGATGTCCGTGTTTTCTCAATGAAAGGCCCTCATCCCGATCGCATATTCACCTCATTTTTGTGGTTTCCGTCTGTAGCTTGTTTGCTCGCTCTTTCGTCCATTTTCACACATTACGAAGTCGGATCCTCCAGGCACTGCCTCATCTTAGGACAGGGCATTTTTTGCGAGACGACGGCTGTCGTCCGCGACGTTGAATATAAGTGCCCGTTTCTGTCCCGCAATCCCCTTCAAACCCCGTATAGGCCTTGCAACCCCGTCATCCCGGGGCATTTTGTGCAGGTTTGCCTGGTGCTTTTCTTTATGGGTTGAGCTTCCCAGGTCCCCTCTAAGCCAGTTCCGACGGTGCGCTACCCGATATTAGTTTCTGGCGTCCAGTCAATGCCATCGGAGGGTTTGCTCCTTCCTCCTCTTGATCGATAGTACCAAACCCAACAATGCCCTCCATCTCTGACGACTGTTGATATTCCATCGGGGTTTATTGTAAAATTCCTCGATGAAGCGGGTTTTTGTAGACCCCGCTTCACTCGGAAGAAGAAACGTGGTTTCCCATCTTTTTTTTCTGGCTGTTTGAGTTCCTTGGTCTAATATTCCAGCAGCCCCATTTGGCATCTCCAGACGGTTTTCTTCTATCTGATTGCTCGATTAGATAGTGGAAATAACGGACAAATTACGATTCTCTTTTCCTCTTTTTTTTGCGGACACCGATCGGGTAAAATTTTCTTTCTACTGGCCGTACGGTGAAGCAAGTGAAGTTTTTCTCTCTAGTCTCTCATCGGTTATCCTTGAATCTGAAGAATGCCTAAAGTCTGTTGATCTCCCGGAGACCGCGACGAGTTCCCCAGTTTTTCTTACACACATTTGTCGCTGTGGCCACAGCTTGCTTGTGCCTTTTTCTACGTTCCTGCGATCGGTCGTTTCCAGATGGTGACCCTTTTTACTGCTTCAGGCGGGTTTCCGTGACCCGTGTTTGATTCCAGTTTCTTCCTACTATTTGTGGTGGAGTAGACCACTCTTTTCCTCTTTGATGTTCGCCTGGTCTTGTCCACTTGTGAGGTCAGCCGGACTCTCTCTTTGCCTACCATCCCGCAATTCTTCGACCTCGTTGCGATCTGCGCGCCGCAGTTCCGTGATCTCAAGAGTCTTGGTTTCTTTTTAAGGATGTCGCGCACGCCGACTTTTTTGGGCGCATCCTTTCCTACGCGCGTGCGTGAGTCCCGGCGTGGTTCTTAATTCCTGATCTCTCCTTTCCAAGCCCCAGGAGCTTTGCCGCCTACGAGTCTGTGTTTCTTGAACACACGAAACTTTCTCCTTCCTTAGTTTCCGCTTATCTTCCCTGATATTCTTCTCCGATATCGAGAGGAGCCCTGAGAACCGCACACCTCTCTTTTTTGGATGTTCTCTCTTTTCTTTTCTTGTCAGCGGTGCGACCGATCGATTCCTCCTTCGACCCGTTCTAAGGGGTGAATCTGGCTTCCGAAAGGAGGCCCGCGTTCCTGCGGTTTGCATCAGTTTTCCCCCCTAACTTCCCGCCCGTTTGTGGAGAAAATCGGACGCCTTTATCTGGAAGCTTTCTTCCTGACCGCTATGCTCGCTGTTGACTAATCGATTCTCCCTTTTGACATCATCCCCACCGCTCGAGGTTGCTTTTTTAGCCTCTCCCCTTGCGTGTCGAAGTGAGATGCACCTTTATCCGAAGTTAAATTTCAAGTCTTCGGCGCTTTTCTTGAATTGCTTTCTAGTACCCAGGAATGTTCTAACGGCCCCTCACCCCACACGTCTACTCAATATGGGCCGATGTCCATCTCTCGCTGCCCCTATTGCACTACATTTTTACGCTCTTGCGCAGTGTCGTTTTTTGCTACGGCATTGTTGCTTACGAGCTTTCTCGTTGACAAGAAAATCCTTCTTTCGTTGCCCCTTTTCCCTTGTCGTTTCACTTGTCCGCCCTTCGGCGGTTCACGATACCTGCGCAAGATTTTAGTCGGATGGACTGGCCGACCATCCCGAGTTTTTTGCCCCCTAGACTCGATCACGTTGTTTTTTTGATTCCCCCCCTCTTTTCTTTTTTCGTTGAACTGCCACCTTTTTAGTAAGGCCTGCCCCCATAAAAACTGATCCAAATTTCTCTCCCCTCTTTTTGACCCCCTTTTTTTTTTTTTCAAAGAAAAAATTTTTCGTATTGTGGGAGGTTGTAGTCTTTTTTTGATCGCTCGCCGCTGGAGCCTCGATAGGTTTTCCATTATTCGGGTTCCACGAAATTTTCGCGCGAATGTGTCCCAGGGTTGGGGGGTCTTCCATCTTTATATTTGTTGATACAGTACCTTGTCTCCTTCCCGACGCCTTTTTTCCTTCCATCTATATTACCAGTTTTTTTTTCGGGGTCCATTTTTTCCTCCTTAGGGGTTCTTGTTTTTTTGAGCGCGCTCATTTGAGATTCGTGCCCCCTTTTTGCCGGGTCTGAATAGTTTTTTCCCATTTTTTACTCTTATCCCCTCCTTTGTCGCAATTTTGGATCCGCTCTCTGATTTGGGCGGTTTGCACTTTCTTAGCCGATTCCTGCGGCCAGTTCCGATGCGAGCTCACGCTAACCTTTTTCTTTAAAGGCCCGGTTTCTCCTGCAACGATGATCTCCGACATTTTTTCTTAGTGTGATGTGTTTTTTCTCCTGTTCCGCGAGGGCGGGGACTTTCCCTAATCATCTCTTTTCATTGCAACGTGACTGGTCTATGATTCTATCGTCCTGACCACCTCATCCTTGTACTTTGCCCCCCTTCTGGATTCTGGACTTTCAATAACCGCCCGGCAGTGGTTTCCCAATGGCTGTCCGATTGTCGCTGCAGCTCCTGCTCTTTTTGAAGCGTTGGTTTCTTTCCCAAGATCCATATCGTATCAATCTGCCGAGATCAGCTTTAGTGCTATCCCCCCCCTTTGTTTAAGTATTAGGTCTTATAGGGGCGATCTGGCTCGCCCGTATTGAGTATTTCAGTTTGTTTTGTTGTCCGGTTTATCCCCTCACTTTCCCCATTCGTTCCCCCCATCGCCCCTCTTCCGCCCGATTCTTATGAAACCTTCTTTCCCTTTTTTCTCTGCATTCGCGTTGGCCTCTTTAGTACCTCGCCTGGGCACGGAGCGTCGAGTTTTTGCATCCGCATCCTATAGCGCCCGCGAGCTGACCTCTCGCGTACCTTTTCTTTTTCACGTAAAGATTAACCGCGACGAGTCCAATTGCCTTGTTATCACCCTTGGAGAGTCCACGGGATGCACCGGGTTTCAGCGGGCTCATTTGGCCTGTTCTTTTTGTGAACTTGCCATTTTCGATTGCCGTCCTTTATCTGGCGCACGGTCGCCCCGAGACCAACCCCCCTGTAAGATTCCTCCTTGCGGAAATAGGAGTTATAGGCGCCAGCCTCCTATTAGTCCCCCCCTTGTTTTCTCTAGCAGTTATCCTTAGCGCGTTTTTTCTGCGCGCTCTCATTTTTCTTTCCTCGTGTTTAAGCCTGGGTCTTTTTTTTTCGGTCGTGCCTACGTCCTGCCACGCTAGCCGTCCTAGTCTTGCGCTTTTCCCTCTTTTCGCCGCCGGCTCGGTATTGTTCCCCTCCTAAGCCTCTTTCGTCCGTCCTGGGCATCGCGGCGACCTGTTTTGTTGCATCTTTCTTTCGAGCGCGCCTTGCTTTTCTTCCCCTGTCTGCAGCTTGCCCAGAGCTTCTGCTGTTTTCCTTTCTTTCCATTATTTCGCTACCAGGAGCCCATAATCTTCTTGCCGATTTTCTCTAACACCCATAGTCGGTTCCCCCCGACTTCTCTATAGACTTTCAAGTTCCGAAACTGTAAGAATCCTAAGGCCGACGTCCCCCCCTCGTCCAATGTATCGACGCTAGAATTGCATCTTCAGACTAGTTTCCCTGATCTTGGCCCCCCCCCCGCCACTACCTTTTTTGCTGCTGGGCCTACTCTGTTAGCTTGCTGCTTATTTTTAGCTTTCTCCGGGCATCGGGAACGCTTGCTCTTTCTTTTTTCTCGCTCCACGGAGTAGGCTTTTCGATAGATCTGTTTCGATTTTCGCGCTTCTTTCTACTTTTTTTCCCTCATCAAACTATCTATATTTTTTGTTTTCCCTGTAATTTCGAAACACTATATGACCTTCTTAGAGGCGATTCCTTCTTATCTTATTCTGGATCCTCCTCCTGGTGGGTTCTTTTTTCCGGATTTCTTTAGACGGAAGCCCTATGCGCTAGTTTCAGATCCCTTTCTCATCCCTTATTTTTTTTTCTGCCTTCCGCCGACACAGCGTCTTCATTCACTTTCAGCGCTCGTGGGTTTACTTGGTTTGGACGACTCTCTGAGTGCTTATTACTTTTCCCCTTGCCGGAAAAAGCCACCCTCGTCGCGTCCCGCGTGAAGCTGGTGTTTCGAATTGGCCCTTCTCGACCGCGCCATCGCAAACTTCGGCCCCGCACAGTGTGCCCACTTGGATTGGATTGGCCACCGCATTTTTTGCTTTTTGGGTTACGTTGCTACCGTATTTGCCCACCATCGCAGCGACCCCGTTGGAATTCCTGCCTCCGTTCGCCGTATCTGGGATTTACCTCTTTCTCCTTTGCTTTTTCCCGAGCGAGCCGAGGCGAAATCCTATTCTTTTCACCCCATTCTCCTAAGGGACGCTGTAATTTTGACCGACTTCTTAACGTCTTTTTTATTACGCAGCAGTAGGATGCGTCTTCCTTTTCCGAGATTCTTCTCGTTGACTTTACTTGCTGTATCCAAAAGCGTCCTCTGAATACCCCCCTCCCCCTTCTTTGTGATGGAGGTCGCCATGCACACTTTGCATCGTATCCATTGCGCGACAACGAATCCGTTGACTGGAGGCAATGGCTGTCGTGTTCCTTTGAATACTTCCCTTTCTGGCCAATTTCCAGTAAGACCCTCCCCTCCGAATCTAAGCTTGTTCTGTGAGTGTTGGTTTCCAATCCCACAAGTGGCGTTTGATTTTTTTTAGGCGTCCTCTCCGTAATAACCCTCCCGAAGTGGGCTTTTCGCAGACGCTCCCAACGTCGCAGTCTTGGTCATCGGCCTCTCGTCGCTGGTTGCCATGGAGCCCACATAACCAGGACGAAGCTCTCACTTGTTTTTTTGCTCCCACGGCACCCATGTCGTTGGATTCCCTCCGCGCCTTAGATCAAGCAGCTGTAAGTGTCCGTTTCGTCCCTTGTCCCCCCACCTTGAAGACTTGACGCTTTAAAGACTGTGCGGACTGTTTTTTAATTTGAGTTCTCCCTTTGTTGACTCGTATCGTTCTTCTTGTTCTCTCCCGTGTTGTTAGATATTCACTCCTATTTTGGAACAAGGTTCAGTTCATCCTCCTGCACTTCGTTGGAAAGGAAGATTATTCCGCTCGGTGATTTTCGTTGTCCTTCCCACGCCAGTCCGGGCTTCTCTGTCAGAGGTTATGTTGCTCGCGGTTGTCTTCTTTTTTCGTCCCGCCTCATTTTTCTAGTTGGCCGGTTTTGGTACCCCTCAGAGCGGATTGATGGTTGGGTGTCGTTCCCACTAGGCCCTCATAAGGGGCAAATTATCCCTGGGGATTGTCTTGATTGTTTGTGATCGCCTGAAGTCTTTTTACCGTTCACTTCCGCCTCATTCCCCCAGCATACCTTGATTTTGTCAGTTGGCGTTTTGTCTGTCCCCGCCCCCTCTTTTTTGTGCGGTGGCTTTTGCCTTACTGTGGGCAGCTTTTCGTACGTTCCACGTAAGGTTCTCCCTTCGGGGAGGTGTCTTTTATATTTCCGGATTTCGTTGCTTCTTTCCTAGACCCCCTCCAATCCTTTTTGTCATTTATCTCCGGTTGTCTCTATGTCATTGTGACTTAGAAGCGTGTCTACATTTTCACCCTTTCTACTTCCTTCTTCGCGACTGCACTCTTTGCCGAGTCTGTTCAATCGTTACCTGCCTCGACGCCGTGAAATCGGTTGTCTAACGCTTTTTTTTCTTTCGCGAAAATGGCTCCGCGTTTACTGAGTCCCTCGGCTTTGGAATTATTCTTTCGAATACCTCCTGGTCGCCTTTTTAGCTTCAGAGTTGAGACCCGAGGTTACTGCCCCCTTTCCTTCGCCAAAACACCACAGTGCCCGTGCACCAACTCTCCTCATTGGTCGCAGTGGAATGGGTTTCCCCTAGTTTTTATTCCCTTTTTTTAGTAGCCGGGTTCAACTTGCTTTGAGAATGTCACTCTCAGCCAGTTATTCTCCTTTCAATCGCTTCTTTGTTCCGTACTGGCTTCTTCAGTTCGCCGTACCCTGGACCTGTGGACACATTCCCCCTTTCTTTTTCCTCGCTTGCCGACTGTGAGCATTTCGTGGGTTTTGTATCCGCGCGGAAGATGTTCCTTTTTTCTAATTTTTTTTTCTCTCCTATCCCGTCGCCCTGGGCGAGATACATTTGGGATTTTCTCTTTTTTTTCCGTCCAGTGGTCCCAGGCTTGTGACCAGCCACCACAATTTTGGATTTTGGCATGTGTAGAGTTCTCCTACCTCGCCCGTCAGACATTCTTATAAATTGTGAAAGGGAACACATTCTCGCGAGCTCTCACTTGTTGATTCTCACATTAGACTGGCTGTTGCTTATATCGCCGCGTTTTATTTGTTTTAGGTAGATCCTTGTTTCTTTCTTCTATCTTCCTTCGAAAGCGGTTCCGATGGGGAGCTTAGGGAAGAAAGATTTCACAGATGCCTTTTTTGCTTATCCGGGCGCGCAGCCCCCCGATCGTATCCCTGTGCGTTGGGGGCCTTCCTTCTCCTGCTCCATGTTACTTCTACCCTTTCGGGGGACCGCACTTCTTCTTATTTCGGTTGTAAGGTTAGAGTTGAAATGGCCTTCACTATCCGCTCCTCCCCCTCCTTTGTCTTTTGGCTTTCGTTCTCCATCCGCCATATTTTGCCCGCTGGTCGCCTCGTCAATTTTCCCTAGTTTGAGCGCCAGAAGTTTTCTTCACGCGTTCCAAGTAACATGTCTAATTCGGCGAGACTGAGGTCGCATTTTGCGAGCAACCTATCAGTTAGTGCTCTTCCGCCCCCGTTGTTTTTAAACGTCTTTTTCTTCTCCCAATCGCAGGGCTCTGAATCCCCCTTCTCACGGCCTTTTTGAGGCAGCATCCCTGCCCCTACTTTTGCAAGGAATGCGCACCACTAAAATTCGAAAGCTACATTCTGGCCCCCTCCCTTTTAACCCCTTGGCCGACCCTCAAAAGCCTTCTCTTGTCCATTTCACCTCCCGTGAGGTAAATACTATTAGTCGAGGCCTCTCTCTAATTTTACCGCTCGCGGAGCTTTCGGGGCGTCTTTTTTCTGGCGAGTTGCTGGTTCCCTTCGACGTGAGCTCCTTCGCCATTGTTCATCCTTCGTTTTTCCTACTCGCGCAGAGGGCTCCCTAACCTTCCGGTGTTTTTCTTTTTTTAAACCCTTCCCTTGGTGTATTTTTACAATTCACTGGATCGAGTTACGGTAGCTTACGGTCAGAACTGATATGCGTCTTTTGAAGTCTTGTGTTTCTTCTTCGATAGATTCCAACATCGGGTCTCCTCTGCTCCGTGCAGCTTGCGTACTCAGATCGTGGCAGCATCACTCTTCTCTCTTGAAATTCGTCAAGTTTATCCTTCCCTTTGGCGCCTCGTCGCATGTGGTGACATGAGTTCATGTGCTTTGGTGATTCCCCTCAATAATCACCCGTCTCAACTTAAATACATTTCCTATGCCAGGTTCTCTAGTCTCACTTTTTTTTATCCTCTCTTTTTCGATTCCGGCGTGGTATAGTTTCCTCACCCTATGATTTGCTACGATGTGTTTGAACTCAGTCCCTTTTTCTTTTCGAGTCTAGCACGCCAGCCCCCTCACCTTCGGCATGGGCCCCCCCGTCTCTTTGGTGAGGGTCAACGATTTTAACGACCCTCTTCGCCCTTACTCCGTTACCTTTGGCCGGGCACCGACCGCGTATTTTTTTTTTTTTTTTTTTGTTTTTTTTGTTCGGTTGCGCGAAAGGAATATTATAGATCACGTGGGGCCTGGCCTTTATTGGGTTTCCATTCCCACAGCTTGCGCGGTAGCTCGGCGCCACCACTCCCACAACTTCCCTCCTTGAGATCGCGATCGTTGCGGTTGAGCCCCCAACAAAATAACCCTTCGAGCATCGTTAGTTCCTTTCTGTCCTCGCCGCTCGGGGCCAGGGTTCTTTACTGCTAATTCTGGGTGGCCACTAGCCAGCGATTTTCTCCATCGCGAAGGTGGGGGTGGTTTGCTGACCAAATGGCGTTTCTCCCTCGTTTTGATTGACATGTGAACCCTTGCTCGCTTCAGACTTTATTCGATATCTTTCTCCCTTGCGGGTCAAATCCTCTCTTTCCTCCTCCTTAATTTTTGTTCTTAGTTCTCTTAACTTTTTTTTTTTTCTTTTTGATCGCACTTTTGGCTGGTTTGCCGCGCATCCATTGACTCCCCCTTTTCCCTTTGTCGAAAACAGCCCGGCGCCTTCGCGCTCGTGTTTTTCCTCGACTCTTATCCGCGCCTTTTGGGCGACGGACTCTCAAGCAGCATTCCCGTTGCTTTTCCCTCCTTGACGGATGGTTGCATGCGCAACGATGCTACCGCTTTTTATTTTTCCCTCTTCTGGGCTTTTTCTCGCAGGCTGTGCTTCATGGGCCCCCGTATTTTTGGTCTATGCCCGTCTATATTGTCTATGACTTTTTCTGCGCACCTTAGAGTTTCGGCCGCCCATGTCACGTGTTTTGAAGCCTTTTCTCCCTTTTTCTTGCAATTCTCGTGCACCGCCCGAGATTTCTTTTTTTCCCTTTGATCTCGTGCTTTTGATGCGTTAACCCTTTTTATCGGCGAAGGCGTTTTTCCGTCCCCCCTCTCGTACACAATCTGCTTTTTTCTGCTTTTGGTCCCCCAGCTCGGATCGAAAAGAAATCAAGTATTTTCTAGATCTCAGGCATCGCCCGTATTTGTCTCGTTTGGTTTCTCTTTGTTGGTTTTTATCCCCCAGTCACTGAACTCGCGCACCGGCACTCCCGTTATCCTTATTATGACCTTCTCCATTTTCCTATGAATCTCCTTTAGGTTCGTCCCTATTTACGCAATCCCAGTGACGTTTTGGTCGGAGTTTTACTCCCGTTCTCCTCTAGAGAAGCTGCGGCCCCTCTTTCTTTTTCAGTTTTTCTTTAAAAACAGTCCTATCCCGAGATCCCTTTCTTTTCATACCCGTGAGCGGTTGGCCATTGTTCTTGGCCTTGGATATCCATTTAGCCGACTTGTTCTCTTTTTAACCTTACATTTCTTCGAAGCATAAAGTCGATATGGCGAGCAGCCACCTCCCTCTAAGCCAAACTAACAGGCAATATAGAACTCTTTCTCCACTTTTCCCCTTCGTTCCATTAGAGACTTATAATATAGGCCCACTTCTTGCCGCAAGAGTGACGCGTTTTTCTGTTTCCCGATCAGTGTTTCGTGACGACCCTTTCATGTTATCTTGGCTGTCGATGAAGCCGTCATTCCTCTTTATTAGAACGCAAGGATGTCTCTTGATTCTGCTTCTCCTCCTCGTCGCGTTTTTTTCCGGTAGGTTGGGCCACTCCGGGAGTCCTCATTGAGAATGTGGACGACGCTCCACATTTTCATTCCTCCCCCATGTGTAGCGAACATTTAATAAATCGATTCTACAGCCCGTTTTCCCATGCGAGACTACTGTCTCGCATCTATGGCCTGCAGTGCTCGCCCAATCTGGTAGTACTGCTCCTTACTCTTCCTTTTAAGGCACGGGACTTCCCCCCTTGCCCATTCGGTACGTTACCCTCGGAAAGACCTCGTCCGGGCCAGACGAGCATCCGATAGCTTCGCGATCTTTTCCCAGCCGCAGGGAGGGGCCTGCTGTTTGAGTTTTTAGCGTAATACGGGCTTTCCTTGGCGAGCATGTCGTCTTCCTCCGTGACTCTTTGACAGCTTGATCTCCGAGTCTACCTGCGTGGAGATGACTTCATTCGAAAGTCCTATTTTAAAGAGCCTTTTTACTAGTCAGCCAAACCCCCTTTTTTTCTCCTAACTCTCTTTTCTGTTTTCAGGAATTTCTAAAACACTATATAATCCTTAGCGGCTTCTCATGACGCGAAGGGACCCACCCTCCCGGTGGGTCGCTGTGCCCCCGGGTCCATTTTTGTGACCCCCGCCCATTCATCCATGGATGGCCTTTTTTCCTTCTTCTCCCACAGTCCCCAATTCCCCCCCACATCGGCTGTCTTCCTTTTTCCTTCACCCCCGCGGAACGCATTCACAGTAGTCCCTTTTTGATTATTTTACTTGCCCGATTTAGTTTATTGGCCTGAAGCTTTCAACCCCAACGTTCCAAAAAAACTTCCTTATTTCGCGGCACCCGTTCGAGTCTTTCTTGTGAGTTTGTCAACTCTATACCCTGAAGAGCCACGTTCTTGAAAAAGCCCTCCACCCAATGGGAGGACTCAGGTTTTCTTGTGCTGGGGAACATCTTCATTCTTTGTTGAGGATGATGGCCATCGTGGAGAAACTGCCTACCTGTTTTTGTCACCGGTCCTGACCGGTCTTCCCCGTCATTGCATCCTGTTGTTCGAAGTTTCTTGTGA
>Ga0179591_1374088_pt1 | contig 18825 bp, 16 predicted proteins | sample CZOMad2_1_08_16f_FD_182891 | JGI IMG/M metagenome (GOLD analysis project Ga0179591, IMG submission 182891) | Vadose zone soil fungal communities from Angelo Coast Range Reserve, California, USA - CZOMad2_1_08_16fungal (PacBio error correction) | ecosystem: Environmental > Terrestrial > Soil >... | reverse complement strand
TACGCTTTCCATCCAGCCGATGAATGCACACTTATCCCACTAGACCTGATAGGCTCAACCCAAATTCCACCTTTTCGCTGCTTTTCTTCTGAACACGGCATCCTATTTTCCTTCCCCTCGCAATGAAGTACCTCCCCCTCCACTTCCCAGAGAAACCACTCCTCCAGGACAGCACTCGACTAGTTTATTTCTCTTCTTGATAATGATTGCTCCTGCTGCCCCTTCATGTGCTTTGCCTCGACCACGGCTCTTCTGGAACTTAGGCACTTCGTCCCTGGTCTCTGCCGGAGTCTCTCCCAAGCATCTTACTTCCACTCCCCCAATAACTGACTTTTATCTGCCTTCTACCAGAGAGCTATTTGTGCTGCTCCGAAGGTGAGCTCCACGGCCTTTGGAATTGTCGCTTCAACATCCTCGCTGTTCCTCTCCTTCGCTTTTCATGACTGCCGACCCCCTAGTCCACCCCCAGCAGTGCAGTCGTTGGATTTCGCCCCTCTTTCCCCAACGTCTGCAAGCTAAGATCTTGGCCGCTTTCCCCTCGGTTGGAATTCTTCATTTTGTACCCTTCCATAGATAAGCCTCGCCAGGCGTCTCCAGTTTTCGGGTTGTAAGTTTGTCTCCTCCCTCTCAAGAAAGCCTCTCTAATAAACTCAAACGACAGAAAGTTTTCCAGGACCCCAGTTAACGGCACTTTCTGTTCACGTCCCCCCTCGCCCGAGCGCTTCGATTCAGTCTCCCTCTTCCAGACGTATTCTTGGTGTGTATCTTTCTCTCAGTTTAGAAGGTGGATGTTTTCGTCTATCCACAACCTTAGAACACACGAATAGGTGTCCGCCATCCTGTTTGTTCTCGGAATAAGCGTTTTTGAACGTTTTGATTGCTCTCCTTCTACGTCCGGCGAAGAGTGGCCTTTACCAATCCTTGAGGTAGGTGACTTTTCGCCCGGTCTCGCGTTTGCCTTCTTTCATAATCCCTATCCCCCCAGTCCCCAGACTCCCTTTTGATTTCCTCAGGGTCAGCCATCCTGTTTTTCATTAAATGTGCGCCGTTTTTGCTGTCCAGCCCCTCCAACGTGTTCCTGCTCTCACCCCTTCCATATATGCGCATGCGCCTTAGCTGATTCTCAACTCTAATAAAGTGCCGTTCTTTTTCGTTTCCCTTAGGAACAAGCTTATGAGTAGGAGCACGTTTTCGTTCTCTATAGTAGGGGGTGGTCGGCTTCTCACTCCTATTTTCTATATTTGCACCTGTTTGTGCTGGACTATGACCTTCCCTTTGCGTGCCGACTACCCTCTGAAGAATACCCCGTCTTCTCAAAACCCCCCCCCCCCCCCCCCCACCACACCCCCCACCCCCACCCCCAAACCCACCCAATAGAGCTACGACGCAAATTCCTGCCGTGCTTCATCGCAATCGCGCTGTATCAACAGGCCCCTGAGTTCTCCGTCCTTGGCTCCGCAGACATGCGCTTTCCTCTGACCCCTTTTCGCTGCAATTTATCACACGGAGACTCTGGACTCGGCCACCCCTGGTCTCATTCTTTTGCTGAGAGGAAAGTCCGGGCCCCCTCCTCCTTTTAATTGTCCTGGGGTCATCTTAACTTTCACTACCTAGCTTCGCGCCCCCGGCCCGTCACTTCCGCGCACTTGCATTATTTTCGGCTTTCCCCTCGATCTCCTCATTCCCCCAGTCGATGCGATAGCCACTCTTTTTCCCATTTCCGGCTCAGCAACCTGATGTCCTCCCATGGCCCTAAAAATATTTGAGCCGCCCCGACGGGGGGGGGGGGATCCCGTCCGTAGCAAAGCCCCCGTAGCCCTTTCCCCCCGTATTCGTGGTCCATCACCCACGCTGCTAGGCTCTACTTCTCCGCGATGACTCTTCCGCTCTGACCCGTATTTTATCTCTCCGTCCTTCCCTCCTGATACTGTTGGTTTCCTTTTTATTACGCGGCCTTTGCGCTCGTCGTCCCTACCGCCGTCCCACTCCTACACAAATATTTTCCGCCTTCCGTTGCTTTATATTCCATTTCGTCCCCCGATTCCCCCAAATGGCGAAACTGTATGCCGCGTTTCTTATTCCTGGGCTCTTGTTTTCACCCTGCGATGATCCCGACCTGCATTCCCTGTTTGTTTAGATGCCTGCCGATGAGTGGGACGAGTCGATGCTTGAATTTGGAATGTCTTTGTGTTTCGCGCCATTAAATCGCAGACCTACCCCCTGGCTGTCTCCGCTCTCCTCGCGGTAGCGAGAACTTCAGCACTATACACTCGGCTTGGCGTTGTTTTCCCGCGTCTTAGAATAATAGCTACCCTCTGAATGTATGGACTTCGCCCTTTTTATTAGTTCCGCCTCTGAGGAGGCCAGCACCCCGGACTCAGCATACAAATTCCAAGACTTTCCCTCGCGCCGTTAGTTTTCCTTTTGTTTGCTATCTGGTAGGCGCTTGCTAAGTGCCTGTTTGGCGGTCTTCCTTATTAAGTTTGTTTCCCTCATCTTCGCCATTCGACGACCATACCGCTTCCTCCCAGCGGTCGCGGCCTATCTTTTCTGTGTGGATTTGGTTGATTCTCTCCGGTTTCCCTTACAGGGGTGCTGTTCTTTTATTCCGCTTCCTTTCTGGTCTTTTCCTATGCGGCTTTCCTGGTCGATATCACCACCCTTCTCGTGCATTTCCCCCACCACATATGTTAGTCGCCGCGGCGTTGCTGATCGTTTTTTGATTGGTCTTCCCTTCCACCTCTTTTGTTCGTTACGAAAATGATCCCCGTCCTCCAGGCACATCGACTCGTCCTGCCTTTCCCTCCCACATGCGCAATGTCAGAGGACTACTCGATCATTTTCCCCCTTCCTTTCCTAACTTCAAGTTTTGTACGACTCGGGTTCCCCAGGCTCAGGGGGCTTCGCCGCGATCGGCTTAAGCCCCTTTCCAATATCCTTCAGCGTGTCCTATTTGGCAGGTTCTTGATCACCGCCTTTTTTTTTTCTCTTTTCCTCTTCCCCCTATCTGCGGCACTACGATTCGCTCTTTTTTTCTGTAGGAAGAACTCTCCTCATCTTCACATTTTCCTCGTACCGGAGTTACGGCGCAGTCTTTCGATCGATCCCATCCCTTACTCCCAGTCTCAAGGGCCTCGCTTTCTCCCCCCTGCCCCCTCCTGCCATCAGTATCGCGTCAGCTAAAAGGGCTTTTTTTTTTACGAGCGGAGTTGGTTATTTAGCTTCTTTCGCCCTTCTTTTTTCCCTTGAACCTATTACCCCCTCTTCTTGGCCTGTTTGCAAAGTGCGGCAGCTCCGGCCCGCCCGCTCCACCCTCGGACAACGACACGGCGCAATGTGTTTTTTCCTCTTTCAAGCCGTTAGCCTCCATCTTCGTCTTAGGCAGTCCACGTCCTCGTTCTTTCCTCTTGAGGTGATACGAGGTTTCTCCTGGTCTGAATAGCGCGCCGGCGCGCCAGTTTTTGCATTGCCCCTCCGGCCTCGGGAACCCCTCATCCTGTCAAAATCGCCTCGACCGGCTCCCCCTCTGTCTCAGACTTTATGCTCTTTTCCCCCTCTCTTTTGTGCACCTACTCGAAAGTTCGGTCTAGGTCCTTATCGATGGAAGTGCCTCAATGCGTCTGCTTGATTCATTCACTGCTGGTCCAGTAGAGGACCTTGCCTATTTCATGAGTAGTAGAGCCATTTAGTCACCTTTCGGCTTTTTTACTAGGGAGGACATCTTAATCGTGCCTCCCGTTTTACCTAACTCATCCATTCTTTCTACCTCCGTCCTTTTTATATGTTTTCTTTTATGCTCCCAGTATATGTAATGGTCGTATCCATGGTACCCTAGTGGTGTTTTGGCTCCGCAGATCCGTTTACATGGATCCCAGACTGGTCTTCATCAAACGAAGCAAACCACAACTGGGCCCCGTAGAGTGATTTTCCGCTCTCGAGGTCAGCGAATCCCTTCACTTTCCTGTTTTCCAGGAATAGAATCCCGATGCCTTTCGTTGCCAAGCTCCCCAATTCGCACATTCTTCTTCCTCCCCGACGCTTTCTCACTCATCAGATGAGGTTCCAAGCTCCCCTACGTCTTTGGCCAACACTGGCTTCTGAGCGCAACTCTTCTCAGACACTCGTAATCACCTCACTCGTCTTCGAATCTATTCTCTCGTTCCGATGCATTAAGTATCACAGGCTCCTTGAAATCCTGTCAAAGAGACTTCTACGTTTTCTCGATATCATCTTCTTTTTTATCGCGCTGAGGTCGATAGAACAAAAGCTCAATCCCTTAGATGACTCCTGGGGTAGAGTCCCTCAACTTACTCATTAATAGTGAGATTTTCAAGAGAAGTACCTCCGCCCCCCAACCCTTCGCTCGAAAGAAATTTGGCGCGATCGGACGTGTCCAATGGAGAAACTCCCTTTTCTTCGTACTTCGCTTCCTGCTCATGACTCCGAGACTCGACGGAGATTGACCTAATACAAATCTTCTTTGCAGCTCCCTTCTTCTTCGCGCTTGCCTGGCGCCCTACTCCCTGGTAGGTTGTTCCGCCCCCCCACCTTGGAAGTCAATCTTGGAATGCCCCCCACTTAGCGGTGATCTCCCATCGTTCGCACTCTTCCCGACGCTTCGTGAACCTCTATACTTTTTGCGACCTTTCTGTTTATTGAAAGAAAACCATCCACTGACAAATTCTTTCGTTCTTGCGATACTTTTCTATTATTACTCCCTTGCAGCCCCACTCCTTCAATTCTCAGTGTATGTTGAGCAACCGCCTGCAGATAGTTTCCTCTTTTTGAGCTCTTCTTTTCGCCCTTTAGGATCTTGTTTCTAGAAATAAAATCCAACGCCTATCAGACCTTTCCGCCCATCCATTGGTTTGCATTCTGCCTTCCTCCCTCTTTTGTTCCTCGACCAACCGCCCTTCCCCTTAGAACAACCGACCTTAACATTCCTTCCCAACAAGCCATGGTTTCCTAGAACGCAGTTGTCCATCCTGCCACCCCCCTCTCCCCCACGCTAGGCCGAACCACAACACCTTTTGCTTCTGTCGAACAGGTCTCCTCAATTCCACCCTCTCTCGGAAGACCTTTTTGAACAACCTCCCCAAACCCACTTGTCCCTCTCCTCCACCTTCCTACCCATATTACCCCGCCCTCAATGAGGCGTTCTTCTTTTTTAGATTTTTCTTATGTTAGCCCTTGAAATGGTCTGTGCTTTCTTTTCAACACTTGCATTCCTTTGTCTCAAGAGTCCCTAACGGGGAGCTTTATGCCCGAGGATTCCTTACCGCCACAAGAACGCGGCAGTTCCAAATCCGCGGATCTGTTTTTCTCATGATAGTTTTGATCCCGATCGCTTTTCCTTTCCAGCATTTTGTTTAGCCCTGTCGATGCATGCTGCTCCCCGGCATCAGCAGCGGACCGCCTCTCTCCGTAATTCCTTTTACCTAGTTCTGCATGCTCAACACCAGCACTGGTCGGGAAGCCTTCCCCGAGGGACTGAATCGCTCCTCCACGTAGGGGGCGGCCTTGGGGTCTTCCCTCTCATGGGCATCCTTCCTCCTCCGGCAATTACATTGTTTTATGTCCAGTTTCCTTGTCTTCTGTTTCCGATCTGCCTGCGTATACGCGACCTCGAATGAAACTATAATTGATAGATTTACAGGATCTTTTTTGCTTCTTTCCGGTCAGAGCACGGCGCAGGCCCCCCCGTCCTCTGCCTAAATGTCCCATGTAATTGTTTGTTCGTCGGCACTACCTTTGTTCATTTTCTTTATGCCCGATCCTCCTGAGATAAAGGCGCACACACTGTCGTTGATTTCACAGAAGGGTTTGATGATTATCCTGACCGTTGATTATCAAAATCTTTAACGTGACGCCTTTTGTCAGATCAACTTTCCAACCCGTCTAGTCGTTAGTCCGCTTGTGCGCCGAGTTGCTGCAGGAACTTTTCTCATCCCCGTACAGTAAACCTGTTTCCTGTTCCATCGGCAAGCCCAACCCTGCCTCCTCCCGTCTTTTAGTTTCAGCCCGCTCGGAATTTTTCCGGGCTGAAAAAGTACATGGTCATATGAGCATGCCCTTTGGCCTTGCAAAATTCACTCCTTAGACAGTGAGTTACTTCCGATGCGAAATAGGACCATTGGTTTCTTTTTTCCCGGCTCCATTCTCTTTTTCTTTAGACAGGTGATAGAGTCGTAGGCTTGGGATGTGCTCACGCTTTCTCCCTTACTTCTATATTTTAATAATAAGGTTTCGAGATATACTCTTGCAGTCCCCCCCTTTACTCCTCCCTTCTTGCTCCTACCATCGCCGTGGCTCCCTTCCCCCGCCCCCCCTCCTTTCCTTTCCCCCTGAAGCTCAATCCTGAGAAGGATAAGGGTTTGCGCGCTCTTCCGAACAGCTCTGTACTGGTTATCCCGATCACACTTTCCGCGGATGGCCTCGGCCAAAGAGTCCTCATGCCGTTGGGAGTCCGCCCGAATAAATGGTCCCACCGTCCCGCACTTCTTTCTTATCTTTGTTTCATCGGGGATGCCCGCCCTCTGAGCTGCGCGACAAGGCTTACTCCCTGAAATTTTGAGAAATTATTTCGCGCCCCTCCGCCCTTCCCTGTTCCCTATCACCACTATCCTGTACCCACCTGTCTTCTCCTCGCCATGTGTTCGATCAACCTTCCTCCTTTCCAAGCAAGTGACCCGCGGATGGGGTCTCCCCCGTAGACGTTCACCTCGCTCACCCCCCAGAGCCCATACAGGCATTTTGGCCTCTCTCCCTTGAGTTTTTCGCTCTGGCTCTTGACTCCGTAGAGAGATCTCCCATCATATTCGCTGGCGGGTTTTTGCTTTAGATTGATATTTTCAACACCCCTTGCTTCACATCCCTTTCTGAACTTTAGGCTGATTTCTCCCTTGTCTGTACTCCTTCCCCCGCAAGTGCGAAAAACCCTTTATCCCTTTCTAGGTTCCGGGGGGAGCTTTTATATTCTCCTGATTGTATTCCCCTCTGTATTTTTTTTCCATCTACTTCCTGAGTCCCTTACCTTGTTCAATCACCTCATTGATGAAGTGCTGCCCGTTTTACACTTCAGTGATAATGGCTTTCTTCCCCGCTTCTTCTAAATACAATGAAATAGACACCTCCTTCCGTGATTTTCGCTGCGCTTGGCCGACTCTTTCTGCCTATCCCTACAGCTGTCTCTGTTGTCGCCGGTTCAGATTTTTGTTGATTGCCCTGGCTGCCCGCCAAAGCTACCTGTCCTACTTAGACCTCCACGAGCTCGCTCCTCATATCGCATGTCTGGGCTGATCTGGTCAGGCTCCTGCTTTCTGTCGGGTTTGACCGGTCTTCGATCACATGTCTTTTGCTCACAACTCTTTCTCCACAGTTTCCCACGGTGGGTGGACTATCTTTTTGTCCTTTATTTTGTCTTGCTCGTTGCTTCGATCGGATTCTCGTTATCGTGTTTTCCTTTATTTGATGGCCCCTTTTTGTTTTTCTCTTCGCTTTATGGATGGGTTGTTTAGATCATCCCATTCTTTCAGCTCTATCCCACACCCCCTGGTTGCAAGGTTGTTTTTTTCCCTGGCAATTAGTTTCTGATTCCTTGTTTTATTTTTCAAGACATAGTCCTCCAAGTCTCCACCGCCGCAGTGCGATTCCTGCAGCTCTCCGTCGCTTCGCCCCCCATGCGCCAAGGGTTTGAGGGATCCTTTTTCTCGCATGATTGCCTTAAGAGCTTGCACTTGGCCTGGTCCCCCCGGTTTGGTCAATCCCCCGGTTTACGTTACAAGGCTTTCCAGCGGTAAGAGCATAGGACGTAATTTCCTTCTTATCTTCCCGCAGGTTGCAGCGGTCGCTTTTTCCTTTTTTTTTTCTAAACTCTTTACAAGGAGCCCTTTGTCAACCGAAAATGGAGTTGTGGTGCACGTCAGTCCATTTTCACTCTCGTGTGGGGGGGGTGGGTTTAGGGGGGGGGGGGTGGGGTAGGGGGTTTGTACCCCCCACCCCCCCCCCCCCCCACAACAACCCCAACCCAAACACACCCCCCACCAACACCAAACCACCAAACCCCCCCCACCCAACCCCCCCCCCCCCACAAAACCCCCAAAAACCCAAAACCCGTTACCCAAGATTTTCTGCGGAGCTGCTTCCCTCTGTTTTCGCGCTTTCACGATACGATTCCTGCGAATCTCATCCCGTTTTTTGAGACTCCTCCCGTTACCCTTCACTAATAGCCCTCTCCCCCTCCTTCCTAGCTTCGGATCCGAATTTCTGTCCCTCTCATATGAAGTGTTCTTTGGTTCTAACCAGACGAGCCTCGTGTGTTCCCGAGAGGCTTTCAGGCTGCCTTAAGATTTCTCCTAGCTAGACCCCAGACTAACCCCCCTCCCAGCGCTTGGCACCTCTAGTTATTATGCCGACCCTGAGACTTATGAGGAATGCAGCATCTGACCGAGTCCCTGCGATACTAGGAGGGCTTCCTTTGTCCTCTCTCCTGTTTACTCCGTCTGCGCGCGGCTCCTCCATTTTTTGTGGTCCAGGATCTATTAGGCATCCGTTTGAAACGAATCGTTCGGCGCCTCTGCTGTCTTAGCGTTCACGATTGTGCCCCCCCCAGCAGATCTCTCATTTTGGGAAATATCGTCAATGTTGTCTCTCCTATTGCAGTAGCCTTACGTGCCTCTGAGCGGACCGCGCTCCGTTAACTTCGTCCCGCTCTGTAAAGTTGGACGACATCGTCACATTTGATGTGCGAGAAGTCGTCAGACAACACATGATGCAGATTGATTGCCCACCCCATCGGGTTCTTTCTTATAGCCAGGAATTACGCATTTTAACCAACCTTCCTCATCATCTCCTTTTACTACCCCCTTCTTCTTTCGGTGATATTCTTTTTTACGTCCTCCTCATTATTTGAACTCAACAGTATTCTTTCCCTCTGGTGTTTCGTCTGACAGAAGCCGCGCTTTGACGATCCCCTTATCCCACTTTTCCGACCCTGTTTCCAGAACATGTCCTTTTCAAAGGCCTCGTCCTTTTCCGGCTATTTCTGATCCCTTGTCCCTCCCTATAGTTCTCTTTACAGTGTTTGGTTGGGGTTTTTTTTTGGGTGGGGGGTTTTTTTTGGTTTTTGGTGTGGTTTGTTTTGGGGGTGTGTGTTCCCCTTATTCGCAGCCCCGAACTCCTCTATCCCCCAGCTCCCCCTGGCGCGCATTTCTGTCCCTAATTCTTCACGTTCCCTCCGCTGGTTTCAGTACGCTATGACCCATCCCACGGATACCCTGGCCCCGAGACGAGTTGCTTAGATAATGTTTCGCCGGAAAGCACCCTTGCATCTTCCCGCAAAGTTCTGAGTCGCTAGCGACGAGCCTTCCCTATAATGTAGCCCTGAATACCCCAGGCCTCCCTTTAACCTTCAAATAGCCTACTTTCCCCCCTAGAGTTTTTTTTGTGCGTCGTGTTTCGCTAGGGAGGCAGATCGGGGACCGCTGCCTAGCTGTCTGCCCCCCACTCTCGGGGTTTCATTTCTATCCGACCCTCAGTGTCCTTCGAACTTCCCCTACCCCGCCCCCCTCCTCCAAACTGCGACCGAGACGCCGGCGTTTGTGATGGATCTTCGGCAGGTAATTGCTTTGCCTGCGCTCGCGTCCCGACTTCCGTCTTATTCTTATGATCTCAGCGCCTGCCTACTGACGGGATCTAACGGAAAGAGGAGTGCAGCCCTTTTTGTGTCTGTTTTTCCGGTCATTTTCGTTCTGCAAGACCCCCCAGCTTGCTCTCGGTTCTATGAAGCAATCTATGTCAAATCCTCCCCTTTTTGATCCGCACTCTGCCCACATCTGCGTTGCCTCCCCTCTAGTCTTGACAGTCCGACCAGATTTAAGGATTCCCTCCCCTTTTCCAGAGGTTGTGACTCCTCTGTCCCCGTCACCTTTTCATCCTTCAACTGATATAGGTTGCATCGTATAGTCTCGTCCTCCCCCTTGCCTTTGTTAACGGCGATCCGACCCCTCTCCGAGAACGTGGTCCTTTTTCCCCTGTCCCGTTGTTCCTTCACCCATCCAATCCGCCCGACGCCGCTTGCGAAAAACTTTATGTTTGCATATTTAACTCTTTTGTCCCTCGAACAACCTCCTCCCATTCTAGGTCAACCAACCAGCAGCCCTGCCATAAGACCATGCGTCTCCCCCACATTTCTGACTAAAGAGTGCATAAGATCGATCCTGCCTTCACCAAAGTCCACGCCCCTCCTTCCTCCACCCCACTGAAACAATTTGCGGACTTAGTTCTTATTCTTTTTTGAATTGTCTCACGAAGCACAACAGCCCCCGCCCCCCGCACCGGACTGAAGACCATTTGAGCCTAACTTCGACACTTTTCCCTGCCGGCTTTTAATGACTCTTCATTTCCCTTGTCCCTCCTCGGTTTTACAATCATCTTCTGAACTTTAACCAGGAGAAGTGTTCGGGTTCAGAGTAGGAGAGGTTGTTCCCCCCCCCCCACCCCCCTTTCAAGGCCCCCCGCCCCCTGCTCGTGTGTTCCCTTGTTTTTTTTATCTGAGACGAGATGCAGCGTTTTCCCCAAGAAATGTTCTGCGGATCATCCATTCCTAGGTTAGAGGATTGCCTCCCTTCCATTTCAATCACCCCCGCAAGATTTCCTTTTTCTTCACAGGTGCCAATCATAATCTAGCCAGGCTTCCTCCCTTTGCTCTGGAGTTTGCCGGCTTAATCGTACCGTCATTAAGCAGCGGGATACCTTGGTCAGTCCAGTTTTCGCGGCTCGTTTCCCGCCCCGTTCCGCGCGTAATTCCAGGTCCCGCCAGTCCTAGGCTTAGTTATTCTCCTGCCTGACTCCCCCCTAGCCTCGCTGCATCTTCCGCTCGGACGTGTGACGTCCTCCCTCAATGATGGGTGACCCTTTCTTTTTCCCTTGTGTTGGCTTGCGACGCCGATCGAGTGTCGTCTTTACGGTCGAACCACGTCCCCCTTTTTCTTCTACCCAGCTTGTTGCTTTCGTTCAGCTTTGTGCACGCTGATAGGTCATCGCTAAAGCGTCCCTGCGGTTATGTCCCCCGAAAGATCCCCCGTGCGTTTCAGCCTTTAAATCCGAGTTTTTTTTCTACCTGACTTCCCCCCCTTACAAAGCGTCGAAGTGGTTCCTGCTCCCCCCCCCCCCGCCCCAAAGATTCTGTCCCCGTCTTTGCCCTTCATTCGGGGGTCTTTTGCTCTTTCTACAACTATGGTTATGCGCTGCCTGCTCACCAAGCCAGGTCTTCGACAGGCTGTTGTAGCGCCGAAGGGGAACTTCGGACCCCTTGGTCTTCCCTCCATGCGCATTCTTCGCCCTGCAGGTGGTTTCGGTTCTTGCGTCCCTTCTCCACGGCCGCTTCATTCTATCTGTCACATCCTCGTTGGCTAGCTCTTAATCGCCTTCTCAGTCGTGAAGTCAACTCTTGCTTTTCTGCGTAAGCCAAATTCCGTGGCCGACTGCATTTTTCCCCTCTGTCCTCCCATTCCCTCGTTATCACTCCGGCGAAGGATTGGCTTTTTGCTGTCCCTGCAATGAGCAGTGCCTTATATGACCATCCTTGTTTTCAAAAGGGTTGAGCGTCACCAGAGCGGCAGACCTTTCCCTCCTTCCCTGGGCCCGTCCCTTCGAATCGGGATTCTGTTCCTTGGTTCATCTACAGACTGCAGCAAGTCGACGTCCCGTCTTCACCCCAGAAGAGACTTGAGAAATACTTTCGGCCCCACCCTTACGACGAGCGCCCCCCTTTTTCTCTTTGCCCAAACTCTTTTCTTTCCGACCATATTTCGTCCCATGCCCAACCCCTCGTTGGTTGACGTTACGCCGACGTTCTCGGGTTCCAGAAACTCGCAGGGCCCCCCTTTTTACGAGGATCAAACAGGGACAAGTTGTCGCCCGGTCTCTTCTCGTTCCTCTTCTCTAGGCTCGCTAGGTGACGTCCTTTCTCTCCTAATGCATTACCCGCTACCCCTTCTCTTCTGGTCTTGTTAGCGGCGATTGCGGCGGTCCCTGACTCCCTCCTGGTCATGACTAACAGCCATGTACATTGCCCTTCTCTTTCCATTGCTCCCCCCCCTCCAAGCCGCCAAGGCGTCACCCCATTATCCTCCTTCTCTGTAGGACCGCTCTGCTCCAAGTCATCTGGATTTGTTTTTGCTGCTCCGAAGGACGAGTCTCTCCTGTGCTCCTTCCACCCTTCGCCTTTCCGACCCCCAGTAAAGCGGAAGGACCAGCTCTACGCGCCGTCTATAAGCGGAAAGACCACGAGTCTTTGGTCTTTATGCCATCCCTCCCTGGACTCTCCTTCCCCCCCGTTGTTATTGCAATTATTTCCAAAACTTTCCTCCCTTCCTAGGCACATTACCTTGTAGCAACTTCCATTCATCTTTTTTCAGCTCGCCCGTGACGCCTTTCGGGATGCTCTGGTTCTTCTCCTTGATTCTTTTGCAGTTGTGGTAACTGTCCGATGGTTTTCCCTGAAGTTAGACGAACACCTCGTCAACTTGTAAATGGTTGCTTTTTTCCCTTTTTTTCTTTGTCTTGGTAGAGGGGCTTGTTGCTAGGATTCCGCGCGACCTGGGTGCTTTTTTCTTTCTGATTTTTTTCCCCCTATTCGGTTTTTTCTTTTTTTGTTCGACCCCCCCCCGTGCGTGAAGCTCGATGCACCAAGGGTAGGGTATGTTCGAACGAGGCCTGCCTTTTTTTCCGCTGCTTGCGTTTTTTTTATGTATTTAGCCAGCCTACCGAACCTCCGAGCACACCCTCCGGCGCTTGCCCAGAACGTACTGCCGTCCCGCCCCCCGTAACTTACGAGGACTCTCTTATGAAAGAAAGATTTTGACCGTTTGCCCCCCGTTGTACCCTCCCCCCACCCAGGGTTTTTACGCACCTCCTTTTGTTTTCAATTTCAAAGGGGTGTTAGCCATCCTCCGCCCTGGCCGAGTCCGCCCTTGCGTCTTCTTAGAGGGTTTTTTTCTCCTCCCCTCTCCCTCGGTGCGGATCTCCCGCGCGTTGGGCGCTTCCTGGTTTCATACTGTGGAACCCTCTCTGGCTTTGTTTTTTTCTTTATCCCCCCTCAATCCCTCCACTCATCGAGCTGCACCTTCAATAGTAGTCCCCGGGCCCTCGTACCACGCTAGATGCTACTCTCCATGCCTTCCGGACTTCTCAAGATGTCAGAGCTTTGCCGAGCCCCTTTACGAAAAGAGATTTTACCCTCTCCCCCGTTTTTCGCTACTTGGGCGTTTGCGGAAGGCCATTTTTCCAGTGTGATTTTCTGGTACGCGGCCCCGATGCCCCAGCGACTCCTTCCGAGCCTTGGGTGCGGCCTCGTATCCCCCTCTGGCTTCGAAACCAGCCCGCGACACCCCGCCCCCCTTTTTTTCATCGCGGTTCGCTGTCATTAGCGGCCCGTTTGACGACCTTATTAGGGAATTAAGCCGAAACAGATAATGTCTTCCTCCTCTCCTACTATTCGGTGTTAAGAGGTCCCTCTCGCCTTTCTCCGACGATTCACGACTTTTTTCCCTTGCCATCCTTCCTGGCTTCCCCCTCCCTGCGTAGTGCGACCGCAGATCGTTTGACCTGCGCTCTCGGCCGGCTTATTGCGAGGTTGCCAACTACCCGGGACCAGTTCTCTGGATATGCCGTCACTTTCCGTGCCCGATGAAGGCTCGGCCTCGATAGCGTAATTGCCCTCACCAGACAGACGGCCTGCGTCAGTGTGCGTGGCTGGGAGTCGCTGGCTCTTTCAAATTCCCCCCTGAGGTCCTTTCCTCCACCCCTGCGTTTCTCAGGCACCTTTCATCTCAGGTCAGGTCCCCCCTCCCATCTTTTATTTCGTTGTTGTGTCTTCCTCGATTCTTTATGAGTTGTCTATTTCCTGTTTGCTTGAAGCCTATCCCTTCTCTTCTTTGGAAGTCCCCCGCCTGCGTGGTGTCCCTTCCGATCGGGTGAAAAAGTCCTCCCCACCTTTCGCAAATTCCCCCTCTTGGTTTTGACGATTCCGCGTAGGCCCCCGTTCCTCGCTAACGGCACCGTGACTCGTCGGGTAGAGCACACCATCCCCTTGCCATTCTGTTTCCCTCTCATTGTCTTTACTTCTTCCGAAAATTGTCCCCGACGTCTTGTACGTCGAGAGAGCGCACTACGCCTTTATTGCTTTCCAATGCCGACTTCGAAGAAACAACTTTTCTCTAGAGCATCGATCCCGGCTCTTTAAATCGAACTCCCCCCTTCCGAGTAACCTTTACGCGATGCGAGCATGCATTCGTAATTAGTGCTCGGATCCCTTGTCAACGATCAAGCGCGTTTTGACGTTTCCCTAGTTCTTTGGCGATGCTTGTGTTCGGAGACGTTCTGCCTGCCCGGCCGCCTGTCCCTTTCACTAGCAGTCATGATTCGCTCTGGGACTGACTCCCCTCCCCCCTAGTGAGCGTCCCGACCATCCTGCAAACCTGTCGCCCCCCGCAACTCAGCTTTTTGAGACTGCGCCCGTAGGTCTTGTCACTTCCCTGGTTCCCTGGTTTCACCCCGCGCTTTGACTTGATAATTCGGCGGCTTCGGTTATATCAGCACTTTGAACTGGCGCCGGGACCACTCCAACCAGCTTGTGCAGCTGAGCTTCCCCGATTCCCTTTTATGAGAAACCTATCCATTTTTAAGTTTTCGAAAAGATCTGGGCTCATTCCCTCGCCCCCCCCTCTCCCCCGGTTTCCCTCCCCCGTCCATTTCGGAGCCACGTATGAAACCTCGACGTATTGTGACGCTATTCTCTTCCATTCGAGTCCTTTTGTTTCGCCCCTTTCTTGTCACTGAACCACCGATGAAACGACTTGAGTTGCCTGCTGCTCCTCAACACTCTTTATTCCCCATGGAGTCCCCTCTATCCTCCCCTTGCCTTGTGTTCTCACGGCAGTTGACCAGGCTTATCCCCTGTACGAGAGCCGTCTGTTTTTCACAATTTGGTTGTCAACGATGGTTTGTCTAGCAGCCCATCCACGCCTCCACTAGTTGGTCCCCTTCCCCCAGAAAAGACCTGCTACCCGATTGTTTTGCACGATCTTCACGCCAAATGAGTGTGACTTCCACACCACGCCATCCCTAAATTATAGGAATCCCCCCCTCCCTCTCCAAAATGTTTGCAGATGGGGCGCACTTCGAGGGAAAGCCCTGCACCCGCATCTGCCACCACTATTGCACGCCCGGACAGATCCTTTATGCCTTTGCGAAGAACGTTAGACGGCTCATCGATGCATCCCGCCACGCTCCCGCCCCGTCCCACCCACAACTCTCCTCCCGCCCCCCAGCCCAGTCCCTGTTCCCTTCCGCTGAGGCTCTTTTTTGACTCTTTCTGACCCGGTGGAGGCCTCCCTGACGTCGTTTCCCATTTCCAAGTGCAGAATGCGCAACGAGTCCCATTTAGGAGGTAAGCTCTCCCTCTTTCCTCTATAGTCCCAAGTGCCTCTTCAGTCAACGCCCAACTAGAGTCGATTGATATTGGCGTCCGTTTGCCCATGGTCGGAGTAGAGTTTTTTCAGCCTGAGCTGCTTCCCCTTTGTCTAGCTTTCCTGCTCGAGTTTGGTGTCTCCTTCTGCGCATCGTTACTAGAACCCTCGTCGCGTTGCCTTACCCCCAACCAATGAAGTGGGAATCATTCGACCATGTGGCCAACCGTAAATAAGCTGCACCCTTTTCCTTTTCTTCCTTGGCGTTTCCCGTGCCTGCTCATCCTGTCCCAGATCTCTGTGTCAGTCCCAGTTTTCGGCTTGAGCCCCAATCGACTCCTGTCGTAATCCCCCGTCACCACGCACTAGAGGCGTTCTTACGTATCTGTCGTTTGCGTCCTTCCCCCCTGGAGGCGTCAGAGCGCTTTTCCGTTCTCTAGGCATTAATCGGATTCTTGTATCGGGTACACCCTTGGGGTGGATTTCCCTCGTTCTTAGTGGGTACACACGAATGTCTGCCCCCCTTTTCTCCTCACCTCGTGTTCTGGCGCGGATCAAGCTCACTCTTTGTGATCGCATCGTCCCATCGTGCGTTCCGAGAACGTTCCCCGCCTTAAGACTTGCTTCCCTGCTTTTGGCCTTTCAATCCCACCCCCAGTCTGTTCCAGAGCTGCGAAGTGGGCCGCGATTTCCATGAAAGTCAATTTGCCGATTTGACGAGGCCCTCCTTTCGTGTTGGGGCTCGCCCAGTACCTGGAAATGCTTGCGGCATGTTCGGCCCTTAGCATCGCAAAGCCGTCAGAAGGCTGTTGATACATTCGATTGTCGCCGGGCTGGGGACTTAGTCTTTCTCCCGGCGAATGTTTTTTTTTACGCTGTAGTACTTCGGGCTTTTCGTCCCGGATTCACTTCTCTTCCCCTCCCTTGTTGTTTCTCATGAAGCCAGTTTCGCAGGTGTGCCCCGATAAGTACCTCTACCTGCGTGCGAGCATCTGCGCCGAAATTTCTATTTCTCTTTCCTCGGCTTAAAATGGTTAGAGCCTTCCTTTTTTCCCCAACTCCCTTCTTCCTATGTCCATGTACTGGTCGCGCCGAAACACCCTCTAGCGGCTGGCCCGGCCAGAAGTCCGAGCGGTGTTGCTTTTCCCAACCCCTCGGGCTTTCCTTACTGGGATTATCAGGCACGTTCCCCCTGCTTCTGCACGTCAGAAGACGCCTCACCTGCAACCATCGATAGCATAAGGGACGCTTTGACGATGCCACCCACAAAGTTCCCGAGCAGCAATGTTGACAAATGGCCCATCTCGTGTTTGCCCGTTCTCGATTTTTTCGGGCGTCGCGCAAGCCCAAGCTCCGGGCACTATCGACGCACTCCCCCCACGCATTGGCATAAAGAATGCTATGGCCGGCCGTCTTGCTGCGCCCCTCCCGGATGTTGGACGTACGTCCCTTCTTTGCCAGAAACGTCCTTTGGTGGTGCGCTTACGCCCCCGTCTTGCGTTGCGGACAACGTCCCGACCCCTCCATTTGAATGACACCCTCTGCATTTGCGAGGCGGTCTCACTTGCGCTGACGGAACACGCCGCCAGGCTTCCCCATTATGTGGATTATGACTTTTCCCCCTGTTTCCCATTATACCCTGTATTGATGGGTTCGCTGCCGCCGTTCTTGGGTGAGACGGGCGCAAGGCCCCCCATACCGACCGTTAGACCAATCTCCTTCAGGGACTTCCACTGGAAATCTCCGTGCGCGCGTCCTTCTTTCCCCCGTCTCAGGCAATAATCACCGATAATGGCAGTTATTTAGTTGCCAATGGTTGTGCGTCTTACTCGCCGACTCTCCTAAATTCTGGGACTCGTTGCCTTTCCATGGATGAAAGTTCCCCATTTCTTCTGACTAGGCCTGACAGGACCAGTCCATCCATCCCACTAATGACAAAGAAAGCTCCGCACCAGAAGTCTGGCTTTCTTGTTTCGCGTTTTTTTCTCGTTGCAGTTTTTTGCTTGTCTGCAGTTTTGATGCGGGGGCACAATTCCGATGAGCCGGAATTCGAGTCCAAAGTGTTCACTTTGTGGTATGTTGTTTGCTTTTTTTTGGCGTGTTGGATTCCCCCGTTCGATGCGTCCCCACCAAGGGTGCTGATTCTGTATGGCTTGCTGGTTCCCGCGGTAGGATGAGGTTTCCTTCACCCTCGACGCGTGAAGCTACTTCCCCCCCCAACAACTTTTTCAAGTTATTACGGGCCGCTTGCTTATGTGTGTCTTGGTATCCGGCCCGCCCCCCATGTTCAAAAGTCTCTTGTCCCCCGTCGGGCGCTTTTTTCCACCTCGATGTCGCCTGCTCCTTTTACCGATTGCATCTTTGCCAGGTTACGTTTACCTCTCTTGGGACTCGTTGTTTTCCACTTCGCAAGGTGCGTCATCCAAGGTTCTTTGGCCGTGTTTAGTTATGAGAAGGGGTTCTACCCTTAACGAGATCGGCACGTAACCCGAATATCTCCCTCGTTTTCACGGGGCCGCTTAGGCTTATGGCGGCACCGCTGGTTGGTGGATTTTCTATTCTCCCACCAACTCGTATCGCATTAGAGGTGTGCCTGATCAGGAAGTCATCTCTTCATCATCTCTACCCCGTCAGCCTTTCTGCCGTATCCCGGGAGAGTTTCTAGATGTTATCCCGAAGTCTCCCTTTTTAAGTATCAAGGGAAGTTTGCGCTGTCTCCCTCCGTCTTTTTTGAATGACCATTCTATCTCGCATCCACCGTGGTAGTCCCGAAGGAGATTCTTTTGCGGGCTTTTTTTTTCTCCCTATATTGTCTTTTGGTACGTCGTTCCCTCTGACCCCGTCTCTATGTCTTTCTGCCCAGGCTTCCCGGCGAGCCGAAGAGACGAAACCCGACGCCCTTAAACCCTCCCCTTTTGCATTCGTTTCCTCGTATCCTCGCGAAATATCTCGGCCTCCAGCCCGAGCCTACTCGGACGGCAGCTCGATTCTCTTCTTTGTTTAACGGGTAGTAGAGGATCGATTCTCTTCTCGGTTGGTGGTAATTATCCCTACCCTAATACGAGATACTTAAATTTTGACCTTAGGTTCCTGAAGAACTCTGCTTACGCTTCGTCATTAGCGGTGTCCCACTCCCCCTGTTCGGAGTCTCGACTATTCCCCCCTTCAGACTTTGTCTCGGAAGCCTACCTGACCACTTCAGAGTCTTTTCACAGTACTCGTTCTTTCTAACAGTTAGGGTCGTCTTCCGACTCGGATTTGATACTTCAAACTGCTCCCTTGGTTATGGCCGACAACCAGCGAGGCTCCTCCCATTTTCAGAACCAGGAAGAGACTTTCAACACTTATACATATT
>Ga0179591_1207763_pt1 | contig 18828 bp, 16 predicted proteins | sample CZOMad2_1_08_16f_FD_182891 | JGI IMG/M metagenome (GOLD analysis project Ga0179591, IMG submission 182891) | Vadose zone soil fungal communities from Angelo Coast Range Reserve, California, USA - CZOMad2_1_08_16fungal (PacBio error correction) | ecosystem: Environmental > Terrestrial > Soil >... | reverse complement strand
GGTTATACAGATGCCTTCCTTATTTCCGTTGCTGCAAAACCCAAGAAGCGTTTCTCTTGCATTTGTCCGTTAGAACGACCAGATCGGCAATTCTTTTCCGACGGTTTACATTCCTTGCCTCGACCAGTTTTGAAATCTCTTCGCTTCCAGCGGGTCGTTGATTCTTTCCCCACACTGTCTCCACTTCCTCAGGTAAATGTGTTTGGTTGGTACTTCCCGATCCTCTCTAACTTGTTGATCTATCGCCCTTCCTACTTTGTCCCGCACCTGCATTACACCTTACTCTTTATTAGCGTTCGTTGTATTTTGAAAGATATTGTTTCTCTCCCTCCTCCCTCTTTCCCCTTCCAACGGCGCGCCCTGACGAGCCTTTTTCGTTACGTCGTTTGCCTATCCCCCTCTTCCCAGATCAATTATTTTTTTTCGTACCTTTTTTCGAAACGGACCCCCCTATCGTCACCTCCCCAGTTTTTTTTTTTGTGCTATCCCTCCCCTTTCACCCCTGCCTATAGCAACGGAACTTTTTTTCTCGCTCGCTCCCTTCCGCTTCTGCCGCGTCTTTTTCTTTTACTTCGCCCGTTCCTCTTTGTGTAGGTGCCAGTGAACCCCCCTCTTCCATCTTTTTCTCGGCTCTTCCCCTCACTTTGATCGTAGCTCCTTCGGTGTCCGTCTCCTCCATGGTTCGCCGATTTTTACTTCAGAGTCCTTTCCCGTCGGCACTCTTTCCATGTTTCCAGGGGGTATTTGGTCCGATTTCGCTTTACATAGTTTTTGCCCTCTTCACCACCACTTCGTCGTTCCTGGCGTAGGTGCAGCATGAAGACGCTTCCACTTTCTCTTTCTTCTGGTGGTTGTGTCGCTTTCCACTGCCCTTTTCATAATCACGCCACCAGACGGAGTCGTCTGCACATCGTGCAATTGTTCCGTTTCTTCCAATCTTCCCCTCCCTCTACAGCGAGCGTTCCCTCCTCTTCTGATTTTTTTTCGTCTACGGCCACTGACGGGGTCGACGCTTCTCGAAAGATTCCTTTTTAACGCTCTTCTTCTTGGTGTCGGTGCCCGCTGCTCCCTGGCCCTCCTTGTCACCTCCGTTATTTTTTTTCTAATTCCCCCAGACGTAGTCTGCGCGTTGGTTGTCAAGTTAGGAACTGTTTTCCCCTTCGCGAACTTTCGGCCCCTTTCATGATTCCGTAACTTTTTTTCTTTCGCCTTGGTTCCCGGAGTTCCCTGTTTTCCTTTTAAGTTCATGCACAGGTTCACCCCCCTCATTTTTGCTTTTTCACAGCTTATTTTTCAGAAGTTCCCGCCCCTTTCCTTTCCAAGGTGTACCAGGATTTCGTTTCAGCGCATACCTTTTTCCCCCCTCCGCCCCCAATTCCAAAGAACGCCTTCCCTTTTTTCCCCCTCTATCGCTTTTGGAAAGGTTAACCAATGATTTCCCAAAACGTGCGCATGTCGCCGGGCTTGCGTTGCCGCACTTGAACCCTTCCCCCCCCTTTTTCCGGATGGCATCCCCCCCTCCCTCCCCCAAATCAAATCACCTTTCACCCCCCCCTTTCCCTCTTTCGCCTTATCTGGATCATCCATGGGCAAGAGTTCGTTCTCCGTTTGCGTGAAGAATCTCTTTTCACTTTACATTTTCTTCCTATTCCGGACTTCAGGCGGCTTTAGAACTTTCTTTTGAGTGCCACTTCAAGTTTCGCCTAAAGACATACCTTCTAACCACATTTTTTCCTCCAAAGAACCCACTACAGCTCGATGTTCTTGTTGAGACCGCTGTCTGTCGTGGCACCCTTTTTCACAGGAAATGAACATATATTGGCTCTCTCTCTTCCCGTTTACTAGATGGAGTACTGGACGGATCGGCCCTTTATCTTCGGTGGATTTTGGAGCCTTGTATTAGGACATGGCCACGCTCCTAGCAAATATTTTAGAGTCCTCTCTTACCTCCTTTAGGTCACAAATCGGAGCTGTTGTCGCAGAATTGAGTGTCAGATTCCTGAACTGTGGCTTAAATTTTTCCCTTCTCCAAAGATTGATTCATTGTGTATACGGACCTCCTCTTTTCTCCCTCCCTACCTAACCCCCCTTTAGATCATGCTTCAGCGGTTCTGTTCTTTCGAAGAGGTACTTTCCCGGTGATCCCGATCCGACTGGACTCCGTTTGTTGTTGCGTCGAGAGACGTATGATATTTCTTTTCTCCTACCTTCACCCCCCCCTCCAGAAATAAGATCAGGTCAGTAGATTCTTCCTTAGTTTGAAGTTCTGCCCTCTTTCATCACCCTAATAAATAGTGAGTAGTACGTACCAATCCCCCCTTCGCAATTACTAGATCAACCTCTTGTCCCTATGACATTTCCGCTGTGAACGAGTCTCTAGTGTATTGATTCTTTCTATTTAATCTTTTTTCCCATTTGCCCAGCACGGGCGTCGCCCTTCGTTTTTCCTTCCCAAAAGCCAGGAAGGGATTCCCTCTTCCCCTGTCTTTCATTTTCCAGAAAGCGATTTCGACTTGGCACTAAGATGTTCCTCATGTGTTCTGCAGTCCACTGACGGACCGAGGCCCCCCCCCGTTCTTCCTCCCTTCATTGGAGCTGTCTTTTCGGTTGCTAATCGCTTATCTTTTTTTTCCCTTTTCCCTGCTCGATGCTTCCTCTCCTCGGTTCTTTCTTTTCGTCAGCGTTTTCATCGTAAAGCTGTAATGGACCTTGTTGTTCCCCTGATACGCGTCTTGACCGAAACTACGCTTTTTACCTTTCCTTCGATACTGAGTCATGTTGACGTGATTTGATGTTTTTCTTCTGTGGTTGCCCTTGGCTTTGTTCTCGAAGGAAAAGGCTTCTTCCCCCAAGCAGCCTGTAGACATTTCCTGTCTCTTTTCAATCCTGGCCCGTTTCCCCCCTTATGGTTTCTTCCTCTTCCGTGAATTTTGTTTTTGTCGGTAACCCGAGAGCCCACCCCTTCGATAATTGTAACGACAAGGAGTCTTTCTCTGCTCCGGGTCCCCTTTTTGCCAACCCTCTTTGATTTCTTCCAGCTGTTTATTGAGTACATTGTGCCTTGAAATAAGGGCACTTCGTATACCTATTTCCGCGCATAATGTTTCTAACTTCGTTGTGTAGATTGGAGCTTAGAATTTCCTCTTGACCCGGTTCCACCAGCCGAGCCTATTGACTTCGGGTGAATTCTCACAAAAAAACTCATTCTTTTTTATTACAAAGGGACTTCTGCAACCGCAACACATACTCACGGCGGGTCCTTTTCGTTAGACCCATTAGCCTTTTCACTACAAGCAGTGGGCTAACGGACACTTTATACTGTCCTCTTTTAATGCGGCTCTTGTCACTTCCTCCCCTTCTAAAAGACCAAGTGCAGTATTTTTGTGTTTCAACTGCTTTTTTTTGGTGGATTTTCCGCCGGGTTCTCCCTCCAAAACTCACGAAATTGCCCTTCTTTTTCGTCCTTCCAAAGCCGCAAGATTTTTTTTTTTGTAAGACCTGACTTCCCTTTGGTTCCTGTTTTCTCGAGACATCGACATGCCACTCTCACTTTTTAAACGAGCACAGAAGAGTTCCCTTTCCTGTCTCTTATCACCCTCCAAAGAGGGTGACCCCATCTTAGACTCTCCCGTGCTGTGAAGAGATCTAATTTTTGCCGCGAATTCACGACACCCCTTTTGGAAGGAAACGACTAAATGACTTTTTTTTTTTGTCAGTCCCCCCCTCTCCCCTCACCGTCGGTGAAGAGGCCAATTCTTGCCGCGTCTCCCCTTTTCCGCTGATAGATTTGGTGTTGTAGAAGTTACACCCAATTTTCTTCCCCCCCCCAACACCCAGTAGTCTTCTTCCTATGCCGTCTAGATTATGTGTCAAGTAGGCCTTTTCCCTCCCTTTTGGCATGGTTTACGTTTTCAAGCACATTTAGTCTTTGAGAGTGATTCCACGCCCTTTCCTTCAATCACGGCGGAATGACCGGTCCGCTTCTCTATGGTGATCGGTTTCCCCGAGCGGGAAATGGTTACTCCCCCCATCTTTAAAAGACAACGGACTTTTTCTCTCAATACCAAACTCTCCCCGTCCCCCTTTTTCGTAATACGCCATATCACACCACTCTAAGAACGTCTCGTGTGAAGTGAATCCAACGACCTCCCTCGATAGAGGTGGACTTAGCCTGTAATTTATCCTCTTCTTTCACGCCCTTGTACTTGGGCGTCCTTTTCTTTTCCTTTCTTCCTCAGTTCCTCATTCTTTCTTTCCCCCCTGGGCGGCACAGTTGCAATCCCCCTCTTGGCGTCAGAAGCGGGACCCATCTATCTCAAAGTCGTCGGCTTCGGCTGCCCGACACTTCTTTCCTTGAGCATCGACCCGCCCAGCGATGAGAAACCCGGCGGAATTTATCCCCCTTGTTTTCTAAGGCTAAAGCATTCCTCGGCTTCCAGGGAACCCAATTCTCACCCATCGACCTCCCCTAATGCCTAGATTTACGCCCTCTTTCTTTTTCTTGTTTTAGCTATGACTTTTCTCCTTCGCGAAGATGAGGTTCTCTATATTTGCCAGCCCGACTGTCTTTGAATCGCCCCTACATTCTGGATGCATTTCGATCTTCTCCCTTCAACGCGGATTCCCTATCTGCTTGTTAGCCCTCCATTTTCCCTTCTCCCAAGCAGAGTTCTTCTTTTTCTATGCAAACAACCCATCGGTCCCTTCTTTTCCACGAGTCGTCATACCCGTCGGGCAAACAATTCCTCTCCCCCGTTTCCTCGATATGGCCAATGCACTCGTTGAAATCTGTCTCACCCTCCCCACCGGACAAGGTGCGCTCTCTATCTCTTTTCACACCGCTATCGTCCAGGTAATGTTTAGTTCTCCCTTCATTCGTTCTTTGAATTTTGTGCTTTAAGCGCTCCTCTCTTCCCGTCGCACCCTTTCAATGCACCTTGTGATATTGGAGAGCAGCGTTTTTCCCTCCTCCTCTATTGGTTCCTTTTTTCGTGAAGTTCGATTTCCGTGCACTTTTCGTCTTGACCCACGCCCAGTTGACAGATAGAGATGAAGTCGTCGCCTTCATTGCTGCCAGCGGGTGCCTCCCTCGGAACAGATTTCCCAATTGAGATTGGGTCTTCACGCCTTTTCTTCCCCGTAAGGGCTCTTGGACAAAATCCAGAGATTCGCTCATCGTCATTTCCTGTTTTTGTTTGCTCTATTGGTTTAAACCGCTCTTTTTGACTGCTGTAACGTCGTTTAGGAATGGGCTCCCCCCGATGCAAGCCGTCTCTCCTATTTCTTCTTCCACCCCCCCACCGGAAGGTAGTAGTGCAGGACAACTTCCTTTTGTACGTCCCGCTGGCTCCTCGGCAAACCTGACTATGTTATTCCCCAGCACAGCGTTGAAGGAGGTTTATCCTCCGTTGATAACGAGTCTCAGTCCCGCGTGATAGGACGTTCGCAGTTGTCTTTACATCTCCTCTTTGACATGGCTATCATTTGTCAGCGAAATTTCTTGTCCCCCCATCTTCCCCCCCCCACACTTTCCCTCCTCTTCGGAAAGCGCCTTCAGGACGCTACCCTCTTTCTCCAATTCGTTAGGGGTTTCTCTTAACGTCACGCCGGTTTGATACCCATATCGAGGGAGTCACTCTCCCCCATCGACTTCAGGGTTACCGTTTCCTCTTCGACTCCATCATATTTTCCCCCTCACGCGCCGTAAGAAGACTTCCCCTTCTTTCTTTTCTCCGCAACTCCAGGGGTAGTTGCTTTTTTTTCTCTTTCGCCTTTCGTAGCTCTTAAGCGATAGGTTTTTCGTTCCCGCGGCCCTTGTTAATTACTTCCTCCCCCCTTTTTTCTGCTCCTTTCCCGCCCGATATTTGATCGAGCCTTTCCTTTTTCCTTCCCGGAAATTTTTGTCGAAGTACGACTCCCCTTCGTAAACTTGATTAGCTCCTTCTTTTAGCTCAAGTTGGGTCCCTTCTCCCTTCTAGTGTTCCTTTTTTCATCAAACGGGCTCACCTTCGTTTCAACTCTCTCGGATTCCCCTCTAGTTACTCTTCGTCTTACTTCTGTACCAGGATTTTTTTTCTCTTTTTATGCCGAAGACCGCACCAATTCCCCCGGACACTCAGCCCACGCGATACGAGTGGAACTGCGGCCATTTCTTCTTTAGAAACGGGGGCGGCCCCTTCTTTCTCATGCCCTCAGCCCCCATGTGTAAACTGTGACCGTTCGGCGAATCCCATTTTCCCAATCCCCCCTCACAAGTCTCAGTTATCATTCCTCATGGCATCCTGTACCACGTCTTGAAGAGCCCTGACAGTTGCTATCCCGTTCGTGACTCCTCCTTTCCCTTTCCTATGTTCAGAGACCTCGTCCGCTTTTTACTCAGCAAGATCCTCGGCCTTGCGAATCGATACGTTCGCGTTTCTCCTGTAACCAACATCCTGGGAGATGCCTGCCACCCTCTTCTTCACGATCGTTGAAAGATTTCTTCTCGTTTCCCCCTTTATGAAAAGCGTGCAGGATTTTGACTTCCCGATTCCAGTCGTGTCTCACGATGTTCTTCGGAATTTCTTCGCAATCGTATTAGCAAGTCTCCTGATTTTCTTTCGAGAGACTTCCCTCAGGTGACTTTCTGTTTTCGAAGCTAGCCCATCCCCTTCCGTCCCTACATCACCCCTATAGTGAGAGTCGGACAATTTTCTCAGAAGAAGGAGTGCTCGATCTTTCTCCTTTGTCTCCTTGGAAGTACGCTCCTTCTTGATCATTGTCTCTCATTTCTGAACTTTCCGGTTTCTCTTTTCCGTCTTGATGACGCGGGCTCGGCTGGCGTTAGAGATCTTCCTGCGAGGGCCTCTCTATCTTGTGATCCCTAATCCGTTTTTTCTCTTTTCTTTCTCTGACCTTCTTGTTTATCATTTAATTCCATACGTCGAGCCAGTTCTCCGCGTCCGTAGCCACCTGTTGGCTTTCTTTGGCCTCGTCGATAACATGACGGCTCTTCCCCCCTTCCGCCGCATGTCATACAACGGGCCTTCTTCCCTCCGTTTCTAGTTGACTCCCATTGCTTCTCTCCGTCCTCTCCGATTTTCTTTTCCTTACGGTCCGACTTTTTTGCGCGAGTATTTCTGCCCTCCCCCCCTGAATACGCAAAGTCTATCGAAGGTCCCCCTCCTTAGTATTCCCTATTGGACCGATCAATCGGGCCCAGCGCTCTACCAGCCTGGCGAGTAGTCTTCCTTCAGTGCCCTCGTTCGGGCCCCTCCTTTTCTTATTCACGTTATAGAGCAGAGTTTCCTTTTCTTCATCGCGGCGTCTTTTTTACATCTTCTTGCTTTTTTCCGCTTAACGTTTTTTCCCCCGCCGCCTCTTTTCTGTTGGCTCAACCCCTGAATCGGGAAAAGGAATGTCCCTCTAGATACTGCTTATAACGCCCTCTCTCCCTTCCTTTTATTTCCTGATCCAGGTCATGTTGTTCTTTGCCGCTGGCCCAGGTTGCGTGGCTGGTTCTTGTCCCCCTTCGGCTGGGATGCGCGGACCCGGTTTTCCTTTCCAGTGCTGCAAAGCATTCTCCATGTCCCACCTTGATCACTCCACTTTTTTCCCATCGTATCCTGCTTTGCTGCTTCTGTCTTTCTTTCTCCTTGTTCGGATGTGCGTTTAAAACGATCGCTCCCCCCCCCCTTACAGAGGATGACTTCCTCTCACGTGGGAGAAGGTTAAGTAGATCCTTTTGTGAACAATTTCCCTTTGGGTTTTTTCTGCTGAAAGTCACAATGACTTGCACTTCCCTTCCGGGAACCCAAATCCCCTTACTCCCTTGGGCGAGCTCAGCATTTCTTAACTTTTTTCTGCGGTTCTTTCCCTACTTCGTTCCCCATCCGCTCTCCGGTGAATTCTAAAACCCCTCTTCCCGCCTCTGATTCTCACCGGACCGCGGTTTCGAACGACCCACGCGTGCTTGGTCTGGACTTGAACGCTACATTTCTCCTGGCTGCAACGCGACACCGTAAGTTCCCTTCCTCCCACCATTAGTGCGCGGAGTTGTAATGCGGCTCTTCATCTTCTTCCTCCTTTCTTTTGTGTTTTCTCGGCCCCTCTCCTCTCGGTGGGCGATTATGTCTCAATTGCGTGTTTTGCCCTACAACAACTAAAGAAAATTTCCTTTGCCTTGCGGTTATTGAAACTACGCCCACCGTGACGTTATAACGACTTTCCCCTTTTTTGGTACTTCAGCATCTTCTCTCTCCCTCACAATGAACGGCTTCGTCCCGAGCCCGAAGGATCCTCTTTTACCCCCAGTATGCAACAACTGACCGACTGAATTTCTGCGGCTTGCGTATGCATTCTCCCCAATTCGCGCCGGCAAAACGACCCTTTCCTTCCACCAGACTCCGCAAAGGGTTTGGGGCCTCCCTTCCCACTCTTCTGAAGGCGATTCTGGCTTCACCTCCTCCATCTTTTACTTCAGGTCTTTTCTTAGCGCATGGCTTGAATTCTTTCTCCACTTTAGTCTCCCCAAAAACACCTTCGTTTTGAATGGACCGATTGATAGGACTCCCTGGTTCTCTTCCTCCCGCTAGACTGTTGACGGGAGACGCCCTCCCCCTTCTGGGTCCTATGGAGGAAAAGCTTTTTTCTTTGGGCATCTTGAAAAGCAGCTCAGAAGTTTTTTTCCTTCTTCCTTTGCGTTTTTTCTTTTCACGGACATTCGACGTATCGGCAATGGCAGGTCCCTTTCCTGCCCCCTGGAAAGCTGCTCTCCCCTCTCCCCCTTCGGCCTTGGGTGAGGGACCAGGGTAAAGGGTCGTCTTAGGTCAAACAATCGAGCCAAGTACCTCCCCTCCTACCACCGGAAAAATTCTTTTATATTTTTTCCATCGAATCGTATGGACTTTCAGTGCCCCCTGCCCCCCCTTCAAGCGGGGGGGTTCTGATTTTTTATTTTATGGCGCAAAGTTATCCCCTTTCCTGGGGTAGGCACCCCCTTTCCCTCCTCTTGTGATCAGGGTGCAACCTTCAACCATCGTTTCATCTCCCTCAAGTCTATGGGTTGTTCAGGTCAAATTCCGATTTATGCAGTGGCATCCTTCTTTCCCTTTTCCCTGAGATTTACATACGCTCCTTTAATTTTCCCTATGGTACTTCCTATGCTTAGGCTGACTCTAAGAAAAATCTCCTTCACCTACTTGGCTCGAATTTTCCCCCTCCCTTCTTTCTTATAATAATAGTTGGGGTTGTTGTAGAGATGCCTCGACAAGGACTCCTCTCTTATGTTCTTTCCCTTGCAAGAATGTACTTGGCCCTCGCCCCTTAATAGGGATCTCCCCTTTTACATATTTCCACCTCGACCTACGTGAACAAGAATCCGCTTGTATACCGAGGTAGAGTCACTCCTGCCTTGCGAGTTTCGGTTCCCGTCCCACCCCCAAGTCGTGTACCTCTCTTTTTTCTCCGTCGCGACACCAATTCCAGTTTGCCGTACCCCGTTTTCACCGTCCCCCCTCCCGGAAATCGGAAGAACTACCACTCCAGGTGTAGTTCCGAATAGAAATCAATTTTCCTCACTCTTCCTTTCCTGTCCACTGCCTTTTGTCCTCTTACTTTCCTGTCTTCGAATCTCTGTTTCTCTCGAAGCCAGGGGACTGTTTTTCCTACCCCCCTTCAATGCCCCCTTTTGAAGGACGCCCTTTCTCCCACTGCGTTCGGGTGTCGTTGAAGATAGCTTTGTTTTCAGTTTACGCCATTGAAGCTATGACTCTGTCCACGTGCCTTTCTTGCGACCCCCTGTCTTTTCAAGATATAGAGGGCTTTTTCCGTCTTTGCCCTGACCGTATCTGCCGTCAGCAAGTCTTGGACCGCTTCCAATTGTAGTCCCGAAGTTCCCCTCTCGCGGAAGCTCATAGTTTCCATTTTTTCCCCTTTGGTTGTTTTTTTGGATCGAGCATTCCTTCCTCACCTGCCCTCTCTTCCCCCGTAACCTTCCCGTACTGGGGACGCGATCCTTGAAGATGCCTTTCCCTTCTCCTTCTTTCGTTCGCACCCAAACGTCTGTGAGTCCCGTTCCTTTCACCCCCCTCCGGGTCGTTTCTTTCTTCTCCCACGAATTGCTTTCCTTTTTAGGCTGTCGTCCTGGTTGCCGAGTTGATAATTTTTTCCTTCTGCCGCGTCGCCGGCATGCGACGTTGTTTGATTTCCTTGGTGTTGCCTTCGTCTACATAGAGGTCCCCTTGGAAGTCCCCCCTCCCGTGTTCACTCTTTCTTTCTCTCGTAGTGAAGCTTTTGAACGATTTTTCAATGGTTTTGTTTTTTGTTTTTTCCGTGCGGTGTTGGCTCACCGTCCGCCGTGGCTGTAAGAATCAGTCCCCCCCAAGATCATCCGTCCGTCGATTAAAGCTTGGAGTTTTTCTCTCTTCCCCGGCCGCATTAACTCCCTGTTTTGAGAATCCTCTCTTCTCGTGGCCTGTCTTCCCCTGACCTTTTTGTTTTTCATTTTTCCTCATGTCGACCGATGTCGTCGAAAGCCTTTGTGCTTTTCCTTTCTCCCAGATTTTCCCTTTTTTCAGTCCCACCCGTCCTTATCTTTTTAGAATTCACGCGATGTGGTTCCCCCTCTCGGGCCGGTCAAGGTAAGGCAATTTCCTTAGCCCGTTTCCCCCCAGTCTGTAACTTCTCTTTTTCAGCGCGGAACGCCCTGGCTCCCGGCGTCTCCCCGTCTTTTTTTTCTTCCCCCAGAGGGAACCCGACGTGCGTTTTCCAGACACCCCTTCTTCGACTCTTTTCCCCCCTGTAAGCTTTACTTAACAGGATCCCATTTTCTTTCCTGTGAGCGCTCGGTGTTTCCCTCCCCCTTCCCCCCCCCCATTCCACAATACATCCGCAGTTCCACCACGCTTTACTGTTGTCTTTCCCATTGTTCGAACAAAGAGGGGCTTTCATTTGCTTTTCTTTTGCAGAAATTTCCCTTTTTCTTCCGCGCCCTCACAACCCCTGACGCGCCCCCACTCAAATCCCCCTCCCCCATGTCAGACTCATGACCCGGGAGCATCCATGGCCTCCTCTTCTTTTGCGTGAAGAAGCTTGTGCTTCGGCACCACCGCTTTCCCTTTTCCGCGATTCGATTTTTTTCTTTTCCCCCTATTAGCGGCTTGCGAAGAGACTTCCTGGCCGCGGCCGTGCAACAATAGTACCCCCTTTTCGGATCTCACAGCACTCTGCCGATTTGAGATCGGTTCTCTGGCCCTAGGATCCTTTTGCACCTTCACCCAACTACCTATATTTTGGTCTTTTGCCCTGCTTGTCTTCTGAAGGATATTTTGATCTAGTCCTCTTCTTTTGCCGTGAGATTGGTTGCCGTGGCTTTGCCGGAACCGTCTTTTTTCCCATATTATTCCGATCGAACGAAGCTCCTCTTTCCCTGTCCCCCCTCTTTTTAAAGAATGATGGTGAGACGTTTATTTTGCCGACGTTCTCGTGTGTTTACATGTCGCTGGATTTAAGCTAAACGTACGCCCCTATTTAAAGAACTGCAATAAGGTAAGCACTCTTTTTCCTCTGAGATGATTATGCGGACGATGGTACTGAGATCCCTCACTTCTTTTCATTTATTTTACTCCTTGTGTTTCAGCTATCGTCTGATCGTTCTCGGCTTCTCCCCCTTTGAAAACGCCAGTCCAGAGAAGCGTCATCTCTCTCTCTACGTGGTTGTCTTTACTTAGCTATCTATCCCCAATGAAGAATCGTGCGCGTATTTCCTCTGGGAAGCCAGGCGACTTCTCTACCGCCGTACGGCGACATCTGAGTCTATTTCCCTAGGTAAGCGCGTTAGGAGGAGGCCTCCCCTCCTTTCTCTATCTCACCTCAAAGAAACAAGCACAAGGTTTTTTCTTCGTAATCCCCCACGATTTCTTCTTCTCCAACTTTACTTCCGATCAATCAGGACCCCTCTGAACGCCTTTGGACTGATAGTCACCTCATTTCCTCTCTTGAAGAGTGGTAAGAGGTCCCCCACCAGCACTTTTTTTACCCCACGGCTCCTATTAGATGTTCATTCTAATAGTTTCAACCTTCCTCCATATTTGCTGGTCGCTCTCTTCCCCCCTCCCTCTCCCGTCTCGTTTTCGACATATCTTGCTAGGCAGCAAGAGGTAATTAACGTTCTCTTCCTCTACTAGTGTACAAGACCCCTCCTTCTTCAGATGGACAATGGATGATAAATGAGTTCATTCTACTTTTCTTCCCCCTTTTGAGTATTTTTCTCTTGGCTTTTTGCTGGATTCTGTGATGCAAGTACCCATTTTTTTTCGCAACGGAAGACTGTTCCCCCCGCCCCCCTTATCTTATTTTCTACTTAAACTTGGCCTATACCCTTCTCTCCGTGATATGATTGTGCTCTTTTTTATATTTTGATGTCTGCGTGTACACCTCGAGCCACATCCCCTCCTTTTGACTTCTTAATTGACAGGCGTTACTCTCTGAGGTTTTGATCGGGTCTTTCGTGCCCCCCTTTAGCCTTCTTCACGACCTTCTGTAACAAACCCCCCCCCCCCCCCCCCCAACCCCCCCCCACCCCCCACCCCCCCCCACCACATGCACGGTGTTTTCCCTTCGTCAAAATCAACCGTTTCCTGCGCCTTCAACTTTGCAGAATGTTGCTCGCTCTCTCTGCAATGGAAGTAAAATTACCGTTTCCCTTCTCTCTCAGTTCCCTTTTTGAATTCTACCCCCATAACCCTTGCCCTCTTCGCGTGACTTTGAGTCCCGTCTCCCGCGGGCCCCCCCCCCCGGTACGTGCTGCCCTAGAACGTTCCCTTTCCGGCCGGTAAAATCCCCCTAGTGGCTCTATTCCCCGCTATCTTATCTTTCTCCTGGCTTCATGATTCCTATGTAATAGAACTTGAAACGCCCCCTCTTGCCTCGATGGTGGCTCTCTTTCTTTTTCATCTATGTTTGGTTCCCTATTATTCTCCGGAGGACGTTTCTTACCCCCTTTCAAGCCCCATTTTGTTCTTCTTGACGCTTCACTCGTATCTCCCGCGGAAATGTTGGTGCCTGTGAACTTCTTCTATTGCGTAAATCTCAACAATGACAATTTCTTTTTATAAATCCTCCTCCCCGAGACAGACTTTTTCATCTGATTGAAACCCTGACAGACAATAGTCGGTCTCTAATCAATATTAGTGGACGCGACAGTCACCCCTTCCCCCTTCCACGCTGGTTTCCGACATACCTGAACTTCTCTTCTTGGGCCTCCTCTCCTCCACCTCCTGCCCGTATCCGCCGCGTTATTACGTCCCTTTTCTATCGGAAATTCTGGACCTTTTTTCATGATCGAGATCGTTTTCTCACAAATTCGGTTGTCCAGCTTCTCGGCATCGTCTATCCTTAACCGTTTCGACAGGACCCTTTTTTTTTCCTTTTGTCCAAAACGCCCTGATGCTTGTGCGGGGTCCCCCTTCCCGTTCATGGCACGAAGGAGATCCTACTCTGTACGTTGAGCAGTGGTCGCGAACGTCCTTCCTAGCCTTCTGATCCCTGAATGTCTTCCAGTTACCACCTCTGAAAAGGTGAAACTGTCTCCCTCCTCTATGGGCATTGAAGGGACCAGGACTCATCTACGATTAATCCCCCCCCTTCCTAGGTCCATTATAGGTTGACTTCTTTTTCTCCACCCTGCACATTTGTACCCGGCGTTCTCTGTGGCATAGCCTGTGGCTTCTTCCCCTCCAAGTCCGGTGGGGCGGGCAGCCTCTTTTCCTTTCCTCCAAAGGGAATAGTTAGATTGACCTTTTTTGTATGGCACCCGCCACTTTTAATTCCCTTTCGTGCGTTCTAAGCTTACACAGCGGGACCCTCTGATGGTTGGTGCAGGAAACGTCCCTCTCCATGGAGGCGGAGTCCTCTCAAAGACTGTCTACCTTCAGATGCTTTTGACTTCTTTTATGTCAGCGTGTATACTTCCCCCATTTATTCTGTATGGCAACGGAAATTTTCTCTCTTTTCTCCCCGTCTCTTAGCACCTCTTTTTTTCCCCTACCCCTGTTTTGAGGGCTGCGCCCTTTATTTTAGGTTCTCTCTATATTTCTTTTTCCAGAGACTATTTTTTCTTGCTTATTTGATCCGATTTTTCTTTCTGTATTTTTTCCCTAACTCGCTCTTTTTCAAAGTCGATTGTGGTTATCTTCCTTTTTTACGTGCGTTTTCGCCGCTAGCCCATCTCTCTATGCACTCCGCCGCCATCGATTTTCTTTCCTCTCCCCCCCCCATAAAATAGTGTAAGTAGCTTTCCCTTCTTCCCGTATCCCGTCAAAGTGGGCTAAGGGCCGACACTTTTGAGAGCTCCTGTAATACCAAGGTGGAAATATTTCCCACGGAAAAGGTTTTGCCCGCTCTCATACAAGGTTTTCTTGCCCTTTTTCGCCCTGTCAAATGCCCCCTCCTTTTTCACTTCCTAGGAAGTTATTCTCCTATGACGCCCGTGACCGGGGATCACCCTCTGCACCCAGACTTTCCTTTTTTGGCAGATCAGTCGTTAAGTTTTGTCGTTGAAATCTACCGTGTGTTTCCTCATTATTTCCTTCGTGCCCTTCCCCCATTTCCTCCAACGGACAATCTATCGATGACTTTCCCTTCTGGCCCCTCACCTTTTATAGTTGCTTATGGACTTCCCTTATCTTCTTTCTCTTCACCGTCCTTTTTTCTTAGTCAGAAAGGTGAAGGAACCACCTTTCTCTCAGTTTTCTCCCAATTTTGTATGTTTGCTCCTCCGTTCTCTCTCTTTACACCCTTCACGCACCTTCGAACCGGAACCGTCGCTAGTACCCCCCTTTCTCTTCCCTCCCGATTGAATAAGCCTTAAGATGTTCCTCCACCCAGTCCCTTTATTCTCCTTTCTGAGGACCCCGATTGCGTTTCAAGGAGTCCCCACATGAATCTGTGATAGTCCCAGTCCTCTTTTATTCCGTCGGTGCCGCGTGTCACGAAGTTCGTCCTCGTTTGCGACGTGAACTGCCGTATTTTCCCCTGATGTCGCGACAATCCTTTTCCCGTACACCCAAATTTGACGTCGTTTTCGTGTGCTGTGACGCTTTGCCTTACAACTAGTGCTCAATTCTTACGGATCCCCGGTCGTTTTTTCAACGGAACTACGTCCTACGCCCCCTTCTCGATTTTTTTCCGAGCCAAAACTTCCTAGGTTCTTCCCTCCGTCCTTCCTCCCCTTATCTCACGTCCCTGTCAGCAGAATACTCTATTCTTCCGTAGAAGCAATGATGCCTCTTTCCCCTCCTGTCTCCTTTTAGAAATGTGATTCGTCGCCCTCCTCCCCGCTCTTTGTATTCATCGGCCTTGTGTGTAATCCGTGAATGCGCTGTTTTTTGCGAACAACCGTCTACTCTACCTCTCTTTGTCATTACCTCATCCATTCTCGTCGCCACTCGTCCAACCATTCTTGAACCCTGCTTGCAGGAGACTGCATTCCATCATTTTGCTCTATCAATTTTTTCCCGCCTACCTGCACAGCCTTTCTCGTTACTCAAATCTGGGACCCCCTCCTTTATCCACCTGCCCCTCTTTCGTACTTCCCGAATCGTCCTCATTTTTCCTTACAAGATAGTAACCTTTCTGTCGAGCATCTTTCCAGCACAAGACGCACACAACCACCCATTCTACTCAGCAGCAAAGCTATACGATTTTTCCAGTGTGCCAATTGTATTTTTCTCCCCACTCTTGGCGATTTTCTACTTGTTTCTCAAATGCAGTTTACCGTTACTCCTCCCCTCCCTTCAAACCACCATTTCTTTCCGCATTCTCACTGAAAGGGACCCTTGGCCCCAGAGTCCCTCCCAGTCCTTTTTTATCTTTTCTTTGAAGATAGTCTGTGTCTTTTTCCCCCTTTCTCAGCTTTTCATGATTTTTTCCTTGACGCACGGACCCCTCCTTCCTGGAGAATTTAGCCTTCGGCGACCGTCCTTTCCCAACCCTCTGTAGATTAGCCTCCCTCCTTCTCGCTGCATTGGCCTCCCCTCCTTCCTGGCCTGAACCGCCTGGCAAGACCTCGGCGCTCTTTTCTGTTGCGGTCGAGCGCTGGGATTTCTCCGGTTTCGTGCTTTCAACGTTTCTCGGCCCGGGCTCGTCTTTCTTCTATGTACTTTTGCCCCCCCTCCAAGATCGCGCCCTATACTCGGCCTCCTCCTTCTCTCCCGTGATAGGAACCAAAAAAGCTATTCCCTCTCTTGCCCGACTTGGTGCTCGAGACCTTCCTCGGTTGCTCCCTTCGTACCTTCTCAACGATTCTTTAAGTTTCTACCCTATTCTCCTCCCCACTTTGAAAAAGCCCAGGTAAGATCCAGATGCCTTTCTTTTCTAGTTTCTTCCCTATGGTAATTCCCAGGCCCCTCCTCTATGAAGTATCTATCTTTTAAATCATAGTTGTTTCTGTTCACCCACCCTTACTGATAGGGATCGCAGATAATTTCCACCATCTTCCCTCCCCTCTCTTTTCAAATCATCATTTGATCGGACTCTTCCTTTCTTCTCTGTCGATCAATTAAGAATCCTCTTTCTGTCCCGGCGTTCAGTAAGAAACAGGCGCCATCGCCCCGTCGGGACCATCTGATAACACTTCCTAGACTATGGTAAGATCTTCTTATAGCGGACTCCTCCCTTTTCCTTAATTGCCATCAACTTTCAAAGGTCATAACGGAAAATTCCTTCCTTTCTCTGGCCATCCCCCTCTTTTTTCTTTTGCTGGGGAACTCCTTTCTCTTTTTCAAATGAGGTCCACGATCCTCCGGCCTCATCTTTCTCCCCTTGGCCCTCTTCCTCCAGATATTCTTTCACTCGGTTCCCTCGGGCCCCCTCTCCTTTTTTTCTCTGTTCTCCACGTCATCGATCCAGTCCCCCCTTTTTTTCCTCTCTCCAGTTGTTTTTTACTATTTCCGTGTCCTCTGCTTTCGCCTCTTCTCATTTTTTCTTTCCCCCCAGCCCGGTACTTCTTTCGGGAATGAACGGTTGAATCTTCTTTCTCTCTTCACGACCCTGACTGACTGCGGACTTTTCTTCTTTATTCTCCTTTCATTTTTGCGAAGTGCATTTCACAGTTGGTGCTTTTTTTTGATATCTTTTTCGTTTCGAGCCGGAAAACGGTCCATTTCTCTTTTCATCTTTTCCGCCCATTGGCCCGCCCCTCGTTTTCCTGATCCCCCCCTTTTAACGGACCAAGTCCTTCACCGTTTTTGTTGTATTTGTGAATTTGCTTTCTTTTCCCCTAGAGCTCCCAGAAATCCCCCCTCTTACGCTCTTCTTGGTCCCTTCCCGTTATTCCGCTTCTGCCTGTCCGTCTTGTTTTTTTGAAAACTCACACGTTCTTTTCCCCTCTTATGAAAGTCACAATTTTCTTTCCCTCCCGTCCTCACCCACTGCGACTACTGATTTAAGATATCATTCACGTTTGCCCGCCGTTTCCGCGGTCTAGGACCCTTTCTTTCACTGGACCTTCCATTTCCTTCTCGTCCGTTGCCTTTCTCTCTTACAAACCCAAGCATCTTAGTGGTTCTTTAAACAGGCCGGGGGAAATGACCCCATCCCCTAGGCAACGTATCCCGTCTCCCTCCTTTTCTATGTCTCCTTTCTCAAACGACACCTTTCCTCGGCTTTCAGGCAAACCTGATCCTGTCTTTTTTTTGAATGAGGAACGATGTAATCGGCTTTTTTCAAGTTTCCATCCCCCCGTCGATGTTGTGCTTGAAGAATTCTCTTTCTTTTGATTCCGCCGTTTTCCTGCTCACACAATCAAGAAATTGAGCATCTTCCTTTATTCAGCTTCAAATAAGGTTTCTATGAACGATGCCCTTTTTTGCCCCTTAATGGTCTTTTCTCTGTCGTCCTTAAAAGGGACACTTCAAACTGAGACTCCCCTCTTCCGACGGTCACGTATTTATCAGATTCCCAAATTGAGACCTGTTTGAAAGCGACGCTAAGCTCGTGGACCTCTCTTCCGAAAACTCTCAATGTGGCCGGACTAATCCCTTACCGGTTTTTTGGGCTTGACTCCCCTTAAGGGGGCAAGGAGCTCCACTTTTTTTAGATAGGGAATGGCTTGAATTTGTGCCCAACCCCCCCCCCCCCTTTCCGATCCATGGGCGTCGCACCACTTCTGTCCTTAAATGGAAAGTCTTCTTCATCCTTCTCCTTTCCGGCACGCAGTTAGAGGGCCCACCCTTTCTTTCCCCCTCCCCCTTCTATAAGTCTCTGGAATATTTCCTCCTCTAAAAAGTCCCTTTGGCCACTCCTTACTGCCATATCTATAGGTACGTAGAGCGTTTTTCTCACGGGCGTAAACGCGCTCGGTCCCCATGGCGGAACATGCCCCTATTCTTCCTCACAAAGGAACTGATTGATCTTCACCCATTGGAATTTGAGGTGAGTCCAGGGGCTTCTACAAGTCCCGGTTCGCCCAACCCATTCTAGGGAACGTTTCTGGGTTCTTCCTCCCACCCACGACACCTGGCCCTTCGCCCATCCGGTTTGGCACTCTTATGGCGATGAGACGGCCTTCCCCTTGTCTTTTTTGCGTGCGCCCCATTCATTCTTTCGATCCTCTCCTTTCCTTTTCACAACTGGGTCAGTCAACCGGAAATTTGCTGAGCGGGGACTTTCTCGCTTTAACAGTGGCGAGACACCCTCGCTTTGGGTGCCGTCACCTCCAAGCTCGATGTTCTCTTTCTCACCGATAAAGACCGTTTCCCTTCCTTACGGAGCTTTCATTCTTCCTCCTGCTGTTCAGAGGTCCTCATTTAGGAGGCGTTTTTTCACCCAATTCTGTGCCCCGAAACACAC
>Ga0179591_1184040_pt1 | contig 18828 bp, 26 predicted proteins | sample CZOMad2_1_08_16f_FD_182891 | JGI IMG/M metagenome (GOLD analysis project Ga0179591, IMG submission 182891) | Vadose zone soil fungal communities from Angelo Coast Range Reserve, California, USA - CZOMad2_1_08_16fungal (PacBio error correction) | ecosystem: Environmental > Terrestrial > Soil >... | reverse complement strand
GATTCGCTTTTAATCTATGACTGCTCACAGACGTCCCTTGGCCTCGGTGACATGGTTTGTCTACCCCCCCTCATTGTTCCGCCCCCCAGGCAGATGGTTACCCATTTTGCGTTGATCCCAGTTCCCACCCCCCCCCAGAATGCAGCCGGCAGGCATTCGGGTTTTACCACCAACTGTCTCGTTTCCTTTAGTCTACTGATTGAAATGCCCGTTTTTTTCCCCTCTGTTTGCCTCCTTGCAACCCCCCCGTTTTTTTTGGCCAGTAGAATGTGGACGGGTTCTTTCTTAGTTTGACTGAACTTTTGGGGGGCACGGCAACTGTTTGCCACCCGTGACACCCCGGGCCCTATATGGGCCCTCCCGTTTGCCTGACCCCCCTTTTTTATCCGGAGAGGTACCCCATTATTTTTTTTTTTCTCGCATACTTTTGAAACCCCATCTGGAACCAGTTTCAACCCAATAATTACCTGGCGAGTTGTGACCCTTATATCGTAAAACCTTTCCCTTAAAGATGATAAATTTCCCGTTACGCCTTTATTTTCCCGATTTTTTACTTTACCTTTGATAGTTGTCTCCTCTGTTGTTTATGTCAGTATCCTCAGATCAATCTACTAAGGGCTTCTTTCCTTCCGTTTTGGGATTCTTCGAAGAATCCGTGAGGGTGACTCCCCCCCCCCTTTATAGCCTGTTCCTGTGCACCTTGAAAAACACGGTGACCAGACAACCCAGTCAAATTTTGTTTAGAAGCATTGGCATCCGCCCAGGATCTTTGCAGGCGGCTGCTCCTTCTTGACCCCCCCCCTTTCCGGTTCCCCCCTTGTTGCTTCCTTTCTTCTGTTAGATACCCGAGGGAATTAATATCTTCCGACCTTTGCGGCCTTTTTATTGTCTATCATGTTTTCATTTCCACACAAATTTTTTAGGATTTAACTTTTTCCAATTCCCCGGTGGTTCACGGTTTGATGACACTTACCTGGATTGGGTCTTTACCCCTTCCCCCAACTTTGTCCTTCGTGCCCCTTTTTTTTCTTTCGCCCTTCCCCCTTTGAACCCCACCCTCTGGGACCTGGCACACCTCCCCTGCCACTTTTATGCCACAGTCATTGCCCCTTTCTCCTGCGGCAGTTCTGAGCAGGCCTCTTTCCCGCTCTGTACCATTCGGCTCCTTGTGGACTGGTACAACTTACCCTTGTATGCATTTTCTTCGAATCATTCACCCACACCCTTTTCTGTGTGATTGCTTGTTTTTCCAACCCCCGTATCACCCCCTTTCCGTTTTATTCATTACCGTGGCTTTGGGCCTCTCCTACCCCCGGACCCCCCCCTAACAAATTCATTCCGGGTACCTCCCTCGCAACGATATTGCAAAAGGCCCCCAGCCGAAGGCGGGTGTTTCGTCCTGTGGACGCCTGTATTCCTTCCCTCCCCCTTTTTAACGACAGATCCTGGTTTTTGGCCGTGATTTTGCCTTGAAAGTGAGCTGGTTCTCGTTGATTGGCTAGCTCCCCGCTTTTCTGGGCCCCCCTTCCCCTGAGTTTGGGACTTCATTTTGCGTTGAATCAGGAGAAACCCACCTTTGGTAAACACCCCCCCCCCCCCCCCCCCCAGACAACTGACCGTTTACCCCCCCCCCAACATTTTTGCTGGCACGTTTCATCTTTTACCCTGCCCGTGGGGTCCCTGCCGTCGATTTGGGACTCATGTTGTGCACCCTTTTTTTTTTCAACGTCCCACTTCACGTTTTCACTCCCCCACAGTTTTCGCCTCCGCAGGTTTGAAAACCTTGCGATCAATTTCGGCATTTCCCCTTCTTTCGACCTATCTCTTCGCTGTCATTCTGGTGACCAGGAATTTAATGCCCGCTACCCCACTAACCCTCGAAACGTCCCATGTTCCCTTTTCCTTTTGAATTTTGGCTGTGGTCCCCACCACAAATTGTTCTGTCGTCGGTTTGACCGCTGAATCTCGGCTCCCCAGTTTTAACCTCTAGGCAACATGAGTTGGGGGTTTTGATGGATACCCTTGTCAGGGGAGTCTTGTTTTTCCCCCCCGGAACTCTCACAAGTTTGTCCCTACCCCCAACAGTATCCCAGTGAGGCGTCGAGTGTGAACAATAATTTCACATTTAAGTTTTTTCTTGTGAACCACATCCAACAGCGCGCAACCTCCGCCTTTGGGTTTTGTTTTTAAGGGGTTTTTTTCTTTTCCCCCCTGTGCGGCCCCCGTTCCCCTTTGTCTTTTCCCACCCAAAGCACAAGATTTTTGTTGCGGAATTACCTCCACCCGGACCCCCTTCTCCCCCGCCTTCGTGGCTTGTATTTGTCGTCCATTCTTTTTTGCGATTTGGACCAGGTGTTTCTCTTCAGTTTATTTCATGTGAGGTTTTTCGGCACCAACCATTTCCTCCCAAAAGAACGTTGAGACTGACACATTTCTTTTCGAAGAAACCTTTCCATGGAGTCCCTTGTGAGAAATGTTCCGTTTTATAATCTTTTTGCTTCGGTCATTTCCCCCCCCCCCCCCTTTTTGAACCCCAGGTCACGAAACTGCATTCATTTACGCGATTTAGGTCAAGCCCCTGATCCCAACTATTTTGAGGTCCTTGTGTTTTTGTGCAGACTCCCTCACTTTGGCCGGATTTCCCCTGTCGTTTTTAAAAAGGAAAAAACCCCCCTCGTGGAAGCTGGGCCAGTTTTCGGGCTGGCAGGCCTGAACCCCCTTGTTTGGCCCCCCCCCTATCTTGTAATATTTAGTACCACACCGTTCCCCCCAATGTCAGGTCTACGAACCAGCAATTGCATCGAGCCGTCCAAGGAACCTTGTTTAGTCTGATCTTTTCTTATGACCCCCAAGTTAAAAACCCTGTCACCTTTTTTTTTTTTTCCGTACGATGAACTCTTTTACGGTGTGTTTCATATTTTTCCCGGCCAGTTTTTGTCCAGAATTTGGAGGCTCTTTTCAATGGCCAGTTTGCGGGCCTTGGATTCAATTGTTCCCCCTGACAGGGCCTTTTTCCGGGGTTCATAGGAGACCAGACCGCCCGTACAACTTCCAATTTGCCCCTCCTTTCTATTCCTTTCTTGTTTTTTTTTTTTTATATTCGATATTGTGTGTTTTTGAGTGTAACTCGGCTCTTCCTTTACTTTCTTTTGCACCCCTTCTTTTTATATAGGGCCTGTTGGAAATGCCAATTTGACCCTTTTGTTTTTCTCCTGGACCCCCCCCGCAGTGCTACCATAGGCTTCCCCGTGTATATATAATGCCCCCCCCCCCCAGGTTTTTTTAAAAGGGAGAGGATCGATAACCTTCAACCCACTGCTTGTTGTTAACTGCAGTCAACCTCCCCTCGATCCCCCCTTACAACTTCGGGTTACGAGTTCCTGCAAATCGCTTGGTTCCCCGATCACCTCCCCTTTTTCTTCAGTGCTTGTTGTTATTGCTCTACCCGTTTTTCTACTTTTTTTTTCCCGCTTGCCCTTTCACTTGAAATTCCCCTGTCCCCTTTTAGATCTTTTACGCGTTTTTCTTTCTTTTTTAAGACCATGGTGTGAACCGGTAATGTCGTGGACCCGACTGTGGTTCCTTGAACGGCTGCCCCCAACCTACAATTCGACTTGACCACCTTTGATTCCTTGGCTTTTTCCCCCAAACCATCTCAAATTGTCTGAACCCCTTTTTGCGAAATGAAATGCTCTTTTTTTTGAAACCGGTTTTTTTTTGATAGTGTAGGCAGCTCTCAATGTGATAAGGACCATTCCCTTTCTCCAACTACGGGATTGGTCTTTTTTCTTGAAAAGGATCCATCCCCTGGTTTTTTTTGAGTTTAATTGGTGTGACTCCTGCATTGTTCTTGTTTTTTGCATACCGTTCCCCCAGATGTTTCCTCCTGCCAATACCTACCCATCGGTTATTTCGGTTGCGGGTTCCGCCCTTACTTTTTTAAAACCTTCAGCACTGCCTTGAACTTTACTTTCTTTTTTTTTTTACTGACGCAAATCTCACCCCGTCCCCGTCACCCAGTTTCACTTTGTTTTCCCAGGTTTGCGAGACCCCCCACAGAAGTGCCCCTTGCTATTCCTCTGATGCTGGAAGTTTTTATTTGCTCTTTGATTGCCCCAGATGGATTATTCTTTCTTTCTCCCCACCCCCCCCCCCCCTTTTGAACAAACCATCGTCTGGACTCCCGTGTGGGGTCTCTTCCCCACATTTTTTTATTGTGGTTTTGCCTCCTTTTTCCTTTTTTAATTGTTATATTTGGTGACAGCGAGTGTTGTTTCTCCCTCTATGGCGCCCCCCGTGGTCTCGTCTTCAACCATACACGTGTCAACCCCCCCCAATTCAATATTGCCCACCGGAACCAACAGCAGCCCGGTGTTGCCCCACTGGTTGTTATTATCTCTGGATTTTCCTGGTAAGTTTTTTTTTTTTTTATCCCCACTCCCGTGTTTCCCTATTTTTTAAGCCCGTTTCCTGTCAAGGGTATAGCTCTCGTGCTTTGGGCCCTCAGAATTTTATTTGCAAATGAACCTTTCCACAGGCCTCCCCCAATTTTTGTACTGGTCTTCCACCGTTCCCCACCTTGAATCTTTTGCGAACCCCCAAATATTTTTTCCTTACCCAACCCCCCCAGTAAATTGATTCCCCGAACTTACGCATTTGTCTGAGGATGTTTTTTTTCCTTGATTGATCGATGATTTGGTTTGTAAAAGTCACGGGTCTCCCCCCCTTTAACAGAGGGCGGATTATTTTTTTTCCGTTTGGGTTGGGTTGAGGATTTTTTCGAAAACCCCCCCCCCTTTTGGTTTGTCCCCTTTGTCTTGACGATTACTGAATAACACGCCCCTGGAGAAGTACTCCCCCCTCGTTTTTCCTGCGCAGGCTTTTTGAAGAAACCCCAATCCTTCGTTGATTTATTCCACCTGACCTCTATGGCACCCAGTTTCCTTGCGTGCGTTTTTTTCCCTTGTAAGATCCTTTTTTGCGTCCCCCCCTTAACCTTATTTCTTTTTGCTTTTTCACAAATCCGCCCTTGTTCGACGGTTTTTACCCGCCCAGTCGCGGCAATTTTCTTTACCTTGTTTGCTCACATCTCGCCAAAAGGCCCACTGGTCTGGGTGTAGCTTCCATGCCCGTGGCACCCATATGGACCAGAAATCTGGGCACACAAGGACCACTGTTTTGGACTTAATTTGTATGGACGTACTTTTTTTCCCCACCGATGAATTTTTCATTTTTCGGGTTGTCCAGGTGTACATTGAAGGTCGAAACTTTTTCTTGCGTTACGAAGGGTCTCACTTCCTTTTTGGTTGACTTTTTATTTTCTCCCGTGGATGAGTTGTTTTTGTTGGTTTTTTTCAATTTTTAACGTTTTTTTGTCATTGTTTTTTTTTTTTTCCCGGGCCCCCTTCCCCCCTTGCCCGTTGTGGTGTGTTATTAGTTCCTCTTGGTTTTTTCCCCTGTTGACGCCCCAGCGGGCAACATGGGGTTCATAGTTATGGGTCTTAGGTCAGCTGTTGTAAAGAAAACGTCAGACTCATTTTGGGGTTTTTTTCCCCAAGCACGGCTAAGTGGATTTATGCAACAAGTTTCCATACGTCCCCTTTACACGTGGTTATTGGGATTTCCTTCCCAACTTTCTGCCCCCCCCAGTCCCGTCCCCGGCTCGACTTCTGTTTGGATGACCCACTACGCATATCATTTCATTTCAGCACCTCGCAGGGGCAAAATGTTTCGAGTTACCCGTTTCCCTCACCGGCTGCTCTAATAAGCAATTCCACGTCCAGAGGCCGTTTTTCGTAGATATGGACGCCGCCTTTCCTCTCCCACATTCTCCATGCCTTTTTCCACCAACCCCCTTTGGTTGCCCGGATTTATAGCGTAATCCTTGGGATGTGTGGTCGCTTTTTACCTTTTTTTTTTCGTTTTCCTATTAGGTGGTTTCCACTTCCCAGCTTGGTTCGTGTTCGGATTCTTTCTCTCTTGTACCCTCGTCCCCTTTCTTTTCACCAAAGGTTTTTTGATCGCCTTTTTCAAGTTCCACATCAAAAAGCATGCTGTAAGGTTGTGTTCCCCAACTTCCCGTTGCCATTTCCTTCCCGTGCCCTTTTCCAAAGTTACGCCCTTCTCGTAGAAGACAAGCGTGTACCCGTATTCAGTTTTTTCTCCAGGTTATGAGTTTTGAAAGAACGCTTTTTTTTGCGTTTTTGACCCACCAGAACCTGATGAAGTGGCATTACAGTCTGGTCCCTTGTAAATGATAAACTTCTTGGTTCTCCCAATTTTTCCGTCCTTCCCCCCCTGTACCCCCAACCTGTAATTTCCAGAGACACCTTTACCACCGGTTAAACGCGGTATTTCCGTGTTTCGGCGACACCCCTAGTACTTTTCGCTTCAATTAGCTCTATCGTTTTTCCAACCAAACCCCTTTTGGTTTGATTGTTTTTCCCATGACCCGTAGCACAGCACCAAATTTTAGCAGACCCCAATTTTCTGGGAAACCCTTTATTTTTTGGGTTATTTCCAACCATTGTGGTTTTCTTTTTGTTTTCTAGCCTGCGCCCAGGGTCCTCTTTCCAAGTTTTTGTCTTTTTCCCAGGAATATTCTGTATTTCCGTCACGTTTTCAAGTGCATAAGCGGGCGAGAGCCCTGCCCTTCTTTCAATAAGATCTTTTGTACCACACACCCCAAAACTGGAGGGTTCTACCCCCCCTTTCACACAACAATGACGCACCACGTCCTTTTTCCCCCTGTTTTTTATAGGGTGTTTTTTTCATGTATTTCGGTGAAGGATGTGGTCACCCCGTGCGCCGTTGGCCCCTTCACCCCAGGATGTTTTCCCTAGTTAGACATTAATGTCCGTGTGTATATGAACTGAGCTGTTTTTTTCCCTCTCCCAAGTTCCCCAACCTCAACTGTCGGCGTCCTTAATGGTCGGCCCCCCAATGTTTTGCTTTTTTCCCACAAGTTTCCGGATGTTCCGTGGGTACTGCCCAAAGGTCGTCTTTGTTGACATGAAAACTTTCCGTGGCTTTCCTGTCAACAAGTTGAGTTCCTTATTACTGGGGTTTTGTTTTTGAGTTGGTGGTGTTTCATCGATTTTTGTTTCCTTGCACAGGCTCCAAGAGTTGAAACCCCCGCTTGTCGCACATGTTATTACTCAAAAGTCCGTTATAGAACATTACGGTTGACGTTTTTTCCTGTTTTTGGTTCCCGGCCCCCTTTTTCTCCCATGTTTTTTTCTTCGACACCCAGGATGCCTGTGGATTTCCATGTGGAGTGCTTCTTCTTTTCCCTTTTTTTTGTTTATTGGCGGTTTTTTCCTTATCCTCCATGCCTTCCACCTGCTTCTTCACCCCCCATCCTGTTTCACCCTATTTTGGTGTTGCAGGTCATCGGTGTTCAAGGCTTTTTTTGCTGGGTCGTGGATTTCAGGTCGCAAACGTTCCCGGTGCTTTTCTTGCCCCTCAAAGTTTTTCACTTTCCTTTTCCCAGAAATTCTTTTTTTCTTTTGTTTCCCTTTCTTCTCTCCTCATCCTTCCTTGTTTTGTTTTTTTGCACCAGGATTGTTTCTTCAGACCCCCCCCAACTTTTGTTTTAATTACTGAAGTTGGGACCCCCTCTGCCCGCTTTGAACGGATCACTTGCTTCCCTCCCCCACTCCCCCCACGATTCCGCTCTCTCCCCCCCCCCCCAATCATGTTATTTAACATTATTGTTTATTCCCCCCTTTGAAACCTCTTGACGTGTGTTAAGACCCTTTCTGCCCCCCCCCTTGAACCCATTTGCCGCTTTTTTGTTTTCCCCCCCCCTGCGAACCCGGGCCCAATCAGTCTGTTGAGACCTGGGGCCCTGGTCTCTTTTTTCCTACTTTCTGTTTTTGCTGGACGTTCCTGAACTAAACCGTTCTCATAGTTTTTTTCACTCCTTTTTTTTTAAGTTTGGAGCCCCCCCACCAATGGATTCGATTTAGTGGGACCCCCCCCACCATTACCCCCACCTACGCCTCCTTTGCTTCCCCTTCTCGGTGGCGGGCGTCCTGTTTGACAGTTCTCTTTTTTCCCTTCCTAAGCCTGTTTTTCTTTACCCTTTGGTACTCTCCCTTCAAAATGCCCTTTTGGGCGCCACTGCCTGCTTGACCTTTACCTTACGTTCTTCTTGTCAGTCACCCCCAAGTGCCTAGGTTAACAACATACCCTAATTTCCATTTTGGATTTCCGGACTCTTCACGTCGTGTTTCCCTGTGAACGTGCGCCTTGACCCCATCCCTTAATTCGCAAAGCATGCGCGTTTTTTATTTTTTTGACCATGGTTCGTTAAGTTTTCGGATTACAATCTTTGTGTTCTTTTTATTGGTTACTTTGACACGCTCTTTCAGCCTGTCTAATTTGTTTCCAATGGTACCCCTGCAATTCATAAACCCCCTCTAATGACGATAAACCGCTTTTTTTCATCCAGTTACGGGGCGACTTTGTTGTTGGACCCTCAACTTGTTTTTTTCAAAACAGTCCATCCTTGACATCCCTATTGTCGTCCCTTGGATTTATGTTTTATACATGGCCCACATAGTGTTTCGCCAACCCTTCCCCCCTAGTTTCCTTGTCCGATAGGAATCTCCCTTTATTTATGCCTCAACCGCTTTGTAAGTACTGCAATCGGGTCCCATTGTGGAAGTTTTATGCAGTGGATTTTCACGGCGTGGTTACCCCCCCTTGTTTACGAGTTTCATTTTCCTCCCCATGAATGTTGCAGGGCGTGCCTCAATTTGTTTTGGCAACAATATTCCGTGCGTATCCTTTTTTTTTTTTGGCCCCCGGTATCCCCCCTTGCCGCTTTTCGTCCTGACACATCTTTGGGACACGTTTTTTTTACCATTTTCCTTTAGGAGGCCTGGGCCCTAATTGTTCCAATTGTTTTAACATTTTTTGCCCTTCTATGTTTTGCCTCCCCTGGACCGACCCTTTCTCCCCGCGATGTTACACGACTGCGATCCACAACCATTGGCAAACTTTTCACAACCCCTCCCTTCTTTGCAAGTAGGTGCAACCGCCCCTACCTCTGAAATCCAGTGAACAGTCTTAACGTCTTTTTTGGGCTTTCGATGTCCAGTCCGGCTGTTATGTTTTTTTCGATTATCATAGTCCCCCCCACCGTCCCATTAATTTTACTGCCCTGCTTACTGGGGCGTAGCTATTCCTTTTGTTTTTCGCTTAAGCTTGAGGGCTTTTTGATCGATGGGCCTTTCGCTTTCATTTCAGGTTTAAAGACCCGTCAGTCGTCCGATTGGTCTTCCTTCGTAGACTTTGTTTGGGCGGTTTTTTGTTCGTCCAAACTCAAACCCGGTTTTACCCGTTCGTAAAGTGGTTTTATTCCTTCCTTGTCTCCCGTCCCCGAGGGCGAGCGTCCTTTATTCGACCTGTCTTCGTTTTCTTTACTTTTTTTCGTTCCTACTTTCTTCCCCCATGTTGCCGGCTGTTTGTTCAAGAGGCCGCATCTTCGGTTTTGAGCCCTCACTTGCCGAATGTTGTCCTTTCCCGTTCCTCCGGGACGTCGAGGATTATTGTTACCGAGGTAGCAAATAGCGCTTCGGTTTTCCCCCCGGGCACCACCCCCACTCGGACTTGTCCACCCCTGTTTGTCCCAAGAACGCGCCTATGAACGCGTCCACACGGTTGAACTAACCAGGCTCTTCCCCTTATTCCTATTCTGGACCTCTTCAGCATGCAACCTTGCTTGAGGACCATTCTTTTCCCCTTTCCCTTGTCATGCCCCCTATGATTGACTCACATCGGGGCCTTCCTACCTTTAATTACCCCACCCCCCGTGTTTGCGTGGTTTCCGGTTTTTTTCCTCTATGCGTTTACTCAACCTTCGTGCTGATCGATGGCTGTAGTGCTCCTTAATGGTCACACATGCCACCACGTATTGCAAATCCCGTCATGCCAATCCTTTGTTCCCCCAAACTTTTTGACAGGAACGTTCAGTTCAACGTTTTTTCTTTTTGTGTTTTTTTCGCTTTCGTGCCCTCTTTTCCTTGCAGCTAACTGAAAACACCCCCGATCATTCCCTTTGGACATTGGTTGTGGCCGGCCGTTTTCCTTTTACCCCCATTTTTTCAAAAAGTCCGACTGATGTTTTTTAGCAGTTAAACCGCTCTGCATCCAGTTACCACGTACTCCCCCCTGACCCCCCCCGTGTAGCCCCCTTACCTCTTTCCCGCCACGTTGTTAGCCAAACCCCACCTCTAACGCCCCCAGTCCCCCAAACCCACCATCTATGACGCCCCGTCCCGTTGGGAGCAGTAATGCGCTTGAGTTCCCTCCGTCATAGTTGCTGACCGCCCCCCCCTATTGTACCACGGTATGATTTAAACACTTTAGGACCCAATTGTTACTTCAAGTTGTGGCCTGTTTCCTTCTTTGAGCCACCAGTCTTACAGCTGTTAAGATCTACATTGACGTGCTTTTGCCAGTGAAATTGTCACTGGGAGAGACCCCAACTCTCCGAGAACGTCCCCAGGTCCAACCTTGCTTTTTTTCCGGTTGGCACCGCTTTGAGCCCAACCCCCCATTATTGATGTTCGTCGAGCAGAAACACTTTTGCTCCCGTCTCTATACCACACTCGTTCCAACAGGGATTCGGTGATACTGGCTCCTCGGTTGTAATTCCACCTCCCACTCCCTTTTTCAGACAACCACACTGATTCCCCGTTCCTCTCCTTTTTTTCTTTGGGGATCCCCACTTGTTTTAGTCTTGCTAAAACACTCAACCCACGCCCCCTGCTGTCATTTTTTACAATCTTTTCTCTTTCTTTTTTCTCCTTTGGTGACGGTTCCTCTTTGACCCGTTCCTGACCACTGATTTCGTCCCCCCCCCCCATCCCCCATGATCCCGGTTTGCCTGTACATTTCTCGACCAGTGTCCGGCCTCGGTCTTCGTTACATCCTGCTTTTTAAAGGGTAGCCCAGCTGTTTTAATCCTGCTTGTTCCCCCACCAATTCCTGTTGCCCCCCCGGGCTCATCCCCTTTGTAGTCGACCTTCGTTCCATGAACTTTTATGTATTTGTGAACGAAAGTGTTCCCCTTGCCCCCCCCTCCTTGTGCGTCTCGCCTCACTCCCCGGTTAAAGCACAATCGTTACCCCGGCCTCGCTTTTTCTTGCATTTCTTTCAGAAATGATCTTTGACAACTTTTCTTCATTTCCGGTTGACGTCTTTGGGGGAGGAAAATTGCAGCGCTAACAAGTCATTCTTCCCCCCTTTAGGAAAACCGTGAAACCGTCCTGTTTGAATTCGAGACGGAAATTTGATGGACGTCGAACCCCCCCAGGTTGATTGCCCCGCCTGTGTCAAGAATGCTCCTTCCCGTCCACTTTCTCGACACCACTTTTGTAATGTTCGCATCGAACCGCGTTTTGCCGCATCCTCTGCTCCAAATTTGTTCTTTCTATGCAGATGAGTTTTCCGGCATTTTACCATAAGGCCCTTGCTCTTTGACCCCCCCTTTGAAACTATCCTTCCGGTGTTCAACATTTGGGTAAAGGTTAGCGTTTCCCCCCCTTCCTTGTCAATCGGGGGTAGTCGACGCTTTCCCCAGTTGTACAGGATTGTCACTGTTCCTGTTTTTTTCAGCCCCCCCCTTGGTCCCACCCTGCCCCTTGACGATGTCGACAAAGCCCCCATTTTTGACCCCCCCTAACCCCCCCCCCACCCCCCTTTTTGAACCGATCTCTACTCTACCCCCTTCCTTTTTTTTTTTTTTTTTTTTTTTCTTTTTTTTTTTTTTTTGTTGTTTTAAGAGACGAATCCCCTAATTTATTGATTTGCTTTTTTTCCCTCTCCTTGTGCCGCCCTCTTTTTTTCCACTTGTGACACGTCCTCATTGTGATCACCCTGTCTGTTCCCCTTTGCAGGGGGCAAAATTCCACTTCCCCACTAGTCGCCCCTGGCTTCTTCTTATGTTGCCACACCCTTTGAACCCCCAGTTTTAGGTGTCGTTGGAGGTTTTCAGATCACTGCCAAGACACGTGTTGTTTTCCTGTTTGCACCCCTTGTGAGTTTAAAAATCATACGTATCTACCTCCATTCTTTGGGAATTCAGCGATGTCCCCCCAGTCTTATGAATTTCCTATTATGAACTTTTTTTTCTTTGGTTTTAGAGCACGGTTGGAAGGTATGATGATCTTTTAGGCATTTGTATCATTTCTTTTTTTTACCGCCCTACCTTCTCCTGCCCTGTTTCACCCATTACTTTATTTGCGAGAGGACTTTTTTTAATCCCTGGCTTTCTTTTTTCGACCAAGATGGCGCCAATTATTTTGTGAAGGTAAACCGCAACCTTTTTGATCCGACTTACATGCAGGGTTTTGCCCTCCCCCACAAATTTTTGCCCTCCGGTGAGCAGTTGACCTTTTTTTTTGCTCCCAGTTGTCTTTTTTGCCCAGCAACCACAAACTTTTTGGGTCCGCCACGGGGCGTGAAACCATTTCTTGTGACCCGCTCGTTTTTTTACCCACAATTGGATAGGTTTCCAGCTCTTTTTTGTTTACTATACCAATGTGTCTACTGCTCTCTTCAGGTTTTTTCCCCTTGTCATCACGTCGTTGCAATTACCCCCTGCGGAATACTGCGCAAGTCCGCTACTTTTTATTTTCTACACCGGTTTTTTTTAGGTGCTAGCCCGTGTGTTGTCGTTAAATTTAAGTACTTGAACTTAGCCCTAACCACCCACTTTTTGATCAGCCCTCCCTTACCTGATGCCGGGAAAGTTCCGGCTGGCGTTGTCCCTCACCTTTCATTCCCCAGGCATCCCCTTTGCGTTTCGTTTGTGTGTAGTCACGAACCCCGTACCCCCACCTCTTGCCCCCGAACTGTACACATTTGTTTCCCCACTTTCCCGTTCGAGCCATTAAAACACCCCCGACCGCTCGTTCCCCCCTTCTTGACGTTTTTGGACCCGTTTTTGGGTAGTGTTTTTCTGCCCCTGATTTTTGCACTGGCTTTGGCCCCCTAAAACCTCTGTCTTTGTCCGGTGGACCTCTGTTTGATGCCACTGTGAACCTTTTTTTAGTGTTTGATCATTTTCCCCCCCGATTTAACGTTTTATCCCATCTTTTTGTGTTTTTTTTCAGCTGTAGGGTTTTCAAGAGATTTTTTTTTCCTTTTTTTTTTTTTTTTTTTCCTTTTAGTGTGCACGTCTATTTTTTTGTTCCGAAGCATGCACCCAACCATTGTAAACACTTTCCCCCATATTGTGTTCCCACACCCTTTACCACCCCCCTGCGCCGGGTTTACCTTTTTTGGGGGGAATTTCTCGAGTTCTTTTTTTCCCAATCGCCCTTTCCAATTTACACTTTGTTTTAGGGAATGTGTTCGTTTCCGTAGTCTCTTTCCTATGATGTATGTTCTTTCCTCTGACTCTTCTTTTATGGCGCAATATTTCCCTTTGGCCTTTTTTCCGCGTCCCGTTTTACCCCGTTTTTGCCAGGATTTTTCCCGGTTAGTCATCCCACCGTGTGCCAACTATTACACTGGCGTGTTTTTCACACCCTAGTTCACTTGCTTTTCCCCACTGTTCTGGCGAGTCCCGTTTTGAGATTTGTCTGTCGGTTCTATTGGGTTGTTACCTTGATGGCCGTTCAACGCGCTGTTTTTGGGCCTGCCGGTCCCCTTCCCTTTACTGTTCCTTTTCGCGTCCCTGACCCCATTTAAAGGATTTGTTTAGCCTCTGTATGACTACAGGCTGCTGCTTATTCCACACCGACAACATGCATGAAAAAAATTGCCTTTTCCCTCGTGTTTTTCCTTTACGTGTCCCAAGACTAGACCCAAACCTATTCCCCCACCCCTATTATTTCTTTCTTTCTTTGCTTTTGCCTGCATGGGTTTTTTTTGCGCGTTAACCTAACAAAAACCAATTTCCGGTTCTCTGGCAATGGCCAACATTGGTTCAACCCCAAAATGTTTTTTTTTTTGCTGGTTTTCGTCCTTTTGATTCCCGTCCACAGCCATGCTTCGTTTGCTTGGTCGCCCTTTTGGTCCCATAACGTGCCATCAGTCCCTTCTGCAACAAATACCCCGTTTTGTGCATTCCGGAGGGTTGATTTGAAGCCACCCTCTGTGTAATTCCCTTTCATCGTGTGGGGTGGTCCTTTTTTGTTTTCCCACCTTGCACAGGGTCGAGAATGTCTAAGGTTTTTTGGCAACCCCTAGCGAATCCCTTTCTGCACGACGTTCGACTTGGTGTTGAATATTTTCATTGGAATCTTTTTTTTTTGTCGGTCATGTGCTTTCCAGGTCTTCTTGGCCCTTTAGGCGCCAAAAAGGGTGCAGCCACTTTTAGTCTCCCCCCTCCCATATGTATGGGCCTCTCTTTTCCCGTCCCCCAGGGCCGGGACCTTTTGGTGTAAAACCTAATTCAGTTTTTTTTTCAAGTTTTTTTTTTTTTCCCCCGTGTGGAAACCTTTGAAGACGGTCCGCGCATTCAGGGGCGTTAGTAAGAGATTCCTCCTTCCGTTGATGACCCCCCCGATTTGTTATTTTCCCCCCTGCATTAACTTTCTTCTACCCTTTTCCGTCCCCCCCCCCCTCTTGTGGGAGTTTTGACAGATTTTCTTGTTTCCAAAGGTCGCCCGCCACGGAGCTCCCTTAAGGTTTTTTTTTGCTGACAATTCTAACGCCCAGTGTCAGCTCATTTCCGTGGTCATTTCAGTTTGCCCCCATGTCCACCTTAGGACAGTAGTTCCATCCCTTCCCAGGTGATTGTGCTTTTTTCTGACGTGAGAAGCACTCTGACTGCACAAAAAGACTCATTGGTCGGCCCCTCCACTGTTTACATTGGCCTGAGTATTAGGAGACGACCAAAATCCCTTTTTTTTTTTCGCCTCAGTTGACCCGCTCCCCGTCGGAAAAGCCCAAACGAGTCTTTTTCGCGTTCCTTTCGTCCTCAGTTGGGGGGTGAGTGATGATGCGAGTGATAGCTATAGTGGCAACTCCTTTGGACGCTTCTCGGTTTTTCAATCAAAAGATGGGTCGTTTTCTCGCCCTCTTGTTCCCATCAGCTTTCTACCAGTTCTTTCGCCCAGTCAAGGTAACACTCCCTTTCAGAATTCTGCTACGTGTGAACACAACTTCTGCTCTATTTTCTGCACCGTAATTTCCTCTGACCCTTCCCCATTCTTCGCTGCCTCACTTTTAGACTCCCTGCCGTTGTTCCCCCTCAGGTGGTTACCTTTTCTGACTCCATCCCCCCAGAGATTAGCACTCGGGTTTTTTTTCCCACACCAGAATTGCTTTGCTCGGTCCATTTGGGGCCTGTGGGAGTGAATGATCACCCCGTCTTCCCCAGGTAATTCCCTCCCTTTCCCAATCAAACCCTGTTTTTTTTGTCTTGCAAACAACCAATCAATACTGCTCGCCTGGTGTCTTGGCAACTGTCCCTTGGTCCTAGGGACGTCCTGTATTGCAACAAATTTCAGTGTTTTTGCTGTTCCTCATCTTTCTTTCTTTATCTTTGACACTTGAACACCACACAGCTGGGAGTTTTCCCGTACCTTTTACCGTTTGACCAGTCTGCCACATCTCAAAATTCCTTCCCCCGGACCCCCTGAGGGGAAGAAATTCCCTTTCCTTGACTGTGAAACGTTTTTTACAATGTGTAGTTGCGGGCTGTTGGAGGCAACAATTTGCCCATTCATTAAATGATGTTTTGCGCGTCCAAGCATGATCTCTTTTCTTTTTTTAGAGTGTTTTCCGAGTTCATGTTTTCCCAAGGTACCCCCCAATCATTAGGCCTGCTACTCGTCTGACATCAGTGTTTTTGAGCCGATCCCCCCCAACTCTGTACCCAATAAGGGTCACCAACCCACAACCCACGTCTTCTTTCTCCAGTGAAGTAAAGACACCTTTCCTTTTTACTCGTTACTGAGTGTCTTGCTTGGCCTGAGATTGTAATGTATGTACTCTATTTTGAGTTCCAAGGTCCTCAGTCTCCCTTGTCACTCTTTCCCTTGACATTAGTTTCCGAACCGAATTTTTCTCCTGCTTGTCGACGTTTTTTTCATTTTTTTGACTTTTCCCCAAGCCGGGGGTGCCCCCAGTACCTTTTTCAGGGTGAGTCCGTGTTTATTTTTTTCGCCCTGGGGGGAATGCACCACCTTTTCTATCCTCCTTTTCTTTGGGAGTACCCTTTCCCCCCCCCCCCTTCCCCGGCTGACACTGAAAATCCCACATTTTTGACTTACCAAAGACACCTCTTTTTTTTTTCCCCTGCTCATCGTTTTTCTCATTTACCAGGTCACTTCGTTTCGGTTGTTTCTTACGTTGTTCCTCACAACCCCCCCGACTTACTCCCTTTGTTTTTCAGCCCGTCCCCGCCACCCCCCCCCCACCCGAATGAAAAAAGATCGTGGTTTTATGATGCCCCGTTCTCCCGTCGTCTTTCTTTTTTCTCCAGGCGGACGTGTAGTTCACCTGACGGTTCTCTTTTCCAGGTTTTAACATGCCGTACCCCCCTCCCCGGATTTTCCTTTCGTCGTCTTTTTTTCTTTTGCGATCCCTTAATGCGGATTTCCTTCTCCTTTCAGTTCTTTTTCCCCACCCCTCTCCCGTCTTTTTTTTCCCTTTAAAACACATCCTTTTTTTTCTAACCACGATATTGTTTTCCTCTCAGACATCACGCGTTCAAGCGTTGGGTTTCTTCTTTTGTGCGCCACGTTCCCCTTTCTGGCAGGCAGGAGTTTTTTCCCCCCACCCACAGGTGAACCCCTGAAAGGTCACCCTTAATTTTTCCTGTTTTAATGCAACTTTTATCTTTTCCTCCCCTCCGTTCTGTTCCTTTTCTCTGTTCAATGATTTCCTCTTTTCCAGCCAACAGAATTTTTCTTTGACGTTTAAGGTTTCCCCCCGCTTCGTTTGTTGGCCCCTTTTCTTGCTTAAACCTGGTTGCTAACCTTCTCCGAAAGACATGTCTCTTGAACTCAGCCCCCCCCCCGCTTTTTTTTTTTTTTCTCAAACCACCCCCTATAGTTATCCCCCATTATTTTTCTTCCCTGTGAACCTTCTTTCCTTGGTTTTGACCTTCACCTTGCTTTCCCTTAACTTTTCCCGCCGAAGAAGCTCACCCAGAGACACTTCTGCTACATTTCTTTTCTCCTCTCTCCCCTGTGTCACATTCCTTTGCGTACTATTTTTTGCTGACACTTGTTCTTCCTGACCAAAGTTCCTGATTTCCTTTAACCCCCGTGCGCCGAAGGAATTCATTGACTCCCCTTTTCTCAACCTTCGTTTTTCCTTCTTTTCCTTTTGGTACTTTCGGTCGACAAACCTTTTGTGAGGATTCGGACCCCACCCCCCCCCTCCCCAATACCCTACCTCCGGTAATTTCCCCTATGCTGCTCTCTATACTGTTGCCTTTCAGCCACTTTTTTTTTGAAGTCCTCTCTTTCACGTTCCCCCCTTTCCAAGGTAAATTGTCTGGTTGAAGGTCCTACACTTTTAAATTTCGATAACCCTCCTAATTTTCCCAGTTCGACCATTGGGTCCACTTCGTCCCTTGGTTCCATTATACGTTTTGACTTGTATTTTGAATTCACCCCATCTGTATTCGATCCCCCATAATTATTTGAGGTCCCCTTTCTTTCGTTTCAGTTGTGGACCGGACTTCCCTTTACCACTTTCTACCACTTTTTTCCTCACATCGCCCCCGGCCCCCCCCGTTTCTCGTTCCCTGGCAATTCTGAATTATGGGCATTCACCCCCCCACCTTGTGTTTGTTCCCCTAGTCTTTCTTTTTTGGATCCGATCTTCAGACCTGTAATTGGTCCACCCCTTTACCCACCTTCCCCGGGTCAACCCCCCATCCCCACTTCCCTTTTGTGCACCCCCACTGGGAACCCCCTTTTTACGGTCCTCCCGTTCGCGACAGCAACCTGTCCAAATACAGCTGTTGAATTCCCTTACATTGTCGTCCCCGTTACTCTAGGATGTGCCCTTCCCTTCACATATTTTCATTTCTTTTCCCCCCAACCCTCCGCGTTGTTTCCCGCCTAGAAGGAATTCTACCCTTGTGGAGGGACCCAACCACCCCCCCCCCCCCCACTTTGAACCCCTAACCTAATGTTTTTACAATCGGTGGACTGCCCCTCTTTTTGACCTTTTTCAGTGTTGTCTCTCCGCTTCGGGAGTTGTTTCCCTTTATGCACTCCCTTCGTGTTTCTTTCTTCATCCCCGTCATTGGCCGTTTCGTGCAGCCATTAGGTTTTTCACCCGCATCTCGGCCCTTGTGTAATCTTGCCTGGCCATTATACTTGTTGCTGGCTTCGTACCCCTCGCAGTTTCGATGTTTTCACCTTGTGTGCTTTTCCCTTACCTGCCACTCAATGTTGGCACGCCAAACTATTGCTTTATCTTGTTTTCAATTTGGGCCTACATTTTATCCTATGTCGAGGTCAAAGCGTTCTTACCAGTAAAAGACAAACTGGACCAGACACAAACCCCTACGGGTTAAGTTTGAGGTACATATATGCTCACCCGCTTCTTCTCAATACAGTCCTGCGCCGTCTGTGTTCTCCCCCCCCCTCTGTTCCTGTTTTCTTTTTATGTGGCCTAGTTTTACTTTTGTCCCCGCTTTCTTCCCTCCATGATAATCACCTTTGCGTCATTTCGTTATTTTTTGCTTTCTTAGCCCAGTGAATGAAGGTTATGTGTATGGCTTTAGTACTCACTCTTAAGGGCCGTTTTTAGTTACGTATCTAACCTGTGAAAATTTCCCCCCGTCCCTTCTTCTCGTCTGTAATAACAATAAGTTGAGCACTGGTCGCCGACATGGATTCC
>Ga0179591_1212514_pt1 | contig 18829 bp, 33 predicted proteins | sample CZOMad2_1_08_16f_FD_182891 | JGI IMG/M metagenome (GOLD analysis project Ga0179591, IMG submission 182891) | Vadose zone soil fungal communities from Angelo Coast Range Reserve, California, USA - CZOMad2_1_08_16fungal (PacBio error correction) | ecosystem: Environmental > Terrestrial > Soil >... | reverse complement strand
TGACTCTTCGCAGTCTGTCGTCTATCCGTTCTTGTTTTTAATCACGAGATCTCCCTTTTTGGCATATCCTCCAGTTGCTCTGTTTTTTTTTTAATGGAGAGCTTTAGTTCGCGGTTGCGGTTTCATAATCCTTTCTTGCAACGCTTTCCCTTCCCCCCAATCTGCCCCTCTCCCGTCACCCCCTTATGCGGGGTGGTTGCAACTGTGTTTTGGCTTGGTTTTTTTTACAACCGCATGAGTTTTCCCCCCCCCCATTCGTGTTTGCCCTTTACGCTTGCCTGGATGTTTAACAACATTTGTCGCCGATTCTGGGTTTTCAAACCGCTGTGACTTTCGGGGTTCCTACCCTTTCTTGGCCCTTGTCGCCAATTCTAATTCCACTTTTCATGTTGCTTCAATCTTGCTTTCCCGTTAAGCGATTTAGGTGAATGCTTGTTTTGCCTTCTCGTGAAATGACGACTCTTTGACAAAAAATTTTTTTCACAATGATTAATCTCACCGACCTCTTCCTTGAGGTGTTTTACGCCCTGTAGAATCTTCAACTATTCCCCCCTTCCCCTGTTGAGTAACCCCCCCAGGATTTTATGTAATCCTTTTGTTCCTAAACATGTTGTAATCCTGAGTGGGTTCTCTATGAGAAAATAACGCCAGGCAGATCTTCGGTCCATCCCCACCCCAAAAAATTTCTTTCTTAAATTATTTATCGAGCCCGTGCCTTTGCCGATGGCCGATGCATTCCCATTCCCATACCCGATGTTTTTTCAAACTTGTTTCTTTTTTCCTCAATTGTATCCCTCCCCACGTTCTCTCAGATAACCCCCGCCTTGAGATAAATGATCTATTTCCTTTCTTTGAGGAGTGAGCGTTAAAGGCGTCTGCGCTTCCTGCTTGGAAGCTCTTGAATGTTTTTTTTTGATCTCCTGGCTTTTCTTCATCTTTTAATGAGAGATTTTGTTTCTTTTAGTGACCGAGCCCCCCAGCCCTAACCCCCCACCCCGTATGGAGCACTTTTCTTCTATAAAAATCATCACTCCTCCTACAGTTATTTCCACACGGCCCCGTTCAGGAAGTTGACGAAACCCTTTTTTACTGCTCCTCCCCAAATTTTTTCCTTCCTCAGGTTTTTTTTCCGCGACAATTGCCAGTCGCGTAGCCATTTAATCTTGATCTAAATTCTTTCGTTCTTGAAATTCCATTGTTTTTTCATTGCTGCCCCCCCCCTCCTTGCTCGAAATCAACCCCCCTTTCCAACCAGGGACTAAAGTTTCCAAAAAATAAACTTGTTTAGAGCTCGTTCACTGTGTTTCCTTTTCACCTCGCGGTTTATTGTCTTTCTTATCCCCACCCCCCACCCCCGGGTCAAGTTTTTCTTTTCTTTTGTTGAAGTCTCTGGGAAATAGGCAAGCTGCATGTCACGGTTCTTCCCTTCCTAGTCAGGAGATCTTTCTCTTCCGGAGTCTTTTCCCTCTTCATTCTTTGGTTATTTTTCTTTCTTTTTCATCGCTTCAGATCTCCCTTGTTTACTTTCGCTTTTCACCCTAGCACCTTGGCTCCCCGAAAGATCCGTCATCCCTTACTCTTTTTTTACTCGTTCCCCCCTTCACCTTTTGTCTTTCGGCTTTAGATTCCCTCTCGCTCCGCCTTCTTTTAGAGCCCCCTTCTTCGTCCTTCTTCATCCTATAGCCCAACATCTTAGATTTTGGACAGAGAGGTTCCCCTCCCTTCGCAACTGTCTTCCCTTTTTCCCTTTTTACGGCTGAGACTTCCTCCCTTTCCCTAGATACCTCGGCGTTCTCCGTCTGGCTCAATGGACACCAGTGGGGATTAATTTCTCCCCCCCCCCCCACGCAGAAAGGACACCTTCTTTGGGATATTTCCGTGTTTTGTTTAGCGCTTCGTTTTTTCCTTCAGCCAATTTAGCCGTTCGTTTCTCCCCGTTTTTTTCCTCCAACTCCACCTTTCATGTCCCCCCCTCCACCTCCTCGCAGCGTTTTGATATTTTACCAGGGCAACTGCCCCCCATCACATTTCTACGACACTAGTCTTTTACTCGCTTTTTCGCAACCCTCTTTGGTTCACCCCGTGTTTTTGTCCCCACCTTTGCCCGTTTTGTTTTTCGAAAAGTTCGGTCCCCTCCTCATTAAACGGACCGGCTTCCAACTCCCTCTCGATTGCTTGTTTCCAGCATCCCAACTCCTTTGAAAATGGGTTCCTCTTTCTTTCTTCCTCTTCCCCCCGCTGCTACCCCAATTTTTTTCTACTTAAAATTTTTATCGGTCGGGTCAGTTCGCGACGTTGTGCTTCCCTCTGGTTGACGAGTTCCCTCCTTTCTGTCGATAAAGTCCTGACTTACTGAACTTTTCTTCCACCGAAGGGTAGTTCCTCCCTCTCTTCCCTTCGGGTCATTTTACGACCCTCGGTAAATACCCCTTCCTCTCTCCTCATAAAGCCCATCCCGTCACGTCCCTTAACCGCTTTTCCAAGACATGACGTAACCCTCCTTTTTTTTTGTTCTTCCAATGATTCTTCCGTCCCCCGCCATTTCTCTTACAGTTTGTTTGTTGATGATTTCCTATTTGAGTTCTCTATTCCGTAAGCGCTATGTTGCCCCTCTCCACTCCCATGTTCTTTTATTCCTGGGATTTTTTTTCGTTCTGCCTAGTCTCTGGTCCCTTTTGCTCTCTACAACGTTTTTTTTTTTTGATGTTACCTTGCTGGTCTGGAACCTTCTCGTTCCATTAGTGAAACACCTGTCTTTTGTTTTCCTGACCTTTTCGTCCTTTCCCCTGGATGTACAATCCCTTCTCTGTTTTCCCCCCAATTCGCCGCCCCCAACTTGGGCGATTAACTTCCCCTCCCGCTGGGGATTCGTCTCTCCCTTTCATCTACTTAAGACGGTTCCCCCCTTCCGCTTGACTCCCGAAACATCTCTCACTCTTTTCTGGCTTTTGGAGTTTCTCCACTATCTGTTTCCTCAGAGAAAGTTTTTCTTTCTTCTTTTTCCCCCCTAACAGGTTAATTCACGAGCACCCCCCTGCGTTTCCTCCGTTTGTTGGTACCCCCCCCAGGGGTTTTGCCCCCACATATTTTTCATCTCCCGATCAATTTTTGAGACATCCGCGATGGTTCGGATTTTGCCGATCCCACATCCACCTCTTTTTCAGTTCAGGTCAACCCCAGACCCTCTTCTCTTTTTTGGTCTTTTTGTATGGTCTTCCATTTGTCCCCTCCATCGGATATCACGCCCTTCTTGTCAGTTGGCTGCCCCCCCCGAAGCTTCTTTCCCTTTGCCTCGCCCTTCCTCGAAGACTTCTCCCCTGAAATTGGTTCTTGCCCCTTCCCTTTCTCCATTATCCAAACTGCTTTCATGCGATTTCTTTTTCGGTGCGGGAAAAGGCCTGGAGCTTCGAGGCTTTTTCCGCTCTCTCTCAAAGACCCCTGCCACCTTTTCTCTTTTTTCTTCTGGACCAAGCTCTGCATTTGCGATAGTCAGGTTTCTTATTCCGACGTTCTGCGCTTCCTGCTCAGTCGCGCTTGCATTTTGATAAGCCTGCCCCAAACGAATGGCTCCCTCAAAAACTTCTATTCTCACGGATCCTCTTTGCTGATCCCAACCCCAGGGTCTTTTTTTGAGAGAGTCTTTACCTTTCTTTGTTTCTTTTTTGCGGTATTCACTCTTAATTTCTTACCCTTCCAATACGAAGAAATTCCCCCCCCCTGCTTCCAACCCTCCGTATAGCTTTTTTGGCTGTTTTCGCCCTCTTTCCTCTCCCCTTGTCCTATCATGCCTCTTTTCCCCCCGTCTTGTCAAGGCCAGACGAAAGTTGAACCAATGTGTTTTTTTTCCGCGGTATACAGAGTTTTGTCCCCCCCCCCACTTGAAGATTACCCCCGGTTCTGACGGTTTACTGTATAATGTTTTGTTGACCTTTTCTTGGAGAAGCTTTTTTTCTGACTTTCATCTTCAATTGAATTAAACTGACAATTTTATTCTATGCTCGAGTCCTCTATGAGAGCTCCCTGTTCCCCCCCCGGCCGCCCCTCTTCTTATGGATCTTCAAATTGTGCTATTGAGTCTTTCCCTTTCTTTAGATGTCCGCCCCTTTTCTCGGTTTTCATTTCTGTGACGTGGTACGTTTGTGATTCTTGATCTATGACTCACCGTTTTGATGGACCTGCGTGTTTTTTTCTTTCTGATTATGACGTGAACCCCCCCCACCCCCCCTTCTACCGCGCAGATTTTCTGCCGCCGGCGTCCCGTAATCCGCCTTTTGTTACCGTTTGCGCCCTCTTTTCCCCCCCCCCATCCCCTCCCCCCCTGCAAACTTTGTTCCTTTATATCCCCAGGTTGTTTTTCGTACTTTTTCTTCTTCCCCTTTTAGACGCCCGCCCCTTTTTCCCAAAATCGTGTTCTTTTTTTACTCATTTTCCAGTCTTGCCCTGCAGTACTTTTTGCAAGAACCTGTGCTGTGGTTTGTATTTACCCTATCTTTCCTTTCTTCGTGGCAGTGCCTCCTCCTTCCCTTCCCTCATTCAAAACCCGTTGAAGACGTCGTTTTCTGAATTCGTATCTTTTTTCTCAAACAGCCTTTTTTTTTTTTCCTTCTCTTTCTTCTCCCCCCCCGAATTGTTCCGCCAGTTTTTTTCTGTGTACCTATTGTGATTCGACTTTTTCATTTTTTTTTTCTCCTTCCTCGCCCTTTGCAAACCCCCCCCCAAAGCCATTTACCTCTTCGGCTAGCTGACGCTTCTCAGTCGGTTTTCCCCTCAATCTCGTTTAGAAATCCCTTCCCTAGGATAACCGCCTCCTTACTCGTTTGTGACGACTCTTATCGACATGTTTTTCCGGAATGCATGGGAACAAAAGACTGTTTATTCTAATTCTTTTCATCCAAGCCCACAACGTGAATCCCAACAGTCTACACTCCTTTTGGGCCTCCGTCTGGGTTATTGTTCTGGATGAACGCTGAAGCTTAGCATATTAACAAAAAAGCGCCTCTCTTTCTTCAGCCTTTCCCCCCCCCCCCCCAAACGTGCTTTTCCCTCCTCACCTCCTTCCCCCACTACTCGTCCGCGCGGTTTATTCCCAAACCCTCCCGACGACCGTCTTCCTCATCCTTCAGCTCCCTTCCTTCTCACTTGCCAAAGATTTGCCAGAATTCTCTCCAGGCGAGTCCTTTCCTGTTTTAACTTTTTTTCCTATACTCCGTTTCCGAATACTCATTTAGGTGAGGGCATGGGTAGGCTCCCTTCTATGCGGTGTCCTACGTTTGCGTCAAAGGAGTTTCTGCCCCCCCCTGCTCACCGGATAACTGTTCTTATTCCACTTGTATTCACACTCTCAATCCGGTCTCCCGATTTTAAAAGTTCAAATGTTCACATTCGTTCATTTTTCACCATGCCAATTTTTTCACAAGAGCCTTTTCCCTTTGTAATTTTCACTTTTTAGGACACCCAGGATTTCTCCATGCGCATTTGACTTTAAGGGATTTTTCCCCCTTTAGCGCAAGAGTATGACCCTTATGCGGTGAAAGCTCTTTGTCCTTTTCGTAGTCTGTGTTTGACGGTCGTCCCCCAATGCCCCCCGAATGAGTTTTTTCCCAAAATCAGTCCTTGTAATTCAATTCAATTTACCCACTTCCTCCCCAAGTCCTACCCCCGAGAACTCCCCCCGTATTACCGACACTTGGGTACCTATAGAGTGTACCCTCCGTATTCTTCCTGAAGAAAAGCTTCCTTTTTTTTTCTTCGTCTACTTGCTCGACTTGATCTCATCTCTTAATCCTCTCCGTGTTGGTGGTCTTCGAATCCGTTACTTAAGGAGTTCTCTACCCTTATTTGTATTTTATCAATCTTAGATCGTTTACCCCCCCCCGATTTACTCCCCCCTTTGTTCCCCCAATCGCTTTCGGACTCGGTTCCTTTTGCAGAGGTTATTCTTTCCCTCCCCCGCTGGGGACCTACCCCTTTCGGATTTTTATTTTTTTGACCGCTCATCGGATTTCATGTCCCAACGTAACCACCTGTCCCGACCTCCCGTCTTTTCGAGGCGCTGTCCGAAATTCCCCTCCTGGAGAATCGAGCTTACCATTGTACCTACCAATCCAATTTTTTTTCTGCCCCAACACTGAGCCTTATTTAATTTCCCCCGTCGCCCACAGTACCGGTTACCCTGCAATGTACTCGGCTACTGTATTTGACCCTTGACCCTGGTAACATACCGAATCTTTATCCTTCATCCTTTGATCGTTTGGTGAATACTACCTTTTTACCCAGAACCTTTCGCCTGTTAGCAGGTTTTCGTCCTTTGTCCCTTTCTTAGAGACGCAGTTCTGATACCGCCCCCCTGTCTACCGCCTTCCTGCAGTAGGAACTGTACTTCCCGGCCCCCCACCCTTATCGAGTCTCCTTTTCCCCGGGGGACCGAGGAATTCGTCTCAGCTCTAATTTACTCGAGTTGTTGTGTAATCTTCCTTATGCTACGGTTCCGAGGCTTTCTGTATTCTTTCCTTTCTTGTTTTACACCTTCTGCTCTAGTCAATTTCTTTGGCCATTTTTAAGGATCCCGGCTCGCTTTGATTTTTTTCTTTTTTTTTTTGCGCGTTGGGCTCATTCATCGCTTTCACCGTTTCCCTTCCCAACCCCCTATGTCCCCCCCCCCTCGCCATGCACCCCCCCCAACCTTCTTCTTTTTCTACTGCGGAAAAAGAGGCTGACCTCGTTCCCCATCGAGTTTTTCACTTTATATTTTTCCGGTGACCCACCCTTCTTCGACTTTTTTTGCCACCGTCAGGAGATTTTTTTTCCCTCTCACCCTGGAAACTTTTTGTTTTCCCCCGTAAATCGGAATAACCTTTCAGGGCGATTCACTCTTCTGCCCTCTTAGCCCGTCTCCCCTTTTTCTTCTGGTTGTGCCCAAATTAAGGACTTCCGATCAACCGTTTTTTCCCCAATTCTTTACATTTGAACGCCCCCACCACCTCATCTCCCTTTCGTTGCTATTGACGATAAAGTCGACTTCCGAGGTCCTTCGTTTTTGTCTCCAGAACACACAGCGAGCTTGCCTCGTCCTGTTCCAAACCCCACCCACCTGCCTTCGTCCAGCAAGAGGTTCCTTCTTGTCAGGCTGGGCAGAGAGCGACCCCAAGCCGGAAGTAGAGCTTACCCCCCCGACAGGTATGGCATCCCCCCCCCCTTTCTTTGATATAGAATTTCCTTAATTTGGCCGCTTTCTTCACCCCTCCCCCTTCACCCGCTTGGTGAAAACGTTTTTTTTTGCCACAATTTTTCCGACAACTTTTCCTTGCCGCAAACACTCCCTTTGCGACGATAGCATTTTTGTATTGATCGGGTAAAGGCGTCTTTTGTGCCCTCTTGCCACTCTTCAGATCGGTTGCGCTTGTCACTGTCTCTTGGTCCTGGAGACTTTTTTTTTTTTCTCTTCATAGTCTTCCTCACGACACCACCAACGGTCCTTGCCAGACCGTGATGCCGAGACTTTTGGAAGATCCCACTTCCCTCCCCCGAAAGTTTCATTGTCACGTACCCCCAACCCGCTTGACCCTGGTGGGATCGAATTCCCCGGTCCTTCCCCTCTCCGAACGCCCTAGAAGTTTTTCTCCCTTCCCTTCTTAGATTACCTCTCGACATCGCGCCGCTTCAGAAATGTTTTCAGGATTTGCAATTCCTTTGAAAGCTGAATCGTCCAGCCAAGCGGAGCCTCCCCTCCCTTTCCCCTCCAAGTCCTTTTACAACACCCCCCCTACCTGGGTTAGATAATTCCAGGGGTGTTGGAGTTTCCCCCCCATTGCGGTTCTTCCTTCGGTCTCAAAAAAGGTGGTCCTCGTCGGTATGGTTTCCTCTTCTTCCTCAGATTTTCCCCTCAGTCCTCCCTGCTTCCCACGGGATAGGTACTTTTGTTGCTCCACCCCCCTGGACGGAGTTTGCTCCTTGGCACCCCGTTATTCCCTTTTCGCTCAGATCCTCTTTCCTCCTGTTTTCCTTCTCGTTCGTATTCTCCTCCCACGAGCCCCTTTTATCCCTCCGCTTCTTCCTTTCCGCTCCTCGGATCCTTTGTAGATCACTTTCCGTTTTTGATTTTTTTCCGGTCTTTTGGCTATAACGTAGACCCTCCTTCGCGTTTACCCGAGCACGCGTCTTTTCTCATTCCTCCGCTTTCTTTTCACACCTGAGCTTTTGCCAGCCTCTTTTATAAATTTTTAGCCCTTGTTTTTTTCCAACGAAATTGGTCTCCTCGAGAATCTGAGATCCAGTCTTGTTCTGACTCTTCCTCCCCCTCAGTTTTTTGTTGCTCCCCCAATTCCCTGGTCCCTCCAATCCTTTTCCTCATTAATTTGATAGTTTGATCTTTCGTTAGCGCTTCGGTTCCTGACTTCCCTCCGAGTGTATAAGATGTTCCCCACGTCCTTGCCCTCCCTCCACCCCCCATCTCTCCAGCTTTTCCTTACCGATTTTCCTATTCTTTGTACCAACTTGTTCTTTCAGTAACAATCCTCCTGTCCCTTTTCTTTCTTGTTGTTTCCAGATGAGTATTTCACCCCCTCTTTTTTTTCCAAGTTTGTTTTTGACCCACAATGGCTTCTTCCTGTTGTGATTGCTTGTTGTCCCCGTTTGGGACACGCAGCCCTTTCCTTTCACGAGTATGAGATGTCCCCGTCTTTCCCACTCCGCTCCGAAGGGCTGTTCTCTTTAGGCTTGTACCGAACTTTGAAGTTCCTCATTGACTGCTTTCCTGGTCATCCTGGGTGTTTGGTTTCGCCCCTCTTCTGCCTAATTTTTGTCCGAAAGATCTTGTCTTTACCGAATGTCCAGTACATTTTCTCCCCCCCCCTCCCCGACTCGTTCTACTATTCCCTTCGGCCTGGTCCCTTCCCTGGGCTTCCCCATCCCCCAAGTATATTCAGTCCATGCTGCCCGTCCCCCCGACGCCATGAACACCGCCCCCTTACAGCCCTGCTTTCCCCCCCTGTTGTAACCTGACTCTTCCGCAATATATTCTTTTTTCCTCCCCCCTCCTTTGTTTTTTGAGCTTTTTCCTCTACCGATATCGTTGGACCCCCCAGAGTTACCTTCCCCCTTTTGTCCCTTCTTTTTTTTTCAGGTTTAGGACTTTCGATGTACTCTCTCCCCGGGGTTTGTCCTGGATTTTTCCTGAACTCCAGTAAGGCCCGAGGAGAACCCTTGTCCCCCTTCTTGTTCAAGAAAGGAAGCTGCCCTCTTTAGCTCTCAGTCCAGCTCTTCTTAAATCAGTTCCCGCAAAAAGTTTCTTTCGTCTTACCGGACTTCCGATGCACGTGTATTAGACGACTCTTCCGGATACTTAAGATTTCGGTCCCCCTCCTAAAATCACCACCATCTTTTCGCTAGGGTGTCAGTTCCGGGAATTCTCGATCTCCGCCTTTGATTTTTTTTTCCTTGTCCTTTTGTAACCCGCTGTTTCGCACTCTCACACTGAATCTCCTCCTTCCTTTTTAACCCCCCCCTTGGTGACCATTTATTTTCTCGAAAGAGCGTCCTTGACAGCCCGCCGAGGTCTCTTATTTATTTTTTTTTCCATTATTTTTCCCCTAGACCTGCTGCACAAATTTTTTTGTGATTTGTAGTCTTTAAATGTTTAATTCTTTCCTCCTTCTTCAAACTCCTTCTTGAAGTTGTCTAGGACTCCCCCTAGAGATTGCCATTCCCCTCTCCCTCTAGAAACTTAAGAATTGTCATGGACAAGGTCCTCCCCTATCCCCCCCCAAACTTGTTCCTTCGAGCCAAGGCGGTTTCGCTCCCCCCCCGGTTGATTGATTCTTCGTCCCACCTGGCTTTTCCCTCCCCACTTCAGAACGGTTCCCCTTTTTCAATATATTTTCCGTCGATTTGCGATATTCGGCATTTAGCCAGAGATGCTTCTATCTGAAGTGAGCGAACCCCTATCTTTCTCTTCCGCGCACCTCCCAACCTCACTGTTATCCCTACCACCCCCCTCTGAGGAATTTGTTCACGATCGATCCCTGTCTTCAACTCCCCCCCCTGGGGGCTCCTCTTGACGTCCCCCCTGTACTACAACCTTTGGTTTCACCCTTCTCGATTTTCCCCCGTAATCAGATCTTTCACCCTTATCTAATGCAGTAGAGATGTTCGTTCCCTAAGGAGAGTCCTCGTGTGGCCTTCCGATGTTCGATTGTACCTGGCTTTTCCCGATAAAACCAATCCACTACGCAATTTTTCCCCCCCCAGTGGTGTCGCTTCGGCAGAACATTTTATTTCCCTCCCCAAACCTTGAATTGCTACGGTCTTTTTTCCTTTTACTTTCATAGCTTTAGGGTCTGCCTTTCTTTTGGATTTTCTTTTTGGCCTCGATTTCGTTTCCCTTTAAAAGAAGGTTTCCGTTCGCTCGGTTCGATGCTTCCTTTAGCTAGCTCCTTTCTTGTTTCCTTTTTGGTGTTGGGGTGGGAGACGTGCTGGTTCCGATTCCCCCCAGACCCTTTGTTTCGGTTTTTAAGTTCTCTCCTTTTCTCCAACGTTAATCCAGTTTTTACTAAGGCATTTCGCTGAGTGATGCTTTTCTCGGCATTCCCTGTGTCCAGACCTGGTTGTTTGTGTCGTTATCTATTGAACTCGACCAAACCACCCCCTTCTCTGGACAACAACTCTGCCTCTCTCACACCTCTCCAGGCAGATAATTAACATCGCGGTTTCCTCTATATGCCTAATACCTTTCCATCCACCGCAGTGCCCCTATACTTTTCTCACATATTTTTTTGTAACTGTGTTCGCTCCCTTGCGCCCCTCCCCCTCCCTTTGAACCCGTGGTACTGGTTTTTGTTTCCCCTTTCCATTGCCCTTCATGGGTACGGCTGCCCTTCCTTTTCTGCCCAAACCTGTCCCCCGTTGGTTTTTTACCCATCTCTTCATGGCTAGTGGTCGCCTTTCTCACCGCCCCCTTTGTGAAACCCCCCTCTGTTTGCTCAGTCGTTTTTTTCGGCACAGATTCACTTTTCCGTTTATCCACCTAAGTTGCCATATTTGTACGTATAAACGCCTTGGACTCTTGTTTTTCTAGGTCAAGACATTTGTTGAATGCCTTATTTTTTTTGCATGTCGCTGCCCTCCTTGTGACACAACAACGATGCCCGTGGTCTTTCCACCGTTCACGTGCTTCTCCTTTGATGGTCCTTCCTCACTGCCTCCGGTTCCCAATTTTTCCTTCTCTTTTTCGCCCGTATCCCCTCTGGGATTCTTTCACTTTCCCCCGAGGTTCCTGAGCCTCGTCGCTCCCTGGTTGTCCAGCACCGTGGCTGTTGAACACCCCTCAGGGTCCTCGTCTCCTGCCCCTGCAACAATGCCGCCACACCTCCAATCTTTGGGAAGTGCTGCTTTCCCCTTATGTGTTTTTCTATTTTTTCCTCTCTTGAATGATTCCTTCCCCAACTCTCCTTCCCCCTCTTTCAAACGCAGAGCCCTGTTTCCCTCTCGGTTGGATAGCCCACCCCTTCTCTCTCCGGTCTGAACACCCGGGCGCAGCTTTTTTTCGAACCTGTCCCCTGGCTCCATAGTTTAGACGCTACCCGGAAAAGTAGCGGTCGTGAATCTTCTCCAAGTCACCTGTGTTTCTTACCGTTTCCCCAAAGTTAGAACTTTAAAGTTTGCCCTCATCTTCCCCTGCGATGTGTTTGCGCGTTACGGTTCTTTTCGGTTCTCCTTCTCTCCTCATGCGCCCTTTTGCTGCCCACCCTTCAAACGGCTAAAGTTGTTCTTGAGAGGAACAACTGGCTTTTCCCCCCCCGATCACCCCAATTCCGGCCCGCTGGTCCCCCGGTGAAAATTTACCAATCGTTCCATTTGAACACGCCACTTCCCTTTTTCCCGGGGGAAAATTATTTTTTTCTTTTTAGACGGACATTTCTCCGTAAGACTTCTTTTCCTTTCCTGTTCATTGACCCCCTTTCCGAGCTCGCCCTCCCTTTTGAATTATCGGCTCGATCTGGCGCCCTGTCTGCTTAGTTTCCGTATGACCCTACAATACGTTCCTTCTTGTCGTACTCACAATCCGGACCTTTTCTCACCCCCCGTCCTTGAAATAATGCGCCAACAGTCTCCCTTAAAGGTACCTCGATTTATGTCTGCCCAAGATCTACCGAGGGACCCCTCCCCGCTCCCTAATGAGGTTTTTTTAAAACTTACATGTTCTCTCCCCCGTTTCTAGATGTCCTCTTCTTTCCTTCATTTTTTTTTTGGGAGGATATTTTCCCCCCCCCCCGTTAGATCCTTTTATACCTTCACCGCCTTCACACTTACATCCATTTCTCCTCGTCTATCCTCTCCCCCCGCCCCACTACTAGCCTCTCCCATTCCCTTCTTTCCCTCCACCCCCTTCCCTCCCCCCCCTCCCTCCCCCCTTTATCCACCCCCCCCTCCCCCCTCTGCCCCCCCTCCCTCCCAATGCTCTTCCTCCCCCCCCCTTCTGCCCCCTCTTCCTCCCCTCCCTCCCACCTCCCCCCCCCCCCCCCCCCCCCCCCCCCCCCCCACCCCTCTCCCCCCCCCCCCCCACCCCCCCCCCCCCCCCCCCCCCCCCCCCCCCCCCCCCCCCCCCTCCCCCTCCCCCTACCCCCCCCCCCCCCCCCCCCCACCCCCCCCCCTCCCCCCCCCCCCCCCCGTTTTGGTTGGTTTTTTTTGGGGGGTGGTTTTTTTTTTTGTGGGTCTCCCCCCCCCGTCACAGTCTCCACTCACCTTAATCCCCCCTTTTTGTCCTTTATTTACATTCCCGTCGCGCTTATGGAACATCTCTTTCCGCTGCTCATGCAGTTCTTTGCCCAAATCGGGATAGGTCGTGGAAGTTTGTTCATTAGTCCCCACCTATGTTTCATTCCATTACCTTTGATTTTGATTCAGCAGATGCTTTTTCCCCAGTTCCCCCTCCTCGGTCACCCCCCGTCCGACATACTCTCGATCTAGAGCCCCCCACATACTCCTCCAAATACTCTCGCACCCTCCTCCACCCTCCCCCCACCCCTTGACCCGTTACCCCCCGACTTCCTTTCCTCGTCTCTCCCTCCATCAACCCCACCTTCCTTCCTCTTTTTCTCAACCCCCCTCCCCCTTCTCCACCCCAACTCCCCCAGCCGCGGCACCTCACTCTTCTCTCTCCCCATCTCATCCATCCCACCTCATCCTTTACATCTACCTTATGCTCCTCTTCCCTTCAACCTCATCCCCACTCCAGCATATCCGTCACATCTGCTCCCTCCCCCCCGCACCCTCCCACCTCTCAGTCTACCTTCCTCGCTTGTCATAAGCCCACTCAACCCCACTCGCTCACAACTATCCCGCTAGCTCCCCGCCCCTTTCCCCTCCCCACCCCTCTGCCATTTCGCCCCACCGGCGCCCAACCCTCTCCTCCTTTCTGCTTCCTCCTCACCCCCCTTCCCACCCTGCTTACCCCACTTCTCCCACCGTATCCGCTCTCCTTCCTAACTCCTCCTCCACATAATCCTTCAACCAAACCACCCCACCCTCCCCCTAATACTGCCGCCCCCTCCCGCGCTCCACCCCCCCCAAGCCCCACCTCCTCCCCCCCCCCCCCCTCTCCTTATCTCCTTCCCCTCCCATTCTTTCCCATCACTCTCCACCTTGCCTCCCCTCACATTACCCAACCCCCCCCCCCCCTACCTTCACCGCAATCCCCCTTTATCCCATCCCTCATCCAACCACCCCCCCCCCCCTACTCTTTCCTCCTGCAGCCTTTCTAGTACCAAACCTATCCTCCCCCCCCCCCCCTCTCAGCGTCTCAACCCTTCACTGCTCTAATCTCCCCCTCCCCACCCCCAGCCACCCTCCTCTCCCCTCCCACCTCTTCACCCTCTACTCATTTTTCCTTTCTTATCTCCTTCCCACTCTGCGCCTACTCCAACCCTAACCACCCTTCTTCCTACATCCCCTTCCTTCTCGAACTTCCCTATTTCCCTCCCCTCCCCCCCTCCCGTCCACTCACCCCACCCTTACTTTGCCCCCCCCCTTCCCCCCTCTTCACCTCCCTGCCCCACCCTCGGAGTGATATCCATTCTCTCCCGCCATTATCTTAGACTCTACCATCCTACTACTCCTACCATCCCCCCCTCCCCCCTCTTTCGTCCTCCCCACAGCCTTCCCCCCCCTTTCCTCCACCACCCTCATTCTCCTTGCCCGCTCGTCCCTCCCCTTCCTATCGCCTCCCTCCCTCCCTCCTCCTCCCTCCCTTTCCTCACTTCACACCTCCCCCATCCACCCTTTCCCTCTTCCACCCCCCCCCCCCCCCCTTTGTCTTTCTTTACCCTTGCCCCCAAACCCTCCTCAACCCCTTCCCGGTTCTCCCTCTCACCCCCCCACCTCCCCAGCCTCCCCCCACCTTCTCTTCGCCCCCCCCCCCCCATCCACGCTTACTCTTCTATGCCCCTACTGTCTAACACCCCTCCTTCCTCCACTCCCCCACCCTTCCCCCCCCCTCCTTTCCCCTCTCATTCCACTCCCCCTTCTCATCCAACCTATACCCCTCCTCCCCCACCCTTCCGCCCTCCCACACTCATTCCTTACCCCCACTCCCCCCCCTACCCTGCCCCCTACGCTCTTTTCCCCGCCCCCCCCCGCCTCCCTTGTCCCCCCCTTCCACCATCACTCCTCACACCCCCTAAGCATCCACCCAAATCAACACCTTTCTTAACCTACCCCCCCCTTATCCCCATTTACCTCCCCACTCCCTCCACGTCTTTCCTACTTATCTCCCACCCCCTCCCCTCTACCCCCTTTCCCATCTCCTCATCGCTCGAGCAGATTTACAAGCTCCTTCCTTCGGAGCCACTCACCTCTCCCTCTCTTCTCCACCCCCTCCCATTCCATCCCCTTTCCCCACCCCCCCCCCCCCCCCTTAACCCCCTATTACCCCCTTTTCCGTTCCCCGCTATCCCTCCCCCTTTATACCCACTCAATTCCCCTTCTCCCCCCTCATCCTCTCCGATACCCCCTCTGCCTCCGTCACTTCCCATTCTCTCCACCACCTCACCCCCCCCTCCTCCTCCACCCCAACCCCCCCCCCTAACTCTTCCCTCTCCCCCCTCCCCTTCCGTCCTTCTCCACCTTCCTCCCTCTCCCAATCCTTCCCCCCCCCCCCGCCGATGTCCGCACCTTTCACCCTCTTCCCACTTCACCCTTCCTTTCTCCCCGAATCCAGACTCGGTCCACATACTCATACATCCCTTTCCACTTCCCCTCCCTCTTCTCCCATCAAGGAACCCCCTCCCCCACTACCACTTCACTCCTCCCTCTAACCCCTCCCCCCTTTCCCCCAACCCCCTTCCTAACATCAACCACCCCCTCCCCCCTACCCATCCACCCGCCCTCCTCTCCCTACACCCTCCCACCCTACCCCCCACCCCCCCCCCCCTCCCGCTGCTTTCCAATCCCCGTTGCCATTCCTCTCTCCGTCCGAACACCCCCCCAACAACAACCCCTACCTCCCCTCCATGCTATCCTTACAACCACCCCATCCCCCCTCACCACACCCCCTCCCCTCTACCCCCCACCCTCCCCCCAAACCCCTCTCCTGACTCCCCCGTCTACCCCCACCCCCCTCCTCACGCCGTCCACGATGCGAGGGCCGGTGTACCCTGCCTCCCCCCCCTCCCCTTCCACAACCACCACATCGCGCCCGTCTCACACATCCCCAGCCGGAATTATCCCCCCCTCCCTCCTCCATCAGCACACATCGCTCCCTCGTACACACGCACACGGTAACCTTCCTCCTTCCTCCCCCCATGTCTCTTCATTTGGTTCCTCCTTCCCTCTCCCCCCATTCGTCCACCCGCCCCCCCCTCTCCATATTTTCCCTTCCCTTTTAAAACTTTTAACAAGTGCACCTCGGCTTCCGGTTCATTACTCATGGGGGAAAAACTGGTTTATTTTGGTCCCCACCCCCCCCCCCTCCCCCTCCCACCACCCCCACCCCATCCTCACTCCCCACCAAAACAAAACCCGCCACCCCCCCTGATTGGCCCCTGGCTCCCACCCAGCCTCCCCCCTCCCCCCGCACACTCCAACAACCCACACCCACACCGGTTTTTTTTCACATTGTCCCCCCCTTTTAACTCATCTTTCCTTGATCCGGTGGGAATTCAGTTTTCCCCATACCTTTAGCTTTTTGTTATTTCCCCTTTGTTTAGATTCCTGTTAGCCGTTCGTATCTCCTCCTAATCGAGGATACTTGCTCACTGGCCCCTCGAAGTATTCATTCGTGGCATTTTTATATAGCCGGTGCACCTGGGCACGTTCCCGTATGGAGACTTTTGTAGCACTCCGGTTTTTACTTCCCTCATATTTTGATCCGTCAGTTTTCTTAGATCCGGTTTTAGTTTTTGTTGCTACCGCCGCTTCTCCCAGCTTGACATTCGTAAGTTCTAGCGTTTTTTGCTTTTGTTTTCGCGTCGGTTGGTTCTCCATTCTCGCGGCACGATGCATCACCCCCCCCCCCCCAGATTCCGCCGCCTTCACCAAAAAATTTTTTGATTTTTTCTGCACCGTTTTTTTGTTGCTGAACCTACTTAGGTACTCCATTTTTTTCCCCCCCCTCACGTGTATTTCTGCCCACATGCCGGCGTTCTGATGTCGGAACACTCTGTCATGCTTCGGTTCAATCACTCTTCCCAGTTTTTTTCCGGGAGATTTGACAAATTGTTCCCCCGGGTGAGCTTACAATACTATCGGTACCCTTCATCCACCCTTTACGCTTTTTTTTGCCAAACACTTCGAAGAGGAAGAGCCGCTGTCCCCCCCAGTTCCCTTCTTCCAGTGTTTTTTAAACCGCTTGGCATCTGGTTTAGACGCATCGATAAGTCCTAGATTAAGGGTTCCGGCCGGTTTGAGTTACCCCCCCTCCCGTGTTGAAATGTGTTGTTTCTTACCCACCTCCTGACGAGCTGACTGTTGTCGATGATCCCCTCCCTCTTACAGTGGGGTATCCACATCCCCGCCCTTTTCCTCAGCCTTTTTTTGCGCGAAGTGCACTGGTTTTTTTTTCTTTGAAGTAAACTTAAAACACCACCCTATGTTTCCCCCGTTCGTGTGCAAACCTTTTCTACGAAAACCGTTAAGCGCATCATTGAAACCCCTCTTTTGAGAAAATTTCGCACTTGGGTTTTCGAGCCGTTCTTTTAATTCGTTGCCTCTTCCGCTCATGACGAGGTGATGCGGTTCCTTTTGTTTATCTGTTGCGTTGTTTCCTTTGTCTTTTTTGTTATTTATTGAGCACCTACTTAAACCCCCATGTCCTTCCTCGGGAGTACAGAAGACTCTCGACTCCGCCGACCCCTTCCCCCAAATTGGATTCCAACGCGTAAACTTTTTGTTTCGCCAGGTAGTTCATACTTTGCCGAATTACCCTTTGGTACCTCACTTGCATCGAGTCTCGACATGCCAGGTCTCTAGATAACCTGATTTTAAATCGCGCTCGCGACATGTTTATTTGACCTTTTTAAAGCTCCGCTACGTACCACCTTCCCTTTCCCACAGACTCCATCCGGCTTTCCCCGTCCAACTAATGGTGAGCTCCGTCCTGTTTTTGGTGAGCCCCATCGTCGGTGATCTCCGCTGCGAAACAACCCTCTGTGCAACGTTCGTTCGTGTCTTTTGCACTTCTGCCCTGTTTCCGAGGAACCTTCCATCTTGCATATACCGGTGCGTCCTCTCCGGAGCTCTCCAAAATCTTTCTTTCTTGCGCATTGGCTTAGGGTATTTTCCTTTCTAGATGTACGAGTTAATACATTTTTTTTCCTTCCGAGTGCTTATGATACAGATAACCCCTAGCCCCCGTGTTTCTAGACTCCTTTTCTCGTTCCGTCCACATTCTCGTAATTTGAGAAACACGTTCTGTTTTTTTAGGTAGGAGTTGTCTATCCCCCTTTTGTAGATGCTTCTTTTCGAGAGCACCGGAGTCCCTTTCACTCCCTCTCAGGGTCCACTATACTGAGCTTGGGCCCTCACTCTGGGGTTCAAAGTAGAAACGATTTTTGATCCCATCCAAGTTCTTCCTATTTCTGCTTCCCGACGGTACTAAGATTTGTGATAATCCAGGACCCCCTTGGGATCTGATAAAATTTGCCCCTTCAAATGCGTTGGACTTCCCTTCCTTTAGTAATGGTATTCTCAGTCCCCCGCGTCTCGGTTTATACCATCCAGCCCCTAGCTGTCGCACGACTCAGTTGAATCCCAGAACCCCTCCCCCCCCCCCCGATGAGAACTTTTCTTTAGTATCTTTTTTTTCCCCTTTGATTACCGCAAAACTCCAGACTCGGCTGGCGCCTCTCTTTCTCTTATCTTACAAAATCTGGTGGTTTCACCCCCAAGGTGTGTCCCTTGGATTATCTTTTCACCTTTTTTTCTGTGAACCTTTTTGACACTTCACCCTGGCCGGCTCAAAATTACGCTCGCGCTTGCGCACCTCTTCCCCTCCCCTCTTGCCGACCCCCCGCACTCTAGAGTTCAATCACTCTGTCAAACCAACGCTGAGTCCTATTTTGACGGATCTTTACCATCCACGGGCATAGGCCTGGGCCGTTTTCGACCTCTGTTTCTTCCTTCATTGGTTCTCGCTGTGCTTGACTGTTTGACCTGTACAGGTACTTTTTTCCCCCTTCCTAGCTTTTTCTACGTCCTGTCTGGAAGTACGGGTCCACCCAGCCGTTCCCAATAAACCCTTTGCTTACCGAACGTGCCCCTCTACCCCTAGGACACCTGAAACTTCCTCATCCCACATTGACTTTTGTCAATCATGGTTTTGCAACAATGATTCGCGTCG
>Ga0179591_1179953_pt1 | contig 18831 bp, 37 predicted proteins | sample CZOMad2_1_08_16f_FD_182891 | JGI IMG/M metagenome (GOLD analysis project Ga0179591, IMG submission 182891) | Vadose zone soil fungal communities from Angelo Coast Range Reserve, California, USA - CZOMad2_1_08_16fungal (PacBio error correction) | ecosystem: Environmental > Terrestrial > Soil >... | reverse complement strand
CCCCGTTCCTCACCACTCCCCAATTTTTTTTTTCCATTCCTTTCTGCCAGTTCTCACCTATTCAGGCAATCATCAGGGGGGTGTAATTCCCGCCCCCCCGACCGGATGGTTCCCTTTTTTTTGTGCGTCCACAGTGTCTCCCTAGTCCATGGTGCTTCCTGTCCAGGAGTTCATGAGGAATAAATTTTTCCCTCTTTTTTTTTTTTTGTAGCGACTGTACTCCCTTTTTTTATTCTGCTTGCGCGCTATAGCATACAGTCCCGGCATGGATGCAAGACAGACCAACCAGTTCCCGACCTTCTGTGCCCGCCCTATATCCCTCCCTGGCTGGCGCTTTGCCTTTTTATCCTTAGTTATCAAGACTGAGAGGTGCCTCTTTTGTGTTTTGTCTTCCCGTTTTTCCCCTGTAGACGCCACCTTTCTGAAGCTGCATTTTCCTTCCCAGCTCTCTCCTTTTTCCCTTTTAACCATTCACATAAAGCACCCTACACCCCCTCCTTTTTTACGGCGACATAAGCTGAAGGTCCCCTTGCCTCGGAGGGCTGACTAAGTGTGGTTTTCTTATCTAGCCACATTTTCTCTGTGTGTTAGGGAACTATACTTGTTTTGTTTTCCCGTCCCTACTTCGACCAATTATTTACTTTTCTAAGCTGACATGTTTTCCCAGCGTTTATGCCCTTCTTCCTCCCTTGTGTTAGCCGCTTTGGATCAATTATTTATTCCTTTTCCCCTTGACGTACCAACGATCCCTTCTTTTCTTCCGTACGTTCCACTACATAGCTTTTTTTTTCAATCCAACCTTCTATCATTTTGTAGAAGTGTCTCCTTGTTGTCGTCCCTTCTTTTTTCTTTATCCCCGTTGAGATAGAGGGTCTTTTTTCTTTCCGTGTCTCACCTCTTCCTGATTTCATTTTTCCCTGCAGCCCTCCGGATGACCAATTTTTTTGGAGTTCCGGAGTCGTTATATTTCCGGTTAGTCACCTTTCCTACTGTATGTACCTTTGCGTCCTGCCCCCCGTTGACCAAGAACACAACGCTTTCTGTATCTCTTCCCCAAAACCCGTTCATTTTCCCTTCGTCTTCCCCCCCTGCTTGTGTCTCCCCTTTTTCACTCTACAGAGTAGGTGAGTTTTTTTTCTCTACTGGCTGTCCCTTCCCCATTCCGTAACGTGTACCGTTGTCTCCTTTAAGTAGTTTGTCACAGCTGTAGATCCGGTATCTTTGAGCTGGAGTCATCTCCCGTGCTGAAGTGTCATTGCTACCCCACGGATCACCGTTCTTTTCCCCCCCTGGGGATTATTATCCAGCAGTCACGAGTTTTCACCCCTCCTACGCTCCCTTCTTTTTTTTGAAGTACCCTCTCTTTTGAATATCCCCCCCACCGATCTCACTTGCTTCGTACTCATTTTCTTTTTTTCCCTGATACGACGCTTGCCCCACTTTCGAGTCAGACCTCCCCCTCCGTTGCGTAGCTTGCCCTCCCCCCGCAAAGCAAACTCATGACCATTCCTTAACACGCCAAACAAATTTTCATCCCCCCTTTACCCCTACATAAGTTGTTAACCCCTCTGTGATACACCGTAATGTTGCCCCATCGCCTCCTCACGTTTCATTTTCGGCTTTTTTTTTGTGCCCAGTGGCCAAAAGTTTTATTTCCCTTTTTTTTTGTGATTCCCTCTTGCTTTTTTTTTGTTTTTTCCTTGGGTTCCCGATCCCTTCTTTCACATTACCCTTGTTCCTTTTTCTCCCGAGACCCGTTTCCTCTGTGCTAACCCCAGAGCGAGTCTCCCCATTTCCGCTCACACCCCAGTGACCTCATATGCCGGTCTTGGTACTTTCTGACAGTTTCTCCGGATTCAGAGTATGCAACCCCCCCCCGTGCTTCGCTCTACTATTTGCTGCCCCCCTTCTTACCCCTGCAATCTTTCTTGCTTATTTGTATCTTTTTGCCTCCGTTCTCTTTTCCTTCTCCCTTGTTTCAAGCCATTCACGTTCCATTTTTCCTACCCTCCCTGGCCCCCCCCCATCTGTCCTCCCTCTCCTTCTTCGCCTCCACAAACTAGATAGGTGGGCATTGTCAGTTTTTTGAGCTATTGGTTTTGTGCTGACTGTGTTTTACATGGTTCCCTCTCTACCGCTTTGTCGGTTTCCGCGGAAATGGATAAGTTGCCTCCTTTTTCCTTATTCCATTTCTCTATTCCAGAGAGAGTTCCTGTCTGTTCCTTTCGCCCACTTTGTACGTTGTACTCTCTTGTTCTTCCTGTTCAGTGCGAAGTTCCCCTTGAGCTTAGTTTTTCTTCTTCTTAAGCATCTTCATTTCTTTCTTTTGTTTTGCCCCCTCACTTTTCCCCCCATTTTTAGTCTACCAGTGAGATTTCCCCTTCCTTCCCCTGGTTCTGTTTTTCTTATCCTCAGTTTCTTTTGTAGTAACTCTCGGTGGCTCTCTGAGCCCAGGTCCCCTTTTTGACGTCTGCGATCCGCACATTTCTTGTTCCCCCAGTGATTCGCTCGTTTGGACTGTGTGTTTTCCTCCGTTTTACCCTCCCTCGCCATAGTAACAGGTACCCAGAAAAGCGTCTTTCCACTCCCCTGGTAGGAGGACCCTTTCCCTTGAAGAAGTTGATCCCAATCACTGCCCGTTAGATGTCCTCGTTCATTTATCATCACCAAGTCTCCTCCCGGCTGAATCATCTGTTGCTTCCTTTCTCTCTCAATCCATACTGTCCCCCCCCCCACCTGCTTCTGCTCCCTATGACTCTCTATGTGTTTGCTTGCTAGCTCGCCTGTTGGTTTTTTTGCTTTTATCCTTATTCTGATCCTTCAACAAGTGTATACTTGTGATGTCCTGTTATGTTTTTCGTTGCGGCAGTCTTGGCTGAGTATGGCCTTTCCCTGTGATCTCTGTCTGCACAACCCCTTTTACATGGGTTGAGTTTTTTTTCATAGTGTTTTTCTTTTCTTTGTGAGGTGACGTAGTTGGTGTGTTGACCCCCCTTCGCCCCAGCCCCTTCCCCCACCCCCGGTCAGTTTTTACGGTAAAAACTCGAGTATCTATCGGGATTGATTTCCCCCCTTGTGGTCCTTTTCTTGATCTGCCCCCTTTCGTTCTTTTTCCATCTTGGTACCACACTTGTGTCCCACCCCTGCCCTTTTACTTTTTTCCACCGCTATTTCCCCCCGTCCGAAGTTCGGTTCTCTCCCCATCCCCCCACGTACCGATTGCGTGTAGATATCCTCTTCAGCCCTCACTGGGATATTACTCTGGCAACTTTTTTTTTTTCCCATGTTTTTTTCTTTGAACACTGGGCAACGTAGCTTCTCGAAACGCTCCCTATATTTTGCTTCCCATGATGTTACCTTTCCGTTCCCCCCTCCTATGTACATAATTCCATTACTTTCTGCTTTTTAACTATTTTTCTTTTGCTACCCCCTGCGAAACCCCCCTCCTCCTGACTGTTTTTTTTTCCCACGATGGTTACCAATCACCTTCTCTTCTCAGTAACAGCCTAAGTTTCCCCCCCACACTTCACCTTCCCTGCACGCACCCTGTACCTAGTTGTATTTCCCCAGATTTTTCCGTCTAGGCCTCTAGTATCGCTTGTGTATACTGCGGAAATTAGTTCTTTTTACCCAGCTTTCGTACGGTTTAGGACGAAAAAGCGATGTCCCTTTTTTTTTCCTTCTTTCTTCCTTTCTTAGTGAAGTTTGCTCCTCTTCCTGGTCAGAAAATTTCCCTACGAATGCACACCCTCCCTCCCCTACTGTTACAGGCCGGAAAATCTCACTTCCTAGATGTACCTATTTTCTAGGAGATTGTGTATCCTCCCAGTCCCTCCCCATCAGTATTGCCACAGTGCCCCCCTATTGTCTTCTTTTTCCGTTTTATGACTCTGTGCTGTCTTATTTTTTTTTAGACCGTGAAGCCCCTAGTCTTGCACGAGGTACATGGACGCCTCATTTCTTCCCTATCTCGTCAGCGCCCCTGACCCCAGTAGCCTTTGTCGCTGCCGGCTTGCTGTCATCAGGGTCGAATGGTACAATGACACACCTTTTTAGACCTTTCCAGGGACGAGTTTGCGACGGACGAGTGAACCCCCCCACGTTAACAATTAGTACCCCCTTCTTCGTTCCATTTTACCTCGTGTCCTTTCTAACCTACCTCCCACCACCCCACTCCCGTCCGCACCCTATTCCCTCATCGTTGACATGAAAGATAATGACGTCGTCCTCATCTTTCACTCTTCCCCACAAACCATTGTACCCTTATTGGTATCCTTTCCGTCCCTTTTGAAATCTTTCTCGCTTTTCAAATGCCCAAGCCATTCATTAACCTTCCCTTTTCCCTTCCCTCTTTTTTTTTTTTCGATACTCTTTTCATTTCCTTCAATTTTTTGCAGCGGCCGGTGGATATAACGACCGCAGTCAAACTCCATTCGCCGTCCCAGCGATTCGAGGCACTCCACCATGAAGTAAGCAGAATGGTTTGCTTTAGAAGCTCCTTCCGGCCTTGGGCCCCGTTATCACTGTTGCCGTGGGTGCAACGTCACCTTTTTTTTTTGACAGGCGAGAAAGTCTCGTTCCCCCCCCTCCGTTTTTCCCCTTTAACAGCGACCTCGGCCAATAATGAGCGTTTTGTGTTTTGTCTTTTAGTTCTGCTTCGCCCCGATTTTCGGATTATAAGCTTCCCAGTCGCATTTGTCGTTTTTTTGACATTGCTCCCCCCCGTGATACACTTCCCAAGTTGGTTAAAAAGATCACCCCCCCCCCCCCCCCCCACCCCCCCCCCCCCCCCCCCCCCCACCCCCCCCCCCCCCCCCCGCAGACAATGGCCCACTTTTCCCCTTTTTTTGAGGTGTGAGGGAGCCAATTGTCTATGTCCTGGAGCACCTACCTCCCCATATATGTTTTACCCCCCTTTTGTTTTATTCACGGGACATTAGAGTACCTCTCTTTTTTTTGTGGTTTTGGTTTTTTTTTTTTTGTTCTGGCATTTTTAGCTTTTTTTTTTTGTGTGAACCTTCCTCGTTTCATTTAATTCCCGCACCAAAGTTTTTTTTTTTCTATCTTTTGTGTAGGCTTTTTGAGTCACAGTTTCCGATTTTATATTACTTAAGCTACCCGTATCTCCCGGCTCTGTCATCGTTGTTTTTTTTGTCACATATTGTTTTTTCCTCCCATTTGGAAAACCCCCCCCCTTCACTACATCCATTCCCTTTACCCCCCCTTTTTTCCCCCCCCCCCCCCCCCCCCCCCCCCCCCCCCCCGCCCCCCCCCCCCCCCCCCCCCCCCCCCCCCCCCCCCCACACGGATGTTGTCTCTTCCCCGTCAAGCACGGCCGTTGTTGGGAGGTGATTTTTTTTTTTTTTTCTCCGTCCCTTCCCGTGTACGTAGAGACTGTCTGCCCGTAAGTTTTCTCTTTTTTTTGTTTGTTCCTTTGTTAGGCAGATTCGGGCTTGCGTACGAGTTCCTTCCCGTCCGCGTGCCTTCCGTATCAATCACATAGATTTCGCACATATACTCTGCTGCATCTTTTGTCTTTCCGTGAGTTCCCCCCCCCCCCCCGGTCCCCCCTGAGATACCTGGCGCCCCCTGCCCTAGCCACCTCCCCCTTCTTGCTCTCTTCCCCCTATCTCTTTTTTCTCAATGGTTGACAGTGTCTGTGATTGTCCTTGACGTTCTTAAGCCTCTTCTGCCCCCCCCTTTTTCATACCGGTTTGAGCTATGCTGTATCCCCCTGTCCACCCCCCGTTTGAAATCCTTCATTGCTTTTACCTTAACTTTACCCATCCCCCCTCGCTCTGCCACCGCATGATGCATAGTAGGTTGAAGTCTCTCCTTTTTTCCGTTTCTTCCCTGTATTCTATATCAGAGTTACCCCTTCTGAAGTCATTGTCTTTGTACTAATTCTTTTTTTAATTCTCCCTTTTACGCTAACGTTTCTTCCAATTTCTTTTTGACTAGTGATCACGAATCGCTTCCCTTCTCCCTTCTTCTTTTTGAACTAACTTGGAAGTCGGTATCACTCCCCCGCTGTTCCCCGCGATCTTCCCGCCACGTTTTCCCTACCTTTACTTTCGAGTTTTCCCCTTCACGCTTTTCGTATAGACTAGCGCTGACTCTCGTAGTCTCCCCCCCCCCCCCTATTCCCGCCTGCTGAAAGGACCGCCAACCCCCCTCTTCCGGGTTTCTCAAGTCTTTTCCCCCCCCCCCCCCCCCGGCCCCCCTTTTTTTCTCCTTTTTGGTTTGTGGCAGTCCATCTTTCCTGCAGCCTGCTACTTTTTTTTCGATTTGCTTTCCTCACTACCCTGACCTGACGCTCATAACTTTCCATCATAATAATAGGTGTATTGTTTTGCCCCCTTCTTCTCACAAATGATCAGTATTTCTTTTTCTTGTTTATTTCTTTCTTTTCCCCCCTACGCTTCCGGTTTTTCTTTAGCTTTTAATCAAGCCCTGGTTCTATCATAGTTCTTTTTTTCTTTTTGCGTGTGCCGGAATCACAGACTACGCCCCCGGCCACTTTGATTGTTCGCTAGACTGTGCTTGTCTGTACTTTTTTTTCCCCCAACACCCATTTTTACGTTTTGATTCCTAGAATTCAGTACTCCTTTTTTCACCTTTCTTCACTCTGTCCTTTTTCATTCTAAAGGGTGCTCTGCCCCTTTCTCTCTCTCATACCCCCCCCCACCTCTCCTCAATGATCTCATGATTACTCGTAGTCTAGGAAGATGCTGTCCCTTTCCTTTTTTTTTCCCCCCTTCTATAGCCGGTGAATTGAATTACTCCTTTTTCCCACTCTTTTAATTGTTTTCTTTTTATTTTTTCTTTTTTTTGATAGTTCCTCCTGTGTGACGTCGACTTGCTTGTTTTGAACCTCCTCTTCCGTCCCAAGTCCCCCTGCGGCAATGTCTCGGAATTTAATGTCTTCTTTTCTTTCAGTCTCCCTTCTACTCTTCCTGGTTTTCTTTCTAACTAGTGAAACCCTCCCCCTATTAGTGACATTTGTCACACGATTTCTACTTTGGTACTCATGTTATTGGACTCTTCTCTTTTGCCACGAGTTCGGGGGCAAGAGCCCCTCTGTAGTTCCTGATTCAGTTATCACCTCCTTATCTGAAGTCTACTATCTTCTGCTGGGGGTAGTCCTTTTCACTTTTTTGTTTCTCATCACCCCGTAACGTTTCTTTGAGCCCCAAAGTACGTACCCGTGCAGTGTCCTGTCGATCGTAGTTAGCGAGCTGTATGTTCCTTTCTTGTTTCCTGGACCTAGAATACACGTCCCCCCACCCCCCCCCCCACCCCCCCGCCTATGGCGCCTTCCTGCCGGACCTTGATCCTGTTCATCCTTTTCCCTGCGTCTTACACCCCCTCTTTTCTTTGATGTTTTTTTTTTTTTTCTTTTTTCCCACCCCCTCTGTCCCTTGCCTTTCCTCTTTTCAGTAGTCGTTTCAGCCTTTCCTCTTTTGCCCATGCGACGCCCCCGATCCCATTAAGGTCTCCCCTCCCTGGTAAATACGATGCACCAACGAGAGTTTCGTTTCCCCCCCGCCCCCCGTAAAAGATTTTCTTCCTATCCCCCCCCTTTGTAAGGATTTCGTACCCCCCTTTTTCCGTACCTGTCATTGCCGACCCTAAGACTTCTCCCCCCCTCCATTTTTTTTTAATCATCCGACATGTGGTCGTCTTTCTCCCCTAACCCAACTTTCCCTGTGTCCTCTTGGCCCCCCCTCCTCATTTTCTGAAAGTTTATCTCTTTCTGCTTGTATTTTCCTGACGTTTTGTTTTGCCCACAGACTTTCCCTTTTTTCTCCGTTTTCTTTTCGAGTGCCTGTTCCGTTTCACGTTTTCGCTTGGCATATTCTCCTTGCCTCCTAGTTTTTTTTTGAACATGGTACTACTTTTCCTGTCTCACGGCTTAACTTTTACTTTTTTTACTTGCGATTTTGCAAGACTTTTTTTTTTTGTGTCAAGTAAAGCCCGCATTTTCCCCTGCCTCCCCTCCCCAATGACTCTCATTCTATCTTCACGACCTTCTTCGACCTTTTCTGCTCCTTCCCAGGTGCTCACTAACGCTTCTCTACCAAGCCCTTTGTCCGGTCCCCCTTCAGTCTTTTTTACGCCACGTCGTTTTTTCTATCCCCCGAGTCGTCTCCCCCGCTGTACTGCAGCCACTATTCGTTCCACCCCGGAGCTAACCGCTTCTTTTTTTTTTTTTCTGAGGGTAAGTCCGCTTTTTTTCCCCCCCCTCCCCCGTTACGCTCTGGCTGTCATCTGACCATCTTTTTTTTTTTTTTTTCCCTTCCTTCCTTGGTTCCCCCCCCTTGTGACCAGTTCATGCCCCCTTGAACCTATCTGCCCCCGGTCGTCTCTTACCGCACGCATCCCGCCAGTTCACCCCCTTTCTTTTTTGCTGCTGCATTCACCCTTTTCTGCCCCTCAGATTACTCTTGTGACCCCTTGTCCCTTACAAAAATGTCTTTTTTTTGAGTTTGGTGGAGCATTTTTGGAATTCCTAGTGATTTTCTTTTATTATGCAATTTCCCCAAACCTTTTTTTCCCGTGTTTTTTTCGGTGTCCGACCCAGATTGATCCGTCTCTCCCCCCTTCTCACGTTTTTTCTTTCATCTCTTCCCGAAATCTTATGACCTAATTCGGGCCGACCCTTCTGTTTAGCTCACTCCTCTTCTTGCGTTAAGACACGTGTCTTTCTCGGCCAAATTTCTTCTCCCTATCCCACCTTTTTTTCCTCGTCATGCCCTCCTCCCGCGCGACAACCCTAGAGTTCCTCTTTTTCCTGCCTCCCTCCAGTGACTTTACCCGGCCCTTTTCCTCTTTAAACCACGTTCCGTCTACGTCTCCGTCCGGAGTATACACCGATCACTCTTTCACCTTTTTCCCACTCACATGCGTCTTGTTTTTTTGTGTTGTTCCTCCTGATTTCCCTCCAGTTCCCCGACGTTTCCTTTTTTTTCTGTCACAGGCTACTGTGCCACCGTCTCACCATCACACAAGCGTTCCCCTCTTGGGTTTTTCCCACGTTCCCCTTGTCGCTTCCCCCTCTGCAAGGCCTTGCTTTTTTTTCATTTTAATTTTTTATTTTCTCTAAATTTGTTGTGTGCATCCTCTTGCGCTTCTTTTTCTCTCTTTTTTTTTTTTCTTTTTCATCGTGGTACTTTTCCTTTTTTATTTTTGTGTTATTTTTTTCTTTCTTGTCCTTATTTTATTGTGTTGTCTTCTTTTGTCTGCTTTTTTCTTTTCTTGTTTTATCTTTTGTTTTTTCTATTTGTATGGCTTTGAGTTTTTTTGTGATGTTTATTTTTTTTTGTTTTTGCTTTAATTATGAGTGGATTTGTTTTTTTTTTGTTGTCTTTGTTTTCTTAAGGTTTGTTTGTGTTTTTTTTTTCGTGTTTTGGTTTTTTTTTTTTGTTTTTTTATTTTTTTTTTTTTTTTTTTTTTATTTTTTTTTTTTTTTTTTTTTTTTTTTTTTTTTTTTTCTCATGTTCCTTTTTTTCTTTAGCATCTGCGCCACGACCGTGCCCCCACGCCCCCCCCCCCCCGGTCGCATCAACGACCCCCTTCTTCCTCCGCGCCCCGATTAAGGATTTCTTTTTTCTCATTTCCCCCCCTCTTTAACTGACCGCGTGCTTGCGTTAGTTTCCCCCCCCCATTTTTTTTTTCTTAAGTGCTCTCAAGTTGACGGCTCTTTTCAGCCCCGTCTTTTGTTTATTTTTAAGAGACACTGCCCTTTTGCTTTTGTTTCCCCTTATCATTGCTCCTTTTCCGTTCTTCAAGTATCGTTGGTTTGCATCGGGGTACGCCGTGGCAGGTGAGTTTTTTTTCGTTTGTGAGCGAAGCAGATGAGGGATTACCGCTTAGATTGTACCATGCTCGTGCGTCTCTTTTTTGCCCTCCCCCCCGCACAAACCTCTTCACCCCCCCCGTGAGTACATATATTTTTACAATAGGGACGGCAACTCCCCCCCCCCCCCCCCCCGTTTTTTATCCCCCTTTTTTTTTGATTGAAGCGCATGCATCTGTTGTTTCCTACTGCTGGCATTGCCCCTCCCTTTTCTACAAGCGCATTTTCTCTGCTCACCGATATGCTGCCTTCTCTTTTTCACTGGCCTGCCTTTTGGTTGTCCACGACGCGCCTTGCACCCCTTTTCTTTTCCACGCCAGCGTTCGCTAATGCTTTTTCCACTGCCTTCCCTTTTTTTCCCCCCCCCCATTTTTCCTGCACACTTTCCTTGCCCTAGGGCTTTCTTTTTTTACTCTTCCACCGCTTTCTCGCCAGCCACAGTTGAAAATCCTGATAGAGTTCCCCAGTTTTCCCCCCCTGTATATGCCGATGACGCCTTTCCTTTTTTTTTTTTTGCCCCATTGGAGGAAGGTGAAGCGACCTGCCATGATTGCACCCACTTGCCATGCATGACTTTTTTTATTTCCATTCTGTTGCACAGCAAGGTTTTCCCCTGAGTTTCCCCTTCGAGTCTTTCTTTTCAATGGTGAACGTTCGCTTTGAGAAAGTCCTTTTCCTTTTTTCCCTGTCATGTTTTCCGTTCCTTCCTAGTCAGGGTCCCATGTGAATGCGGATTTTAATGGTTCCTTTTTTGTCTCTCTCACCACTACACTGCTTATTTCTGTTGCTTTTTGCTTAGCGGCTTATCACCGAGAAAGCCCGTTTTTTCATTCTTTCTTTTCTGCCCAGAGATCATGTCGTTTTTCTCTCAGCGGATGTTTATCTGATTTTGTTTGCCAGTCCTCATCGTTGGATACGCATGACGCCTTCCCCTGCAAGATAGTCTCAGCATGAGTTCTGGTATACGGCTTTTCATACGTAACTTTCTCTCTAAGCTAGAGATATGCTCTCTCAGACATGACTTCCTTTTTTTTCCGAACTCTACACTTCCTCGAATACGTATCTTCTTTCTTTTGACCCTGCCTGAGCAGTTCTTTTATTTTCCTCCCTGTGAACTGTATCTGGTGTGATCCCTTGCGCGAAGCTCCCCTGTTTTTCCCATTAGAAGAAATTGTGCGACTCCATCTAATATATCTTGAACAAATACGCCCGTTACTCTTTTTGTTAATATGTTTAGACCGATTTTTTTTGTTCCCCCTTCCCGGTACCTTTTTCCCTTCCTCCCCATCTCTTCTATCTTGTTGAATGACGGCCCTTTTGGTCTTTGCCTCGTGTTCGACGTCATTCCTCTTCTTGGCTTTTTGGTATCTCGTTCGCTCCCCCTCCCCCTTCGTTGCCTTGAGGTAACGTAACCCCTATTTTAGCCTTTTCACTTTTTTTCCCCCCGTTGCAAGTCCGAGCTCCCCCTTGTCTGTAACCGGAACCCAGTACGAGTTTTTTTTCCTTATTTCGATTCTTTTTCTTCTTCCACATTACCTGGTGTATTCCCTTTTCAGTTCCCAAAGCCAGCTCCTTTTTTTTTTCTCATGCACGCTCGCAGACCGCTTCCCGTCTTTTCTTCTTTCTGGCAAGTATGTTCACTTTTTTTTCTCCATCTCCTCTTTTTTTTGTTTGAGTGAGACGATGCTGGCGTACATGCTTTTTTTTCTTTTGGCTCAGCCCCCCCGATAGGTGTTCGTGTCGTGTTTCTCCCCCCGCCTCCTTATCAGCAGAGAATGTGAGCGTATTTCTCTTTTTTCTACGTCTATTTTTTTCTTCGACTGGCAAGCCTGATGCCATATTATCCCTTTGAGTTCCTTCTCTTCGTCCTTTTGATTGACCAGGTAATGTGATCCATGTCTTTTTTTTCTTCTAGGTTTCTTCCACCGCGCGGTGATGTTACTTTCTGTCCCCCCCTAAGGGCCTCTTTCGGAGGTTGGGCGTAGGCTTTGCGGAGTCTGTAATTCAGACGTCCCATCTTCTTCAGAGCGGTGGCCCACCGTGGTCTCCCTGTACCCTCTCCGGTTTTGAACTCTCACACCCCCCTGGTTTTTTCGTGCGAGGGGCCCGTTTTTTTCTTCTTTCTGAGTTCTGGTCAGTGTCTGGCCGACATTTTCACTTCTTTTTTTCCTTCCGGTACCCTCTGATGGGCTTAGCTTTTATCACATCACCCTTCCCCCCCCCCGTATTCTCCATGAGCTGCGGGTCCAAGTTTTTCCCTTTGCGACTTCCGCCTCGTACGCGCGGTTGACTTCCTTTCCCCTTTTTTTCTCCTGTTCAGACTTCCCAGTTTTTTTTTTACCGTGCCCTACTGATCACGTTTTTTCTTTGTTTTCTTTAGAACTTTCACCTACGTTGTCAAGTCCCTTTTTTTTTCCAGCGTCCTCCCCCCCCGGATACCCTATTTTCTTTCTCCCCTGTTTGCCACTTTTCTTCTATACTGATTACTTCATTTTCCTGTTGTGGTGTTTTGTCCCTCTTGGACCCATTCCCCCCTGCCATGCAGTTTTTTCCCCCTGTGATTCGGTAGAATAAAACTTTTCTGCCCCGCCGTGTTTTTTTCCTTGTTTTCACGGAGCGATAATTTTGTTTTGCGGCTTACTTAGAGTGTAGTTGCCACCTCAGTTAATCCCCTTCCCTATTGCGGTAACCCTTTCCCCTCTTTTTTGTCCCATACTTGCACCGTCCCTTGTCTTTATACTTCCCCCTCTTTTACTGAAAAAAACTTGGCTCTTTTGTTTGTTTTACCAATTTTCCCTCCCTTTTTCAATGAGAGTCACTGCAGCTATTTTTTCTTTTTTCCCCTTTCGTCCCCTTCTACTTTAAATCTGATTGAGCACAGTTATTCCCGTTTCGAGTACAAGTCTCTGCGTTTTTTTTTTTGAACGTCTTGACCCGTTATTCGCCAAGGTCCCTTTTGCTCTCCCCACCTTCCCCCTTGTAGTCACCTCTGCCTGTCAACCTTTTTTCTTCCTTGCCACGAGATACTTCTTTTTTTTTTTCCCTCCCCTTCCCTATGATAACGTGTCCTGCAGACCACCACATTCTCTTTGTTTGTTCCTAAATCCGCTGGTCCTTCGCTTTCGTCTTTCTTCTCCTTAGTCTGGTCATTAGCCCGTTCATTTTTTTCAACCTTTTCCTCATGTATATCTCCCTCCCTTCGTCTCCATCCCTCTTTATTTTTCCCACACCTCTTTCCTCGCTTCCTGACCGGGAGCTAGCTTTTTCCCAGACTCTTTTTCCCTTCCCATCCGATTCTTAGTAGCCCTCCTCTTTTTTCCCTCTGTCTTCCCTCAAACCGGTGCCAGTGTCCCTTCCCAGCCGCTTTCCTTTGCGACACCCTCGCTGCCCTTTCCCTCGACCTTGCCCTTTTCTCCCTGTTCCTGCTTGTCTGATCTTTCACCCTTGTCGGTTTTTTTTTTTCTCCCCTGTATCCTATTTGTTCCCTTCGCGTCTGGCGACACTTCTTCTTTTATCCCGTTGTTTGAGCATTTGCGAAATTCTTTCTTCTCAGCGGCAGTCAGTGTTTTCTGATTGCACTGCACCGCCCCTGAGAAACTTTTTTCCATTCCGCCCCCCCCCCAGCCTCCAGAGGCGCAGGGATTCGTTAGGTTTTCCTGGGATCCCCTCCCTGCCCCCCCCCCTCCGGCTTTCCCTTTCCCGTGCTTCCCCTCTTTTTCTCTGACTTTACCCATTGTCAATCAGTATTGCTTTCCCTGACGTTCCACTGCTTATTCTTTTCCTACCAAGTCTTCCTTGCGCGAGTTTCGCCCTCCGGCACCCACAGTTTCTCCCCTTATGCCCCTTTTTCGTAACACTCCTCTCTTCCCCCGCTTCTGCAGTCTTTCCCTTTTGACCCCTCCCTACCACCTGTCCGATTTTTTCATATGTGTTTATCTACGATGAAGGTTACCATCCTTTGTTTCCGTCCCCCCCGTTGTGATTCCGCTTACTGGCGGCTTCCTGTTTTTTATTGCGCTTATTTGCTTGTCCCCTTGATGAGCGTCACTTCATTTCGTCCCCTCATACAGCTCTTTCCTACTTCTTAGTCGACCTTCTATTTATCTCCCCTCGCTCAGCCTCGTGAGAATTTGCCGACGCATTTTTCTTCTCTTTTTAAAATTTTTTTTTCTTCGCACGTCTTTTCCCCCCCTAACCCCTTATTCGTGCTGTCGTAGCGTTCCTTTTACACTTCGTTTCGACTCCCCCCCTTAGTTCTAGACCTTCAGTACGCTGTGCTCCCCTCGTTTCTTTTTTGCAGTTAGCCAGCCTCGATCGCTTGTTGACCCTTTTTTATTTGCTCAGGGCTGAATGACGGGAACTTGTTGTCATTGGAATATTCCTAGCCTTGTTCCCCCTTGGCCTTTGTCACTTTCTGGACGCTACTTTTTCCCCCTGACTTCCTCCTTCTTTTACTTTAACCTCAGAGTCCCTTGTACTGCATTCTTTCTCAAAAGGCTTCCCGTGTACTAAGCCCCCTTCCTCTTTTTTCTTTGGGTAGCTACCTTTGCCAACGTTCCCCTTCTAACAACTCCCCTTTTCTCCAGGCCCTTTTCGATGACTTCGAATGACCGAGTTCCGTCCTTTCCCTCTCCCCGCATTTTTGTCTTCCCTTTTTTTTTTTTTTTTTTTTTCTTTTTTTTTGCCTCGCTTTTTCAGCCCGAGTCTTTTATATTCTCCCCTCTCGTCCTAAATCCCTGCAGGCTGAATTCACCCTTTCTCCGCTCTTGCCCTTCGATTTTCAGGGATCCTTCTTCACATTCTTCCACCCAACCTTCATCCACCAGTAAAAGAGCTGTCTTTAGTCGTTTTCCCTAGTATTGCTCTTTTTCTTGATTTTCCTTCGGTACTTCTCTACCTACCACTCCGTAACAAGAGCCCCCTCTTGCCCGTTTCTATTATTTTCCCCCTCCCATTCTGAAACTGGACTGTCTCTAGTTTTCATGTTGCTCTTTGCCCCCCCTCTGATCCCCATTCTTTTTTTTATCTTCCCTGACCTAGCTTTTGAAACGTTTTTTTTGTGTTTTTCTTTGCCCTTCATCCAAGATCTTCCAATCCTGCGTCACCTTCCTACTGTTTTTCTTTTTCCCTTGCATGACCGACTTCTCCGTTTTGTCGACATTCTTCCCATCCTCCTCCCCGCTTCTGTCTGTCGAGACTTTTTCCCGGTGAGTGTCCCTCTTCCCCAGAATCTTTTTTTTTTCTCCTATCCCTGTGTCTTCGTATTTACTTCCCCTCTTTCCTCTCCAAGTCACTTGTTTCTGATTGTGGTTGTCTCCCGCCCCCGCTGTCCCTTATTTTTCCCACACTTTCCTGTCTTTCGTCTGTACCTGCACTTTTACGAATATCGGTGTGGCCGTACCTATTCTAGTGAGCGTTTGCGATTCGTCCCTTTTACTCCCCGTACCCCCTCTGCGCGGCCTCTACTTTTCTTTCCCTATTGAGAAGCTTTTCTTCCCATACCCCCTCTTGGTCCCCTTCCCACTGCTGACCCCCCCCTTTCCCACTACGGAATGTCGTCTTTCCCCGTTCCCCAGATCAACGTTTCTGTCGGCGCTAGTCCCTCCCCCTCTCTTTTATTCTCTATCTGACCTGATCTTAGAGAGGTTCTTTGCTTTTCGTCTTGGCGTGCGCCCGCTTTTTTTTCTCTTTGAACTTCACTACTGTGAAATACGATCCTTCGGTTACTGTGGTTTCCCCCCCTGTTTTTTTTTTCAGACCGTAGCCCCCTTTGTTGATGCCCCCCAGTAAGTCTTTTGCGAGGCCCCCCCTCCGCGTTCGTCCTTATGTCTCGCCTTTTTTTCGTTCCGCCTTTCATTTTACCGCCCCCAACCTTCCTCCGCCTTTCTTTTGACTCAGGACTTTTCGATTTTTTTCCCTTTTTTGCAGGTCGCTGAGGCGGATGGAGCTTTTAAGATCATTCTCTTCTCTGTAGTACCTTTCCCCCCCCCCCCCCTCATACCTGAATTTTTTTTTCTCCCTATTTTTCTTGAAGTTTCTGCTCTCCACCTCTTTTTTTTTGAAGGGTCGCATGTGCAAAGTTTTCTCACCCTTATCTTCTTTTTTTTCCCTTCGTTATCCTTTTTGTTTTTTGTTCTCTTTTTGAGAGTAGTGCTTTTCCCTTCTCTCCGTTGAGACACGCGTTCGCGACTTGTCCTTTTTTCCACCCACCTTGTCCTCGCTGTCGTCCCACGACACGCTCGACAAACTGCTATTCTTCTCTGGTGTCCTGTCGTTAGGCCCTGAGTGGTTCACCTCGTTTTTGCTTTTGGATCGCGGTAAGGGTGGATGCTCCCTTTCCCTAACCCTGTCCCGCGTTACTACTCGGTGTGTTTTTTTCTTAGTTTCCTTCCAGCCTCTTGCTCCTGTTAGCAGTATTTTCTTTCCCGTCTTATAGGCCGGGTTTTCTCCCCCTTCATTTTTTTCTTTTGTTTTTCCGAAGTCCCAATTTTTTTTCTATTTTTCCTCTTTGCTTTTCTCTTCAGCCTTTTTTGGCCGCCGAGTCGCATTCCCTATTAAGTTCGCATCCCCTGTCTGTCCCCACCCCCGCTAGGTCCATCGCCACTCCTCCTCTTCCTTTTGACCGCGCACGATCTTTCCCTTCGTTCCCTAATTTTCAGTACATTCTTCCTCTTGTCCCTTTGCCACAATAATCGACATGCGCAGGAGATTTTTTTCGCACTGATTCTCTTTGATTCCCCCGATCTCCAACACTTTTCTTTGATTTTTCACTCACCCATCGCATAATACAGTCTTTGATAACACGACATCCCCCCTTATTGATTCTTCTATTTTTTCTCCCCCATTTGTGGTCGCTTTTTTTGCCTTTTGTCCTTGCCCTCTCTACTCCCTCCCTCCCTTACCCCCCCCCCCCACCCGCCCAATAGCCCCCTTTCTTTCAGCTCGGCTGTTTTTTTCTTCTTTCTCCCGCAGCGTGACCTTGATTTTTTATCTGACGCGTAGTCCCCTTTCTCTGTCCTGATTACCCCCCACGCCCCTCCGGTTGACGCTCTGCTTTCCTTTCTTTTCTACCGTTTTTTCGCCCCTTTGCTCGTATGTAGATCGTGTCCATTGACGTAGGTCCCCCCCCTAGTAAGCGCGCCTGCTTTGACTGAACTGATGCCTCCCTGAGTGTTCCTTGTATTTCCATCCTGATTTACGCTTCCTGGACCCCCCCCCGCCCTTTATATTGATCCACTTCCCCGTACATTGTTCTTTTCTTTTGATCATTCCCCAGACTTCCCCTTCTTTAACTAGAGTTGCAAATACCCCCCTTTTTTCCACTTCTATCCCATGCCAGGTTTTCTCTTTCATTTCTTTTCTTGATCGGGCTTCAACAAACCAGGTCCCATTATCCTTCTGTCGACTTTGCTCCTTTCACTCCCTTTCGAGCGATGAATTTAATTGACTTCCCCCCTTACACTCATCAGAGCCCCATATCCTTATGGTCAGTGATGCTGCTGCGCAGCCCGAACCTTTTCCCACCCCACCCCCCCCCCCCCCCCCCCCCCCACCCCCCCCCCCCCCCTTCCCCGCCCCGACCAGGATACGACGATCTTTTTCCTTTCCCCCCCCCCACCATCTCTTAGGACCTCTTGCCCCGTCATATAAGCCTTGTATCCGCTCGTAATACTGCACCCGACTTGATTTTCTTTCTTTTCCCGTTCCTCGTGCTATTTTTTTTTACATAAGAGTCGACCTTCGTTGTCTCCGGTACTTGTACCCCTTTCTGACCCTTCCTTTCCGGATAGCTTTTTGACTGGACCGTGGATTGCATCGTTTTCTTGATCCTCTTCGTCGTATTTGACTCATTCACAGATATAATGTTCAGTTTTCCATTCTTTCCTCGTTTCCTTACCGCTGACCCCGCTTTGTTCCCAGCGAAGGACTCTTCGTACCCTTCCCCCTCAACCTTGTCCTCATGGCATATGTCTTTCTCCCCCTTTTCCTGTTTCGTCGCGGGATTTTTTCAGTTTGTCCCCTTCCCTTCGCACGAGACTAGCCCTTCTACGCCTTCTTAGAACTTCTTACTCTGTTACTCGGGATGGGACCATCGTTTCTGCTTAGCTTGTTTTCCATCCCCGTGACTGAGACCTGCAGATGCAGTCGCTTGCTTTTTTCTTTCTTGCTGCGTTTCAGTCGTCCCCCCCAGAATCGTTTTTCAAGTCTGTCCTCTCCCCCTTTCCCCACACGCCAAGCACTACTGAAAGACTGCTTCCCCTCAGATTTCGCCGTTGCATCTGTTTCCTTTTTTTCCCCACCTTTCTCCTGTCAGTTCTTTAAACTACTTCCAACCGGCTTTCGCACCCTTTTTTGACCGCTTTCGCCAATTCCGCAGATTCGTCTCGACCCAGTCCCTAGTAAAGAGCCCCCGGTATACCTCCCCATAGTTCGCCCGTGGATGTTTCCCCCAACCGATTGTCTCCCTTTGCAGATTAGGAAGAGAGGAAGCTTTTTTCTGTCCTCCTTGACCCTAATTAACCCTCCAGTTCACTTGTGAATTGCATACCACTTCCCTCCTCATACATTTTTCACCCCTTGCTCCTTCCCACCAGACAAAACCCCCTGCCCCAGTTGCGATAATGTCCTCCCGCCCAGCCCTCAGATCCTAAGCATCTGCCCAATTGCCTCTTGAGGTCAGCCCCACCCTTTGGTTCCAGTCAGACACGTTTCTTGTCGTTTCAGAAATCCACCCGCTGATCGCTTTTCTACATCCCGTCGGTTACTTGAAATAGATGGAGGACCGATCGCCCGCAGTTACTTTCCTGTTGTCACCTTTTCTTCTCGCGATAAGCAGTCCTGCGTATTTTTTTTTCCGTACGTTACCTCTCTTGCTCCTCCCTCCCATCGTTTCCCCTGATTAGTTTTTTCCTACCGTTTTCACTTTATCCCTTTTCTCAGTATCTTTTTTTGAAGCTATTACATCTCCCGCC
>Ga0179591_1335514_pt1 | contig 18834 bp, 15 predicted proteins | sample CZOMad2_1_08_16f_FD_182891 | JGI IMG/M metagenome (GOLD analysis project Ga0179591, IMG submission 182891) | Vadose zone soil fungal communities from Angelo Coast Range Reserve, California, USA - CZOMad2_1_08_16fungal (PacBio error correction) | ecosystem: Environmental > Terrestrial > Soil >... | reverse complement strand
AAGCTGTTCCCACGACGTATCCCTCCTGGATGGCGCTCTTCCCTTTCCCCGATTTCCTCTCTTGTTTAAGGCCTGATTCTCCAGGATCGTCCCCCCTCTCTTCCGTCCGCAGAAATTAGTGGAGAAAAAACGATGCAAATATTTCCGCGCCTGGGTGGTGTAAGTAGCGTTTGTTGACTTTTTTACCTCCTGCTTTCCCCCAATTTCAATAAATCTCTTTATCTTCCCTCTTACTTTCTACGAATCCCTAAAGGATAATAGATGATTTGGAGAGACTCTCTAATCATACCACTGGTTTTACCCTTTCTCCTGAACCAAAATTTCATTCTTGTTAACGACTCGGTATTACCCCTCCCCCCTCTCTTGATTTAGTAGACCCTCAAGGGATCGTAGTGATGTGAGGTCGAGATAGATCCCGATGAATAGAACGAAGCGAAAACACTCCGTCCTTTTCTTTTACCCCTAGTTTTTTTCTTACTTTTTCCCCCCCCCCCTCTTCCGGCAGTAGAAGAACTTAAATGAGCCGGTAGTACAGCTCCTGACTGTCTGTTACTATTCCCCCTAATTCTATGTGGACACCTTACTCAAATTGCTTTCTACCTTCATGTCGTTCTCAAACAGGAACGGCAGTCCTATGCATTGGAGGCATGATCCCCGAAGTATCCTCCTTCCCGGTCCTCCTTTGCCTCTTTTTTCCGCCGAAAACCCCCTCCACTTGAACATTCGGTGGAAGATGCAGTCGATTCAGTGAGGGGCCCCTCCCACCGTATAGTAGGTCCTTTTTTAAGAACAATTCCGGATTCCCCCCTCCTTTCCCTCTTTGTCCTGAGAGAGATAGGGTGTAGAGAACACTCAGTGTAATGTTTGAAGAGCTTGCAGTGGACATCCCCCCTCCTTAGATAAGTCTTTCCATTCTTTTGCTCCCTTTTCCCCCTTTTTTGCCCAATAACTTTCCCCAGAAAAAAAAGGATCAGCGATAAGATCTCCCTTCGACATCGTCCGGATTACCTCTCCCCAGGACTTCCCTCGTTTGAGGGTTTTCCGATGCTTTCTCTCTACAAAGTTGAAGAATAGTTAGAGCATTTCGCGGGCTGTGTTCGCAATGACGTCGCGGATCTTTCTGTCTTAATTTTTTCCCAACTTTTTTCATACTTTTTGATCTATTCCCATTTAAAAAGAAATGACGGCTTTCCGAATTCCTACCGGCAGGATAGGTCCCCCCTCAATGCACCCTCGCGATTTGTCCCTTACTTTTCCATTATTCAGATAGTAGCGACACACTCTCCAGCCCTACAATCCGTCATTCGGTTCATCGTCTCTTTCGATGGACCAGGCTATCTTTCTCCTTCCTTTCCTGTAGGTTCCCCTGAGTTTGCAAACTGCATGTCCACAAGACTGATGAGCTTTTTTTCATCCCTCCTTTCTTCTTTCTTTAACGGCATTAAGCACTCACGTGTTTGACCGGATGCAGCACCGCGTCAGGCGGGGGTGACCAAGCTAGGCCCTTCTCCCAGCCCTGGTTCCATCCGGAATACTGTTTCCACACTTCCCGCTCCTCTTCTTTGTAGTAAACTCCCCGAGGAAGGTGATGTTGGTCCACTTATGGGCCCCCTCTTTAGTCTTTTACATGTCCAGGAATTCCAATTCCCCCATTTGTAATATAGAGATGAAGGTCAGCCGAACAACAGTCAAGACTCAAGAAATCATCCCCTCTTTGGATTTTTACCCCCCTGGGCCATCCTCTTTTCAGGCATTTTTGCGATGGAGCTGATCCCCCCGAGTCATTCGTGGACTACGTTGCTTCTCCGGCTTTTGCTTCAGCCTCATGGCATTTTTTATTCCCCCCCCCTCCCTCCCTCATGTCCCCCCATATCCAAAGATGAACCTCCTGCGACGATTTGGAATGTCGGGATTCCTCTTTCGTTCCCTATCGATCATAATTTGCCCCTTTTTCCCCTCTTCTCCGCTGAAAGGTTTGAATCGGACTCCCGATCAGGAAAATTTTGGTTTTTCCCCTGGAAAGATCCATGTTTCAAATTCCTTTTTGTTCCTTCCCCCCCTCTAAGAAGTAATAAGTGGGTTATATAGATCCTCGCCAACATGACGGCCTCTTCCTCGTTCTTTTTGACATTCGATATTTTCGACGCATTGCGCCCTAACTTAATAGGTCATGTCTCTTTTTAGTACAGGAACCAAATATGCCCACTCTCTCCTTCCCCCCATACCCCTGAGGACCTTAATACAAAAGAGGTGCCGCGCCTATCGGCGTTCCTCGACCAAAGGTCGTGCGTTTTTTCTCCCTATCTCCCCTTAAAGGCAAAGGGCGTGCGAGTTGCGATAGGCGCTACAGTTCCCTTATCCTTCAGAGAATGCCCCCCCCAATCCATGAACGAATTCGCGGTTTGTCTTGTTTGTATTTTTCCTGTCAAGTCATGGTTACTCTTTCTCTTCTTCCTCCCTGAAGATTGGGCGCGGATGCGCCGAGGTTGACATATTGACCACCCTTTTACCGAAACCAACCGGTTTTTCACGGACTTCCTTTCCCCCCATGCTTGAACATAGAGGAGCGATCGAGAAGCTCGTTTGAAATCATCCTCTCATCCCTCTGATACCTGAGTTAGAAAAGCCTATTAGTTTCCCTTTTTTCCCTCCCCCGAACTCTGAACGTTCCCCAACGATAAATGATGGTTTTAGTTGAGTAGACACTAAATTACGTCATGTTCACATCCCCTAGACATTCAATTAGACCTTGATAAACTCCTGCCCTCTTCTTCTAGCCGGGAAAAAAGAGTCGTACGAGAGGAAACAGCATTCCAGGGATGTTTCGTTGGAGGAACTTTTTCCTCCCCTGATCTATTATTCCCCTAGGATTTATACTTTAGGCTCCCACGCCTTGAAACTCGTAAGACGACTTTTTGAGTCCACAAAATGATTTTTCTTTGTCATGTTCTTTCCACTGGAGCCCCTCCTCTTTGTTTTGACTTGAGGAATCGACACTTAAGATTTCCGCGGGCCCCCACTTTTTTTTCCGCCCCCCTGATCCTCGAGTTGGACTAATGAGATTTGGCCATACTTTTATTATCCTCTCCTTTTCATCAATAAGCCGTTGCACCCCTCAGCTCCAACCTTTCCGAACCTCCGCTGTTCCTCTCCCTTTCTTCTAATGGCTTGTCCCTTATCCAGAAGCGTCTTCGGTACTGGCTGAGCCGCGGCGTTCGTGCAAGCGGACTTCCCTTCCCCCAATTACAAGAATGAACTGTTGGTCTTCCCTTTTCCCCTTCCCCCCCCTGTCGCCTACATTTATCCCCTGAAGTGCACCAGCAGCGCACCCCCCAAGGTTTCTCCACCCTTCCCACCATACCCTGCTTTAATCCCTTGATTTTTTTGCGCCCTCGCCCCCCTCCTCACATTGGGTAGGGAGGGCGGCGAAAGTTGAAAACCTACCGCTTGTATCCAGTTCCCTTCTTTTCCTGGTTTTTGAACTCACTTCCCCCCCAATTTGGTTGAAGAAGGTCGTTTCAGGCGCAAAGGGCCGGCTTGCAGATTCTGTAGCTCTAATCTCTTCTCCTTCAATTCAGCGTCATTTCTAGATCCCCCTCGATTTTTCCTCCTCCCTTTTCCCCCCCCCTCTTTTAAGAAATTTTTAAGGAGGACGGGCAAGCTTGTGCGGCCTAGTCTTCTTATGGACCTTTCCCCATTTTCGAGCTTTTTATGGACTTTCTCCTTTGTTAATACCTCTCCCCCCCTCTATATAGAGATCTCCCCCGCACAAGAATAATTCCTGTAAGCTCACCGTGTTCTCCCCCCCTTACCCCAGAACTCCCCCCGCCTTCCCTGATTCAGTATAGTAGTTTCTCCGATTTACCTGCATTCAGGAAGAAGTATCCTGAGGATGGGAGGAAATTCAGGTTCGGAAGACGCTGTTCCTTATGGTCCGCAGGTGCGAGACCCCTTTTCCTCCCGCTTTCTGCCTCTGTATTTTTACCTTCATTTCCGCGCTTTTTTGTGTCAGTCTCTTGGGAATAGCGGTAATTTTTTCCCATTCGCTCGTCCCCCACTCGCATTACAAAACCCTCCTTGCTCCACCTTCTTCGGTTTCTCACCTTCCCCTCCCCTCTGATTTATGGATTGATAATAAAAAGGATCGATTCCCCGGCATTCTTGACTTTCCAGCCACAGGTCATGACATTCTTTCTAGTCTTTTACTCGTAACTCCGATCGGCTTTTTGAATCTTCCTTCTTTACTCCTTTTTCCGGTCGGTGTACTTGATTCTTTTATCGGAGAGGCAATGACCATCTCGGCTCCGGTCCTCTGCCCAGAAATAGCGTTTTCTTCGCGTATTTCTTTTTTCCTTTCAGAAGGACTTTTCCCCACAGCCCCTGCAGTTTTCCCATTTCCCCATATGGTTTTATCCTCCTCCCCTCCCCTACGTCACCCTCCTTGAAATCAGCGGAGCTCTGTCATGGTCCCCCTCTTCCTATGTATTAGGCTTTGATCTACTATGCGCCAGTTTTTCATTTTTTTACTCCCTTCCCCCTCCCCCTTTTTCCCAATGTTTTCTCCTTAGTAAGAGTATAGTCAGGATTGCCTTCTCGTATCTTCGTTGATGAAGCACAACTTTAGATTCTTCCCCCGCATGTAGGAGAGAGCATGTTTCTTTCAACCATGCCCTTGCGCAACTCGACTGGAAATCGAGCGTCTCGTGTTTTCTGAACATTTTTGCTCGTCGGCCTTTCTTTTTGAACACAATAAAAACTTTCCCCTCTATCCCTCTCCTTCTTTCCCTCTTTCCCGCGCTGAACGAACGATTAGGGATGGGTCCGACGATGCTGCTTGATTCTGCCCCAGTAACTGTAGATTCCCTTTTGCTATCTCCTGCGGAGTGCCACCGATCTTCAGTCTTCTCCCCCCCTGCCTTGAAAGTTAGGTCGGTTCTTCACACAAAAGAGAATTTTTTCGAACGTGTGTTGTTTGCGTTTTTGACTGATCTATTTACACTCTTCGGAACGTTTTCTCTACCCCCTGTCAGGTCTCTTCACGTCCGAGTGCGCGATGAGAAGATTTAGGGCAATGATTTGGCCCTGCGTCCATCTTTCTCCTCCCCGATTCCCCTTGATTGGCATTTTTTCCTTCTTTCCCCTCTTTCGACAGGCTCCTCCTTCTTCTGCTTTTTTGCGGTTGGTGACTTGGTGTTCTCCCCAAACATTGCCAATGACCCCCTGAAGCAGCTGTAGACACTCCTTCGACTCTTCAGTCTAAGGACCTTTGCTCCTAAATTTTTTTTGACACCGTTTAGCTAGCGTTATCGAAGGAGTGGTGATCGTCGGCGAAAGCTGTTTCATCCCGACGGGACTCTCGTTAGGACCAATCCTGGTGTTCACGGCCAATGGCGGCCTTCTGGGTCTTTCGTCCCCCCCTTTTCCCTCTAGGTGTCTTAGTTGGCGTAGTTCTCCTTTAAGCTTCGTGCTCCCGCTGCCGGTCCGAAGAAACCAACCTTTTCTTTGACCTTCACGCCCTAGTCTGTGTCACTTGGCGCTTTTCCTTTCGGCTTTTTGTTCCCTTGCTAAAGAATCTTCGTTGGACTAAAGCCGAGTTTGTGTTGTGACCGATTTCTGTTACATGCGACTCCGCAATCGATTTACCACCCTCAAGAGTGCATTTCCTTCCTTCCCCGGAGTATATTCCGTTTTTCTTCCCTTCCTCCTCAAAGGCCCACCAGGAACAAAAGATGATGAAAGTAGTGCCAGAATTGGCGCCCCCTCCGATAGACGTATTTTTCCTATCCAAGGTCCCTCTTTTCGGACAATCTTGTGACTTACCTGGTGAAGGTTTCCCCTTTCCCTGCACCCTCCCCTCTTGGTCATTATCCATAATAGCTATGGAGATGAAGGCTGCACCGATCTCCTAGGGTCAGCGTTCTCCTTCCCTACAGAGGTGCTTTGAGGGCGAGAAGTCTGGTTTTTTTGAAATAATTCGCTATCTTTAAGTCTACTTCACCACCTAAAGCCCCTTTCCCCCTTTATACAAAGTATGCCCCCCTACTTATATTGAGCCGGGACCCTCCAGGGGGTATCTTTTCGATGCGGTCGCCCCTTACATCTGATTAATAGGAAGTGGCGATAATCCGATCTTTGACGTCTTCCCTTTATGGCAAGGTTTGGAGCACAAAACTCCTGTTTCCAGTTTTTTCTACTATAGTCGTGGCGATTAGATGTTTTCTTCTTTCTAGTTTTTTTCGGTTAACTTAGGAGTTTTCTTTGCAGTCGCGATCTCGCTTTTTCGAGGCTCTTTCTTCCCCCCCTTTTTTAGTTATGTCCTCGTGTTTCCCCCAAACCTCAAGCTGAGCGCCCAAAGCGCGTTTTTCCCTGCACCGTCCCAACAGGCCCCCACGATTTTTTTGATATCCTTTAGATCCCCTCCTTTTACCTAACCAGCGATAACTTTGAGTATTGTTAGAGCCAGTTCTTTCTTCCGGTGGAAACCCCTTTCCACCCCCTCCCTCAAGATGGGCCCAGAAATGATGGGATAAGACCGTCCCCCCCTAAATTCTTGGAATATACTCCCCCCCGTCCAGTTTAGATTTCCCTTTCAACTCCTTCTCTTTTCGGATCAGGAAAACTTGAGGCGAGTGGTCGTTCAAGTGTATGTTTTAGTTGGAGCCTTTGTTGTGCTAGAGTTCGAGACTAGGATCTGCTGTACCTTTTCCCCTTTAATTTCTGTTTTTTTAGAATTTGACTCCCAACGGAGTAGAGGCCAAAATCCGCCCCCCCCATCACCCCCACCTTTTCTTTCCTTTTTCTCCAGCTTTGATTGATTTAAGCAGGCGGACCGCCTCCCCTTCTTACTCTTTTTTTTTTTTTTTCCTCCCCTAGTTATGAAGCCCTTTTTACGACAGGAGGACTTTGCCCATCCCCCCTTTGACCTCTTATTGTTGATTTGACCCTTACCCCCCCTCCTTTCTTTTTTCTTTCTCTTCATCCAAGAGAGTAATTCCACATAAGCTTGGCATCCATGCTTGGCGCACCGCTTTCCCACCTCTTCGACCTATTTAAACTCTTTTTCCCTTTTTTTGAGTTAGTATGATGCTGGGGAGTTTTTCAAGTTCCCACCTTCCCCCCTCCCCCCTCCCCCTTTTTTGACCCCTCCCCGCGTCGCAGGTTACTGCGCGCCGAAATCTTTTTTAAAGGCTCGATCCTGGCTTGATCAGTTTCTGCATTTCTACCCCTTCCCCCCCAGAATCTCTGGAATAATATCCCCCCTCTTACGTCCCATGTTTTTTGGAGAGAAAAGCCTCTTTCATGGCATCTTGGCGGTGCTTTTCCACCAGTTTTTGACCCACTCCCAGTCGATGCGGAATTTTTTCTTGTCTGCATTCCAATACCCCAAAACCATACATCGAGTGTTACTGGTATGGGCCAAGGGCTTCGCACAAGAGTTCTCCTTTCCTCCCCCCCCTTCTTCTGAAGAAGAATAAGGGATTCAAGTCGAGCTATCTTCTCGCGGGCGATGGTCAGCCTTTCTTCCCGTCCACCGTGCCTTATGTTTTTTTTTTTTAGTCTTTTTCTTTTTTGCAAACATTTGAAGAGAGGCGGACGGTTCATCGTTGCCCCCCCCCCCCCCCCCCCCAATCCCCTTCCCTGCTCTACTTCCCCTCCTCGCGCACAACAATTAAAAAAGCTTACCGTGCCCCCAACCTCTCTCCGAACCCGCCCCCCTCCCCTGTTTATGGTTTTTTTTTTTCCCTTTTTTATCAGTTCTTAAGATAGGCTGGTTAAATGTGTACGGGCCTAGGTCCGCCTTGAACGAGGCTGCTTTGCAAGGATGATCCCCCTGGCGAAACGTTGTACCAGTTTCCCCCCTTTTTTTGATGAATCTTTTCCCCTCCTCTTTCTTTTTTTTCCTTTTAGAGAGTGCCCCCCGAGCGAATGACAAATTATGCTCGCCACTCCTTCCCCTACTTTATTTTCGCCATCTGCTCTCTTAGCAGATCTTTAACGTCTTCGCTTTTTCTTTCATGATAAAGACATATTTTATTCATACGGCTTCTACCTGCCAGCCACCCTATTGCAAAATTCTGTCTTTCTGCTTGGGTTCTTCCAGCCCTCCCCTCTTTTCTTGAGAGAATACTGATCTCTGGATCGTCCGGTGCCGCCTATGGCCTTCGCGATCTGACATGACATTCTTTCTCCCTCTCCTCCGTCACGGAACGTTTTTTTTCAACTTTTTTTTTCCCCTTCTTTTGTTTCGTGAAGACCTTCCCAGCAACATTTGCCCCCCATGCCCCCCGCCGGTGGTCCCTTTTCCGCATGCGTTCATTCACTGTTTTCCTCTTGTCCGCACAGCCGAAGGCGTGATTCTCGCTGTTGAGCTTTTTCAGATCGCTTTTTGATTCCTGGGCGTTTTTCCTAACACCCTCTTCCGCTGAAGTGTGGCAAGTCGGTGGTTTGCGTTCAACTAACCATCGGGTTCACGAGACTTTTAGTTTTTCCTTTTTTTATCTTCCCCCCTTCTTTCGACTCGTAGGGTGTTCTGAGAGACATCTTCGCCGTTCATCTATTTTTTTCTGCTGTCCCCTCATTTAACGGTTATCCCCCACTTTTCCTCTCCGGTGAGTCAGCATTTGCTTTTTTTTTTAACCATCGGCTGTTATGTACATCTTTTTATGTGCAATGTTTCCGTAAGGCCCCGGAAGACCCTTTTTTTGAACTCGACGCCCTTTCTTCCCCCTGTTACCCCCAGCTTCCTCCCTCCCCGTCCGAAATGTATGAGTTTTTGGTCCTGCCTCCAATTTCTCTCTGTTTTTTTGTTACCCAACCTCTGCCCCCAGTACGCATTTGAGCTGGTTACCCTTTTTCTTCCTGCCGTTTTCCTGTCTTCATTCCGATTTAATGTCCCCCAGGTCGTTGAAGTGCTCCCTCCCTTTTTTTTCTCTTCTGTTAATAAAGTCCCAGAGGCATACGACCTTAAGCCGGTCCCCCCCTGCCCGAGACTGGCGACCCCTTTCGCTCGGTTTTTCCCCTTTTACTGGAAAGCTATTAAGATAGGCGAAAAAATCACAGACCTCAGGCGGCTTCCTCTCTCTTTTCGATTTTACCTAACCCCCCTTCTCTACCCCTGTTAACCCCGGTGTAGGATTGACTTTTTTTCCAACCAACCATTTCACTCCCCTAATCAGATTTCATAACGCCGAATTTCTACCAAGTTTCCCCCTTCTCCTTCCCCCTTCCTCCTTCCCCCTGGTGATAGACAGTCAGATAGATCAGGCCCCCTCGCAGTTCTTTTTTCCCTCCTTCGTCGACAGTTTTTTTCCTTATTCCCTCCCTCACAGTTCAGGCCTAACCTCTCCAGAGCTGTCCGTCTTCCTATTTTAGTAAAAGCCAATTGATGAAAGTTTTTTTTCTTCTTAGGGTTAACCCCCCCTCGTTCCACAAAGCCGCGCATCTCCGTCCCTTCTTTTCTCGTCGGTCCCCCAGCCAGTAATTTCATCTTAAGCTGAAACAAATGACTTCTTTCCAAGCCATCCCCGCCTCTTTCCTTCGTTTCAAGGGAGGACACTTTTACGATTTGGATGGACGTTGAACAATCTCCCATCCCTCTGATTGTTACCGGGGGGTTCCTTTTTTTCCTCTTCCCTGGTACTGAGACAAAGACCGTTGATATCAACCTCTTCTCCAAGCTAACCAAGCAGTCTTTCTTCACTTAGTCTTTCCTCGGTCCCCATCCCCTTCTTTTTTTAAGACAGAAACACCCCCTCCTACCCGTCAAGTAGAGGCTCAAGGGCTGACTCCCCTCGATACTATTTCTCGAATTGCCTCATTTAGGAAAATCGATATTACCCTTTGCTTGCATTTCACTGACTTCTCCGCAGTTAGTTGACATCCCCCGTGGGCTTACCTTTTTTAGCCCCCCCTCGGATCTTCCTCTTCTGCAGATTGCGCGACGCTTGCGAGAAATAAATCTTTGTAATGGCAGTAGATACTTTTTCTTTTGTGTCACAATTCGCACACCTCGCTAACTTCCCCCCCCCCCCCCCTCAATAAGGGAAATATTTCCACAGGGGTGGATAGCCTATCTTCTCCTTTCTTCGCCTTTTTCTCAGATAGACTTGAATCCTCCTACTATTGTCCTTCTCTCTGAAAAGGACGTTCCAGACCCAGCACTTGACGTATTTTTTTTTACCCGTTTGGTCCCCCCCCCCCCGAGCCTCCTTTGAATCAGATCGGTGTCGCTAGCTGTTGGAATAATGTCCCTTCTTGTATTCAATGTATGTCTGGCTAGTGCCTTTTTTTTTACCGATCCCCTTTGTTCTCTAACCTTTGAGCCCTCCCCCCTGGAGAATGAGCGACCCTCTTTTTGCAAAAAACTTGGCCTCAGACCCTACCTAGACTGAGCGGTTCAACCCCTTTTCAACCTCTCCTGATGAGAGAACTCGAATTGAATTTCTTCGGTTCCCTCTCAGTAGATCCAGTGTCTCCCCCCTTTCTGAATAGGTAGCATTGGGCCGACCCTACCTATGGCTTCATGAGGTTTTGTCAGGTTACTTCAAGCACGTCACCCCTAACCCTGCCGTGTGACCTGGCCCCCTGCGTACTCCCATTTCCCTCCCCCTCCCTGACCTATCCCCTGCAGGTTTCGGAAAAAAGATTCTTGCGAGTTCGTTAGGCTCCAGTCTCGTTTTTGAGTATGCGGGATCCTCTTCCTGATTATCCTTCTTTTTCATTCCTTCCAGTTCAGAAATTCCTGATCTTTAGCCTGCCTCCTGGTCGCGTTTCCCACCTTTTTAATTTCCGCTTCCTTTTCCCTCCACTCCCTTCCTCCCTTCTCAATATGGCGTGAGTTTATCTCTAGCTTATGCCAGAAATACTGAAAGGTTTTCGACTTCCCCCCTTTCAACCGGACGCTGAGGGTTTTATCATCGATATCCACTATTTTTTTTTTTAGGTTTCTTATCATCCCCTCTCTTTTTTTCCGTCCCACCTTTCATATCAAGTAGATGTCATTTGTTATCTCGTCCTTCCTTCCAATAGTTCTACTTCGTGATTTGCAGCGGAGGGAAAGTTTTTTGAACTGACAACCCCCTCACTGATCCCTTTTTTCAGATCTAAGGGCTTTTTTTAAAGAGTATAAGGCGTTCGCGCCAATCTTACAGCCTAGGAGCCCTCTTCATCGCTTTCGTCAACACCCCTAAACCTCCCTTCTGGTCCGTTCCCCTGACCCTCTTTCCCTCCTTCTTGTTTAAGGAGGACTAATCAGAAGTAATGGGTCTCTGTCGGCGACAAAGTCCACCACGCCTCTATTCCCACTTTCCCTGCGTCGTTTTTTTTTAGGAGTCCCGTCCTAAAAACCGGCTAGGGTAGGAAGCCTTGAGTTTCCTTCGCCACGGTCCATTCCTTTCTCCTCCTAGTATTTTCTTCAGTCTCCCTGCGTCTTTTCCCTATAGATATAGATGATAGATGGTCTTTTTCCCATGGTGCAGGTCTTCGTTCCCTACTTTGCTATCTTTTGCATCTTCTCCTGCCTCCCTTGCTGCTAAATTCCCCTACTAGAACGCACGATAAGCGACTTAGCAAAGCATACCCCCTTTTTTTCCCTCCCCCTTGACCGTGTACCCAGCTCTGAAGAAGAATCCGTTCCCCCTCCTGATCCTTAGTTTTTTTTTTTTTTTTCTCCCTTGCTCGAAAGAATGCAGGACCTTAGCTTTAGTTTTTGCGCCGCACTCTCACGGGACGGACCGCGTCTATGATGGCAGTGAATGTCAAGGATTACCCCCTTCCGTCTCCAGCCATCCTTTTACTTCCTCTCCAAAGGGGATGATATTAGATTTTCTTTTTTTTTCCAGTAGCGAGTGAGCCTAGCCTCCTGGCTAACATCACTTAGCACCTAGCCCTATTTCTCCATCGCTTCGAAGGATCGTATCGTTTCCCCTCACCTCTTCCTTCTCCCTTCGATTGGAGCTGCGATACACTTCAAGGATATTCGATCATACTTATTTTTCTGACTGAACCCCCTCCCAGGATGAACATTTCCTCGAGGTTCTACTTTTATCAACCCTCTTTTCTTCCCCCTTAGTCCCTATAATTTCTTTTTCTTCCAGGTTGTTAGCGATATTTAATGTCTTTTCATATTTGCTACTTCCCGACCCCCCCACCCCTTCTTCTTGACTAGGTTACCTCTTTGGATTGCGGCGTCCTTGTACTTTCTCCCCCCTCTAAGTCCTTCTTCCTCCTTTGCTAAGGTTTCAATGAATTGTTTCCCAGAGCCCCCCTAAGAACCCTGGACCTCATTAGCGTTTGTATTTTCTTTCTTCTTTTCGGTCTTCCCTTCTCTAGATTCTGGACTCATGATTGAAGAAAGAAGTCCTGACCTGTAAGGAGTTGAAATCTTTTCCTCCCAAGACCCAAGTCAACCCAACTGGCCTTTTTTCAGCGGGATCTAGTTCCCCCCCTTGTTTCCTACGAGTAGTCGTCGGAGATTACTTTGTCCCGCCGCCGCCCTCCCCCCCCCCCCGATGTCGAGGTGAGCTCAAATTTTTAAACCCCCCCTCCTTCGTCAATTTTATCCTTTTTCCGACTTTTCTTAAAAGCTAGTCTCATTTATAATGCAGGGTATGTCCCCCCTGTATTCTTCCTGGAAATTTAGCCGAACGACAGTAAACTCCTCCCCTATCCGAGCTCTTTTTCTTTTTCCCATAGTAAAATAATAAGAGAGCTTATTCTAGCTTCTGGGCTGAGCTGTTTGTTCTTCCTACCCCTAGGCTTTGCTGACAAACCCTTGCGTTACCTACCTCCCTCCCTCCTCCCATTTTTTTCTTTTCCTTTCTGAACTAGGACCGTTTTGTAGGTTGAGTGACCCTTATTTTTTTCTCCTCATCCGTGTTTTTTTTTTCTTAGATGTATAACATGAAAGGCGGCACGACCCCCGGTCCCGCAGTTTCACCCTCCTCCCTCCCCCCCTTTTTCCTCTCCTACTCCCATTCTTCACTTCTGGAGAAAGGCTCTACTCATAATTTTATTCATTCCTCCCCAACCTCTTCCCTCCAGACACAGGATCGCGCCTTTCGAGAACCGTTTCTATCTGCTCGTCTTATTTAAGGTGGTTCTTTTTCCTTTCCCCCCCCGAGTTCAAACCAACATCAGCCGCTTATTCCTCCTCTCCTCCTTCTTCCACGGCCCCCTATTAACTTCGAAATGCAGGGGTTCGACAAACGTTTCAGCTTCCGCGCAGTACTCTGAGGGCCCCGACTCTAGACCTTTGAACCTCCCCCTCTTTTTTTCAACAAATGGAATTTTTTTTCTAAGAGCGTTTTAGTCACAGAAATTCGTCCCTTGATTTTTTAGTTTTGCAAACGAATTAGATTTTTTTCCTTCTCATTCCATCCCCAATGCCCCCTTATCATAGAAGTTTTGAAGCCCTCCTTGCCCCAAATGAACTCTTATTCAAGACAGTCCCCCTAGCGTCTTCTTTTATAACCTGGTGCTATTCTGGAGTTTTCTCCCCTCCCCCTTCATTCTTTTTTCTACCAGAGGACTGCCAGGTTTTGTTGCTGACTCAAGCTTCTCTTTGTTTAAAGGAAGAAAGAAATGTGTCCCCCTACCCCCCCCTCTTCCCCTTCTCCGACTCTTTCATTCTTTCTATCTATAGGTAATCCCTAGAATGACATAAAGGAACCATCCCCCCGATCCTGAATGAACTATCTTTCATCGATCTGACTTTTGACTTTTTTATCTACAGAACGAGCATTACTCTCCGGCCCCCTGATTTCTTACTGGATGGTTTCCAGTTGTCCAGAATATTGAGGAATCGAAATCCGTTTCTTATTATAGATCCCCCCCCAAGAGTCCTTTACGAGCTATCCCCTTTTTTAGAAGGATTAAGCAATCCCTCTGTGACTTCTCGTGCGAGACTGCTTTTTTTTTAAATACTTCTAGATAATTCCCACACCTTAATTCCGATCAATCTACCCGTTGTTTGATCAGCGCCGTTCCCCCGAGTGACGTCCTTTTAGACCTCCAGTTGGTCTCTCCTCCCTCTTAAGAATTCTCATGTAGGCAGGTCTTCAGCGCTCACGTCGTCGTCCTTCTTTGTTCGCGCTTTAACCCCCCTATGATCCTCACGGAATAGTGATCACGGGTCTTTTCTGATAGTCTTTTTTTTTTTTGCATTTCACGGTCCTTCTTAAGTTTCTGAATGATTTGTCGCGGATGAGATCCTTACGCTTTTCTTCGTTCAGGATGGAACAGTCTGACTCCTTCTCCATCTTGGGAAAACCCCGAACCTGCAACCTTGAAACGCTCCCCCCCCCCCCCAAAGAGCCCCTCTGGAAGTCTTACAAAGGTGCCAATCACGGCTCGATTTTAGATATCTGTATGATTCATCTATAAAGTCGTATCTCTAATTTCTTGCTCCAGGATCTGTCAGCCGGGCGCAGGGATTTTGCCCCCCCAGATTCCGATAGGGTCCAAAATCCCCTAACACTGAAGGGACTTACACCAGAGGTAAGTTTCTTCCCCTTTGTGTCCTCGCGATGAAATTATTCCTTCCTTTCACCAGCGCGTATGTCTAGTTTAACTGCCGTGGGTCTGTTTTTTCTTCCCCTGGTTGTTCAGTTTCGATAGTCGACCTGCCGGATCTTTAGTATTCAATTGAAATTTCGAACTGCCGCTCCTCTTTCCGTCGCCCCCCCCCAACCTTTCTCCGGTTATTTTTTAATGGTATTTCCCCCATGCTCCCAGAAAGGGATAACGCCCCTCTTGACAATCCACCTCATTTTAAGTTCCCCTTAGATGCCATCTACAGTGTATAGGCATACAATGCGTCCGCTCTTGTGGTATGAAGCGTTTTGATTTATTTTTTAATTACTTCCCCCATCACGTTGTGTGTTGTTGATCTTTTTCCTAGCCCCCTTTGCTCATTGACTTAAAAATCAGCATTTCTGGGGACTATTCCTGCTCTTCTTCTGATCCTCTTATGCCCTCCTTCCAACTCGTTCATATGTACGGTTCGGCTGGGAGCAGCTTTAGGTAAAGATGGTCGGAAAGACCCCCTTTCCCCCCACTGCCAATATCTTTGGGTTCTTTTTTTCAGTTACCCCTTAGGGTAACTTCATTCCGCCTAAAGTATTCACGCCTGATAGTAGATCGCGCTCCTCTTGTCCGCAACCCAATTGGCAAACTTACCCCCCCACGCTGCTGTCCTCCGCCCGATTTTGGCCTTCTCCTCCCTCATGGGCATGGGCTTTCCACTGAAAAAGGCAAATCCTTCACCTCCATTATCCCAGAAGAAGTTTTTTTAGTGCGGGGGAACCTACAAACCCCCGGGATTCTGTTGGGCCGGTCGTTCGGCCCGGATAAGTCTGCCCCTCTTTTCGGCTTCAGATCTACGTTTCGGACTTCCCGGAAGAGTCATTCCAATCTCTATCGTCGACCTGTGGACCGTGCACCCCACCCACCCCCCACCCCCCCCCCCCCCCCCCCCCACCCAACCAAACCCCCCCCCCCCCCCCCCCCCCCCCCCAGATGTTTTCGAGAGATGGCTTGTTTTTGCCCCGGGCTTGCCTTAGCCGGCGGCCTACTTGTTAATTCGACCAGAACAGCATTCTATCCGCGCCAAGCAACATCCTGAAACCCTGTACAGTGAATGCCCCCATCTCCCAGACCGAATCTCTCGATGAGTGATGGTTTTTTCATCCCGTCACTAATGCGGACGACGTCGTTCGGCTGGCGCCCGCTTGCACTTTTCGAGGACGCGATGTTCCGATTCCGCCGTCTTTCGAGTACCACTCGGCTCACACGGTCGCGGCCGAGCCCCCTAAGGTTTGATGAGGTAAATATTTCGTTGTGGTGAAGTACTGAGTGGAGAATCGCTTTCAAAAATTTAATGATAGCCCCTCGCCATTCGCTCTTATTTTCGCAATCGCGCAGTAGGATCGCGTCTGCTAACTGCCATTCGATTTTGGCTCCATAATCCCACGGTATTTCTATTCTTTCTACCCACCAGCCCGGTCATGCCCCCCTCGTAGAGTAGCTTTTACGTTGGGAGACAATCCTATGCGGCTCTTTCAGCGGCTCGTCGGGCCGTCTGATGGCCGAGATAGTGGCTTGATAGGACGCCGGTCTTCCCCATAGTCGGCCTGGTTCTCTGCGAATAGATTTTTGAAATTCGTTTGTAGGCATGCCCCTTAAGGACAACCCGCCGGAGGTCCCAGAAGACTTTCTGTTGAAATCCTCCGTCCCATCGCTGGCCGCTTGAGCGAAGAACGGGCTGCTGATGCCCTGTGGTTGGACCGCAGCTGCGATGATCTTATTGTTCCCGACGCAGCACGCTAGACAGGGCAGGCTTGACATGGTGGGAACTCAAAAGCACCTGCCCAATGGCGGTGACGTAGGAAGGGTCTGGAGTGGCAACGCGTAGTCGTCTTGGTGATGAGAAAACAGATTCCTTCCGCGCTTCCCCAACGTTCCATGAGTGAGCGACGGGTGCGATCACCCACTGGCTTGCGTATTTGCAAGATTGCCTCGAAATCCGCGGGCGAGGGGTTGCGGGCTAATGCGTGGAACGTCTTTCCTTTTGTTTTCACGCCCCCGCCACGCGACACAGGATAGATTCCATAGACATTCTACATGTACAGCGACGACTGACCGTTTCTCCGATTGGGTCGCCGATTGATGATATGCTTAGTCCCTTGGCCGACCCCTCCATCGGCATCGACAGAGGCAGATCCCATCTGCCCTTCACATCTGGTTCAGTTTCGGTGAGGCCCAATTTTTTAATACCTAACCTGTTTTTATAGATTTTCTCACCGACAATAGACCCTTCCTCGACGCCGCAGGTAGTTCTTTTCCCCGTCCTAGCAACTTGGCGATCGACCCTCTTTCGGGATTGCGGTACTTCCAGCCGCTCCGCATCATCGCTCCACCAGAACCCGAACCCGCTTTTATCGCGCTTTTCTTTTTACCCTCTTCCGTTCCCAGTAGAATTCTTCCTGTAGGTTAGGCGTTTGCGGTTGCAACAATGCACCTTACAAGAAAGAAGAGGGTCCCGCCACTTCGAACGATCCGGATTCAGGCAAATTTGCTCCTTACCGCCATCAGGGGGATCGAAACCCTATAGAAGTTCACCGCAAGGCGGTTTTTCCCTCCCGGAGGCCAGCTGGTTCTTCATCCCGACACTCCTAGTCAGGCAATAATTCAAAGCTACGATCTTTCCCCACAACGACACTTTTTCTCAGTCTCTTTTCTCCGGTGAGTACTTGGAAAAACCTGACCTGTATCTCGTGTTTCCGCAGCCTCCAAGCACAGATTTCTCTCGCGCTTCTTACGTGCCCCCCACCTTCCGAGCTTCAAGACAGCAGTTCTTTGCGCTCAAGCAGGATTCTCGTTGTTCGTTTTCTAACAGTCATTCGCGTGAACTACCTAGTTTGCTTTGATTCCCTTCTACTTACCTTTCCCCCCCGCCAAGAAACAGCGAATGCAAAACGATATCAATTTCCCGGGATGCGCACTCCGGCCGTCTCTTATTAATTCATACCCTCGACCACTCAAGACCCCTTTTCGCCCCCTCGGGCTGTCCCTTAGCGGCGATCTAGCGAAAAAGCTCTCGTATTTCTCTCCTCCAACTTCCCCCTCTCCCTCCGATTTTACAATCTGACTGGTTCATTTCCTTGATGGGCTGTCAACCTCTTTCTTTCATCTCACTCTTCCTGTTTTCCATAAGATACTAGAACCCCTATAGGGATTTGACCCTTTCCTTCCCGTCCGCCTTCCTTGATCGATGGCGAAGTTTTTTGAAATAAATGATACTGGAATTCCTCGCCCATTCCTTCTTGGTCCCTAATAGATTACCTCTTTTCTCATTCACCACCCCCTAACTAGCGTAATGACCTTCCCCCCCTTGGTTCTAGTCGGAGCTGAGCGAATTCTTTCGCCCTCCCTTTTTCTCTATCAGGACTATGCATAAATTATGAAAAACGCGGCCCAAAAAGTTTGCAGATTTGAGTCCCTCCCCCTAGATCTTTTCCGACCCCTTTTTCAAGCTTTTTTCGCGCGAACAACCCTACTGAGCCTCTTTTTACACTTTTATTTTCGATGCTTTTTCTTTTTATGATCTTTAAGGCTTTCTCGTGTTTCTTCCGGTATTACTTTGCGCGTAGATGTCTTTGATGCTCTCAAATTTCCCCCCTACTGCCTGCAGCAATTTCTTTTCAAACCCACCTTCCCTCCTTGACGCAAGAGACCCAAGTCATCCTTGCCCGGCCTCATGAACCCTTTACAAATAGTTCCTCCCAGTAGTCCTTCCGTAAGGGCCTCCTCCCTCCCTCTTCAGGCCGATACCCTTTTTCAGGTCTCCCGACCAGGATCGGTCTTCGTCGTGGACGCCGTAATGGATTGCACACAGATTTCCCTTTCGTTTTTTTATCGGTCCTGCCCGCCTAACATGCGGGAAGGAATAATAGCCGGATTTTCAAACTTGAAGCAGATGACCGACAGGTCTCTTTCTTCTTGATAGCGCCACAGCGCGGCTCCTCGCTGGTGTACAGAAGGGCTTGTTTAGTTGGCGCATTTGCCGCGGGCTCTATATCTTCCTGGATATGCTTTCCATTTGTCGAAACTCCCCTTGCAGTATAACGGGGATGCAACCCGGCGTCTCACACCTTATTTTCTTTAATGGTTCCTTTCTCAATTAGTGAGTCCAGAGAGTTGCAGCCCTTTTAATTTACGCACCGGACCCCTGAATCGTTTTGGGCCTCAGCTTCTGCCCTCCGCGACATAGAAAGGGAGATAGCATCAATGCGCCGGGAGGGTTAGGAATTACGCGCTTTTTATGATCTATTTTCA
>Ga0179591_1296965_pt1 | contig 18835 bp, 21 predicted proteins | sample CZOMad2_1_08_16f_FD_182891 | JGI IMG/M metagenome (GOLD analysis project Ga0179591, IMG submission 182891) | Vadose zone soil fungal communities from Angelo Coast Range Reserve, California, USA - CZOMad2_1_08_16fungal (PacBio error correction) | ecosystem: Environmental > Terrestrial > Soil >... | reverse complement strand
TCAGTCACTTCCTAATTTGCTGAAGTTTTCTCCGATCATGGGGGCCCCCGGCCCTTGAATTTCCTGCTTCATGTCCTAGAAACCAAAACCCCTTAAGAATTTCCCTTTGACGTTTTTGAGCAGCCTCTTATAGGTCCGTTAATAAGGAGCCGGCTTTTTTTAACGGAGCTTCTCTTTTTTGACCCAATTCGAGGGGTACCGTTCCTGGTAAAGGAGGAGAGGAAACAGGCACCCTCTACCTCTACTTTCCACTCAAGCCTATCACACTCCGTCCACCCCCCCCCCCTCTACTTCCCCTTCTCTACCCCTCGAACGATACCCTCCTACCCCTCCACCCACCCCTCCTCTCCCCCTTCCTCCCTCCTCCCCCACCCCAACCCGGACTCCCCTTGGAGGTCCGGGGGAAAGTTCAGGCCCTGGTAATGAAGGCTTCTCCTTAGACCTAAGGCTTCATTCCTTCGCCCTCCTAGTTCGTTTCCTCAATTCTTTTTTATGTAGATGGACTCCCCAGTCTTTTATGTCTCTCCTGAAACCTGAGCCTATTTCCCTTCCGACCCCCCCCATGCTTAACTAGAAGATTTCTTTTTCATTTCATTTGGCACTCGAACCTCCCGCAATCCTTAGGCATAATTCCCTTCTCCAAAGCCCCTCTTCCTCTCACGCCCCCCTATGGGCTTCTTCTTTCTTCACCATCTCTTAAGATGGTTTCGGCAGAAGTTTCCATTCTCCTCCTCAGAAGTCCGCCGAGATGTCGCCTCGCTTTTGCTTTCTAGTTTTTCGCGGGTTCTTCGAGTCAAGTCATTTCCCTAGGCCATCGGGGTGCAGTTTTCCTCTTTTTCAGAAGAGTTCTGCCACTCTGTTGAGGCTTCAAGAACTTCTTTCCCGCCCGCAAGGCAGCAAGCGGGTCAATCCCGTGACCCAGTTGGCTAAGCCGGATCCTTGAGTGTCCCTGCCTGGACGGCTTTTTGCCTCTCACCTTTTCCCCCCCTTCCCCTTCTCTTCCTCCAAAAGCCCGGGTATATCTTCCTTTTCGCGTGGAACAGATTTAGTTCCCTTTCCGCAAGTTGTTATTAGGAATTTCCGTGTCGCCAGAAAACCTTTTTCCCGATCCGTTATGACAGAGGTTCTAGTCAGTGACAGTCTACCGGAGACTATCCCCCTTTTGATAGATTTTCCGGAGCTCCTGGCTTCCTCGCCCCTTGCACGACTTTTGCCCCGGTCACCCTGTTTTGGGAGCTCACCGCTTTTTCTTCAGTGCGTGGAAAGACCCCCCCTCCCCCCTGCGGCTCACTCTTCGGCAACTGACTCCCCTCAAGCTATTCCTTACGTCAAGCACCCTTTTTTTATTCTACCTGGCCCCCCAAAGCCCCTTCTCAGCACCCAACGACTGATTGCTGGGGCTTTGGCCTCGTTTTCCCGGGCACCGCCTCCCTTCCTCTCCGGTTCTTTTTCCCCAACGTTTTCTTATGCTCCCCCCCCTCCCCTAATGTGAGGAAACGCCTCCTTGTTCCCACAGTTTTGATGCGTTTTTTTTTCGTCCCGCGGTCGGATGCCTTCCCTGATGTTCTTTTCCAACTCCCCTTTTCTGACGAAGCCGGAAAACATAGCTTTCCTCGTCACGTCCTTTTTTCCAAGCCTAGCGTCCTTCCCTCTTTTCCCGCTGCTTCAGGGACTTCTTCGAGTTAACCGAAAGACTGTCACCGCAGAATAAATATAATCTCTGGGCTGCCTCTCCTCCTCCTTTTTTTCGATAGTACCCCCCCAATATCCACCCTTCTTATGACCTTTCTTGCTGTAAACTCGCATCTCCTTTGAGCATGATTCCTTTTTTCACAAAATGCCGTCCTTCCCTCTGACTCCGCTCCTGCATTGGCCCCGACAGCTCTTCACATAGGCTTAGTCCCCCTTTTTTTTACAAGCACTCGATGTCACCGTCCCTCTGTCGCCCATCCGAAACTTGCGGCCGCCAGGGTCCAAAACTTGTTTTCCCACGTCTTGTATTGTTTCCCTTCGAAGAGGTGGCGACGTCATAGAGGTGCACTACGGTTTTGCACCTCCCCCAGCACCTAAGTGAACTTTGCCCCCTGTTCGTTTCTTTTTTTCCCGTCCAGCCATATTTGTGTTGAGAAAGGTTCCGTCTAAACGTTTCCCTCCCTGGTCTCAATCTGTTTTCCCACACCAACGTATTTGATCCAAGGCATTTTCACTGACAAGCCTTCCCCTTAGGTAGGTTTCATCGCTTTTCTGACTCCCCCCCAGCTTCTATTGTCGATAGAAATATCCCTAAAGAGCACGTCTTATGTCCCCGCATGCTTCACAATCCCTTCCCCCCCTTTCCGATTTCCCTTTTTTCTTCATGTTTGATTTTCACCGTTCATAGTCTCAAAATCTTTTTCTTTTTTCTTCCAATTTTCGCGAGGGAGTCTCGCGTTACCCTTTTCCCCTGCGTTTTTTTCTAGACTAGTGAAGAAGGGAGTCTGCATTCCCCAGGATCTTTTCAAAACCATCTCGCTGAATCCTCCCCCCCGGGGTTCGCCTTACCTTCCTCTGGCGGTAGTAGGGAGAATTTAGCACTTGGTTAGTATTTTGCAATAGAGAACTCGACTCCCCGGATTTTCCCCCAAAAAATATTAAACAACCGTCTTTTCTCTAAGTCCCATGACAGAAGTTCTTCGGCGCAGTCTTGCCCCTTTTCTGCGTTTCCCCCCTTTCATAGAAAGGAGAGGAGTCTGATCTCCGGCGCTCCTGAAGGTGCGATGAGATTCCTCTCCAGACCTTTTTAGAATCCCCTTTCCCCTGTGAACAAAGCTAGCTTTGTTTTTTAGCTGCAGGACGTTTTGACTGAACTCTCTCCTGATTTTCTTTCTTCCCCCCAGAATGAAGCTTTGCCCTCGTATAGTTTTTTTCCTTTTTGATCAGTCCCAGCAATTGATCTTGTCTTTCCACAGCCCCGAAAAAATCGGTCGGTCCACCTACTCATTACTTCCTTCTGCCATTCCTTTCCAGACTCCTTTCCCGACCTGAACCTTCGATAAAACAACCCGTCCCCCCACTAGTTAGATCTTTCCCAACCACCAACTATCCCCCCCTATGACCCCGATAAGTTCAATCCTAGTGATAAGAGGAACCATTTCCTGAGCTTAACCTCCTCGGAAATTTCCCCCCAATCATACCCTCCGGCGCCTCCTCCCTGGCAGACGCAGACCTTCTTTAGGCAGGTTTGTTTTCTCCCTAGGCCTCCCATGAGGTACTTCTCCATGGCTTCCTCGTGGCCCTAAAGATCGGATTCTCCAGTTGAGGTTCTCGTGAAATACCTCAATACTTTTGAGTCGAGACCTCCCCTCCCCTCCAAGTCGATCCCCCCTATAGTGCGGGCCCCAGCCTCGAATTTTTCTCCGGGATACTTTTACCTGCCCCAACCCCTTCTTCCCTCCCTCCGGTGACGAGAACTTCTTTCCGTGCAGCAACCCCTTTTTCCTTTACATGCCCCATTGCATTAATACCGGAGGTCTCCTTTATGATGTTGATCCCCTAGGTGATTTCGCTCGGTTCATGCAGCCGAAGGACATTTCCCCCCCGGAATCTGGAGGTTTTTCCCCCCCCCCTCGAAATAGGAGGTGGTATTCCTGTTGATGTTCCCCCTCGACTTTTTTCAACAATCTTTTTTTTCCATTATAGTCCCCAGGATGGGGTTGGATACCTCTCTTCTTCTTGCATGATTGTTAAGCTTTCAGGACACGAGGCACATCTATTCAGCTTGTTTATTCTGAGTAACCGAGGTTTCCGTTTCCTCTGCCTTCTTGCAATTTTTATCGTCAATCCCGAGGATGTCTTTTTTCAGTCCCCCCCCTGCCATCCTGGGAACTCCCCCAAAATTAGCGTCCGCTTTATTCCGCATTTCTTATGGTGATCACGGGACTCCCCTTCTCATCCTCCCTTGCTCGGAACTCTCAAGTGCGCGCCGTAGCCCTTTTTTCCTGACCGTGCTGCTTCGACTTTCATTTCCATGCGTTCCGGTTTTGTTTGAATCCCCTGAGCCGCCGATTTTCTTTGCTGGGCCCCTCTCTTCTTCTCCTAACGGCCTTTTTCGAAAAGTTCTCTGCCCCATCGGTGATTTTCCTTGCGAAAACTTCTTCCCAGAAGCGGAACCCTTTTTTCTGTGTTCCTTTCCTTGCCATGCGCCTCTCCTCCTTATGGCCCCTCCTTCCCTCGAGCCCCCCTCTTTTTTCCGCCTTTCTTCTTCCCGCCGCGTGACCGACCTGCGTTTTTTACCTCGCAATGTTCTTTCCCGTTCTGAGGCGTGCGTCTCACCTTTTCCAACAATTCCCCTATTTCACAAAGACTCCAGGCGGACCCAGTTTTCCGTAAGTAGCTTCCCCAGCCCCCGTGTTGGGATTGCGACCTCCACCGACTTTCGTCTAGTTTCTCCTGGTTTCCCCCCCGACGTCATGAACGGTCTTTTTCTATGGGCTCTTGGATTCAGTTCAACCACTTTGCAGTGTGAGCTCCCGTTTTTTTTTTCCAAGAAAATTTGGACGGACCCATTCTTTTTTTTCCCCTTCTTTAAATTTCGACACTTCCGCTCTCCCCCTTTCCTTCCAACACGTGACTTTGATGCAAATCTCTCAGCACGGTAACAAAAAGAGATTTTGGTTTTTTTTAGATTAAGCCATATGATTTGGTTGGTTCCTTTCTACTGCAGCCCTAGTAAAACCCTCCTCTATTGACAGTCAGACACCTCTCTTTTCCCAGCATTTCTCCAAAAATTTCCACCAGGGAAGTCTTCCGGTCCCCTCTGCTTTCCGGATGCCCCTCTTTTTCCCTCTGCCACTCCCTGTAGATAAGCCTACACGTGCACGCCATTTTTTACCTTCCCCTCAGGCGTTCCCCGGACGCCTCTAGACTGTGACCTTTCTCGCCCAGTTAGATGCGATTACTTCTCTATTTATCAAACATCCGGTTTTTTTGGATAAGATTTTTGTCTCCTCTTTCCCCCCCTTTCTTTTGTTGCTCTTTTGCCAATCTTTGATTATGCCAAGTGCCATTTCAGGTCTTGCCGTTTTTTCAACTGTTTGCCGTCTCCACAGTTCTAAGTTTCTCCCCCGTGTTTGCTTCTTGGGCCCTTGACGTGACATCGTTCCGACTTTCTTTTCCTGGTAGTAAAAGATCCTTTCCAACTATTCTCCCGGACCTTTCGACAAAGTGCCCCCCACTGTTGGGATTGTGACGTCCCCGGCCTATGTTCCAGGCGACTGGGCCCCTTTAGTATCTCTCCTGAACTCTCCGGGGAGGCGTTGACGGTATTCCGAAAAGCTTCCCGTTTATGTCTTTTTGGAGGTTTCCCCCGTCAACTATCAAGATTTTTCAGGGGGGGTCCCCAGAGGTGACTCCTGGGAGACGCCGTGAAGTCCTCCCGTGACTCGGAATTTCCTTTTAGGGCCTTCAAAACAACAATGTCTTAATTCCTTTTGGGTCCCGGAAACTCTCATGGTCCAAAGATTCTTTGCGTCCCCTTCGAATCCCAACTGCCTCAAATTCTCTCCCCTCCCCAAACCTCCTTAATGGTCCCCTCCTAAGCTGCTTTCTTTGTGTTCCCACTTTTTTTATTAGACACCTTTTGCCATTGCTGTTTTTTCTTCCCCGCATCTCTTACCCCCCCCCAATAGTAGGTGCCATTCTGGGTTTTTTTTTGGTCACTCTCGGTTTTAGCCTTCTTTTGCTCGCTGGGGCCCCTCTTTCCAGGGAAGGGAACCCCCCCCTTCCCACCCTAATCCCAACTCCTCGCTTCTTTGAGCAGCCACTGGGTTTTTTTTGTGAGTTCCCCGGACTTTCCTTCTGTCGACGACGGTCTTTCTCTTAAAACCCCCGGGACCTCTAATTGGGCCGAGCCTCCTTACCGATTGGGGTTCTAAGGGAGCACCCCCATCCCCCAACGCTGCCTCCTGATCCTCTGACCCTCCCGAGAGTCATCCCCCAAACTTTTCCGCGCACGTCTTTCCCTTTTTTGAACCCCTGGAAGGTTTCTAAAGCTTAACTTTCCCCATCTCAGACTTTGATGGTGTCCTCCCCTCCCCCCCCCTCCTCACCCAGCGATCTTTTGGCTTAGGACGGCGAGCTTCTCTTTTCCCTTCTGCCTGTTGAGGCCTTCTGCCAGGCCTCACAGGAACTCCCTTGGGATTCTCGTCCCCCTCAGAGTTCTCCTTTGACAGGGAAGAACGACAGCCCTCTTGACATCTGCCAGCCCCCCTTTCCTTTTTCGGACCCCCTTCCGGAAAGCTTTTCCCCCAGCCCCGAAGTAGGTTTTTCTCTCCTGTCTTCCGCGTTCGCCGCACCCCATCGCACCCCTGAGTTCTTTAACAGCCCAAGTCTCTTTCGGAAGCTTCCTTCGCTCAGGTTCCGAGTCCGGGTTCCAAATTCTGAATTTTTTCTTCCGAGTTATAAGTAAATTCCCTTTTTTCCTTAGGCCCCCTATAATCAAGATACCGATGCGCGTCTCTTCGTGAGCGGTCCTCGGATTCTTTTGGCGATTTAGGAATCAATGAGCGGTCCCTTAACGCAGATTAGAGTGCCACTTAACCTCTTCGACGTTGAGTTTCCCCCTTATCTCTTGTTTGGAGAGCGTCAGACAGCCCCCCCCCTTATCTCTCTTTTTTGAACCCGACGATGTTTCTTGACCACCTCTTTTGGCCACTGCACCCACCTTTTTCGGTTAGAGAGGTTTCGGCTTATAGGTACCTTTCCTTGCATCCCACTGCTTTTCTTTCGTAATGTATCGAGGATTCGGAGTTTTTTTTTTTTCTCCGGAAGAGAGATGACTCGGATGATTTTGGGTTCAACGTTTTCGGGAAGTAGGATGTGTTGACCCCGCACAGAAGAAGATAACCTCCCTCTTCAACCGAGAGGCCGGTCCTTCCTGATGTTCGTTTTTTTACAATCCTCCCTCCGAGCTCATGATTCTTTAGCTTTTGATGTGGATGCGATTTCTTTCAACCAGAGTGTCGCCTGTCAACCCTCCCCATTTCCTCCTCCCTCCCTGCAGTCACGAAGTCCCTATTCCTTTTTTTTTCTTTTTACCATAATCTCCGCGAGGTCGGCCCCCCCTATCAAGCTGCCGCTTCCCCTTCGCAACAAAATCTTTTGCGCTTTCGTGTTCCACCCCCATCCTCTGATGGTTCTCGTTATACGGTCTCTTTCCAATCTCGTCGGCGTTTTCAGTGACTTGCGAGTCGAGAATGAGCTAGTTTTTTTCGTATCTTACGTCAGCTGATCCCTTCCGTAATTAGTTTCTACAGCCCCCTGGGTTTTGAGAGGTTGCTTCCACCAAATTGCTCTGCAGGTCCTTATTTCCCCTAGCTTTTTCCCAAGATTCTCAGTAGTTTAGGCGAAATTCACTACCCCCCCTCCCCGACCCCTCCCCGGTAAAGTGATTTTTAACCCCTTTTTTTATTCCCTCGGGAATTTTGTTTGCCCTCTCCCCTTTCCATTCCTTCTGTGAACTTGACTAATTCGTCCCTCTTTCTGCCCTCCCTTGAGAAAACCCTAGTGTCCCCCCCCTCCGAACTCTTTCCCCTCCCCAGCTAAATGTTTTTCGAGTGATTCCCCTCCTGAGGGGAGGCGTTCCCCCCACAGGACCCACCCCCTCTTAGTAGACTCTTGTCCTCAGACCCCCAAAGCCAGGGTCCGGTTGCCAGACTTCCCCCTTTAAGGAGGAAAAGTCTTTTTGGTGGACTTCCCCTCCCCTTTATTGGAAGGTCTTCGGACCACCGGGCCTGAGTCCTCGGGATCTTTTAAAGACCCTTTTCATGCTCGGTAATGGTATTTTCCCACCCATTGGACGTTGTTTTCCAAGGAATTTTTCGTTTAAGAGAATCTCTTTAACAAATATTGATGCCCCCCAGTTTGCCTTCAAAAACGTCCCCCTTTCGGGCTGCTGATGCCCCCCACAAAAGACTAATTTCCCCAACCGACATCCTGTTTTTTGACCATGGCTTTGGACTCCTCCCCCAGTACTCTCAACTTTCGTGATTTAGACGGCGACTTGTTTTTTTTCCCTGGTCGTTTTTTTTTTTTTTTTTGTGGCCGCCGTCAAGACATCTGTTTGCCTAACCTTGCACCCCGGTCCTCCCCGCGTGTTCTTCTCCTCCTAGTTTCTTTTTTTATGATCGAGGTTTGATACGTTGCAACTTCTTACTCGGAAAACTCTCCTATTGACTCCGTCCCGGCTCTTCAGCCTGACTTTCTCGGCCTTTTGTGCCCTTTAGCACCTTTCTCTTCCTTACCGCACCCTGATCAAACGGAATTTTGCTCCTTGTTTGGGAGAAGATTGTTCCTCTTTTCCTTGCGAGAGTTCCCCAATATCACCCCTATGATTTTCCTTTTTGATCAGTTTTTTTCTCTCTCTCAACGTGCGCAATGCATTCCCTGATGAGCCGCAGGTCTAACCCCCCTTTATATTGAAGTTGATTGGGCCAGGTACCCTTTCTTTCCCCCTTTCCTCTGTCTCTAGAGATACTCTTCTTATTCAAGGACCTCGAGACTCCCCCCAAGATCAAGACGCCCTTTCTTTTGTAGACGTTCACCCGTGGGGGCAAACTTTTCCGAAAGTTTTCCATTAGGCTTCCCGAGAGTTTAGCCCAGATATCTTCCCCCCAGTCTTTAATCATGAGGCTCTCCGTCAGTCTCTCCATTCTCCTGTAAATCTGATTATTGTTGAGTTGGATGTCCTTACAGTACCTTTAGTTACTCTGTGATCTTCTTTCCCTCCCTTTTATCGCCGTCTCCCTCAATTGGTGCGTCATCTTGTATTCCCACGCAACTCCCCCTTTTTTCTTTGAGCTCACTTTCCCCTTTTAAGACCCCTTTAGGTCGGGCTTTTTTTGCATTTTTCTTGCTCCCACCCTCAAATCACCTCCTCAATACCCAAAACGGCCTAACACCGCGTGGCGCCGGCTGTCCCCCCAGTCCTAAAATCTCCCCTCCCGGCTCGTTGCCATTGTGCGACCCTCACCGTTTCCTAGATACGCAACAGGTTTTTTATTAGTTCAGCGGGTTTTTTTGGTGCGCTTGGGCCTCCCCCTTTGAGTTTTTTGACGTCGGGGGTTGGCAGAAGGAGAGTAACCCGTCGGTCATAGGAAACCCTTTTTTCTGAGACTTTGGGGGGGGGATTTGTGCTGCGGATCCCTTTCTTGCCGTTCTCTTAATTCTCTTAAGAGAAGGGGGCCTATTCCCCCCTCTCTTTTAAGCTCAACCGGATTCTTATCCGGGCTATTTCCGCTCTCCCCCCCGAGATCCCTCCTCGTTTTAAAACACAGTTTTCCCCTTTTCTTCTTGGGGAAGGACCTGAGTCCTTTTGAGGGTGTTCCCTTATTCCCCCCCTTTCGAAAGAAATGATGTTTTCCCTTTCCCCAGAGGACAAGATGTTCTGAGCGGATACCCGTAGTTGGCTTCTGAAGGGTCCTCCCTAGTCCAGAGGATTCCAGCTCCGCCCGGACCTTCGAGTTCCTTTCTGGTGAATCTTTCCATCCCACAGGCCTTTGCGCCTCTTCTGCCTCCTGACCCGCCCTCACCCCTATTTTTAACCGCGCTATATGCTGCCCACATTTTTTCTTTCCCGAGCCGTCAGTACCATCCTTCATTCTTTTCGCGCCTCAGTACCTCCTATGTTCGATGTCCCCAACCTTCCATCCTTTCCTCGATTCATACTGAGTCACCTCGATACTCCATAATGGCCCTCCTGCGAGCCCGTTCCTTGCATGCTTTTTCTTTTAACGGCCTCATGCGGACTTTGAGATTTTAGCATTAGGTTCTCCTTGAGGAACATTGAAGAACCTTGGGAATCCGGCCTTTTTCCAGGGGTTTCTTAAGACTCGTAGTGAGGTTTTAGTGGACACCTCCTAAGTTGGTGTTGCTTGATGTAACTTTAAACCACTCACGAGTTCGGGCGTGGTTTCCGATGCTTTTTTTTTTTTTTTTTTTGCCGGTGCAAGGCCTTTTTCCTTGCTAGGTCCCTCCTTTCCACAACAACCCTTGGCTGCGCGGATTCCCCTCTTTCTTTCTCCTAGGCCGAATCGCAGACCTTCGTTGGTCTTTTTTCCTACGGCAATTCCTCCCACGGAGGTCGGAGGGCTGGTCCCATCTGTTTGCAGTTTCTTTCCCAAGGCGCAGAGGCTAAGAGGTAGTGGGAGGGTTTTGAACAACCTATAATTCTCTTATGCTCTTTTTCAAAAAGCTAGAGGATTTCCTTCTGAGCCTCACAAGGCTGGGTTTTGTTCGGAATTTTTATCCTGATTCGCCCCGATAGTTATGGAGGTTGCACCCTCTTCCCTTTGAGTTCCCCCGTAATCCAATGCTTAACCTGGAAGCTCACCGAGGCGATAGGATCCCCTCAATCCCAGCCCTCCCTTAATTCCCCTGAAAATCTCCTAGAGAAACGAGGCTCAGACCCGATTATACCCCTTATGTCTTCCCCAGACTCCTTCCTTCTAGGCCCTAGTAGCTCCTCCGAAGTCAATAGAGTGAGAGTTGGGGGGTTTCCTTAGTCTGTTTGAGCTGCAGGCCTCTCTCTCTTACAGCTTTCTTTAAAGCTTTGTTGAAGTTTCTTGTTTGACCACCTTTTTATTCGATGTCGCAAAAGATTATCCCGTTTCCTTGGTCAGATTTTTCCCTCAACATTTCTCCCTCAAAGGCAGCCGTCGGCCTTTCTTTTCTTTTAACACACTTTGGCTTACCGAGCTTTCGTGTTTGAATTCCTCCGGACCCAATGAGGAAGTTCTGCCATTCAGACTCCTTCCCATTTGGTTTTAAAAGAGTCGCGAGTGTCTCTCCCTCCTCTCTCTTATCTTTCCCCCGGCTTTCGGGATAGTAACTCGTAACCTTGACACCCCTGGCAATTCTTTCAGCGTTTATGGTCACCAATTCTTTTTGCGGCTTTTCCAAGCACCCATTCCAAGTCGTCTCCAAACGTTTCCTCCAAGAGAATGGACTTTGGAGTCTTCGGATCGAATGTTTTTCCCCCCTTATGTCTATTCCTAAATACTTTTTCCTTGAGTGCACCCTTCTGTCCCCAGACACGTGGTTTGCCGCTGTTTTTCGATGCGGCAGCTCCATTCTGATCATAAATTTCTCCCTATTTATTGCCTTCCCACAGACCCGGCTCTCTCCCACTACCACCAAGCTCTCCCACGACATACTTTTTTCTCTTTTCTGGGCTCGTCAGATCCCACGGAGGAGCGTTCCCTCTTGAAACTCTCTGTGGCCTATTACGGCCCCCTTGGCTGTGACTGTGACCCCCCTTTCGTTTCCCCTCCCAAAAGTCCCGGGAGGCTCCTTTGCGGCTCTTTAACGTGATGCTCCTTTCACCTCCTTTGTAGCCTAGCCGGAACTCTCTAGTGTGACTTTTTGTGCCCCCCAAGACTAACCCGGCCTCTTCCCTTGCCGACTTTTGTTGCTTTTTTTCAGGGGCCGGCAGGCTCCGTTTTTTTTTTTAGCAAGTCCTTTTTCCCCCCCCCCCCATGGCAATTCCTCGAGGTTGGTTTGCCTGCATCAGTCTTTTTTTGTTTTTGAGAGAGATTTCCCTCAAAAAACTTCTTTCTCCTTCCCACTGCCATGTTTCTCATATTGCTGCTCGCCACTGCGGAGTTATTTCTTGGCACACCCTTCCAATACTGATGTTTTTTTGACGTTGGTCAGGTAAATGGACGTTCCCCTCCCAGTCTTTTTCTTAGTATATACGTAACCTGCGATCAAGTTCCTCGACAGCCTTTCCCGGTGTTTTTTCCCTTCCGAGTTGCCGTCAGCCTTTGTCTGACTTGACTTTTTAAGCCGCCGTATTCTTCCTCCGTCTCCCCCCTTTCGGTCGTCTTTCCCGTAGAACCCTGCAAATAAAGCGGTCCTTATTCCTTGTTATTGCAGTGGTTCTCCCGTCTAGAGTGTTGCGCAGGGTTGTCCTCGACTGCCCTTTATCGCAGCAGAATTGGTGTTCATCGTTCAAGACAAACTTATCCTCACCCCATTTTTCCCCGCAGGTCCGCCCCATGTCTGCTTTGGTTTTAGACCCTAAGCACCCCCCTGCTATCCCCCCCCCCAACGGTTACTCGACTTTGAGCCCTGGATGTCCTTATTTGTTTTTCCTCACCGATGTCCCCCCCCCCCCTCCTATCTTGCCCTGTATGTTTGCCCCCCCCTAGATAACCCCGCAAGCGGAGTTCCTCAGGTCTTTGTCTGGGAGCCCTCCGTTTTAGGTCCTTTCACACGTTTTTTCCTCTCGCAGGTTTATTCTGGAGAGGCCCCAAGGGTGTCAAACTCTTCGCTTTGGGGTCTCAGCATTCGCCTTGCGGTTGTAGCCGCATAGCCTTTCAGAAACTCACCGGATTCCTTTCTGCAGAGACATCCTTAGTCTCAGGTCCCCCCCCCCCTCCACAAGGCCGGTCAGAATGAGACCCCGGAACAATTCGTCATCCCAAATGACTAGGGCTCCTGTAACGCCTTAGGAGCAGAGAAACCGTTTTCTATCGAAATTCTTTGCTGTCACGCTGAATTTGAGTGAGATTCTCTTATTGTACCCTATTATGTCGACTACCTCGCTCTGCCCCCCCCCCCGAAAGACCTTCCGGAGGGCAGGTGATCCCTGTCTTTTGGTTAGCCTAGCTGACAGGGAGCCCCCCCCTTAGCTCTTGCAGAGGGGGGTACTCAAGACCGAATAACTGGGTTCACTGCTTTTTAAATCCCCCCCCGAAGAAAAAGAAACGTTTAGGTACGATTCTTGGAGCGGGAATCATTCGCGGGGTCCCCCCAGACTCGAAAGTCCTCCTTCCCACCGACGAGAATATCTTTTAGCAGCAGATCTGTTCGACCCCTAGACTCTGTGTTTCCTACGACAGTTTTCCTTCTTACGTAAGGTCGCCCCCCTTTAAAGGAACCTCTTTTGAGGAATTGCCCAAGAGGAAGCAGAGCTCCTTTTGGGTTTTTTCCAGAGCAGAACTTCGGGTCCATTTAATTTCCTTTCAGGTCCTTTTTGGCTTTTCCACAGGACCTCCTCGTCGTCTTTGTGTCTTGCGTGACATCCCCTTGTTGGGGTTCCTCCCAAGCAGTAAACAATTTAACCGGCGGAGAAGACCTCCAGAACAGCTGCGCAGGATGTGAAGGTTTTTTCTTAAGAACCAAACCCCCCCGCAGAGGTTTTTAAAAGAATCTCCCCTTTTTGATCAGGCGCATTTCCCTTTCTACGGTGATCCGGTCCATTTTTCAGCCCCGTCGGCTCCCCTTTTCCCCTGTAGCTCCTCGGATCCCGAGGTTTAGAGTTTCTTACCCTTTCGTCGATTTTTCCCCCCCCCCCCCAGCGCTGCTCACTATAGGTTCTTTTTGATTTGATGAAGCGACTCGTTGCTTGTTTTTTTTTCCCCCGATGAAGGCGTCACTCCTCGAACTTAAATAAATCTGGATGTGGTGGACTTCTCTTCGAGCCTCGTGGTCCCCCAAGATTTTTTATCTTCCCTGAACCCTTCCTAATATTATGTGACTCCCGTTCGCTAAACGCCTTCCCGCTTTGGCCCATCGCAGAGGATGGCTCAGGTCCCAGACCTCTTCTTGGCTCGCACGACACTCTGGGTTTGTTGCCTTTTTTTTAAGACTTTTCGTTCAACCATCCTTCGTGTTAGCTCTCAGGAAGCTTTCCTGCCCCTTTTCCTGTTTCCCCCCTCTGCGTTGGGTTTTTTCTTCCTGTTTTACGATCCCAATAGTCCTGCTTTCCGGAGAGACTCCTGACGGATTACTGAGTTTTTCTAATTTTCCTCCGAGGTACTCCGTTGCCGTTGGCAGGCACCGAGCCTTGTCCCTTCTGCCTCCCTTCCTTCGGGAAAATTTCTCCCGGTGGTCTCTCCCCTTAGCTTTTCTTCCTTCTTGTTTTGTATGCCTTCCTTGGAGTGTTGATCCTTTTTTTTCGGCCCTGCTTCTTCAAAAACGATCCCCCCCCTAGTCTCCCGACGGTTCCCTTCGTGCTCTCGCTTTGAGTAAAACGTTGCTGCGACCAAACTCTACTTCCCTAGGTTATGTTCCTTCCGGGGATTCCGCCGCTCGGGGATACGTTTTGGTATTCCTTCCAATCATGGTTCTTCTTCCGCAGTCTTACGCCTTTGGTCAGCCCGACCCAGATGGCCTTTTTAAAACCCTGATCATGTCAACGTTCCCCCGATTGCCGTCCCCTTTCTGATGGTAAACGCTACATTTTTCTAGTTCTTCACCCCCTCCCCGAACGTTAGGGCTGTTCCCTTGAAATCCCCCGCGTCCTCCCAAACCTGGAGTTGATGGTTGTGCCCGTTCCTTTCAAGGCTCTGGTGACCTTCTTCTCCTTTTCAACTCGCCTCTAAAGACCGATTGACGCACCCACCTCCCGTTTCCCCAGAATTACCGGGCGTGCTTTTCGGCTGCCCCCCTTGAGGATTCTCCCTCGGTTCCCGAAGAATTTCACGTGCCAGGGAAAATGTATTACCCAACCTACCGGAATCCGAGCCCTCTGAAGGTCTTTCTGAAGCTTTTTTTTTCCCTAGTTACCTTCTTCCCCACCTGGCAATTGTGCTGCATATCCGACCGTGGATACGATTTCCTTATTTTTCCTTCTTTTTTTGAGATCTACACTTTTCATTTGCCTTTTTTTTGCGGTCCCTAGATCTCCCCCGCGATTCCTAGTGAACACCAAGTCCTTTTTTTTTTCCGATCGCCCCACAAGAAAGGTTCCCTAGATGCCCCTTTTTGAGGTCTCCCCCCCCCCAAGTTTTCGCTGCATTCATTCCCCGTTGTCTTTCCACGCGGGACGTTTGCATCTTTTTTGCTGGCACGCTTTCCACGTCTTTTTTTCGTGGTGCGACGCGTTTCTCTTTTAGAAGTATCGATCCCCACTGCGACAGGCGTCTGACCTCTCGCCCACCCCATCCCCCTTGCAAGCTTTGAATTTGGTCATCATTTTCCCCGTCCCTCCCCCATTGGCCTGATGGTGAAGACATTTCTTCTCGCAGACTGTCCCTTCCTCGTACGACCCCCTTTGCTCTCAAATCTCAAGTTTTTCATCCCAGAAGGACTCCTACCACTTTCTCGAGGCTTTCTTTCAAATCTTAGAACCCCTTTTTACTCCCGGACTTTTTGTGCCCCTCATCGAATGCCCCACCGCTCCCCCCCGATTCTTCCTTCCCTTCCTTTGATCTTCCGTTTAATAGCGGATTCGCCAGTGCTTGTCTGAGTTCTTTGAGCTCCCTAGGCCAAGGCCTCCTGTTCAGCCAAGACCCCTATCGGTCAAAGGAATTCGGAACCTTTTCTTTTCAGCTTTCTTTCTGATAAAGGGGCGCTTTACTTGCAGCTTGCGCTGTTTAAGGCATAATCCCGACATATGCCCTTTTCTTCCCGAGAAGTTCTCCCGATTTATTATGTTTACGTTCCCCCCTCCTCAAAAAAGATTTAAATGATAACAAGGAGCGCCTCCACCGAGAGATATAAAATTCCCTTCAATAAGTCGTCGTAGGGCTTCTTACGAGCTTTGTCTCCCTTATGAACTAAATGCGGATCTCTTTTCCTCAGATGCCTCTGCCAATATCTTGGACGAGACTCTGAATTTTCTTTCCTCCCGACTCTGTTTTTCCACTTAATGACAGAGGTTTCCTGCGTTCCCCCTTTAACCTTCTTCCTTGAACCTGAGCCCCCTGATCTGCCCATAAGAAAGCCAGACCCCCTGAGAGGGTCCATAATCTCCGCCCCTCAAAGAGTAGGTTTTTTTACGAATGACTGCATTCCTGTCGCCTCCTTAATTCACCTTCTTCCTCCCAGATCTCTTTGCCGACTCTCCTTTTCGTTACATCCGAACCCCCTTGGTGTCCCACCCCCCCATGCCTGCCTTTTCTACTCCTCGGACTCCGCTCGATGGCCCTCAACTTCCGCCGTCCAAGGTGGGGTCGGGCGTTTTCAAACCTTCCTCAAATCCTGATAATTTCTCCCGGTGTTCGTGAACTTCACCTTCTCGTTGAGGTGATTCCCACTTTGTTTTCTCCTACAAGTCACTACTGGAGATCTAAGATAGTCACGAAATAAAGCCTTCTCGCGTTTGAAGGCTCCTGGGCTCCTCACCCCCCTCAGTCTGCGCGTTTTTTTCTCATCGACTGTTCCTCAGGACGTCCCATTGTCCCCGCGGCCTCTTTTCCTGACCTTCTTCTTTCCAGTCTGATCAGGAATCTGATTTCGAAGATTGGTGTGATTCCCCGAGCTCCCGAATTTTTTCGATAGGTGCACGGCATCCTTAAAAAGATCCTTGTCCCGAGGGAGTCCTAAACGGCTGTGCCTTATGAGAGAATGAGGATTAGTTAGGTAGGCCTTTCGAGTTTTTTTTAATCATTCGGGAAAAGAACGATCTTTTTAGTTCTCTTTTGAATTCCTCCAAAGTAATAAGGAGAACACTACGTGCTTTCCCGGCTCCCAAGATCTTTCCAGACTCTCGTTTTTCTCCTTTTCAAAAATCTGAGATGAGGAACCCAGTTCTACCAGTTTTCTAGTCACTCCTTTCCGACCTTTCCTCTTGAAGGGTTCTTTCGTATTTGATTCTCTTCGGTTGGGAAGTAAGAGTCGTTCCCTTTCTGGAGGGACCCCCTTTTTGTTTCCCTTTCCCTAAATCTCCAAGAAGGTGAGAGGCACCCTCGAATCTTGACTGAAAAAGGCTCCATGCGGTCCTTTCCACTTTCATTTTTATCAAGGGAAGCAACCCCGCCCAGGGCCTTTTCCTCTGGAAATTATCCCTTGGATCTTAAAGGGCTTGGCCCATGCGCTTTGGAAAAAGCTTTTCCCCACCGACCTCTGGATTTTCTGCTTTCCCAGCGCCGTTGAAAAGTTGCTTAAAGCCCCCACTGGCAATCGGAATCTGTGTGCCCCCAAAGACTGGTTCCCCTCCTTCAAAAGTCGCTTTAGTACCCCTTGCCACTAATTGGATTGACGGTTTTGGAGCTTCCTACGCCTAGACCTCCTCTTTGCTTTTCATTTTCCTCTGGGCCCGTTTCCTTTAGTACCTTGAAACCCTCTGTCTTTCGGTTCACTTGATAATCTACCCACCATTTATCCTCCCCGGAACTAGGCCTTTTCTTCGGATCCCCCCCCCAGCCAAGACTCACGGTCCACCTCTGGAACGCTTTTTTTCTTTGCTCAGAATCTGATTCCTCTTTTGTTTTCCATCGTCTTCCTGCTCAAAACATGCGTCGCTGTCATTTCCCCTTCGAAGTCTTTTTAACCCCCCCTTTTTTTCCCACATTTCTTCCTTCCTCTCTTTTGCCAGTCTTCTCTACTTTCTTTCTCCCCTTTATTTGAAGAAGCTTTTTTTCTGTTAGAACCTTTTTCCCTGTCCTAAGTCAAATTCCCCCCCTTAAATGATTTTCAATAGGTTCCCTGAAGGATTTCCTGTTAAATAAACCTTCTTTTTCAAGAGATTTTTTTTTTTCCGGCTGAAGGAAGTTCTCTCCTTCTCTGTTGGGTTTCTCATTCTTCAATAGTAACCCCTCTCCTTGAATATGCCCCCATTGAGATTTTTTCATTGAGTTTTAATATCTCTCAATGCCCCCCCCCCCCCCCCCTCCCCAGTGGACCCCTGCGTTTTTTTGCTTTGTAACCCCACGGTTTCCGATTTTCCAGGGCTTTTCTTCCACGACCTCCCTTTTCAAAGATTTTTTCTCAGTCCCCTTTTAATGATTGCCTTCCCCACTTTTCAAGACTGTTCTCTTCCCTCTGGACCTTCTATTCCCTTGACCTTCTCTCTGTCACCCCGGCCCCTTTCGGGAGTGCTGCGCCAACTCCCCGAGAGGTCTCCCTCTTCTTTTCTTCTTGGCTTTCTTTTCCGCCCGTTCCCCCCCCTTTTGGACGTTCTTCAAGGTTTTCCTAGTTCTTTTTCGTTAAACCTGAAGTCATAGGCCCCCCCCTCCCCCCCCCCCTGTCCCTCACAACCCCCCCGGCTCCTCTGCCCCCCCCATGAGCTCATTCGGTTAGGGGTATTATGGCTTTCTCTCAGGAGACCCCACGACCCACACTAAACCCTGCTTGTCGTCGAACACCACCTTTTACTAAAGCTCCTCTGGCTTCCACTCCTCCTTTTTTCCTCCCATAAGTCCCAACGATGCTCCCCCCTCCAGTGGTTTCTTTGCTGTGCTTTTCGTTTCACAACGTTCCTCCCAGAACGCGGTGGTGTATCGTCCGTCTTCTTTCAGGTTTCCCTTTCCCGGGCTTGTTTCGTCCTTTTCTCGGGTTGCTGAGCGCCGCTACCCTTCAGGTTTTAATCACTCCTCCCCCGCCGTCTCTTTTTTTTCACCACTGCTTTTCTCTTTTTTCTTTGAGAACAAATTGCTTTTGATCTTCCTGCTGCCTTTTTCCAAGGGCACTCCCTTATGTCAGTAATTCCCCAAAACTGCTTTTTAGAAGTTTTTAGAAATCTCCTTCTGTCATGGTTTTCTGGAGTCAACCCAAGTACAACCCGTCTTGAATCCCTTCTGGAGTTCAGAACTGAATGCCCAGCCTTTGAAGATGGCCCCCTCTTCCCAAGGGAGTAGGAGACTCGCACGCTTGGCCGTTCTCGTCAGGACACCGAAGAGAATTGCTCAGATCAGCGTTCTTTTCCCTTGCAAATCTCTCCCCCTTTGGTTCTCATGCCTCATGCCACATCGTTCTTTTTCGTGAGAGAATCCCTTTCCCTGAGCTTGTAGTGCCTTTTTCTGTCTTCCTATCCTAGCGGATTGCTCTCCCCTTTTTTCAGAAGCAGCGCTTTTCACCGGCCGCGTTCTCGCGGTAAGCAGTCTCATTACAGGGCAGACCCCCTTTCTTCTAG
>Ga0179591_1370415_pt1 | contig 18837 bp, 23 predicted proteins | sample CZOMad2_1_08_16f_FD_182891 | JGI IMG/M metagenome (GOLD analysis project Ga0179591, IMG submission 182891) | Vadose zone soil fungal communities from Angelo Coast Range Reserve, California, USA - CZOMad2_1_08_16fungal (PacBio error correction) | ecosystem: Environmental > Terrestrial > Soil >... | reverse complement strand
TCCCCCCCCCCATAAGAGGCGCCCCCTACTTTATGGCTCGGTGGGGCCTGGCCTATGAACTAGCTCTCCATTAGACTCCTGGTCAACGTGAGGTCGAAGTCACCCCCCTCCTTTTTCTCCGGTTCTCCTTCTTGGGGCAGGATGTAAGGGCTTTCGTCCGGGATGCGGAGGTGTCCGAGAGGAAGGGCCCCCCTCTTCCCAGAGGCCCCTGTGTTATGTCCCCCCGAAATCGATCCCTCTCCTCCTCTTCCGTAATTAGTCTGTGTATTTTTTTCTACGCGGTCGCCCCCCATGGATGTTAAAGGTGCTGAAAGCCGAAGAGTCCTTCACTTCGGCGCTTTGTGACTTTTTTGACTCGTTATGGCAGGTGCTGAGGATATTCTCCCTTACCTCACAAATGCTAATTGTGCGTTCCCCCCCTTGGAAACGGCCTGTACGTCCTCTTTTTTCCCCCGACAATTGGACAGGTTCCCATAACACCCACGGGACATCCCCTACCTTTTTTCCCAGCAACTGCCACACCCCCCCCCTGAACACCGGATCCTGAAGGACACGATGTAATGGATGGAAGAATCGCTGACTTTCCTTTCCCTTCTTAGAATATCGGAACCACAGTAGGCGACAACTCTTATACTAGAACCTCTGATGTTAGGCTTACGGACCTACAGGTGGTATCGTCTCCTCATTACCGAAAAAGATGCACCTACCCCTCCCACCATAGAAATTCCTGTCCCCCGACTAATTGGTGAATTTAACAACTTGCTATGCCTTGAGAGGGTCTATAGTCGCTCCTGGGCCTTCCTGACGTCTCTACTCCACCCGTGGGACAATCCGCAGATCCGCCCCCCGCCCTGACTCCTTCCCCTTGTTTTCCAGTCCCCTGTTACTTCTTTCGGGACCCCCCGAAATCGATGAATAAATTGAGGCGAGTGGTTGGTGTAGCTCCCCACTTCCCTTTCCCTTCACGTACCCAGCCCTGCGTCTTCGAAGTAATACACAAATCTGCCTTACGAAGACCGGATCATGCGGCCTAGTCCCGGCCCTTCGTTTGGAGCAGGGATTTTTCCGGAATCCTCTCTTCTTTTTCTTAAATTCAGTCATCAACTTCACGGCTCGTGACTCTCATGGGAAGTCGACCCCCTTCCCAGGAAAGCTTCCGTCTGATGTTTCCCCCCTCCCAGATCCTCGTTTCTTCCTGCGGCCCTAATCTTATGGAATACATTCAAGTCATTTCTTTTCTGGCCTTTTCCGAACTCTATGCTTTTCAACTTTCCTCTCAGGCCTCCCAAGGACGGCCGTGCCTGAACTTCTGGCGAGATGGTCTTCAGCCCCACTCTTCCCCCTTCATTGGCACCTCCCCCCTAGCCGTCCATCATGAGATGATCTTCCTTTTCCAACTGCTCCTTCATCGGAGACCACAAATCGTTTCCCTGTTTTTCTAAACCCTTTCGTGCCTGAAGTACCCCATATGCCGGTTATCTTGTGAGGAGTGTTGATCCCCGCTTAGGACGCCAGGAGAAGCCTCTCCGGGTCTTCCTCCTCCTGTCCTACCCCGTAAACCCCCATAGTAGTTCATCGAGCCGCGGTTATCGAGTAGTTCCGTCTGTGGAAGCCCCAGATTCGAGATTGCTTCAGATCCTTTTTTCTTTTCCGTGGATGGGCTCTTCAGTTTCTTTCCCCACAAATCCAGGAGATTCGATCATGGTTTTTTTTTTGCTGTGTCTCGGCTGGAGTTTTTGTGGTCTTTCTCCCAGGAGTAGAAGTTTTCGTTTCTTTCCCACCCGCTTCCTTCGCCCCTACTACGGTGGACTGTATCTCCTTTGAATCTTGCGTTCTTCAGGTAGAAGATTGTCATGTGATGTTTTCAGAATGGTTAAAAAGCTTGGACTTAACCCGTTTCCCTTCTTTCGCATATCTGTCTCCGGTTTAAAGCAAGTTTTTGTCGAGCACCTAAACACCATCTCACGCCGGATCGGTACCCACTGGATCCCTTAGATGACGGTTATTCTCGATCACTTCCAACAATTGGTTGAAAGCGGTGAGTGATTCCTGGATGAGTTTATTGTTGAAGCATCGGACCACTGGAAGCACGCCTTCATAGTTCGCTTTTTTTACCCTCCTCCGTCCTTGGGCAGACCTATTTTTTGCTCCGGTGGAGGTTGCGTCGGTTATTTGTGTTGACCTGGCAATTGAGTATGTTCACCCCTCCCCCTCAGCTAAAGCGACGGGCACTAACTTCTCGGTGTAATAGAGGAAAGTTACCCTCTTTTTATCACTTCTGGTGATGTGATAATCCGACTTCCCTTTATTTCAATAATCATCCGTTGTGATTTTCTAGAGAAATTACTAATGCAAATACAATGAACTTAAGGGCTATCATTACCACCGTTTCTCGAGTCTCCGAGCAGTTCCTAAATTAATTAGATGTAGTTGCTCGGACGGGCCTACCTCTATGTTCAGACTTAAGGGACAGCCGATTCGAAGGCAACACTTTGTCTCCCTTATCTTGCTGTCGCTTCTAGTTTTACCCCCAGGCGATAAGATTTCCGAAGCTGATGCCAGCTAAGCAACATATTGCCCCCACCTCCCCAAGTCCCATTCTTCCGGAATACCCCTCGGGCAGGCAGACTTCCCCCACTACCCCACCCGTTGTGGGAACCTGGCCCTGTCGACGAGCCCAAGCCCCCCCTATCCCCTGATCAAAGAGGGTCCCCGGGGCCGTTAAATTATTGCGTTCTTTTAGGGAGGGCCCCGGTCCGGTTCGAGAACCGGGGTTTTTTACATGAGCCAAGCGTTCCCCCCCCCCCAAAATTCCGTTAGACGAAAACACCCGATCGCGGACCGTTGACCCTCCACAGACTTTCCCTCCAACTTTGCTTTGCTCAACGAGCGGCGAACGAGCTTATTCCCCCCCCCCCCCTCCCTCGAGACTTCAAAGACATCACCAAGAAGCATCACAGGAACCGAAAACACCCCCCCCCATCCACTGCCACTAGCGTTAGTCTTTCAGCTTTCCCCACTGCCAATCCCTTCCCTCCCACCGAGTCATTTCCTTTTTCAAACATTTTCGTTTCCCTCTCTCCCGGGACCAAGAAGTCCTGACCCTTCAACGCGGTCCCAGTTCTCACCCCTTGCTTACTTCCCCTTAAACTCTTCTTCTTTTTTCTTCCTCTCCTTCGCAAGTTATCCAGTTCGTTCGTCATGGTCACGGTCCAGACGAAAGAATCCCCCAAATTGACAACGCTATGGTCATCTACTGAATTCGTTCTCCCTCCAGACTGGTGTCGTTCGTGTGCTCTCTTTTTCAGGCAAGACATGTACAGGCCAATGACTTTTTTCAAACGTCGCTTCTCCTTCTCCTTCCATAGCTCTACATGGACTGGACCGAGGTTGGCAGACCCTCCCTCAGCCCTCTTCCCCCCACGGACCTTGTAAGGTGTCGACCCAGCAGTCTTTCCTTAAAAAGACCGTTTTCGGCGATTAGAGCACGAGAGAACAGGAGCGGGTTCTTGCCGACGTTTCGATATATTCCTCTCCAGTTCTCCGCTGAATGACCCAGTGGGCGAATTGCCCTGGCCCGTGGAAGCTTAGTCCCATACTCGGTAAGGAACGACTTCTTGATTCTCAAAAGTGCCTGGTCAATAAAGATTGTGGCCCAAGAACGACGTCAGTGACGCGAAGCCCCCCCTCATCCTCTCCATCCGGCTCTTTCTTCCTGTTCGGGATTTTCTTTTTCTTGTCTGGAATCCAGAAGAAGAGCACTATAGTCCGGCTGGTACTTTCCTTTCCCCCCCTCCTACCCCCCCTAAAAACCTCCCACGACTGCAGTGCTCGACCCTCCGACCGCTAAAGCATTTTGTTCTTCCCCTGACTGCTTTTCCGGGGGCATCTTCGGGGTTGCGGCACCCACTTCTTGATCGACCCTCGCGACAATCAAGATCAGCCCCCTCCCCTCAAAGCCCTCATTAAACTCTAATGAGTGTATTTTTGAAGGCGATTCGAAGGGAGCTGTGGCCGGTTTCGAAGAGTTGAGTAGAAGACCCTTCGATCCCCTTCTTCTACAAAAGGAGGCACAGAAAGGACTGCGACTCTCCGGGCAGGAACATGAAAATTTTACGACCAGCCGGTTCGACTCTTTTCCAGGTATTTCTTTCCGCCCCTTCAGGTTTGCATCAAAGTGAAAATGTTTGCCATGGAGGTATGTTCGCTGAGGTACTTCTCCTTGCCCAAAACCCCTTTCCTCCTCCCCTGTTTCCACTTTGAGGGAGGTTGGATTGTAATGTACCCTTTTCGAGAAGGTGACAACCCCTGAACCCAATTTGAAATCTTTCATGAAAGGATTTTCCCTTCCCTTCCCTTTCCCTTATAGCATCTCTAAAAGGCAGCTTAAACCCACGCCGTCTCGATACAGCACTCCTTTCAGCACCCTTCCCTCTCCCTGGAACATCAGTTTTTTCCTGCTGTTTTGCTCACGTCACCAATCAGAAGGTCAGTTACTATGATCGGATTAGCGCGTCAATCCCCTTCTCACCCCTCCCTCCGCTCTCCTTAGTCACCGCGCACGAAGAAGCACCTTCTATCTGCCTCAAGATCCCTGCGCGAATTCGCTTGACACCCCCCCTCTTTCAATCTCCCCCTCCCGTGCTATTTCCCAAGCCGGAATCCAGCCGCATTCTTCCTTCCTAAAGCGCGGCCTGTTAATAGGCACGATCCACCGGCGAGACGGCATACCGTCGTTTTTTGTGGCACGACCGCAATCCCCTTCCATTTTTTCCTACCCCCTTCCTTTGTTTGTTTTCGAGTTTCGTTCCACCCAGACAGATTCCTGGGTCTACTCGTTGGCCCCCACGTTACCTCCCCAGCCCCCGTTTGGCCGGCTCCTCTTAAATTGTCGAGATTGTCGCCTTGGTTCGGCCGCTATGGTACTACGTGAGGTAGACCTGAGCGGGTTTCCCCGTTCCCCCCCTGAAGTAGCTCCTATTTTTTTCCTTTACTTTCTATGGTAGTAGGAGAAGAGAGGATTTTTTCCTTCTGGCTTTATCAGATGACGTTTTCTGTCCTTGTGGGAGTGTTAAGATCCTATAACGCTCAGTCTCTCCTTCGATCTGAGAGTGTGTAGATTAGAACGTTCCGTTCAGTATTTGTTGTTTGGATTAACTCGTTTTTCTCCTCTCCTGATTCCTGATCCGGTTGAAGATGACCTTTAGCGGCGATGAACGTGGGAATTCGATTTCCCCTTCAACCTTACCCCATGTTAGTCCTCCTTTTGGTTACCTTCCTCCTTACCCTTTAGCTTACGGGGGACCTCCCGCAACCGGGGAATCCCATTTCAATTAACAGAACACGCGTCCCCCCTCCCCTCCCCAGTTCTCAATACCAAGGATTACCCTTCAGTCAAACACTTTTTAGTGGATGCCTATCCAAAGGAATGTCTTCTCCCTTGCCCAGCGTTAGGATTACCCTTTCCCATTCCTGAACCATGATGATGCCGGAAAGGGGCTTTTTTGGACGACAAGGTTGTCGAATCTTCGCTATGAAACCCGAACCCAGACCCCCACCATTCAGAAATTCTTTTTTTTCATAAAGATACTTTTTTTGCAAGTAAGGTATTTTGCAGTTCGGGGAGTTTCTTTTATACCATTTACTTTCTGGTGCCCGGCCCGGCCTATTCCCTCTTCACTTTTTTAGACAAATCAGTTCCCCTTTACGCGACGCCCTACCAGTTGGTTCAGGCCCCCAAAGGCCTTCAGTTTTGTTTAAATCCTAGAGACTGCCATCTTAGAGTCGGGAAGGTTGGGTTTCTCGTGATACTACGTAGACTTTTTATCTCTTTTTCTTCTGTAAGCTCTACACAACGTCTCAGGAAGACCTCCGCCTAAACTTTCGGAAGTCTAGGATCTTCTGGTCTCCTACGCTTTTTTTCATGTATTGGATTCCCGGAAACCCTCCCCCCTCCTTCAACCTTTCCTTGCTTAACCTATTGAGAAGTCCCTTTTAACACCCTTCACTTAAGGCACTTGCTCTTCACCCCCGTAACGACCCGGTCCCCCCTCACCCTCCGCCCCTCCCTTGAGTTTGCCTCCCTCCCCCCCCCCACCCCCATCCCCCCCCCCCCCCCCCACTCCCCCACCCCACCCCCCCCCCATTTCTTCCTTTTCAACTTTTTTTTTTTTATCAGATTCTGTTCCATCCTGTCCCCCTACGGGCCAAGAACACCATTCTCTCCTCTTATATTCTCTGCGGAATCTTTCTTTTTTAAAGGAACCCTACCTTGCTCTCAAGGAAATGGAATTGTTCTGGTCCTCCTGGCTCTTTTCCCAAAACTTATGGAACAGCCCTCTTTCCTCCCCTCCAAGAGATATGAGATGAGAGTTTTTCGAGGCAATGATAAATGACTGCCCTTCTCGGCCCGGCCAGGTCGGGGAGACCCCAATTTGCCGTGACGGTCGCCCTCTTCTTCTTGAGTTTGGCGGATGTAGGAGTGCCTTTCCTTAGTCTAATGACCATTAGCGGTTCGTGGCCGGAAAAAGAACTTATCAGTGGTTCTTGTAGACCCTTTTCATCTCATTCTCAAGAGTGCTCCCTTGTCTAGTTTATTTCTTTTTTTTTTGTTCCCTCTATTTTTTAGGTTTGGTTCGGCCCGATGAGATCTTGTCTTCGGTGGCGGGTGTTTGGTCGGTTAGTTTTCCCGGGGAGAAACTAGAGACCTTCCGAGGCGATTCTGGCTTTTGGTGGATATTTCGTGTTACTTTCTTCTGCCTCATTAAATGATTCGTTTCTTGCCGTTCCAGCCCACCCACCCCGATCATTGCGTTGGGATTTTCAATATCGTCGAATACGCAGGTGAGTCCTTTAATTTCCTTTTTATTGAGTCTTTCTCGATGTATTGGATGGGCTAGCTACGGGGGTAAAAGAGTTTTAGCCCCCTCGTCGGATTTCACGACAAGACTTAAGAGGTCCAAGAAGTGGTTTGTTGTTTGGGAACGCCGGCTGCCCTTCAAACTGGAAAGAAGTGGGTAGGCCCCCTCCAGCTGGCGGATATATTGATGTTATAGTCTCCATTCCAGGCACCCCAAACGTGTTACGGACATGGCGGTAGTGAGACGAGTGATTTTTCATTCTTTTTGACGTGAATGGGCAGATATCCCCAGTGATCGTAGAACTATTCCAAGTTCGTCTCGGATTCCTCCAAGACGGAGACACACGTTTTTGGTGCTAGCGTTAGTCAGAACTTGCCCTAGGAACCCATGAGATACTTGCTTCCCGATTCGCCTCCTCCCAGCGAAGGGAGCCTCGGGATTTTCGAGAAAGGGGTCCACTCTTGATAACTTTCTTAGGCATTATGTGCCTCCTCATGATTGTCCATATATCTTGTCCTCGTTGCTAGATGGCCCACCGCAGTTGAGGACACCACTCCCCTTTCAGGAAGGATTATCAAGACGGACCCGGGATAGAGGACACTCTTCGTTTACCATTTTCCTCGTCAGCTTTCGGCGACGGCGTGGGACTACCCCTCTCCCTCCTTCCCTTAATTCATCCGTTTGAAATAGCATATCACAAGTGGTGTCTAGCGATATGCCAACTCAATTCATCTTGCCTATCTCCGATGCAGAAGGCCCGGACCCCCGTATAAGTTTCAAGACCTGCCCCCCGAACCCACCTGTCACCACCCCCTTCTTTTAAAATTTTTTTCTTCTTCCCGGTCCCGTTAATTTTGTGGTTTTTTTTAGAAGAGCACGCAAAAACATTCAAGGCTAATCCAGCGGTCTCCGACTACACCTTTTTTTCCCCTCTTTTGTTTCGCGTCTTGGGACCACTCTTTCCCGAGTCTCGGGGCGACAGCCGGAACCTGTGTTGAATGGTTGACCCCCAACACCCCCCCCCCCCCCATTCGAAGTCGCCCGAAAAGGCACCGTCGGCGCCCCTTCCCAACTCTAAACCTCCCCCCCCCTTCCACCCCTTGCTCAGTACCCCACTTGCGAGAGCCTTGATGATTCATCACCTCCTAATCCCTTGAATTTTAGACCAAGACCAAGTAGGTACTAAATTCCGCCTCCCCGTTTACCGCCCCCCCACACAGATAGTCCTATCCCCTTCTATAGTTATACAGTCCCAATGAACATCCCGAACCCAAAAAGTATCCTAGTTCACATTTTTGCCGCGAAAACCGACCCCCCCCTCCTGACCCTCCGAATACCCTGAGGTATCGGAGGGCGATAACGGGCTACCCCAAAAGGACTGTTCCTTTGTCTGCCTGACCCTTTTCAACCCTGCTTTAGCGGGAATGACTGACAACACGCGCCCACTACAGAAGTCACCCCCCTCCTTCCCTATTTCCATTCCCCCTTCCCGTTAACCTCAGTGGTTATTTGTCCAACGGTTTGCTCAGATTGTGCAGACGTAATTCCGAATGAGGCCCATGTCCCGACCCCCTCTCTCATTCTTCCGACTTTTTAAGTTCGCGCTGTATGGTGTCACGTTGGTTGGACGTAGCCCTCTCCTCCCATTCGGACGGCCCATCCTGTCGCGTAGAATGTAAAGAAGGGACCCGCCTACCCGTTGATACTCGCCTGTGGGGGAGACTTTCCCCATTGAGCCTCCTTCTTTTTTGCCGACCACCTATTCGAAACGATTTGTTCAGGCACTGCCGAGTTCCGGGGCCTTTCGACCCTCCCATAGTTCTTTCAACACGGAACGTGAGGCCAACATGTGAGCATTCAAGACTGGTCATCTTCACTCCTTCCGTCATTGTTGACCCCCCATGACGCGATTCAAGTACTTTCATCTCTAAGGGCTACTTTTAACTGATGGCGATATCATGGAAAGCACTTCCCTCTCCTTAGTCGGTTCAAGTAGCCTGACGTCATTTCCAGAACAAAACCCCGACGCTCACTGATGCGAGCTCGATGCTTGCCCGATAAGACTTTTTTGTCCTTTCTTACCCTCCTCTTACTGGAGATAGCTTTAGAGGAGCCTTTTATTACACTTTCGCGCGGACAGCCGGCCCCCTCCTCCGAAGAACCCCTCCTCCCCCCTCCCCTCTCCCTCACAAACTATGATTTTGGTCAACGTGATGAAAGAAAGGGTCCCTTTTGGCTTTTCTTTCATGTTTTGCGTAGCAGTATCTTTCTTCAAGATTCCCCCCAAAACAGTCTCTCCCATCCCATGGAAGTTGCATCCCATCCTGCAGGAAGTTAACTTGAGCCCATCCCCCCCCTAGGTACTAGATGTGATTCCAGCTGCCTCTCCCCTCCTTTTCCTCTATATGCTCCCATTGCCCTTTTCCATTCTGCATTCTCGTTAGATCCACGGTTGTTGCATCAACGTGATTTCTTATCAATTGTGCAAATAGTTTTCCATTTTCTTTTTCGAATATTTACTTTTTTTGGAGAGGACCCCCTAACCTCCCTCCCTTCCGGTGCCCCTAATCACCCCCCCCCCCCCCCATATCTTTCTACACCTTTCTTGTTTTGATTATGGAACGGATACGATTACAAGCTCTGCCACTTTCCCGCTTCAGCAAACCGGCCTCTTTTTTCCACCCCCTCCCAGACCTTCCTGCCCGGGAATACTCCAACGCCTTCAAATACGCCCAGGGGAACTCCCTCTCTTTAAGCCTCTTTAGTTGCTGCCCGATCCCCTTACACCCCGTATCAGACGGAGAGGAGATTGAGCTGCGGCGTCATACCTCACCCTCACCGCAGCCTTATTTCAGCGGGATCCAGGTCCCCTTCTTCCTCCCCCGGCCTATTCTATACGTCCCCCCCACTCATTGACCCCAGACGTACTCCCCGACCGCTAGTTCGACCTCACGGTAGCCCCTCTCTTTCTCAACCCCCCCGAGAATGGTATCTACTTTCCCTTCGTCAAGCTTCCCAAAAGGAGAGGAAAGATCCAACTGTAATTGCTGGATGTGTTGGGCACCGCATTGACAACGACCAGACCCCTCCTTTCTTCTTTCTCCCCCCCTTTAATCCTTTTTTCGGTGTTTCGGTTTTTTGAAGAGTTCATTTTTAGTTCTTCCCACCACGAGGAGTAACTGCTGACGAGTGTCCACGTCCTCTGGTGGGACTCCCTGAAGATGAACATTGTCTTTGTTTCCTCCTCTCTCTTTCAAGACTTTCTTTTTTTCTGTCCAAAGGAGTCCGCTCAAAGTATTTTTTGTCTCTGAAGTAGCCAGTTATGGCAGTCGTCAGGCGCTTGGAGATAGAGATTCGGTAGCAGCGGCCTGGACTTTACCCCCCTCCTGACCTTAGGTAGAGGTGATTCTCTTAAGAGAGACTGACGCCTCCTTCCGTCAAGTCTAAGGAGGCGTGTCTCTCAGCACGAGATTATGCCCCCCCGGTCCAGGAGGTTATGTGCTGGGACAGGTTCCCTTGCTGTCTCCCTTCTCGGTTCCTGGAGGGGACAAGCTTAGTCCCCGTGGAAAGGAGCTGGAGTCTCGTATTAACTGGACCTTGTGAGACTAATTGTGTTTAATTATGTCCCCCCCGCCCTTTTCTCTCTGCGTTTCCCTCCTCAACATTCAGGAAACTACCTGCACATCTCCATTCAGGCCACCGAGGGGTCGTTCCCATAACATCGCAACCTACAGGATTATCTCCCTTCCCCACTTCCCAACCTGGCAATTTTTGACTTTTCTCCCCAGGACTGATAGTAATGACGACAGCGTATCGTGCGTGACCATGGAGATAACCTTTTCCCCTCCCATGAATTCTTTTCGGAATTGCCAGGTTCTGGTGTTAAGGACAGTGCTCTAAGAGATCCCATGCTCCCCGCACCCAGCTTCCCCTCCCAGCTCCCTGGCATCCCCCCTCCCCCTTTAGTTCCCATGTCATGAGGTTACGCGTCGCCGTCTCTAGTCTTTATTCTCTTTTTTCTCCTCGTTAGATGGTTTTTTTCCCCCCAGGAGGACTTCCCGTCCCCCTGTAAAGTTCCCCCATGACCCTAGAGAAGAGATCCTGACCCCCTTGTTAACTTCCTCTTTGGAAGCTGCCCATCTGAGAGTGTCTCTGTTTCCTCGGTCTTTTGGTGGGTTTTAGTGGACTTCTACTTTCATAATGAATATCGGAATCGCGTCTCGTCCTTACCTTCATCCTTGCAGAAGTAAAGCCATCTCCTTTGCTGTTAAGTGGTGCTCTGTTTTTTTCCATGACGTTATGGACGCATATTACATCCTCGGGATTCTTGTCACTTAGGTCCTTTACCATTCTGCTCGTGATGAACTCACCCCGATTGTCCCGCCCTTTTCCAAGGCAAAAGCGACTGATTTCAACATCTTAGCAGATCGTTTCCCATAAGGAGACGCCTACTGTTCCCCTGTTCCCACTCCCCCAAACCAGCTCCTTCCCGGTCCTTATTATTCCTCTTGTCTTTTTATTTACTTCTTCCGACGGGCGATCGCAACCTGAATGTACACTTATTTGGAGCTATGGGCTTCACCACGTGTCAAGTAAATGGCCCCGAATCAGTACACATTGGAGCTTCGAGCTGCCAGGCTCTGCTTTCATGAGTTCCTTTTCCCTGTGTCATGGAGGACACCCCCCTGCGCTGTCTCTGGGTATCCACACTTCACGTTAACTTCTTTCCTCATATGCTTTTTTCCTTGCACTCTTGGATGTAGGTCTTTTTGCCCTCCGACTCCTAGCGGGGTGCGCGAGCTTGACCACGATGTTTTTTAGTATCACGTTGGAATAGCCCTTTCTTCCCCTCTCCCCTTTGCTCCTTTATGTTCCTGGGAGAGTTGTTCTTTTTCTAGGAGTGTCTTCGAATGCGCTGGGTTTCCCCCCTTCGGTATGGGAAGTTTTCTTTCTCCACTGCGAGAAGTCCCCTTCGCTCTTTTGGTGTTTGGTCCCTGACGGTGAGGGCGTTGATGTAATCTTCGTTGTTTTTTTACAGAGCAAAGGGCGGCAGTCTTGTCTTCCATCAGATCTCCCTGTGTTTTCTACTCTCAAATCTTCAGCTAAGTGCAGTTGGTTAGTTCTTCCGCTTTTGCCAACAGGGTTTCTTCTGCCCTTTTATGTTTAGGGGACTTTTATTTGTTGACCGCGCTTTATACTCCCAGTAACGAAAATCTTGAAGCCTATACCCTCTTGCTGGTAAAGCACGGAGCTAATAACAAATGGAAGAAGGGGATTTAACCCCTTACCCTCCTTGATCCTTAGAGGAATGCCTTTTTTATCTTCTCCTAAAGGCCCAACTGGGTCGTTGTTTCCCCCGTGCGCCGTGACGATTTCTTTATGCGCTATTGTATTGGCTTTCCTTAATGAAGTAGTCTGTTAGGCATCTTAGCGCAACATTTTTCCTTTCTTCCTGTGAAGACCCATATCCGTACGGTGGTACAGTTTCCGGGCTCGTGGAAAGGCTTCTTTCTCTCTGTACCGAGCTCCCTTTATCCCCCCGATTAATCCCCTACCTCGACTTACTCTCACTTCTAAAGGCCTCGTTCCATCTTCTTCACGGTTGGAGAATTGCCTGGTCATGGACTGCTCCCCTTGTTTTCCTCTTATCAGTATTCTCCCTCCCAAGTGGGGTTTGTCGATCCACGCTGCGTAGGACATCAAACCCCAGGCAGGTTTATAGCTTACCCCCTTGCTCGAGGATACCTATTTTCCCTTCTCTTCTCCTTCCCCCCCTGCCCGGAGTTCCTTCACTTTCCCGACGATAATTGGGTTTCTTATAAGTCTTTGCGACTCGCTACGACTCTCCCCCTCACCCTTGTCTCCTGAGACTGCTGATCTAGAGAACTTGTGAAGAGCAATCCCGGCGGCACCGTACTACGTCTGTCCCCTATTGTCCCCGCCCTCTCCCATAAGAAAGATTCAATAATAGTGACCGTCTAGTCACTTTCACGTTTTGGCCTGGATCTCGCATCTTCAGCCTGATAATCCACGTGGTCCTTTCTACCCCCCTGCAGATTTTGAGGGATCCTTTGCTGGGAACAAATTCTTTCCTATTCGGGGCAGGTACGCCTTGGAAACAAAAAACAAATCGCCACTAGCCCAAGAGCCACCATCACAGACCCTCGTAGGCCTGTCCTACTCTTCAAACTCCCAAAAAAAGGCCATATCTTGAAACGCCTTGTGGGTCTTCCCTCCCCGATCTTCTTATAAAATTCCGACAACTGAGCTCCTTTTACCGAACCGCATCATCCCTGAATCCTTAATAAATTCCCCCTACACCAAAAAAAGAGACTCATGATTCTTCCCGCCCACACGAACTACCCCCTTCACCCAGCCACCTCTTTCCCCCTTCCCCTGACTACCCGTCCCCTTTCCCACGCTACAATGCAAAGACTATCCCAGCTATTACGTTTTTTGCCTCGAGTGGCTACCCAATTTCTCTCAAGCAATCTTCTTGCGGGGTCTTTCGAGCTGGCTTCCCCATCTCTCGGAGCGCTGTCCCGGTTTTTTATTCTACGACCTCGACAAGCAACGGCACTGACACATAGTCCCCTTCCCTCCGCAACCCCTCCCGTGGTTAGTTTTTGCCCCGTCGGTTTAGGGGTTTTCAGATGTCAGGATGTCTGCCATTACTGCGACCGTTTAGCCACTCGGTCTCGATGGACGGCTTTTTTCTGGAATGGCATGGTTGTTGCCCGCATGCCCTCAGGGCCAGGACAACTTACCCCCTCGCTTCGCCAGCACTCTTTTTTTCCCTCCCCGAAGCGCCGGCGCCGAGCCAATCCTTTTACGTTCCTTCTTGCCCCGTTCAGTTCGCGTCTGCTGATTCCAACTTCGCGTCTCGATGTTGAACATGGTCCCCCGTACGTGCCGGCGCCCCCCTTAATATAGAAATAGGGTAAGCGAAAGGTGACGTTGAGTAAGAACTTATATCATCCACCTAAGCCAGAAGACCTACGGGATCCCACCCTTCATTCCGACCACTCGGCCACGCACTCCCCTTTCTGACTTCAGGGGAGGAGGTGGGTTATGTTTTAGCTCGGACGGCCCGCCATTTCCAGTCTCTTCGTTCCCCGCTTCCCCCTGATTTCCAACACGAACAAACCCTTTATCTTCACTCTGAGCAGATCGCGATGCTTGGCCTCTCCTATGGTTGGCCTGAACAAAGCAGATTTTCCTTGGTTCCCCCGGAGCGTCTCCGGCTGGGCGGCCCCAAGGCCCGACCGCGGGGCCGCCCCCATCGACGTCGAAGATATTCAAGTAACGACTCTACCCCCCCCCGCAATGGTGTTGAACCGTCCTCTTGACAAGGGTCTGGGGCGGTTCTTTTTTAATGAGTTTGGATTATCTGAATTCGTATCCCCTAGACCCAAACAGGTAGGCCCCCCCTACTGCATTTATAAGAATCAGCATGGTAGAATGCCCATATCTTTTAGTCTGGTTCTCGAGCAAGTCCTGGGCCGTATGCTTCATCTTTGCATTGTCAAGGTTATGGAATTTCCTTTCGTATCCCCCCCCGCGACGATCTTCTTCGACACTCGGTGCCGGAATGCTCGGACGGGTCCTGCTGGACTTCCCTTTTTATCTCCCCCCGTAAATAGTCGAAAGGCCCGGTCCTAACCACACCCTTCTTCTGTTCTCCCCTTTTATGTTTTTGACCTGCTACGTATCCCCGCTCCTGGCACGCCGTAGCAACACCGTACCTCCCCCCCTGAATGTCCGGCCTGAATCCAAGAAACCTGTCCTCCCCCTATACCTTCCCAGTTAACAAAACTGGCCTGGACTCTCGTGCTGCGCGACCTGCTCCTACGGGACAGACTTCACCGAGGTGTTGATTCCCCTTCTTTTCCCGAGAACAGCTTCCTCAACTCCATTAGCGACTCTTTCGTCCTCCGCTCGGCATGACATTCCGCCATAAACGCCTACCGCATTCGGGAATTAATAAGTCCCCCTCTCTGGATATTCCCTTTCCCTAGGCATGCACTGCAAACCAGCGCCTCTCGACCTCCCCTTTTAATAGGTCACTCCCGCCCCGTTAGGAAAGTGGCCCCCTTTTTTAACTTGAGGAACCGTGGCACGCCCTTTCCCCCCGAAACTCGACATCTCTCTACTCTTTTCCTCCCGGTTTTTCTTCCCCGATGTCTTCTCGTTGCTTTTCCCCAAACAATCAGAGCAGGTCGTCGACTTACACTTTACTATTGGCCCGCTGCCGTAACATGCGAGCTACAATAATGGTTTTTCCTCATTGCAGTTTTTGACCCTTTCTGTCGAAGTCCCGCGGGTTGTCAGGCGGACTTCCCCGCAGATCTGGGCCTGCTTCAAGGCGAGGCAGATTGCCGATGGCGTCGTTCCGGCCGGTCATCCGTTCAAATAGGCGGGCTTTTTTTCTCCTTTTCCTTCATCCGCGCGAATCCGATCTTTCGCCTCTTCCCCGCGTTTGTCTTCCCTCACGGCGTCCTTGCCAGTCTGCGTCCCCCCGGTTAGCTGATGTTTCTACAGTTGTGCTGGATGCCTTTTTAGGCTTTTTTTTGGTGTCAGCTGCGTTGATACTCCGTCTCTCAAAGTGGACGATCTTCTCCCGTTATTCCTAGAAAAAACACTTCTATTCACTTGTGAGTTCCTGGGCACCGGCCGGAATCTCTTTTTTTTAATTCAAAGGGAAGGAAACATCCCAAGTGCCTTCCACCCCCCCCGAGGGGCGCCTTCCTCACATTGCCCATAAAGGGATCTAATCGCGTCCATTAGCTTTAAAAATTTTTTCATGAAGCGTGAAAAGGGAAGCGGCTCTTCCTCCCCTTCTAATCCTTTTCTTTCACTTTTCTGCCCAATCATGCCATGTCGGACTCCTTTCGTTGGGGGAAGAATTGCTTTTTCCAGAGTGCATCCTGCTGAAATCCCGCCCCCAAGCCACCGACTTTTTCCCGGTTCTCCGCTCCTGGGTAAACCGTATGAGAGAGTTAGTTTTTTAGTTTTTTTTCTCTCCGCGTTGAGATTGATTATTTTCGCCTTCGCCCTGGTTTCCTGACGGTGCCGCCCAGATCGATCCCCGAACGAGGCGTTCCCCTTTCCAGTTATAGGCAGGACTCCGCGTTTTCAATATCTGGACGCGGGGTGTTTATTTCAATGCCATCCAGTCCAGAATATAGGCACTGTTTTTTTTCCTTTTTTTCCAGGATGAAAACCAACCCGGCCTCCCGCGCGATCCCCCCGGACCGGCATCTGCGGGGGCGCCGGACGTCGTCTTCTTCCCATCGCGGGATGATCGGACCCTTTTCTTAATCATTCCCTGTAGTGAGGACTTATGTTCTTAATGAGCTCCAAACGACCGGCAACGGCCCGTCCATTCCAGCCCGACTGGGTAGCATCGGCGCCCTACTGGTTTTTAGTCGACCAAAAAAGGAGCTACTTTTCGTGATTCTGATCCTTGGGACTTTACAGCGTGCGGCGATAGAGGTGCTTAAGGACTGGGTTCTGTCTTTTTGTTTTTGGGCCCTGGTGTGTTTTTTTCCTATGTTGATTGCCCCCCCCCCGGGTTCCAGTCCATGGCCAAGCATCCAGCAGGAGATAATGATCTTTGTTTCTTTTGTAAATGTTTTTTTGGATACGGAGGCACATTAGACCGTCTTTCTTCACCCTCCGTGCCCAGGTCGGGCATGCTTTCGGTGTAGTGACGTTGTCTTTTTTTAGTGTGGAAGATGGAAGGATGTTAGAAGAGTCTTTTTTGGACCACCTTTCGCCGCGCGAAGACCAGCCACGTAATTGAGTAGAACTGTTAACTTTCCTTGGCCAGTTTTTTGCCCCCTCCTCCTGTAATTCTTCCTTTTCTTCTTACCAGTGGACGCCTGACCCCGAAGAGAGGGTGTTGCCTTGACTTTTTGCTGTTGGACTTCGCTTGTGACGACGAGAGACGCCAAAGAGGTTCCTATCGTTGTTGCGTTACTTTGCTCTTTTTCGAGGGAGGCGCCAGGGCGCTGGAGGGTATAGTAGCAGTTGCTTAGGTAGTTGTTTTTCTTATAAGCCTTGCGCTCCTCGCCTCAGGTTTTAGATGTAGCGAAACCTGAATTCGTGCTTTGGGAGGTTTTCCCCTAGTTGGTTTTTTTCGGGCCTCTTTTTCACTTTGTTGCCCCCCAGATCTTGATGTCCGTCTGCTCAGCCCCCCCCCTATTCCTTTGAAACCGGGCTTGGCATCTTTCTCCCTCACCAACACAATCCGCCGGGCTCCTTCCGACCTGATGGGCCGACTGACTTCTTGGAGGTGTAGCTGCCGTCCCCACACCCATGGACGGTGCTGTTCTATCTGACGACTAGTTCCCGATATCCCGCGTTTCTTCCCCGATAGGGTTCCCGTTAATGGCAGCTTCTACAGTAGAGCCTCCCCCTTACGAGTCTTCTCTCTTTTCTTGGCCTGAACCGTTTTTTCGACGTCGTGTGGAGTCGCACTTCATGCAACATCTCCATCCGTCGTGGATGACAGTCCTCTCGAAGCATAAAGATTGAACATTTAGGGGTAACCTTCGCCACTTGCTCCTGGGGAGTTCCACTTTTGGACCCTCTGCCCGCATGGATGTGACTCTCCTTCGTTTTCCATACATTTCATCATCACCGTGTTGAGATAGATGTCCCCTGAGTTTTCCCGAAACCCGGCCTGGCTCCCCAAGGGCTCGATTATCCCCTGATCGTTTTTTTCAGTAGCCCTCCCCTCTTCGCTTTTAGATTTATTTGGAACCCCGAACGCCTCCATGTCCTAGTAAGGAACCCGCAGATTCTCACGAATTCCCCCCGCACACCCCCCCCATTTTGGGCTCCTTCGCATGCTCGGATCTGATGACTGTGTTTCACTCTTCTCTTGAGAGTCCACCCGTCTTTTTGTTCTGCCCTCCCGACTTCAACACCCACAACAGTACTTATCTGCTTCCCCTCACAGACAGTTTAAATTCCGTTGTGCGCCCTGGATCGGCCCGCAGCCGGCACCCACTCGCTCTTTTCCCCTTACTTTACCCAGTAACGATCCCCGGCACCCTCCCTTTGCTCCCGTTCCGGGACAAAAGTTTTGTTGCCAGGCAGATTTTTTTTTCCACCCCTGGGTAGACCGAGCGTTTGCCCTTTTGCTTTCTCCCAGACAACCCCCCCACACACCTTGCGCTCTCGTCTTCATCTACAATAAAACCTCCTCCCCTAAACCTCACCTTTTCGAAGTCTGCCCCGCATCATTCTACAATACCGAACCAGCGCCGAATGGCGACCTTTTCTTCTCCCCCAGCTCAGCTCCCTTTAAAGCATCCCTTACACCGGCAACACCAACAGACCTACTGGCTTGCAGTCCCAAGCCCCCCCGCACCCCCGCCTTCGACTTCAATCTAGCAGCCCTCGGCTTACAAACCACCTCGTACAGTTTAACAGAGGCAGGTCCTCGATTATTCGGAAAAGGATACTCTCAGACCCCCTAGTGAGGTTTGCGGTTTCTTCCGGATACCACGATCTCCTCCTGCGGGAATGCCACTTGACAACACGCCTCCAAAGTCACGTCCCCTTTTTCCCGATGGCCATGCCCAACCTAATTTTAGTGAGCGCAAGATCCGGCCGCTTTTCTTCCGATTCCCGGCACTTTTCCAGGTAAATTTCCCCCCCTCTTTCTAACAATCGAAGCTAAGTCGGATAGGAGGCGTTATTTCTTACAACTTCAGCCCCCCCGAGAAACATTCTCTTCACGAACACCGGACTGGTCAGGTGATGATAGCAGAGGGTTACTTTGTAAAAGTTCCAGGCGTCCGCTTGATCCCTTCCCATGCGCTTTTGTGTTGATGGCCCCCCTTCCCCGTCCTTCTTTAGCAGACCTCCTCTCGAGAACATGTGTTGGTAAGTGTGTCCTTTGTCCCCGTTTGGTTTTTAATCGACATCCCCGAGCCTGGCCCGTGTTGAGTCTCTCGTGCCGCTA
>Ga0179591_1297206_pt1 | contig 18837 bp, 27 predicted proteins | sample CZOMad2_1_08_16f_FD_182891 | JGI IMG/M metagenome (GOLD analysis project Ga0179591, IMG submission 182891) | Vadose zone soil fungal communities from Angelo Coast Range Reserve, California, USA - CZOMad2_1_08_16fungal (PacBio error correction) | ecosystem: Environmental > Terrestrial > Soil >... | reverse complement strand
CCCCTGATTCTGGCGCTGACCCCCCCTTCCTTCCCAGTCTCCTCTGCACCCCCACAATCGTCAGTAACCCTTTTTTACCCCCCGCCGCCACCTTTTCTCCTGGTACCCTTTCTCCTTCTCTCGAGACCTGGGGTCGTTCCCCCCTTTTTTTCTCCTCCCAACGGCCATACAGTCACTTTCCCCCCCATCCTTCTCGGTCTCCTTCCACGAAGCCTTTTTTTTTTTGCGCGATTCTTCTCTTTATCGTATAGGCGTAGAGTTATTCGGTCGCTACGTTTTCCCCCTTTTCTCGTTCTTGTCCGCCTTTTTTCTTGCTTGTTCCACACTGCCCTTCCCTATGAAGGCCCATAGCCATGTGCCAGTGACTCTGTTTTTCTACTCCTTGAACTTTTCCCTTTCTCCCAGTCGCGGTTTCCCTGTACCCCCTCACTTGACTCGGGTAGATACCAATACCCCAGTCTAGTTTTCCCCTGTTTTTCTCCTTTTTTTTTCCTAACACGATGTACTCAACCTGCGCTTTTTTCCCGTTTCGTACTTCCCTTGCTATAGGAGCTTTTGGTTACTGTGTGTTTCTTTGCACTTGAACCTTCGAGTTTTGTCTAGCTGTTTTCTTTTCCCTCACCTGTTTTCCTGGCTATTGTCACTGTCTTGGAGATCTTGGAAATGACGTAGCCGTCCTGCAAAGCTATCTACTGGTGGTCTCCTTCCCCCCCCCCCGTTTTAGATTCCAGCCCTGTTAAGCTAAGCTCCCTAAATGATGGAAGCCTTTTGACAGTGGTTTTTTTCCCCAACGTGGACCCGCGCAGTTTGCCCCCGACAACTTTTGATACCCCTGTTTCCAAACTCAAGTTAAATACGGAAGCAGCTTTTTCTTCCCTCATCTATCGTGCTAATTCCTCCCAGCGTTTCTTGAAATATAGGAAGAGGACCGCCCCTTCCCCCGCTTCCCGTTTACCCCCCACCTGCCTTTTTCTTTTTTCTCCCTTTTTTGCTTTTCCTTCTTTTGTGGCCAGCTTTCGACTTTACCATCGCCCAGTTGTGCGATCTTATCCCCGTTTTCGCTTTTTTTTAGCTGTTCTTTCTTCCCTCCCAGCCGATTCCTTTTCTCACTCTTTGCGCCAAGACTCCCCCCAAGTCCCGCCCTTGAAATTATACCGTGACGTTTGTCGGGTGTGCTCTACGTCCCCCTATTGCACCTATGTTTTCCTATCCCTGGTTCGTCTCCTTGTGCTCATTACCGACTACTTTTTAGTGTGTCTACCCCCCCCATCGCTGTCTTTTGCGTCTTTTACATGAAGGCCCTTCCTTTTTTTTTCGGTCACGGTTAATCTTTTTCTTGTTTAGAGCCTTCCCCCCTTTACCCGTTCCAGATGTTTTTTTTTTTTTTTTCCCCCCCTTCTTCCCCCTTTCCACCCCTCCCCATGCTTTGTATCCGTTTGTTAAGTCAACACTGTGCTTTTTCCCTAGTGCTTCTTTTTCCCCTGACCCTAATAACGACTAGGTCAGGTCACTTCCCGGGAAGTGCCCCCGGAATCACAAATGAAAAATGCTTTTGCCCGTCACACCGTCCACAGTTGGTTTAGCTTGACCTCCCCTACTTATTTACCGACGGCCAGATACGCCGTTCGTTGTATCAGGTGCGTTCTTTTTTGTCCGTCTTTCTTCTTCAGCATTACTGCCTCTTGAGTCCCCCTGTTCCTCCCCCTTTCCTCCCTTTTTTGAGCTTCACCCCCTAGCCAGATAGTCACACCTTTCCCCCCGGTGTCCTTCCCTGCCCTGCGCCCTTTGTGTCAGTGACTCATTTACCTTGAGGTAGAGACTTTGAGTGAATGTGAACTGTCTCCATTCTCCGCCGGCTTTTTTACTTTTTTTGTCCCCCACCTTCCCGCGGAGTTCCCCCCTTTCCCGTCTCACCCCCACCCCCTTTCTCCAAGTCTCATTCTAGTGTCAGCCTTGTCCCCCCCCCCCCCCTGGGTTGTCCGTGCCCTTTACATCGGCTCCAGTTACTGAAGTGGTAAGGTATTCCCCACTGTGTCCTCCTTTTTTTTTTTTCCTTTCCTCCCGGTCACGGTCCACCCCTCGACCCCTTCCCCAGCCCCCCCGCCGTACAGAACCCGGGGCGTTTTTTTCAAGTACAGGCCACATTGGCGTTTGCCGTTTTCTTCGACTCCGTCTTTTTCTTTGGACCCTGCCGCCCGTTCTGAGAGGGCGTGTAACCATCGCCCCCACGATTGTGCAGTTGCCCTTTTTTTTTTTTCTTTTTTTCCTGTAGCAGCTCGACTTCTCTTCCCCCCCCCCTCGACCGTTTGGACAGGTTGGCCCAACTTGCGTGCGTGCATTTTTTCTGCTGCTCATTTTACGGTTTTAAGAGACACCCCCTTTATGACGCGTGTTTCCATAGTTCTGGCTTTTCTCCTCCCCTCGTCCATTCGGGTCCAACCGGTTTTTTTCCTCCAAAGAAGCCCACTTTCCCCCTCCCCTTCTCTGTCTCCCTCTTTCTCTGTGTCTGGCTTTTGGCCCGCTTTTTTGGGAACGTTTTTCGACGCCGATGAAACTTCTGTATTTCCCCATTCCCCTTTTTTCACACTGCTCCCCCCCTTTGATCCCTTGGTCTCCCGTTCGACTGATTCCTCAATCGCGTTTTTGACCCACCGCTCGACCGCCTTTTTCCTGATATAAATGCTTTTCTTTGTTCCACGGACTTGGTTCGTGTTCACCCCATTTTACTCCAAAGTCCTGTTTTTCCTTGCTGCTGCACCTTCCAGGAGATTAGCATTTCTAGGTTTATATGACCTTGCTTTCTTACCTTACTTTGCCCCCTGTCTTGACCTCCTTGGTCCCTCAGTTCTTCCCCCGTGGTAAAAGAGCCAACTTGGTTTGGTCGTGACCAGAGCACACCCACGACCTTGAGCGGTCCCCCCCCCTGGTTCCATGCCCCCTTAGTTTGATTTTTTTAAGACACTCAGTGCCAATAGCACCCGTTCTGGAAGGCTTGAGCCTTGTGACCTCCCTTTGGTTTCCAGTATGCCTGTGTGATTTCCTTTAGCGGACACCCCCTCCCCGGTGGCACCTTCGGTGAGCGTTTACGGACCCCCCCCCCCGGTGGACAAACACATTCACTTCGTTGCGCCCTTTTTCCGTACGTGCACTTTGGTGGTTTCCTTCTCCAGAGTTTGTCTTCCCCATGCTCTCCTGCGCGCTCTGTGGGTTTTGTCTTTGCCCCCCTGACAATTTTGTTGGGTGCTTTCCGTTCCACGTTGGCATTGCTGGTTTCAATTGATTCTTCGGTTTGTAGCGACACTGTGTTTACACCTTTCCCTTCCGGTTTGCTTTTGCTTGTTCAATTATCCCCCGGGGAGCAACAGTCTCCTTTGCGACGGTGCCACTTGCTTTCTTTGCATATTTACCTTGTGGGTCCCTTGGCCTGGTTTCCTCCCCCTGATACTTTCACCATTTCGAGGGTAATCTTTGTTTTGCGAGATGACCCTAACCCCGCCCCTGGTGGGGCGTTGCCGGCCCACGCATCCCGTGCGTGACATAAAAGTTTGACCTTTGTGTGTGGGTTCCTGCTGAGCTTTTCACTGCTTTTGCTCGTCCGTTTTGGTGTTTTAGTCGACCCGCCCCATAAAGAGCAGCACTTTCATGGGCACCAACTTTTCCTAGTCATTGAACAGCCCATGTTTTTTTCGCCCGCCCGCCTCGTATCCGAGTTTCTTTCCGTTCCATGGCTACCTCCGGTTCTTTCTTTTGTTTCCTCTTTTGTGGACCCCCTCCGTCCCCGCCATTTTTTGGCCCACCCCGTTCGATCGAATCTTTTTATGCGTTATCTTTCGTGTCCTTTTTTTTTACCCCCCTTCGTTTGGAACCCTCGAGAAAGCACCCCCTCCAGTCTTACCTGCCCCCCCTTTCATTCCTGCACATTTGTCAGACCAGAAGGTATTAATCTAATACTGCTTCCGCATTTAGTACCTTTTGCTGTTTTTTTTTTGGTCGAGACGCGCTACTCCCGTTGATGTGTTCTTCCCCAGGGCCCCACACAGGCGTTTGAAGTTTCGCTTTCGGTCCATGATCAACTAGTGCCATAGGGGCGGTTGCATGAACTGTGACAATTGAGGTTGGTGCAGCGGCAGCTCAGGCCGTCGCGAAGGTGAATGTGTTGTGATTAGAAAGTGAACGAAGTTTTTTTGCTTTATGGAGCCGCAGAACCGCTGGTGCTTTTTTGTGGAGTTTTGTCCGACGGAGATGCGCAATTCCGCTGAGGTCTCCACCCCTTTTAGTTCCCCCCAAGCATTGGTGCAATGGCCCTTTTTTTTGTGTGCCACGGTTCACTGGAGATTTGTTCCCTCGGCCGGTCCGTAGAAAGCCCGAGATTTTTGTGTGTAGTGGCGAGAAGCACCTCCTCCAGCACATTTTGACAGGTCTCGTTGACCGTTCCGGTCTTTTTCTATTTTTTTTTCCTTACACGCCCTTTCCCCCCATGTGCGATCCCCCCCCGTCCTCTTGTCCCTTGGTTCTTCGGTTCCTTCCTTAAACTGGGAAACCTAACCCGAACTCTTTCAGAAGTCCGGTCACCCTTTTTTGGCCAGTGAGGTGTATGATGCTTTGTGTGCCTTTTACACGAACCCACCTTGCGAGTTTCAGACTTTTTTCCCCCCCCCAGGCACGCACGGATTTCTGGTTGAGCTTTTGCCCGTATTTCCGTGACCAATGAACCTCGTCTTTCCCCATTTTTGAGAATGAGCCATTTTCCGCGTTGCTTCGTCAAGGTTTCCCCTCCACCCGACCCGTCTCCTAATATGACGAATTGTAAGATGTCTAGAATAATGTTTGATTAACCGTTTCCCTGACTTTTCGAATCCTGATTTCCCCGAATTCACAGGCGTGCGGGGTGTGTTGGAGGGGTTTGGTATTTCTTGAAGAGATCTTGTAATTGCCCCCATGTTTTTGTTTTTTGTTTGGAGATGGTTATACCCATTGCCCCCCCGGTCACCGGTTCGTTTTTTTCCCCTAGGTTTTTCAGGTTGGTAGTGAGTCTTTCCCCCCTTCCTAATTTGGGTGCGGTTGCGTTTTTTGTCCCCTGCGTTATCCGTGTGCCTGCGCATATAACACTCCAGGGCGCCCCCTATCTTATTAAATTTAAAGACAGTCTCCCTTTTTTTTTTTTTTGGTCTACTTTGCTTTCTCCCTTTGGTACCTTGTATTCCCATTTGTGACCCCCCCGTTAGTTTCGCCCCGGGGCCAGTGAGTTGTTGTCCTTTTGCTTTTTGGTTGTTGGGTTTTTTTTCTTGGGGTTAGGCCGCCGGGACTGGTTGGCGCCAATTTGGTTTGTTGGGCACTTCTTGTACGGTCTTGTGTTGGTTTTTTTTGCTTTCTCTGCCGTTTTAGACCGAGAGCGTGAATTTTTTCATTTTTTTATTCTATCAGTCCTCCAGACATATGAATTAGTGTTGTTGCCTTCCACCCCCCTCGGTTTCCTCTGCTCGCGCTTGGTTTCTCTTGCGCATTTTTTCTTGGTTCTGGATTTCTTGGTGTTTTGTAGCCTTTTGCTCTTGCTGTCCGTTCGCCATTTGGGGTACTGTTGCGTATTTGTTCCCCTACTTTGGGAGATCACTTCCGAGTCGTGATTCTGTTTTTTCCTTAAGGGAGTGAACCTGGTTGGCGGTGGCAGTTTGCCCTTTTTTCCCCCGCGCGGCACCAAGGGCCGTTTTTTTTGGTGTGTCCTTTTTCCCTTTTGGTGAGTTCTTTTCCCACGGCGCTCCTCTGTTGTTTTGGTTTTGTCCCCCTTTTTGTTTTTGTGCCTCGTTTTGACCTTTGCGGTTGATGACTAAGTGGTGGGTGCCTGTGGCCCTTTTTTTGCGGTTGCTCCGTTCAGCGTGACCAAACAGCTTTTTGACCCCCGCTGTCTTGATTAATTCCCCTGGGTCCTTTTGCCGGGACCCGCACGTGTTTTGCACCGTCTCAGCTTTTTGGTCTTCCTTCACCCCCTTATTTTTTTCCTCCGTGTTTCTGCAACTCCCGAAATCTGCTGTCACCCATTCTGCCCGACGCCCCAAACCCTCTGCGAAGTGTAGGGTTTTCGCCTAGTTCCTGTCGCTTGCTGCATTTCTTCTTTTTTTGGGATCGCCTTGGATCGCGTGTTTTTTTTTGTCTTTTGCTCGTTGCCACTAACCCCTTACTTTTCCTGGCTTTTTTTTTCTTTTCTTTTGCGGGGCCCCCAGACCGGTTTTCCCCTAGAAAACGTTGTTTCGGGGCCCCCAGAGCCCCCCCCCGACATACCCACCCCGAACCCCCCCCTCGCCAAGGGAGCATTCCCTTTTGTCATGCGACCTTCTGTGTGCTTAGGGGAAATTTTTTGTTTGGACCTCCCACCTCACGAGCCTCGCCTTACATGAAAGGCTCCCAGTGAATTCTAACCCGTCCCCTCACAATGCTTGGACTCGGACCGCGCGTTTCTTCGCCCCCGAGTTCTTGTCCCCTGCTGTTGCCTTTTTTTTTGGGTTGTCCTTCCTGCTCACCCCCGTGTGCCCCCTGACCGCCTGATTTCTTACCAGTAGTCACTTGAGGGTCCAGTCCCCTCTTTGTCGATTCACATGTTTGGACCCTTTGAAATCGAGTGTTTCTCAGCACCTATTTCGTGCTGGCCAAGCATAACAGTTTCCCTTTGATTCGTTTTGATCTTTTGTTGGAGTGAACCTGGTGGTTGTTTTCACAGTGAGCTCCCCTGTGCGTGCCGTCCTGGAAACCCGCCACTTGACAGTTGTTCTTGCATTGACAAGGTTTACCCACTTTCCCTTGCCCCCGCCTCTCCCCGTTGTTGTTTTGTGATTTTGCCCGTGTTTGGCCGAACTCGTCCCTTGTGTTGGATCCGACCGATGTTTTTTTTTTTGCAGGGATGGGGTCCCTGTGAGCCGCCCGGTTTTCTACCCGTTTTTTATTTCAACGGATACCCTAATGGTTTTTTTCCGAGTATTGGAGCTTTTGGCGGTTGTCTCGTGTCGCGCCCAAGACCATTCATCCGCCCGGTCTGGCTCCCCCCACCCGGGGACTGATTTCCTTTTTTTTTGATGCCTTGGCGTTACGGACCCGATTTCCGGAGATTGACCCCCCTGTCCCCATCGCCCGCTGCGTCCCTTCCCCGCGCCCGAATTCCTACTACGTTTTTGAATTGTTAGCGCGGCCGGTGTGTGCCTTGGACTCCAGTCTTTCTTTTTTCCGGGTAAGCCTGGGCACCCTTTTCTGGAATCTGTGGACGAAGGCGCCCCCGCATTTGGCGCTGTTCCTACCCCATAAATGCTGCCGTGTCCTTCCCCCTCGGTCGTGTTGTGCATGAGTATCCATTATTTTTTCCACTCAACTGGAGGGCCAACACACCCACACGCCCCGGAGCCCGCCCCAGACGCTTGAACTTCCGGCCCTTCGTCTGTTTTTTTCCGGAACTTTTTACTGATTTTCCCACCCCCTTATACCCCACCTTGTTTGGCTCTTGTTTTTTTCCCGGTAGGCACATGGAGGGTTCATCGCTTGACAGACACGGTTCTTTTCTTGTCACTTTCAGTTTTTTTTTCCCAGAACCCCCCTTCATGCCTTTCTCCTCGCCGTTTTGACGGCAAGGTCCACACTCCTCCCCTTTCCCAACCCACAGCACCCGAAGTTTAAACCCAAGATCACACCCACAGCCCCCTATTCCTTCCTGCGAAAGCGAGGAATCGATTTTCTACCCTGCGTTCGGTTATGGCCCTTTCCATATCGCAGTCCACGTCTTTTTTCTCTCGCCTTTTTTGATTTCCCGTATTCGTTTCTGCCCCCGCTCCCCCAAGCGCGCAGGGCTGTTCCACTCCGTGTTTAACACTCACCAATTGGCTTGGGCCGCCCTTTGGGCAGCAGTGTAGCCCCAGACTCCCTTGCCCCTTTTCTTTTTTTTTTCGCTTTCCTGTTTTCCGCAGGCCATCGCGTAAACCACCACCTGTCGCCCCCCCCCAGGACCTGATGCATATTCCTACGTTTTATTTCCTTCTATTCGGCGGCCCCCAACCGCCCCAAGAGTATCTAAACTTTCTACGTTTGTTCACGCAACGTCCCACCCATCAAGTGAACCCCCCCTAATAAAACGATGCGGAACCTCCTTTTTTCCCGTTTGCCCCAGTCCACAGTCTTTTTGTTCCGTTCATGAACCTCTTTATTCCCTTCCTGGGTCCAAACCCCACTGACCACACCCCCACGGTCACGGCCCTTGCTTTTTTACTTCCCTATCACAAAGATGTGATCACGGTCGCCTTTTGCCTGCCGCGCAGTTCCTTAATCTCCCCCGTTTCGAACTTTTTCTAACGTTTCCCCCCCCCCCCCCCCCATCGCCCTCGTGCACTGTGTGCGGTCCCACGAGGGTTTTTTTTTGCTGCCCTTCGCTGTCCTCCACATGAAGTCGGCCGCCTCCCTGGCTTACGCTGTTTATGCTTTCCCTTTTCCCTTTTCTTTTGATGCCATCGTCGTGCTTCCCCCCCCCCTTCTGGGCACGGTAGACGGGGCGGGGCGGTCGGTCCCTCGCCGCATCAGTGTGAGTGGCATGCCTTTGCGGTGTCTGTAGGGCCAGCGCCTTTTCTGGGTGGGTGGGTTTCTTCTCGGGTGAGAGCTGCGGGTGGCGCTGCAGGCGCCTGTTGGATGTGGTCGTGTTTAGAATGTTTTAGTTTTGTTTTAAAAGTTGTTTTTTTTTTTTCCCTTGAAGTTTACCCTGCCACGCTATTTGATTCTTTGGTTTTTTTTCTTTGTGTTTCCGTGTTGCCTTATCTTTTAATGGCCGTGTTTTTTTTTTGGCCGCGGTTGGCTTTGCGCCCCCTCTTATTTCAACTCCACATGCAGATTTTTTTCGGCTGTTGCTCCGGTTTTTTTTCAGTCCTTCCTGTACATTCTTTCCCTGCTTTCCCCCCCTCTTTTGTCGGTTTTAGGCGTGCCAGGACGTAGTGGCTTTGTCCGTGTTCGCTGTCGCTCCCCAGTCAGGGGTAAGGTCGCCCTCCGTGCACTTTGAGTTTTCCCCATTCCCCTCTGACCGCTTTAGGTCCTTCTTTGAAAAGGGGGCGTTTTTGTCCTTTGCCCCCGTTTTGTTAGCAATTTCCCATTGTCGTTTTGAAATGTTTTTTTTGGCTGCGCCCAGCTGTCTTTTTGAACGTCCGATGAGTCCTTTTTCTCCCCCACGTCCGTCCTTCTTGTCGCAACCACTATGCCTGGAGTTCATTCTACCTTCTGGGAAAACCTTTTTTTCTTTGTCACTTCCCCCCCCTTCGCACGAGCTCACACTTTCCAACGTGTAAATCCATCCCCTCTTGTTTGCTGACTTCAGTTTTGTTTATGAGTCAGTGTGGGCTGAACGGTCCTTGCGGTCTTCCAAAAGCCCGTCCGACCCCCAACAACCCTTGCAAGTTGTAACCCCCAAACGGGAACCTCGTTGGCCTTTTCCCCTTTTTCTGCTTTTCTCCACACAGTACTTAGGATCTTCGCTTCGTGCAGCCGATTTTCCACCGTTCGCCCTCGTCCCGTGTTGTTTTCACCCACCCCAACCACACCAGTAGGGTCGCAGGTGAATGCTTGTCTTTGCCCCCCCTGAGCCACACATTTTCTTCTCCCCCCCTTGTCGTGTATACCGTTTTTTGTGTTTTCTCACCCAAGACGAAGCTTCCTAGTGCATCAGTTGCATGGGTTCCCGTTTCCCCCGTGATCTGTCGTGCTTGTCCTCCTCCCTTTTTTTTCTGTTTGGTCCGCCTTTGTTTCTTGCCCAAGCAGCATGGTTACTTGTTTTTTTCCCCCCTGGTCCGGTGGCGCCTGTGCAATACTCGGGCCTGGTCCTTTTTGTTTGATTTTTTTTGCCTTTGCAGCAGATTGCGTCGAATGGGTTGGCACCACCCCCTTTTGTATGTTCCTGCCCTCTTTTGTTCCGTTTTTATTGTTTAACCGCTGCAACTCTCATCTTCCCCCTTATGGCCTGAGTTTGCTTCTTTGCTTTTACCCGTGTGTCGTGCCAGTGTTACTTGGCGAAGCTTTTGGTTACCGTACACCTCCCCTGCTCTCTCCCACCGGTGGCCCTTCCTCAGCCCTTCCGTGAACGTCGGCCCCGCCAGTTCTTTGTTTTTTTCGACTCTTTCCCCTTCCTTTCCTGACCCGTTTTTTTTATCGTGGTTCATGTATGAGTTACTATGATGTGTTTTTATTGTGTCCCCCCCCCCCCTCCTTTCTTTTTTCGTCAGGGCTTCTCTGGCTTTCCTGTCTCATCACCCGTTTTGGCAATTTAAAGACCATTCTGCTGTCACTCGCGACACCCTTATTTACCCAGTGGCGGTTTCTTCGTCCCGTGCGCTAATGACTGAATTATATTTATTGAGCTTTTGTCTTGTCCGCGATAGCCAGAGGTGATGGAAGCAGTCCCCCCTACGAGTTTGACACCTGAGTTGGCGTATGGTTGTTCGCCCCCCCCTTCTGTCTTGGCCCCCTTTTGACCCCCCCCATCAGTTTTGCTAGTTCCTTTGCTGTAATCTCTCTCGTTTTTCCCCCGCTCTGCACCTAAGTAGCCTCTCTCGGCTTTTTGGTATCCATTTTTCCGTCCTTTTTGAACTTTTGACGACATTATTTCTTGCCAGGACCCAGTGTTTGTGAGGGTTTTTTTGCCCTTTCACTCCCCAATTTTTTTCTTTGTTTCCCCGTCCTTGGTTCCGTCTTCTTTTGGGCCAGGACCATCTGTTGATACTTATCTTTCCATGCCGCTCCCCACCTTCCTCTCCACACACCTAGGGACACCCTTTGCACGGAGGATTCCTTCACGCCCTATCGTGTCTGGACCCCTTTTTCGGTTCGAATGGTTCCCTTGCTCCTGCCTTCCGTGTCCCCCCGGAAGTATTCCTTCGTTTTCCGTGCCCTTGTAGCATAGTGACCTGGTTGTTTCTTTTTCTCAAGGGATCGATCTCTCTTGTCGCTTGGCGAAGTTTTTGCTTTCAGCGCTTTCGATCTAAGTTCATCCCAGCATTTTTTCGTGCCCTTGCAGCGTACTGGCGTTCCGCTCAGGCAACACTCATTTTTTTCACATTCTTTTCTTCCCTTTTTCTCGCCTCTTCAGTGCCTATTGCCACGACGAAGCCTTTGTTGGACGAAGTGGCCTCCCATGACGTAGCCGTTTTCCTATTCCTTTGGAATTTTGTTGCCCCCTGCACCGCGTCCCCTACTTGTTTTTACGCCCTTGGTTGTGGTTTCCCATCCGTATTCAATTTTTGTGCACATTGAACCCCCGCAGCGCCTGTCTTGGCTTTTTTCACTTTCCCCTTTCGTCCCCTCCCCCGCTGACCGTCTGCAACTCCAGTTTTTTTCCCCCCCTGACCCCGTTCTAGCAGGTCCTTTTTTCCTATGCTTCCGTATCTCTTGGTATGACCCCCCCTTGAGCCCCCGTATCAGCCCTTATCCCCCTGCTTCCCTTTGGTACACGATTTTTTTTTTTTCCAGTTTGCCGGTCAGGATTCATGACCCCAGTGTTGCGGCCATGTTCCCCCCTCCCCACCCCTTCCCTCCTTTTGCTGTCGCTTTTTCTTCACTTTGCAGTCCACACTCCACTTTAACAAAATCAGTTGGAGGTGCAATTTGCAACCTTTTCATAGTGTACTGTTTTCCTGCCCTTTTCGTCCTCCCCCGAGCCTAGCGTAATTTTTTTCTCGCGCTCACGTTGTCCAGTTGTCCCCCTTCCCGCTCACAGAGGCCTGTTTTTTCCCCCCCCCCCTTCCGTGCGCAACTAGTGTCTTGCAGCATTTATACGAGTTTAGAGCTGTTACATCTTGTTTGCGCCCCCAGCTCGCCCCCGGGTGACTCTTCTTTTTTCCCCGTCCCCCCCATCATTGCCGGGCTCCTCTTGCTCTCACCAGGATGTAATTGCCCTTCCTCAATCTCTTTTGCTACCACGGACCCGCCTTGTGCCTTTTTCATTTTTTGGGTTTTTTTTGTGTTTTTGCACAGTCCCACTACTCGTTCGCGACGTGCCCCCACACTTGCTCTCTGCCGTCTTGATGCTTGTTTTGCCTGCGACCAGCTTCACCGTTTTATCCCCCTGGGCGTTTCCTTGCCGTTTGTTCTGTTTTTTTTTTTCTTGAAAGACATCGGCGTTTCTGATTTCGACTCTGGCGTGCCCCAGCCATCTTTTCCCACAGTTGTCCCCGAGCCTCGCTTGTCGTTGATTTTGTGTCCATATATTGTAAAAATCCTTTTCGTCCTCCTCAGCCGCCACCGGTCCCCCTGCGTTTCCTCCCCCCGAGATCTTTTTGTGTGCGGGTTGTCCCTAGTCGATGTCCATAGGGCTGTCTTGGCTTTCCCGTGTCCCCGCTCTTTGGCCTTCCCCCCCAGCAGTGCCTTGTCTTTCACATTTTATGACCACTGTGGGTGGACATTCTCGTCCACCCCTGTTCTCTCCCTTTAGCTTTTCCAGTGATTAAGGCGCCTTTTTATTCCAGATGATGGCTGTCCGATAGGATGGTCCTCGTAGGGGCTTTTCACGTGGTCCTTCTTTTTTTAGGGACTTTTTTTTTCTTCCCGTGTTCATGTTTTAGACCACTTTTAAGTGTACTTCCTTTGCCGGATTTTTCCCCCCCCCTCCCCCCCCCCCGCCATGTGTTTTAGTGCCCCCGCTCTATAGACGAGTCACACCTCACGTCCCCCATCTTTTCCGATGAGTTTTCCCGAGCTTTTCCACTTGGTTCCTTTCACCCCCCTTGCCACGTTGTGGTTTTCATGACCTAATGTCCCCACTACAGGCCGTCTTCGCTTTTTTTCGATCCATCCTTGGGTCTTTAATTGTCCCCCCGGCGTCCCATGTTTTTCCTTTTTTTGCCCCCTCCACCCTGAGAGAGATGGCCCTTTACCCCCTTGAGCCTTGCACCCGAAGACGTTTTTTTTCAGGACTGAGGAGCCGCCTCGTCGTAGACCCGGACCACTTTTCCCCTCCCCTCTGTACGGCCCACTGGCGGTTCCTCTTCCACGTCTGCTTGCCCCCAGTATTGTTCCATCTTCTGCATTCTCGTTTTGTTCGCCCGCCCAATTTTTTTCTTTTTCTTTTTTTGCCCCCTTACACGCCCTATATTCCTGGCTGTCCCCCCCTCAGAGTGTGTTTTTTTGCACACTGCCTGAGAGTAACGCTTCCCCACCGGGCCCTCTTGCCCCCCACTAGAGCACCCCCCCCTGTCTTTGTTTCCCTCCCCAGCAGTCCTGTAGAGTCCTTTTGAGTTCTTCCCCCCCTTTTTTGTCGCCCCCTCTTCTGCTTGTTTTGTCCCCCGCCTTGTTGTAACCTTTGGCCCAGCTCCGTGCACTCTTGCCGCTCCCTGCCTGGCTGCGTTTCCTCTGACACTGTTTTCCTATGTCTTGTCCCAGACCCTGACAGGTTTTTCAGACCCCAGTTGGCCCCCTTCTTCTTTTTTTTCTCTTTCCCTGTGTACTGATGAGTTTTGTTCTTCCCCACTTTCTCCGTATGGAGATCCACCCCCCACAAAGATCTCCCGTGTGTTTGTCCCCCTGTCCCTGCAGCGGCCCTCTTCTTTCCTCCCCCCCTCGACCCCTGCAACAGTCCCTCCCTCCCACGCGTTTGTCCACTAAACTGCCTACGTCTGACCACCCCTCCGTCCGCTGTGAAGATTGTCGTTCTTTTTTTTTCTCTCCCCTTTCCTCCTTGGCGCTTTTTATTCTCTTGGATTTTCTTGTGTTTTTTCCCTTTTGTCAGACGTGTTTTACCCCCCAACCCCGACTTTATGTTTCTCTGGGAGGCTAGATCTTTCCCGTCAGGTACTCTGCCCCTCATTCACAGTTCGGTTCTCTTCTCTCCAGTCTTTTTTTTTCCTATTTGTCTCTTTCCTGAACTTCTTTTTCCAGCGGGCCAGCACTGAGATAGTTTTCCCTTCCTGGCTTTCATTCGGTGACTTGTTTCACCCCCCTGCCGTTTTCATGGACCCGTCTGATGAGTCCTGCGGCTTCTTGATTCCCCCCGTGCCGATCCACTGTTCATACTAATGACTTGAGTTTTCCTCCCATTCTAATGATCTGTCCCCCGAGTGTTCGATCTTCCGTTTTTAGTTGTTTTGCTTCCTGGCATTCGGTGGAGAGTCCATGTGATTGCGCTTGTTCTCAACGTCTTTGCTCCCTGACCTTACTACTGTGTTTGCCTTTCTCCGCCCTTTTTGCTGGTTTTGAGGGTGCGCACTTTGTCTCTTTCCATGACCCCCCCCCTTTTACCTCCCATCTAGAGGTGTTCCGCGGAGAAAATTTTTTCTTACACCTCCTTCACGATGTTTTGGGCTGCTGCACCTGTGATGTTTTGGGAAAGCTCTTTCTGTTGTCCGTAAGCGGGACGTCTCCGTTTACTTACTGTTCTGTCCCGGCACATCTTGTATCACCCTAGTTTTAAGCTTTTCCCCCATCCCGCCACGGTCCCTTTCCTTGCCCCGACCTGCCTAGACCTGTCGTCCCGTGTGCCTTCCTACGACCCCGTGGGCCTCGGGCCCCTTTGTCAGGCTGAGGTGATTTCACATGTTTTGACAGTTTTCCCTTTTTTTATTTTTCCCTTTTTCCTTTTTTTCTTTTGACAATTTGAGGTCGTTGGTTTCCCGCAAGTGTTTTCCCCCCACTCCTCTGTAGAAAGTTTTACCTTTTTGGGTTTTTTTGACCCACGATTTCCTTCCCCCCCTCGCTTGTTTTGTTTCTTTGTAGCTTTTTTAACCCAACACCAGTCCTATCCTGCGAGCCTTGTCGTGTCGATACCCCGTTTTACGGCGCCCTCCCGGTGATTTGAGTGCCCGGAACTGGCAGGGTTGTACACAAAAAACGGAACACGCGCCACAGTTGTGAACCGCAGACTATCACCTACAACCAACCCCCAATCAACCCGTAACACGAAACACCAAAAAAAGTCCTATTTTAACAAACAAAATACCACAAAAACGACCAAACAAAACTAGGATCGAAGCAATAAACCGCGGTCAAAGTACAAAAGATTACATTTGCATTGCACCCCACCTCCTTGAAACACTGACACTCGAAGGGCCTTCTGGGTCCGGCCCCCCGGGCACCCAACCCCAGAGGCGAGTACTTGACAGAACCCCCCCCGCTCAACATCACCACCCCACCCCCACTGCTCCCCAAAAACAATGTCACTAACTTTCGCAAGCTGTCCCTCCCCTGCCTTCATTTTCTGCTTTCTTTTTCCCTATTGCCAGTGCCACACGGGGGCACTTTCAAGAGTTTTATTTGTACTAATTGCCAGTATTTTTCCCATGTTTCCATGTCCCAGCTCTTTGAGTATTCTTACACATCCTTGCCCTATCTGTTTCAGCCTTGTTTGCGAATTCTGAAAACCTTACCTGAATTTTTGAGTCAGCGGGTTTTACTGTTCGTACTGCTGTCTTGCTTTGCCTTTGCAATCTTTTTTTTTTTTTTTCTCCCACCCCTTGGGTCTCAATAAGGGCATTTGATTCTTTTGTAGGAGCGTTCGGCCCTTTTTTTTCCTCAGTTCTGTCTTTTGATGCGATCCCGCCCCTTCCTCTCCCCCCACCCTTTCCCTTCAACAGTCCCCCGTCACCCGCTTGTTTTGGCCTTGCTTTTTCATGTCGGTATCCGTGCACTCTTATTCTCACCACCCTTTTCCGGCAGACTCCTTAAGGGTTGATGCTTGTCCCCCTTTTTTCACCCAGACGTCTTTCAGTCTCCCCCCGCCGCTTTTTTGTCCCGTCCGCCCTTCGTTTCTCAAGTCTGCAGCCTTCTTTGTCCCCTTGATTCCCTCAGCTTCGTGCGAGACAGATGCACCCGTGTCCGTACTGGCTTTCCCCCGGATTTTTTTTTTTACGCCAGCATCTCCCTTTTCCTTTTTTTTTGCCGTGACACTTCTTGCGTTCCGTTCGACCCTTGGTGTAAGTGCTTCCATCCCAGTCGTGACTTTTTGCCTGGCGACCGCCGAGTCCTTGCTTGGGTGTCGTAGTCTGTTTTTGATGTGCATTTTTTGCTGCCCGGTTTTTCTGATTTCGCCCGGGCTTTTCCCATTGCCGCTTTTTTTCGTCAGTTCGACTCCCACACCCTGGGGCCCCTTTTTCGACCCCCAAAAGCCCGCCCTTTTAGACCCTCCCCAACGCTAATTGGGTTCCTTTCCTTCGCCTGGTTGTTATTTGACCTTGTTTTTCTTCCGCTCCCTGTGTGTCATGGTTTTATTACTTGCTATCCTCCCACACTTTCCATCTGCCCCTCGTCCCCCCCACTAGACTGGAAGATCGCATTGTCTCATGTCCCTTCCTGCAGGCAATCCCCCCTTCCTCTTTCTGGCACCGTCGTGCTGTTTGTGGGTCCTCTTTAGTTTCGATGCGCATAGAAGGTCGCATACACTTTTTACCCTCCCCGTGTGCAGTTATTTCGCTCCCTTTTTTTCTCAACGCCCCGTGCCCCCCCTGTCACCGGTGCCCGTTCCGCGTTTTTGCAGTTTTTTGTAATTCTCGCTCAGCTCTTACCCCTCTCCGTCCCTTGTTCCTGCGGATTGTTGCCCTTGCCGACCTTTTCCCCCCGTTTTTCCCCCCCGACTCACCCCTGCGCCGGAGGATACCCATTTTCGCAGGGTCCTCTTTTAGTGATCTATATAACACCCCTCCCTTCCCGTTTTTCATAGCGGTATGATCTCTGTCCGGTTGCGTCCCCTCCCCCCAGCACCTCGTTTTTGTCACCGTTTTCTACACAAAGGGTTAGTCGTGTTCCCCCTCCATCCCGCCCCGGAGCCGATATCTCCTGTTTTTTTTTCATCGCCTTTTCTTCCCCCGCCACGGGTCTTACTCCTTGTGCCTCCGCCTGCTCTGGCTTGGCACGTCTTACCCCCCCACCTTGAACTTTTTCCACTTTTTGACCTATTTCATCGGCGATCTCCCCCAGCACTGACACAGCCTTTATGACCTTTCTGGTTTTTAATGTATCCACCTCAGCCTGAAATCCCCGTTTTTTTTACCACACCCCTCTCCCCTAATGGTTCTTGCCAAGTTAGCTGCGGATTTACCTATCTGTCGGCCTTCCATCTCCCACCCCCCAGTGAGTCTTCGCTGCCTGATTTTCCTTGCACCGGCTTGCCGTCCCTGGCACTTTGTTCTCTCTTTTTTTCTCGGTTCTTCCCCCTTTGTCCGACACTCGGAGTTTTATAGGAGGAGTGACAGCACAATGCCTTAATGATCGAGCCGCTTCCCCCAGTTTGTCACCACCTACATTTTTTTCCCCTGGTTGCATGTGTCCCCACGTTCCTCCCTTACATGACTCAGCCTGCGTTTGCTAGAGGCCTGACACTTTCTCCTTGTGACCCCCCTGCTGCCCTTTTTCCCTCACAAGGCTTAGGGTTGCAAGTCGGTGTTTTTGTGGATCAGAAACAGCCCCGCATCTAAAGGTCTTTGCGCGTTGCTTCTGCTTTTTTCTAGTCCCCCCTCTTTTGCATGTCTATATCTTCATCCTTTGTTCCTCGTGTCTCTCGTCGTCTCGCCCTTTCACTTTTCTGGCTCCTTGCCTGCTTGCCACCGTTCTTTCCTCGACCGTGTGACATGTGCTTCGGCATAACGCTTTTTTTCAAAGCCCTCGTCCCCCTCGTGTGTCCTGCTCTCGTTTTGGAGATCCTTCCTCATGTTTTGTACCTTGCACCAGCCTCATTTGATTGTTGCCAAGTCCTATGGTCCCGCTCCACGATGTCTTTTTCCTATCCCCTCCCTCTTTTGTTTTGGGCGCGCCGTGCACCGGGACCTGCGACCTCCACGCTCCATTTCCCCCTGCGTCACCCACTGCCCACTGCTTTTTCAATTTTCTCCGGGACACTCCCTCCCGCTCCTTTTGTTCGTCCCCCCTCTGCGGTACTGTTTTTTTTTGGCTTTTTTTCCTCACAAGCCAGGAAGTGAGGGATAAGCAGGTCTGCAGCCAGTTTTTTTTTTTTGTTGCAATCCCGCGCCTGTTTCCCTTCTCATCTCTCATGTTTTTTCCCTCCCGGTATACTACACGGTTACTTGGTACCCCCCTGGTGTCCCCCTCTGGTCTGGCCCCGGGCCCCTTTTTGTATTATCGTGGTTACGTGTTTTGCCATCACCCCCCCCAGCGTGTATCCCCTCCCCCTTTCGTCGGGCTGAAATGGACCGTGCCTTTCCCGTTTTTTGTATCCATAGATGCCCCCTTTTGTCCCCGTATCCCCGAGCCACCTTACCGCTTTTCTTTATGATTGTCTGCTGCCTTCCCGACCAGAAGGCCAGACGCACCTTTCATTCCGTATGGTTCCCCGTCTTTTTCATTTTAAGCTTTACCTTTGAGCCCCCGCGCCCCCCCCTTTCCTCTCGTCCCTCACGTACGTTTCCCCTGTTCTTTTTTTCCCCTTTTGTCCCCCCCCTCGGTCTTTGTCACCCCTTTTTTCCCCGGGTCCGTTGACCAAGATTGTCTTTCTGCCGCGTCGTGGAGTGAAGTTTTTTCCCGTGTCTTTGAATTGTGTTAACAACGCATGTGCTTCTAACTTTTTGCTTTCTGTTTTTTGTAGACCCCCCCCTCGCCACCGCCCACATCTCGATTTATTCCGTTATTGAGTTACTGCTTTTTCAAGTGTCAGTACAGAGAGGCGACACACGTAGTTTCCGGTTTTTCCTTCCCTCCTTCGGTGCCTGTAGTGTGCGGATGCCGTTTTTCGCATTTGCTAACCCCCCCCCCCCCCCCCCCAGAATCCCCCCAGTACTGTCCCCTTTGTCTCTTTTTGTTTACGTTTGGAGCTTCACTTTCCCCCGGTTGAACTATCCCCCCCCCTGACTTTGGATGACCGTTTCTTTGATGTTGCCCACGGCTTTCCCTTTT
>Ga0179591_1144089_pt1 | contig 18840 bp, 21 predicted proteins | sample CZOMad2_1_08_16f_FD_182891 | JGI IMG/M metagenome (GOLD analysis project Ga0179591, IMG submission 182891) | Vadose zone soil fungal communities from Angelo Coast Range Reserve, California, USA - CZOMad2_1_08_16fungal (PacBio error correction) | ecosystem: Environmental > Terrestrial > Soil >... | reverse complement strand
TAGTTTCACTGCCAGGGGATTGCAGCCTGCTTCCCTCCCCGCATGCTTCTTCTTTCCCTGTCTTGTGCACGCTTTTTGTCGGGAGCGTGGTCTCCTTTGGATTTTCAGTGTCCATCTTTTTCCCGGTATGTGGGAAAGTTGTGGTGAAACTTTCCCCTCCTAAATGCTTATCTTTTGGGTCTCAATGAAGGCGTCGGCATGTAGCGCTTCTTATTCTCACCTCATTCGCCCATGTGGCCGCGAAAGTTGTCCCTTCGGGTCGTAGCTTTTTGCTCCCCCTCCACCCGGTTATTGAGTACATACCGCTCGGCACCCGTCGTCGACTTTCCCCCGGCGGTCAATGAGCCTCATAAAGTTTTTGGTTTTTCCCTCTTCGCACCGCAACCCACCTTTCTCTGGATTTGAAATCCGGCTTTTTTTCCTTCTTGGTGCGTTTTGGGTCGGCCTAATCCGCGCGCAGCACTCGTCGTTGTTGATCTTTTTCTCCTCCTTTTTGATATCCCCCCCCCTCTGCGCTGCGCCCGTACAATTCAGCCCGGGATTGATTTTGCTCCGCCCCAAGCCCCCGAGGAAGGTCCTTTTCTTTTTTTGCGGTAGAGGAGCGCTAGACCTTGCTGGATCCGTCATGCTTCTTTTTCTGAGCGCGTTGCAATTCCCCGTTTCCCGCGTTCATTTTATTTTTGAGCGCCCCTTTTAGGTTTTGGGGTTTCGCATCACATGTAGGACCCTTCCGTTTTGGTAACAACCCACCGATCCCCCCGTCCTTTTTTTTTTTTCCTCTAAGCCCGGCTACGAGCAAGCCTGGGCCTTTTGCCCTTCGGCGCCACCTGCTTCTGATTACCTTTAATCCCCCACCCCTCCGCTCCTATTGGCTCAATCGAGTGCTTTTTTCAGCTTTCTGCGTTGTACCCCCGGCGCTGTAGTCTCGGGAGATCGACGCCTTCCCCTTTTTGCCCCCTGCTCCAGTCGCCTACCTCGTCCGGAGCTTTCTAAGGCTGCTTTTGTTTGCCGCCTCGTGCTAACGCGTGCGAGAAGGACAGTCGTTCCCCTCTCGATGCCCTCCAGCGATTTTTTTCAGTATTTGGCCGCCGCCGGGCTCGGATTAACCCCCTCCTTTCGCTCACCTCTTTTTTTTGAGCCAGGACAGGAATTCCGTTCAATCTCTTTCTTCCGATAATAAGGCCGACCGAAAAAATCCCTGTTTCCCCGAGTGCCACCTTCGCTGCGCGGCTCCTGAGACAGTCATATTGCTATTGCTCCCGTCATGCGAGGCGCTTTGTGTCCGATGGTGCCCAATATCAGAGCCCGTGTTCTTCACCTATGATCCCGTTTTTTTTTTTTTCCCTTATCAACGCAGCTTCTCCTCTTTTTTCTTTCCTGAAAAATCTCTTGGGTCGTCCTTCTGCCTTTTTCAAGACGGCGACTTGCGCTGCTCCCCCCCCAAAAAGTGTCTTTCCGGCCCTTTCGGTCACGGGTATTTCGCCTTTATTCTTGGGGTTGTTTTTGGAACAATCGATCGCGGTACCCCCGTAGTTTTTGCTCTCTCTTCTCGTTCGGCCTACGGTTTGCAGTCGGGATTCCGAAGGAGTCTGTCGTCCCTCCATCTAAACGGCGAGACTGTATGGCTTTTTTCTTCTTCCTTTTTGGTCACCCGTCGCGCTCGGCGCCACCAGCTTGATGATGTCGCTGTTCTTCTAATTGTCTTCCTTTGATCCTTTCGCCCGATGTACGTCCTCCTTCCCTGCGTCGATCCTGCGTTCTGTTTTTGTTGTTGGTCGATCGGGTTGAGCGTTCTCTTTGCTCGCTTTTCCTTACCCACGCCCGGATGCAATTGAACTTTTTGAGGGATTCCCCTGTTTCCCACGTGCCGCGAGCCCCCTTTTATTCACGTGACCTGACTGATGCTATCGCGTGGTTTTTTTTTTTTCTGCGTATCAGCGGCTGCCACCAGACGAGCCGTTCTTTTCCTTGTCCCGGCATCTTTTCGGCAAGTTTGGCAATTTGCCCTCTGTAGCTTTCCTCCGACGTTTTAATTGCTCCGATCCTTCTGAACCAGAGAATGACGGCGATACCCTTCATTGCCTGAGGTTCCGCAGATTGCTTTCCTCTCCCTTAGAATGGCGCGAAAGGTAGGGGCGGATTTTTTCTTGTTCCACAGTCGATTTTGACGATTCGGGTATTTTAGCCCGCTTCGTTCCCTTCGGCGCGGTGTCTCGTTTCTTCACGAGGTTATTTCCCCAAACTGCTCCCTCTCTTCTTTTCCCTCTTTTTTTTCCCGTGTGTTTTTTGCTTCGATGGCGACTTGGTTTCCGTGGCGATAGTGACGAACATACAACGTTTTGCGTGCTTTCGATTCTCCCCTCTTTTGTATATCTGCCCGAATCTTGTGCCCTGACTTTTTGTCTGAAATGAGCGAGCCAATAAGTCCCTTTTATTTTTTTTGAGCTATCTGCTTTTTTCACCCCAAGTTTCCCTTCTTCCCTTTTTTTCTCCTCCTCTCTTGTGCTTTCTTCCCCTTCATCATGCTATTTCGTCGTCAACGATTCTTCCATTTTTTTTCTGAACTTCTTTTCGAAAATTGCGTGCTGGACAGATTTTTCCCGTTATCTTATTGGCGGCAGCCTTTTTTTTATCGTTTTCCCTTACTTTCAGTTACGTTCCGTCGAGCATAACTCATTTCGCGGTCTTCTCCGAGGCCGAGGTGGTTTATTTCCGCGCTGGGAAGAGTCTACGTTCAACCTTTCTTCCTTAGTGTTGGTGATCGACTTGACCCTCTCCCGCCCCCCAGAATAACTCTCTCTCCCACCCAAAACCTTTCCCGCGCCTTCGTCGAGCTTGTCAGGGTTCCATCGCGCAAGGAGAAGCTCTTCATTTTGTTGTTGCTTTCCGCATCACGGTGGTTTGCCTTGCCCATCTTTCCTTTAACGAGGGCATCAGTGCCGCTCAATCAAGCATACCATTTCTTCTTCCTCTTTTTCGAGTCGGCAGTCGGAAAGACCCCGACTCTCTTTCTTTTGTGTTCTTTCAGGCGGCAGCCTAATTACCTCTCCTCCCTCCGACGTGACAGTCGACATTGTTTGTGAAACACAAAGTCCTCCGCTCTTTCCGACCTCCCGCAAGAACGTGACCGAAGCGGCCGTTGAAGTTCTTTCTTCCTTGGGGATGGTGGCTTCCAACAAGCGAACTTTAGACATTTTAAATTTTCTCCTGTCGAACGAAAATGTGATGTGGTCTGTCCTCCCCTTTTGTTATGGTCTACATTTGAATATCGTCTTCTCCTTTTTGCAAGGATAGTTCGCAGATTCTGCGTCCTGCGCCACCCATTGGGCCTCGAGCGGGAATTTCCCTTTTCTTTTGGATTCTTCTTCTTTCTACGAGAGAGGCGTTTTTGGTAAGATGAACTTTTCTTAGGTGATTCTCTTCCTCACTAGCGCCTCACTCTTTTTCTTTTTCCAACCCAACACCGATGTTGCGCTCGGAGACCTTTAATTCATTCCGTTGGGGCAGCGTCATTTCCCCCTTTCCCCATTTCTTCTTCTCCTTGCGCATGACGATGTACTTTTTCCCACTATTGGATACCGTCTTTTTCCGCGCGCTTCTTCCCCTTCCCGCGCTCCTTTCCGAGTGCTTTCCTTCTTTGCACTTTGGCGTTTCCTGGTTGCCGTTTTATATAACTCTATTCCCCTCCCCGGCTTCCCAAGGGGCGACCGTTGCTTTCCGATTCCGCTCTGGCGCCAGCTTCGCAGGTGGGTTTGACCTTCGGTCTTTTTTTGGCGAATGTCTTTGACGGCCTTTCCTTCCATATCCTTTGGTTTTGAAAGCAACGATGGATTGTAGCCAGTCTTTCTGTCCCTTATTTTGCGCTCCCCAGTTCGGATTATTCCGAAAGGGGCTTTTTGTGTTCCTTCACACCTAATACGCCGCACCGATATCGTTCGTCCTTCCTATGTTTTGCCGGCCTTTTCGCGCTCGAAAACGTCCTTGATGATCCGTTTCCTTTTCGTTCCTCAAGCGCTCCGATTTTCCACCCCTCTTCCCTCTCCCCCCTGTTCCTATATGGGCTGGGAGCTTTTGCCTTCCTCCCTTCCCGGTTTGAACTTGTGGGCGGAGAGCAGCCGCGGGTGGCCGATCGCGCTCGCTTTTATTTTTCGTTGGGCTCTCTTTCTGAATCCTTGGCAAGAGCTAGACGTTACACAGCCTCCAACTCTTCCCTCGTTTATACTGGTCCTCGTCGGACCGGGTTGGCGTTTGCTGATTTCTCCCCCTTATTTTTCTTTGCGTCTTGACTACAGGTTGTAGATGGGATCTTTGGTTTTCTATGCGGTCAACATGTCTCGACCGCGGTGTTGCTCGTTTTCCTTCTCTTGGCGGCTTGAGATTTCTTCAGGCACTGTGCCGCGCTCACCCTTTCTTCCTTTTTTTCCTGAGAATCTCATCTGCGGCACTTCGTCTATTCGCAGTCACCCCCACCCCCGACCCGATAGCCCGGGGCGTTTTTGGCCCGCCGCCTTCTTCCTTTTTAGAACGACCCTCGCCAACAAGCCTTTTTGATAAAGTACCTTTTCTTTTTTTTTCCTTCTTTTTTCTTCCCTCTCGCACTTTAAAAATCTTCTCAGTCCTTTTGTTTTTTTTTTTGAGAGAGATATTCAAGGCACTTCTTTGATGCAGCCTTTCCTCTCCGTTTCTTTACTGATGCGAAATCTGGCTTGGTTTGTATGTTGGTAATGTTTTTTCTCTTTGAATGGGGTGCTTCCCCCCCCTCTCCCCGGAAACCGGTGTGCGTGCACGTGGGGTAGTTCAACTATTACGTATTTTATACGTCGCTGGCTCACAATGTTCAACTTTACATTTTTTTTTTTTTCAGGCAAATTGTGATCAATACTCCCCGTTTTTTTTCCGGAGTTTCGAGATACCCTCCTCGGTATCTTGACCCAGGTTTTTATTCCGTTAATACGTTATTCCCTTTGTTTTACCACGGAAACCAGGGTCAGTTTATCTCTTTTTTTTCGATAATCACCGCCACCCCGGTCGTCTTTCCCCTTTTCTCTCATTGGTTTTGTTCATACCTTTTTCTTCTTGTTTCTGTCGTGCTTGTCGTATCCTCAGCTCTCCCCTCGTTTTTCGTTTTTCGACGCGCGCGCGAGCGCCACCAAGCTTTTTCCCCTTCCCACTCTCTTCTATGCTTGATTGTTCGATCGCCAGCTTCTATTCCCCCTTTCTTCTCTTTTGCGGTCTCTTGCGCTTGCTTTTCCGTTTTCTGCATCTGCTTCGAGCGAGGACATTCTCCCCCATTTTTGTTCGATTTGTAGCCCGAACCCTCTCTTGTGCGGAGTTCTTTTTTTTCCCATTTAGGCTTTTTCCAGCCCGGAAGTTGTTCACACCCGTATCTTTTACTCTCCATCAGAGGGGCCTTCTCCCCCTTCTTATGCACACAAACAACCACCACACCCCCCCCACCCCCCCCCCCCCCCCCCCCCACCCAAAAACCCCCAACCCCCCACACCCAAACCCCCACACACCCAAAAAAAACCCCCTCTGTTTCCCCTTTCTTTAAGCCGGTCCCACCAGCCGGACCCCTGACTTGTCCCCGCCCCACAAGTGTTCGCTTTTAGCCATTGCTTGATCGAGCGTCGTTTTTTTTTTCCTGCTGTATCTAGTTTCTTTCGGACGAAAGGCTACGCCCCCTCCTCCCTTCCTCCCTTAGTATGAGCTCTTCTCTTTATCTGAGGGCGCTACTGGCCAGCATGATTATCCAATGGGTTTCCCTTACCTTCTGAGCCATGCTGGACGACCGTTGACGGCAGTTCGCTCTCTCTCGGTCTTCCCTCCTTTTAGAGGAAGGACAGCTCCGGGAGAACAATTCGGTGGTTTTTACTTTCTTTCTTTTCAGGTCTCGATATTTTCTCCTTTATCCGTTCGCCTCCCCCCCGGCGCTGTTCAACACGCCGAGCTCTTCTTTCTCATCAGATAGAATATGGACTTTTTTTCTCCCATGTTCGTCGATACCATTTTCTTGTTATCAACAGTTGCTCCTCTTGAGATCTATTCAACGCCGAGTCCTCTCTTTTCCTTCAGTGAAATCCCATTGCGTTAGTACCTGGTCGTATTCCCCTTTTTTTCAGTGCGCCTTCCTGACACCTCAAACCATTGTCCCGGGCCGGCCCTGCCTCCTTTAATGTATTGCGGAAGAAATTTTTATCCTTTCTTTCGGTGCAACCCCTCGTCTCGCGGTGTAACGTCTTTTTTTTTTCTCCCCTTCCCCTAGTTTGCCTCCGGCCAGCGGCCCGACTTCCCTTTTCTTCTTCAGCTTCTTTACACAAGACGCGACTTGTATGTTGTGCGTCCCTTTTTTTTTCCCCATTTCACACGCTCCTTAGGTCGCAACTGTGGACTGTTGGCTTCAAGACCATTGAGAGGCCCTCTCCCTTTTCTTTCTCCGCCATTGAAAATCGTTCCGAAGACTTCGTTTGAGTGCTTCTTTCGGGGTGGCGAGTATAGGTCTTCTTTGGTCTATCGTGCGACTGAGGCACCACAACCTCCCTTATGACTTGAATGCTTAAGTTTCCTTATCTCCTGTCCCATCCCCCCCACCTTGATGCGATCTGTTGCGATGATTGATGTTTTGTCTTTCCTTCCAGTCACGGTAAGTTTTCTTTCAGCTTTTTCCCCGAAGATGCCCGTTGGGCTATCCCTCTTTTAACCGCAACCCATCTTTTAGTCCACGCCGCATTTATTTTGGACGCTTTAAGAAGTGGAGACGCCGAGCCTTATGCCTCTTTCCCTTCATAGCCATTTCCTGTACGTCTCTCAACTTCCTTTCTTGCTTCAGATTCCTTCCGACATCATATTCGAATTTGCTTTCCGTAGGGGTCTTATGGTTTTCATTTGTTACCCCCCATACGTCGATTTGTCACCAAAGATGGCTAATTTTATCGTTTTTCCGTCACGCGCGGTGGAAGGTAGTACTCTTTTTTTTCCCCCGCCGGCAACAACTGCCGTCCTTTCCCTTTTGACCTCAGACCTTTTGTTTTTTGAGAGATGATGGTTTACTTTGGTTTTGGGCTGATTCCCCTTTCCCTTTTCCACAGAATGCGTGCTTTTTTTTTTTCCATTAAGTTAGAAAATTCGCACGAATCGTTTGTGTTCACATCGCCTTTCCCCCCCCCTTGAGTCGCCCCTTTCTAACATACTTTTTCGCACTCGACTTATTGATTTTTTCCCTGCGGGCCCTTTTCGCAAGTCCTTTTTCTTTCCTTAGGAATCTTTCCTGCTTCGCCCACGTCTGTCTCGTAATGCTTTTTTCTTTTCCCCTTTTCCACGCCTTTGTTGGACCAGCATTGTCCACTGGCTTTTGCAGCCGGTCACTCGCGACCGACTGGCAAGTATTTTTTCCTACCTGCTGCATCAGGCTTCGTTTTCGCCCTTTTTTTCTTTCAATGCGTCTTTCCTTTACTCGAGTTCAGTTCGGCTTTTTTTGCTCCCTTTTACGATTCGACAAACTCCTCTCCACCCTTCCAATTTGAACACTCGTTTTTTCTAAGTTTTCCTTTTTACCTCGGAGTCCGCTTGCTTCCCGATCAAGTTTTCGCTGTTTTTAGGGACAGTTTTGAATCACTATTCTTTTTTTCTTGTTGGTGACCCCTATTGAATTCCTCCGCCCGCGAATCCCAGCCATTACACGTCGCTTTGGTTCCGAGGTCAGGATGAGGACTTCCGATTTCTTTTTTATTCCTTCCTTCTGGTCCGCAAGCCTAGTTCAACTCTCCCCCACTCCCAGTTTTACAAGCGTCTCTGTTTCACCCCAATCCCTGACAAGGACGGAAGCATTTCCGAAGACTTTATCTCGTGTTCCCCGGGATTTGGGGATTCTGCATTTGAATTTTCCCATCTCCCTCTTTCTTCCCCTAGCCATTTTCTTTTCTGATACTTACTGATTTTTTGTAGGTGTTGTGAATCTCCTTCCCTTTCATGCGGGGATGACTTACCCTTTTTTCTCTTATTGCCCTTCCATTTGTGCACCATGGGGCTTGCAAGGGTAACCCCCATCATCTTGATACCGGGATAACTTCCTTTGTTTTGGCACGCTGAACGGTATTTTTCGTCGTTCCTTATGACTCTTTCCCCCCCCTCTCCGAATGATACGGCAATCTGTAATTCTCCCACCTTCTTTTTTTTTGATGAGCTTTACTTTTTTTTCTCTACCGTTCATGCGGTAGATCGATTAGTGGCCGCCAGCCCCGGTCGTCATCAGTGGCTTATGCTTTTCTTCCTCTTCTTTCCTGTTTTCAGTCTAGTAATAGATCCCGTACTCCGCAGCGATCCATTTTTTTCCTTCGCTCTGGAGTCAGGGTTGCTCTGTTGCCTTGAGTTTTCATCTCGATTTACCCAAGAGACGGTTACACGAACTTGAGATCTATGTACTCTCTTTCTGGAGCAAGCTCCTGCTTTTTTGATCCATTCAGGTCTATTTTTCGTTCTGTCATTTGTCTCCCGTCCTTCGACGTCCTCTGAATATAGCAGTTATGATCCCTCCCTATGATTTCGTTAAGGCCTCTTCTCGGTGGTGCTAACTTTTCTCCATGTTTGTGGGGTGGGAGTGGCGGGGTGGTGGGGGGGTGGGGGGTGGTGGGGGTGGGTGGTGTGGGTGCCTCTCACAGATATCCTCACACGTTTTTGTTTTTTTTTTTTGATTCGTTTTGCGATCTTCTCAATTGCTTCCCCCTTGATTGTCGAGCTCGAAAACTTTCTCTTCCGTTTTCTGATACGCGTGCCTCACTTTTATTCCGTTTCCCTCCATCGCGAACTTTCTTGTTTGGTCCCCCTGTTTCTCATTCAGCGATGAATCTTTCGGGAGGACGCCCTCTGTTTTTGGCCCTCTTTGCTCGAGACGGTCTCCACCCACTAAGCCTGGTTTGTGATGCTTCCTCTGAATGCTGCCGAACGGTCATATACCTGATCCGCTTCTTCCTCTTCCCTATTCCCTGCTGCTTGCCACTGGATTCTTAGAATGTTGGCTTTTTCTCCGAACCCCCACCCCCCCTGCTGCTGAGGGTTGCGCATGTTTTTTTTTAGCTGAGTACGACGGAAGTTGTTTTTGTAGCCCTTTCCCCTGTGAGATACCGCCTTTGCTCGTCTTTTTCTTTCTCCCGATTTCTCCCTCGCTATGGATATTCCCTCCATGTGCCTTGCTGTGCCTCTTCCTTTTGCCTGCGCCAGCTGAGGTATAGCGGACCCTCCTTGTTTTTTGTTTTAGTTTCTCCCCCAACCGGCTAGTTTTTTTTTTTCGTTTGTTTCCCTCCCTTCCCGTCGCGCTACAAACCCACGCCACAGCCAGATGGCGTCCTCCTACCTTTTTTTTTCTTCTCCGGCGCAAATTCACGCCTGGAATTGCTTTTTCCTCCTTTTTTGTTGTCTCGATAATTATTTCACGCCAGGCTGCAGCATTCGCAGTCATTTTCCTTTTCTCGTATGCTCCCCCATTTTTATTTTGCGATGTTGTTTCGAGACGGTCCACCCCTCGGTTTTGTTTCTTCAATCCGCCTAGTGCTATCCGGGGGGAGTGCATTTTTTTTCCCAACCTTCCCCTCTTTCGATAGGACGGCGCTGGTCTTTTGCAACCCTTTTTTTTTTTCCCCTCTGGCCTGTAGCGGCACCCTTTGAAGTCTATCTTTCAGTTTCTTGCGGTTTTAGCGCATACGGATTTCCCCTTTTTTCTTTCAGCCCTCCCTGCTCGACGCCGGCCGTTTGCACCATGCTTTCCCCCCCTTTTGCCCCTACCTTTCTCCGAAAGCTCAGTTTTTTTGCCCGATTGCACCCCCCCCCTTGTTTCTGCTCCTGACCAGTGCATCAAGCGCATTTTTGTTTTTTTTTTCTTTTTGATGCCGTGGATCACAGACTAGCCTCGGCGTCGTTGGCGATGCCTTTTTTTTTCTTCCTCCCCCCTGATGATTCTCCTCCGCCGCCATTCAGCCGTTGCCGGTCTTTTCTGCGCCCTCCCAGAAGATCTTAAAGGATTTCGTGGAGCGTGACGGTCTTTTTTTTTTGGGCTCTCTCGGTCAGAATGACGTCTTTTTGAGCGGGAACCCCTCTTTTTTTGTCCTTTTGCATGGTTATCCGAACACGATATTTTTGCTGCTATGGTTCGACTGTTTTTGGATCCTCATTCCTTTTTTTCACCAAAACCATTACTTCGCCCCCTCTTGTTCCTTTTTTCCCCGAGAAGCACCTTCGTCTTCAAGTCGTTCCTCCTGCATGGCCTCAGGCGACCATCGCGTTCCCGTCCCTTTACTCCAAGCGTCTTTTTTCGTAAATAGAGGTGTCACTTTTCTCCCTTTCTTTTCCCCTTCTCATAGTTTCGTGGGATTCTCCAGAACGGCACATTGCCTGCTTCCCTCGCGTTTCCCTCTTTCCTTCTCGCTTAGACGGTATCGAGGCGCAGCTGCCAGCCATTCCACTTTTTGCTTAGGACCTCTTCTTATATGGAAGAACCCCGCTCTTGTTTCGCCGACTTTCCTCTTCCCCGTCCGACGTGAGAGTCTTTAAGTAAGGCTCGTCCAACACCCTTGTTTTTCTCCTTCCCAGGACAATGGCCGGACGATTTTGACTCTCTCATGGCCGCCGAAAACTCGGTAGTTCCCCCTCTGATCCTCCTTCTCACTGTGATTTACTCCTTTTATGCGACCTGCGAGGAGCCATGGGATCTGATCGCAATTTTTTTCCTCTTCCCCCTCTTGTCTTCAGGCCTTAGACGAATCCCTACTTTTTCCTCACGTCATGGTCAGGGATACCCAGAACATCACATTTCTTTAGACTTGAGCTCTTTCTGTCCCCTTTTGCCGCCAAGCACACCCAGTCCTTTCCTTCTTCGTTCCCTTTAATTGAAGGAGGCTTCCGATCTTCGGGCTTTGGTGTTGAACCCTGTCCCTCTTAAGTGTTGCGCTATTGAAACTTTTTGCTAAGGCAGCGGACTTCCCCCGACACTCCCCTTCCCTTCGTTCTTCTTGACGACGATCTCTACAGTCCGCGACCATTGATGGCTTTTATGACTCTTGCTTATTTTACCTTTTTCCCCGAGCTCCGAAAGCGCAAACCAGCTTGTTTTTTTCTCCCCTTTCCTAAGCGGACCCAATTGATCTTCTCTACCTTCGCCGTCGTTGTCCTCGCCCTCCCCTAGTCCCGACTCCTTTATGCCAGTGTCCTGTTTGATGTGTTCCTGCGGTGAGGTTGTCCGAGTTTTTTCTCGTACTGACGAGTCCCCCCCCCCCCCCTTCTTGCGAATTTCCCGAGAGAAGGATGACAGCCTTCCCATTACGCGTCATTTGATGCCCATCTTCCCTTTTTCTTGATGCACTTTCTTTCGCAAGTTCTCCTGTCAGATGCTATCTTACCATGGCCTGAACATTTGATGCCGTGTGTCTCTCTTTTCGTGTAACAGGTCCAACCTCTTACCGGTAATAACGGCCAGGACTTTTTTGCCATCTACGAGCATGTTCCGTCGTTACTTGATACTCCAGCATCCCTTTTCTATGCCCCACTTACCTTGCGTCCTGCCCTTAGATCTCCTTTCCTTCCAAGTACTCCCCAATTTTTTTTTACTAGTAGAGACCTTTAGGGTTCGTTTTCTCGATCCTGGTTCCATAAATAGTTTTTGCACCAATTTCGCCCTGTGCATCATTTTTTATGCCTTTTGCTCTCTCCTCACCGCGCGTGGATCTTTTCTCTTTCTTTCCGCCTACACAACTTCCCGCAATTTCCCCCCTAAAATTTTCGTTTTCCGATCTTGGAGGTTCAGTTTTTTTTTTCGCTTTCTTAACTACGTGAATTCCTCTAGGGACGGGCTCATCGACCTTTTCGCTGTCCCCTTTTTGCACGGACCAGCATGTTCACCACCTCGGCTCTTTTTTTTTTTTCCCTGATCTCTCAAATCCATAACCCCCTTTCTCCAGTAGAATGGCGTTTTCCTATCGCGATATAGTTTTCTGTGAACTTCGGCTTGAATCTACGTATCGGGATCTCTTTGCCATCTATTGCCTTGTACGGCTCCCATCTTCTTCCCTTCTTTCCACGTTTTTTACTATCCTTCCTTCACCAAAGATTTGTTTGCTGCGACCCTGATTTCGGACTCTCAAAGTGCCATTTGTTTACTCCTTTCAGCGCCTCTTGTTCCCTATGCCGGCGTCGACGAGCTGCAATCCCCTTTCGCGGCGATTTGCTAAATCTCTCTTGCTGTGGCTTCTTTCCAGGCGATGGTTTTTCGTTTCCATTTTCCGTTGTGGTTTTTTGCGAGTTTCTCTCCTCTATGACAACTAACCTCCCTCCCCACCTCCCCCCAAAGTTCGATCAGGCATTCGGCGGCCTGGAGTCTCCTTTGCGCCTGATACGAACATTTCCTTCGTCATGAATTCAGGCATCACGTTTTTTGCCAGGCGTTCCGGTGACAACGGATGGGCACTGAGACTAGCACATTCCACGTCCAGATTTTGTAGATCTTCCTTGCTTAATACGGCTCTATCTTCTTTTTCCCTCCTTTTTTACGTTGATTTTGACAGCTTTTTTCCCTCAGCCCAGCGTGCAAAGCATCCGAATTTCACATCTCCCCTATCTACTCAGTTACGCCCCCTCGTCTTCTTCTTCGTCCTGCCCTTATAATTGTGGGTTTTGGGCATCTCCCTCTTTCCCCCATGCGCTCATTTTCGAAAGTCCCTTGTTCTGGTTTTTGATTGTTTTTGGTCCGCAGACCGTTTATTGGACTCTTTTTCTAATTCTTTTTTTGAAGGCTCCCTTTCCAGCGACTTCGGAGACACCCTTTGCATTTTTCTCCTTTCCCATCAGGATTTCTTTCTGAGAACGGGACTCCGCTTCTTATTGGTTGCAGTCTGACCGTTTCTGCCTTTTTCTTTGATGAACATATCCCCCATCGCTCCTTGTTTCTTTCCCCCAACCCTAAGGGTTTCTCTCCCTTTTTCTCCCTTCCCTTGCCTTTTGCCCGTCCTTGGCTCCCCCCCCTGCGGTCGTCATACTCCCCCTCTGGACTGATGTTTCCTTATTCAGCTTTTCCCCGTTCTTTCGGGCATTCTTTTTCTCATCCAATTCCTCTTGCTTTTCCCCGAGATGGCCCCTTTTTTGGACTTTTTTTCCTTTCGTCTATCTTCCCCTCTCTTTTGAAAGCGCCCGGGTTACCCCCGAACAGTTTTCTACCTGATGGCAAATCTTTTCTTTTTCCCCATTTTCTCTTTTGGGCGGGGAGGAACCGGTCCGGTTTTTTCTTTTTTGCTTCCGTGGCGCATGAACTTATTTACTTTTCCTCTATAAGTGGACTTCTTCTCAACTCCCCTAGGTTGTGAGGACCGTCTTGTCGGTGGTCTCCATGTGCCCGGTTTCCGCCCCTTTTTTTTTTTTGGGGGGGGGGGGGGGGGGTGTTAGCTCATATCGCTCCCCTATCGCCTTGGTAGTCGACCCACGCTTTAGTCCTTCCCTGCTTTCGTCCCCTAATGCTTTCAGTCCGTTTCTGCTTTTCTGTCACGATCTCCCTATCCGCAAACCGCTTGCAAGCGAAATCTGGTTTTGCTTGGTTCTCTGCTCAAGACTCGTTTCTGTTTTTTCGTTTTTTTTTTCCTCAGTGGTTGCCCTCTCGCGTCCGTTTTTCCATAGTCCTGCGTTTTTTTTGATGCATTTCGAATTATGCAGCGACCGGCCTCTCGCACCCCCCTCTCTCTATTCATTTCTTTCATGAAACTGTCCATTTCCTTGTTTCTTTTTTTGAGCGAACCCCCACCCGTGAGTTGCGTTTGGCCTGTTCCCGCCTTTTCCCCGCTTTGTCGAAGGCCGTGTCCTTTTTTTTCAGCTCCCCACCTGTTCGATCACGCCCGGTTATGATCGCTCTTTACTTTTTATTTTGTACGCTCTCTTGAGTGATATGACTGTGTTCGCGCGGCCCTAGACTTACGGTTTGAATTTAGCCCCCACTTACGTAAGAGAATTTTCCTTTTTTCCCGTGCCGCACACAGGCTTATTTTGTCTTTTGGGTTCTGTTATCGCGTCCAGTTTTAAACCATTCCCTGAGATTGTCATAGTTCCCTCCCCCTGGTATTTGGCGTTCTTTTGATACTTGTTGAAATCTTTTTCTTTCATTTTTTCTTTTGCGTTTCTCCTAATACGGTGTTGTTTTCGATGAGATATTTTCCCTTTTCCACTTCGGCCTGATCTTTCCCTTCTTTGAAGTCGTCCTGATGCGCCCCCTTTGGTTTTGGATTTTTAGTTTCCCTCGCCTTCTCGATTTCGTTTCCGCGTGAGGCCAAAAATACGACCTTTTTTTGTTGCACGTGTGTGGACCGGAAAAATATTTCGATCGTATATCGCTGGTTTCATTAGCGTCTCCTTTCCCTCTCGTTCCCCCATTCCTTCTTTCCCCACCCTTCGAACCCTCTCTAATTGCAGGCATTTTTTCATACTTTCGTATCGCAAGGTTATTGCTTTTCTCCGTCTCTCGCTTCAGTTCGCCTTTCACCTTCTTTTCTTGCGTCCCCATCCAGATCCCCTTTTGCTCCGACTCCCCCACCAGGTCGTTTACCCTTTCCCTCTGGCATACTGTCTGGTGTTGCGTCTTTTCTATTGCCCTTTTGCTCCTCCGCGTTTTCGCAGCACCGCGTGGCGGGAGACCGCGCTTTGATTTTTTCCGCTGGGTTCTCGCCGCTCCCTTAGATTCCCTAAGGTTTGATGCGATTTTCTCCCTCCCTCATAGGCCAGGATTAGTCTTTGGCGCGTTTTGTCTTTCCCTTTCCCGCGATTTTCCTCGGAAGACACTTTCTCCTCTGAACGTTCTGCTTTCGCGGAACCGCCGGCTTGACCAGTTGTCTATTGGTAGAAGAAACTCCTCCCTTTGCGACTTATATGTTTTTTTCTTTTTCTTACTTTTGTTGCACCCCCGAAATAGAATTAGTCCCTTTCTTTTTCTTTCGATCTCACCTCGCTTTATTCCCTATGTATATCAGGCTCCCGAGGCGACCAATCTCTCCGTTCATTCCCCAGAAACAAAGGCTCGAGTCTGGTTCCTTTTTTTATCGTCAGTGTAGCTCCAACTTGTTAGGCTGATTCTCTTGTATTTATAAGGCTTCCCATATTAAGCCAACTGTTCCTCCTCGCGCCCCCTCTTAACCGGAAGAGCTTTCCCGGGATAGAGCGCGCTTCGCCTTCCTTAACTTTTTTTCCAAGGACCTCGTCAGCGCCATTCTGACTGACAGAGTTTTTCGCTCAGTTCGATCTCCCCTGTCCTTGCTGAGGGGTCGCTGTAGGAAAGATCCGCTCTCCCACTTTGGGTTTGTTCTCCCGGACCGGAATTGTCGGATCGTCTTTTTTTTTTCTCCTCTTTGCACGACAAACCCTTTAAGCGTGCCCCCACCACGCGCTTCGCGGTCCGTTCTCAGACATCAGACCTTGCTTGCGCCCTGGTGGCCGGATAGAACTACTCCTTCCCCTTTCATTTTCCCCCATTTCCCCCTTCTTAGACGTCTTCCAATTTTTTTTCAATTACGTATATGTTTTTCAAATCCACATGCTTTCTCTTTGAGCTCGTGAAATCTTTTAATGCGCTTTAGTGCCCCCCCCCCTCACACCGTCTTTTCCGCGTCGGTCCGGTCTTGCTTTTTTTTTCGTTGACTCCTTGTTTGGGATTTTTGGTGCACCCCTCTCTCGCCCTTTAAGTAGTTGCGTCCCTCCTCGGTTTCTCTTCACGCGTCATGGAAAAAAAGTGACCCTTTCCTTCTTTCTCTCCCTCGATCGAACCGGCCTGACTTTTAGTTTTTTGATCTGCTTGACCTCTTTGGTCACCGCCCCCGCGATGAGCCACACAGAGTGATGCTGTAGAATTCCTGTCTCCTCCCCTTATCCTTTCTATGCAGCCCGATTTCGCCCTTCCGTTCGTCGCCTCACTATGCTGTTTGCCCGTGGCAGGTGGTGGGCGATCTTAGTTTTTTTTCTTTTGGATCGTATCGAGAAGGAAGTCCCCCCTTGGCTCTTTACACGGGCGATGGATGCCAGAGCCTTGCCCCACCCGCGCCTACTATCCCGATTTCCAGAACATATTTTATTTTCCTTCCCTCATTTCCTTCAGTCGGTATCGGGTCCTTTCCCACTTTTTTGACCAGACGATGCCCCTTTGTAGGCCGAAATCGTTCCAGACCTCTTCCAGGCGTTCACTCCCGGCAATGACGCGATCGCTGGCGACGCCGAGCCTGAGAGCGAAGTTTCTCCCAATCTATGACTGAGATGAAACCCCCTTATTTTGCGCCTTTTTTCATGCCTTGCAGCCCTTAGAAGTGTTTTCAAATTTAGTTTTCTGATTGGTCTGCTCAGGTAGTCGATGCCCCACGATTCTTTTTACTTTAGCACGAGCGGATCGATCCGCGTTCCTGTTTGGAGTTCGTTCACGAGGTCCAGTAGATTCTCCATCCCCCCCTCCCTCCGTTTGTGGTTTTCGTTTTTTTTTTTTTTCGTTGGTGCTTTGCTGAAATCGTGCGACCTCCAACGCTTTTAGTTCTTCTCTGGATCTACATCGCAGCATCTGTGACAATTCCTTTATTTCGACGCGAAGCCACCTTCCCCTAACTACCTTTTGCCATTTCTTGGTGCCTGTCCGGCGTCTCTGCCCGGGCACGTCGTCAATTGTTTCATTCCTCGTCCTTCTCTTCGGGCGTCGCCCCCCGACTATCTTTCTCACCCCCTTCCCCTAGTTGCTGACCCCCTCCCCATTTCCTTTCGATCTGGAATCGCTGGAGACTTTCCTCCTACGACGGCGCATCCTTCCTTGTTTGGTCGCTGGGCACGCCGGATCGTCGGGTGTTTTTGCCTGGTTTCCTCGCCGGTCATTTGAATTTGATCGTAGGGTTCTCTTATTCGCGCCTGGCTTCACTGTCCCCCCGATCGTGTGACCAAACCTTTCCTTTATTTTTTTCGTCCTATATGAAGGATTTTTTGTACGAAATATGTTGTTGCTGTTGTTTGTTAGCAGTTTGGGTGTATGGTTATTCGCATCTTTTTTTGTCGGCTGAATCCGGCTTTTGCTTTTTTGCATCTGTTTTTTTGTGTTTTCGCCCCTCGTTTTTGGTTTTTTTTTTTTTTTTTTTTTTTTATTTGTTTTTTTTTTTTATTTTTTATTGCCCGCCGAAGCGCCTAAATCCTTTGCTGCAGTTTCTGCGATCGGCATTCACGCGTCGATTTTCTTTGTTTATTCCCGCTGCCAGGATTTCGCCTCTATTAAGCGCTCCCCTTCTTGTCCGCATCCTTTATGTTTTCCCCCCCCTCCGACAACGATGCCCCTCTTCCCCGCAGACTGCGAAGCGGAGGCGTTTTTTCTTCATTGGTTGGATTTTCCGGATTGCCCACCTTGGACCTCCCCCCTAACTTTTTGTCAAGGTAGAATCCCCCCTGTGATTTTTCTTGTGTCTTTTTTTCTTCCCCTTCCCCTGATCTGCTGTTTCGGAATGTAGGAAACACTTTTTCCCATGATGCTGGTTAAAGGACACAGTTTTTCCTCATTTCCTTTCTGCTCCCCATGGGCGGCCTGCTGCTACATCATGCTTGGAATATTTTTTCTGCATAACGGGTAGCCTTCTCTTGGGTGGAAGTGAAATTGATTTTTCTTTTTTCTTTCTTGCTTTTTCCCCCTCGATCGATCCGCAATCCTTGTCCTTTCCCCCCCCCTCACTGTTATGTAGACTCAGCTTGACTTCCTCTCGCTGCCGGTTCTTCTCTCTCTTTTTGGCTCACAAACAAAGAGCGGTTCGTCATAATTTTTACTATGTTCCCCTCCCCTTTTATCTTCATGGTGGCACAGCGCGCCTCGCTCGAGTTCTGTTCTCTTTCTGGTGCGATCGCCTTCGGGCGGCCGATTCGGTGTTTTTCCCGCCCCTAGTTTGGCAAGTTGGTTCCCGACCGCTGAAGCTCCTCCTTTTCAAGATCGCTTTGGTTTTGCCTCCTTGGTTTCTGGTGGCGCGTCGGGTTCGTTTCAGTCGACCGCTCTGCATAGAGCAGGTTCTTGCTCGAAACGCCTCCTTCTTTCGTCTTCTTTTTTTTTGTTCGCCCACTTCCTTGATTATACGAATTGGGTTTTTGGTTTGCTCCGCCCCCTCCCCGCTACGCCGAATCGGGTTACCAATCGCCCCTTTTTTGCCGTGTCAATTTCCGCGACTTTGAAAACGTTCTCTTGGCCGATCTCCCCGGCATCTGCGCTTCGCTTGACCGTTCAAAAGCTTCGACCCTGTTCTCTTCGGTCTTTCGATAGCAGCAAGAATACGGCTTTGCATGTCTGGCGTGTCCATGCAAGCGGGTTGGGTCGGCTTTCCTTTCTCGGTCTCCCCGAGTTCGCGTGGGCTGCTCTCTGATGAGCAGCTCTGCCAATCCTATCACCAGCGATACTTCTTTCCAGGCGATGATGAAATGGTCGCTTCCTTTTTTTTTTTTTCATCGCATCAAAAAACCATGTCTTTTTTTTCGCATGTCTTTTTTTTTGTTTTGCTGCTGGGATTCTGCCTGATTAGCTCAATAATTTGTTACTGGCTGCCGACCTCAGGCACTGGGCTCTGCTTTTCGTTCCATGGATGCTCATGTCCCGCCAGCGGCCGATGCCTAATCTTTAATTGTTCTTTCTGTATAGTTTTTTTTTTTTTTCATAGTGGCCGGTCCCCCACAAGTTGCAAGCAACGTCTGGCATGGGGCTTAGTTTGGCCGCCCCCCGAAGGAACGGCCAATCGATTACCCCTTTCTCCCACACGCCAAAGCAGATGCTGAATCCTTTCCTTCCTTAGTTAGAATTTTCCCTTTTTTCTGCTTCCCGCCCTTTCTAAT
>Ga0179591_1319786_pt1 | contig 18843 bp, 22 predicted proteins | sample CZOMad2_1_08_16f_FD_182891 | JGI IMG/M metagenome (GOLD analysis project Ga0179591, IMG submission 182891) | Vadose zone soil fungal communities from Angelo Coast Range Reserve, California, USA - CZOMad2_1_08_16fungal (PacBio error correction) | ecosystem: Environmental > Terrestrial > Soil >... | reverse complement strand
GGGATCGTTCAAGCTCTAAGGCAACGTTTTAGTGGACCAAATCAGTCACAGGTTGAGCCTTTAGGATGGGGGCGAATCCCAGAGCCGACGGAATGGAGTGCACCTCTGATCCCTGACGGATCTGCCCCGTTTTCGGGGTCCTTGTTGGTGTGGGTGCCTTGTCTTCTTTTCTTGCACACCCTCACCTTCCTCACTTTCTTTTTAGACCTCATTTTCCCGTTCGATTTAGAGACACCTACTCCTTTGCTTCCCCCCAAACAGTTTTTTCGCCTGTGTACGATCGACAGCCCAGGGGGCTGGCAACAAATGCCACCAAAGTAAGCAGTCCCAAACTGATCGAAAATCCTCCTTGTCCGGGCCAAGCTTTACTTCCCTTCTTAAGGTTCCATTTACGTTGCAATCCCACACCGTCACAGTTCCAGAATTCCTCCCCTGGCCCCCCAGGGGAACTGAAGATACTCGCGTCTTTCGCAGCCCCCAAAAGCCCCTCCCTTGGCTTGGGGAGGCGTTTTCTTGACAGGTTTCAAGCAAGAACCCCCACTTCTTACGAAATTTTCCTTTGGATGCTCTTTAGAGAGGAACCTTTTCCGTCCAAAGGGCCAGGGGGGGAATCTCCCCATTTCCCTCCCCTCTGGCCCTCACAAGGGGTGGGTTTAGGATGGGGCTTTTTGAATTTTTTTTTCGGACGAGGGGCCCCCCCCTTTTTCTGTTGGGGGAAAACCTCTTTCTTTTTTTTCCGGTGCACAGAAAAAAATCTCTTTCCCCAGAAAGGAAGCCGCGTTTGTCTGGGAGTCTTGGGACTCTTTCCCGGGGGTGGGGTCCTTTTCCCACGGATCCATACGCCGGGGGGGTGTTGAGCAGGGGGGTTTTGGCACTTCCCATTGAGGATGAGTTCTTCATCCCCCCGGTTTGACGCGTCTCGCTTTTCTGGGTTTCTACCTCCTAGTAGTCTTTCCTTTTTCAATTCTCAGGTTTGTTTTATACATACATGGATCGGGTCCCCCTAATTCCAGACCTCGGCTTTTTACCCAGTTTCTTTTCATGAGCCTTCCCTTTTTTCCCCTTAACAAAAACCTTGGTTGTTTTTTTCAGTTCTGGTCTCTTTTTACTGACCCCCCCCCCCTCCAACCTTTTATTTCTGTTTCCATCGGAACAAAACCCCTTTGGATTCTTTCTGTTTGGTGATGATCGCCTTCTTCCTTTCTCCGTTTCTTTGTTGTCGACTTTTTTTTTGTCAGTAAACCCCCACCAACTGGCTTGGTCTTTTTCCCACAAGCTCGCCTTTTTACTTGTTCTCGGGTGGTTTCTGTCAGGTTTGGGTCCCTCTTTTTGTGTCCGAACCCAATTTTTTGTGCCACTGTTCACTCCGGTGGATGCTATCTGTTTTCACGGTTTTGATACCAGACGGGGGGTCGTCACAGCGCTCACAATGGGTCCTCTTTTTTGACCCCAACAACAAGTTCTTGATTTTGTTGTTCGGCCTTGGGATCTCACCAAACATTGTCCCTAACCCACGGCTCCCCCCCTTGAGGGCCCCCAACGGTATATCCTTTGAGTATTATCCCCACGAGCCCCGTAGAATTGGGGGTTTTTTGACACTTCTTCCAGGCTGTGTTAATCCCTTTTCCTTGCAACCAAACCTTTTCAGATCCCAGACTCCCAGGAGTCTTATCGCCCAACCAACACAACCGTTGCTTTTTCCCGGGGGGTTTGTTCTCCCGGTTGTTTTTCGGTTAACATTGTCTTCCTCCCCCGTTTCCCTTTTCCCCAGATGGAGTGCTCGTGGTCCCCCCGTCCACTCGTACAAAGTTTCTCTTTCCCGGGTTTTTTTGTGACCTTCCTTTGCCCCCCATTTTTGTTGTACTTAGATCTGGCACCTACCGTTTAAGCCCATGTTTCTTTTTGGTTCCCCTCCCCGTAGTTTGTCACTTTTCCCGGGGTGAAACCCCCCCCTGGGCCACTTTTACCTGGTTGGTGCCCTGGTCCCCCCCCGCTATTTCATTCCGTGTTAAGTGGTTTCCTCTTTCGTTGTAAATCCTCCAGGGGAAAGTTGGGGTCCTTCCGTCTTATTCCTCTTCTTGCACTTTCGTGAGGCCACGGCCACCCTCGACATGGAGTCCTTTTCTTTATTTGAGGGGGGTTGGAGGTCCGTCCCTCGGGTGTAGATTTCTTTTTGTGGGACCCCCCCCCCCTCTTTTCCTTAACCCCACGGTAGAGGATGGGCTGTTCTTGATTTGGAACCCCCTTCCCCCCCTTCCTGGTTGGCCACACGGACCCCCATAAATAAATTCTTCCCATTTTTTCTTTTCTGTGTTCTCCTGATCTAGTCTGAAAATCGTGCCCCTGCCCTTTTGCCATGCTCTTTTCCCTGGGGTCCATCCGTCTTTGCCCGAGCTCAGTCCCGGGGGAGGGGCTTTGGGTTTCCAAATTTGGAAGATTTGGAATTTGTCAATGGTTCCCCCTATTTCCCGCCAAGCCCTTTGTTTCACCTCTTTTTCTTGTTGGGGGGTGGGGGGTGTTTCCGTTCGACTTTGGGTGATGTTTTCTTTGGACCACCTGTCTTTGCGTTTGTCTGGGCCCTCCTTTCTTTGCAAAGCTGGGCTTAATTTTTGAACTCCGACCCCCGCCCAGGAGTCCCTTTCATGGTCTCGCCCCGATCTCTTCCCCCTTTGCATTTTCCTTCGAAACCAAGGTCCTTTCTCTCCTTCAACCTGGTTGGGATTTGTCTTTTTGTTTTGGGTAGGACTTATTGATCTAAGGCTGGTCTTTTTTTTTTTGTCTTTCTTCCCCCTGGCCCGACTTTTTTTTGGGGACACCTTTTGTCTCTTTATCTCCTCTTTAACCCCTTTTTTTGTTTGTTGGCGGTAAGATTTTCGCCCCCCCCCCAGTTTGCCCCCCCGGGCTTGGACAAACCCACACCTTTTCTCTCAAGTTCAAAAGGGGACCCCCCCAATTAATGCGGGCTTTTCCTCACCTTTTGCTAATTGAATTTATGTGTGTCAAGTCTCTTTTTAAAATTGGTTGGGTTTCTTCGTTCCCTTAACTTTCCCCTTCCTTGCCATTTTTTTTAGGATCGGGATGAGTTCTTTTAGGGGGATTTCGGGGGTATTGAATTTTCACGTGACTAGTGCCCTCCTTAGGTTAAGGGTTGTTCCCTTTTCCCCACGCTAAACCCCCCCCTTTCCCAATCCTTTTCCCCCCCTTTTTGTTTGGGCCCACGTGTTGGCCTTTTTGTCTCCCCGTTGGGTAGGGGCGAACCCTTCCCTTATGTGATTCTTCTTGGGAAACCCTAGGAACCATCCCCTGAGTTCAACCCAATTGGCTGCGCGCTTTTCTACCCCTGGGGTGTTTGACCCCTCCAGTTTTTTTTTCTCCGCGCTTAGTCCAAGCTCTCTTAAGCGTTTTTATTCCTCTTTCCCTGGAAAAGAATTACCCGCCCCCTCCCCCCCTTTCTTATTTTTTTTTTCAACTTGGGCCTCCGTGAAGTTTTTCCCCTTCTTTTAGAACTTTAGAGGGGGTAAGTTTTAGGCACATGTTGTGTGCCGACGTCTTCTTCCTTTCCCTTGTCACCCAACTCGCTCCAAAGTTTTCGTTTTTTAACTCAACTCCATCTTTCAGGGTGGGGAATTTTTTTGCTTCTTTCCCCTGGGTCCTCGGAACCACCCCCCCCCACCTGGGACAAACCCGGGCAACCTTATTTTAATATGTGGCATTCCCAATTTTTGCCCTCTCTCTGTAGGGTTGGGGCTGTTTCATGGGGCTGGTGGTTTGGCCGGGGGGGCCAAATTCCTTCCCCCATAAATTTATTTCTTAGTAGACCAGGCCTCCCCTCTCGAGTGGTTGTTCCGTTTTTTCGTTTGGGGGGGGACCTTACCCCCCTTCACCTGCCCCGATGAAGGGTGGTGGGGGCGGAAATCCCTGGAGTCCTTGGGGAAAAACGAGAACTTGTTTTTTTTTTTAGTAAACAGGGGTTCGGGGACCCCCCGAGTTCTGGTTTTTTTTTTTTTTTGGTTTTGTGTTGTGGTTTTCCTTCCTTTTGAGCGCTGTAATCTTTCGCTTGGGTGCCCTATTGAACCCCAGGTTCCCCTTGGGATTTGAATTTCACCAACCGGGAAAACTTTTTCTTACCCCTTCTCTTTACCCCCACGGCCTGCCCGTAGGCCGTCACAAACCATTGTACTTTTCTCTTGTGGTGTTTCGGACGACTTTTGTCCCATAATCCACAATTTAGTGGTTTTTCTATTCTTTTGAGCCAGAAATTGAATCCCGTTTTTCTTTACTCTTAAAGGTGGGGAAATACCCCTTGTCTTCTTTTTCTCAGTCCCCAGTGCCAAGTGGTCCCCCTTCGTTCGACGGGTTTTTTTGTGGGTGCTTCACAACTCGGTTTGAAACGGCCCCTCCCCCCCCCCCCACAACCCCTGGCAGTCCTTTTTTTTTAGGTTTAGGTGGGTGCAAAATTTTTCTTCCCCTTACGTTTACTCTTTTCCTGGGGTTTTCGGACTGTTTAAGAGGACGTATTTCAGTTCTTCCCACTTTTTTTTCCCCGTTAGTAGGGCAAAACCCCCACCGGACCAAAATCTTGTTTTCCTTCCGTGAACCCCCTTCTCCTTGTCGTACATCCACCCCAAAAATCTCCCCCTGAGGGAGGACAGGGGCGTCTTTCATTTTTGTGAGAATTTCTTTGTCATTCAATGGTTTAGGGGCCTTTCGTGTTTCAAGGGATGGGCAAGTTTACAACTGTAACTATCTGACTTCGAAAGAAATGGGGAGCTTTTCGGACCAAGGACTTCTTCTCTCCCTCTTTTTCGTGGTCTTCAGATTCACCTTCCGGGCGCGCGGCACGTGGCGCGGATCCCCTCCTAAGGTTCGCTTCCCTTACCACGGAGCCGAGCTTACACCTATTGGTTTCCCTCTCTTCTACTCCGACTGATATTGCGTGGAACTAAGCCCTCTTGAGTGGTTAATTTTTTTCTTCTACTCCCTTTTTTACAAGGACATTAGATTTTTCCCCTTGCAAGCGTGTGGATTCGGGGTTTTCGTTTTACAGGCGCTCCCGGATTTTCCCAAGAAGAACCTGATTTTCATTGCTTTTCGTTTCTGTTTACTCTTAACAACAGTTTTTTTTTTTGACTTTTGGCGACGAAGTTAGCCCTCTCTTTTCTTCTTTCGGAACCCCCCCTTTTGTCTCGTCCGTTTCTCTTTCGGTTTGGGATTCCCCTCCCTTTCCACCGGGAGCTTTGTCTATAGTGTTTTTTCAGTGGATTTATACCTTTCCCTCTTTTCCGTTGTTGTTCAAAGACATGGGTCTAGGTTTTTGGAGCTTATCTTCCCTGACTGAGCCGTCACTACCCTCTGGGAGGTTGGGGGGGCCTCCTTTCCTTTCTTACTTCCTTTACTACTTTTGCTGACTTTCAGGTGGGTTTTTTTTTCCTGGGGGGAGTTGAAGGAAGTAATCCTTTGTTTGGAGGGAGTCTCGTTCTTTACCCCAACCTGACTACCGATGTTAGGACGCATCTTCCACTTTTTCTGGGTTTTCTGGGCTCGAGTTCCCTTGGCCCTTCTTCAAGTTGGGAACACGGTTCTCTTTCTGACTGTCGATTAAGTTTCTTTGACCCTTTTAATCTTGTTTGACACAAGGACCGGTTTTTCTCATACCTTGGGTCCCCTTGTTGTGGTGTGGTTCTCCCCCCCCTTTTGGTGGAATTGTTTTATCTACTCACAGGAGCATGAGTCCCCATTCCCTTTCCCCCCTGTGGGAAACTGTTTCACTTTTAACGTGGGGAGTTTTGCTAGTTCCCCCCTTTGGTCTCCCCTTTGTGCAACCTCGGCGGGCCACGTGTCCCGTGCCCGCGGCGGGCCCCCCTTAATCCCCCGCTCTTTCACGGGGAGCGTTCTACCCTTCCGTTTTTCACTTTTTCTAGCAGGATAGAGTGATTCTTTTTTTTTCCCTTGGACCGAGCGACTTCCGCTCTTTTTTCTCTACTTCTTTTATTAGCCCGGGGTGAATTCGGGGCAACGCGGTGTTCTACATTTTGTCTTGACTCTTTTCCGAGAACTTTTTTCTCCTATTTTTGAAAGTACCTCTTCTCAACTTTGGGAACTTTGGAACTGGTCTGGTGGACGGTTTTCTTACTCCCCTGGGGGCCTCGAGCAAATTTTTGACCGTTCCTCTCTTTGTGCCCACGTCCCGTTCTTCTTTTTCTTTTTTTGGTGGGACAATTGTGGTTTTTCCTTCTGTTCCCACGTCCTTTCGTTTCTTTATCCATTTTGCACTACTTTATTTACGAAAGGGCCCCCCGGGTGGTTTTCCGTTTCTTTCTCTACCTGGAGATATCTTTTTTTTTTCTCCCCCTTTTGTTTTGCTTCTCGATTTCGTCGGTTTGGTCCAATGTGTATTTTTCAGAAACCCCGAGGCTTCTAGTTTTTTTCCCTTACTCCCCGTTCTTTGAACGGTTTTTGGAACTTTGACCACTTTCGCCCCCCACCAAATCCCACCCAACATCCCCCTGAAAGCCGGTTGCTTTTAATCAACGGGAGATTCACTTTGGCCGTCTTTGAAGGCCATGTGACTCGGGGGGGGTGGGGTCTTCCGGTGTTGGACTTTTCCTTTGCAAAAACCCTGTGCCTCAACCCTTTCCCTAAACCCACAAGGCAGGTTCACCACAAAAACAATAGGGGCCCCCCATTGACAGTTGTAGGGCCTTCCCGGACGGGCTCCAACATCAAAACAACACCTCTCCAAAAAAAAAAAACAACCAGCCAAACCAACCCTAAAAAAAAACCAAACCCAATCCTCCCCCTTCTCTGGATCGTAAAAAAAAAATTAGCGTGTTCTCTGAAAAAATCTCTGAAAACCCAAACACTCCCAGGCTTCTTAAGTTAGGCCCACCCGTGACGAGTCCGAACACTCGGTGAAGTTTTGTGACCCATTCTAAACTTCCCGTCTGGTGGGGGTTTTTGGGGTGCTTTATAATCCCCAGGGGTTCCCCAGATTGCCTTCTCTGGGCCAGGTTAAAATACTCTTTTCCTTTGGGTTGAAAACTGTTTGGGGACGGGAATTTTCTGGAACCAAAAAGTCCAACACCTTCTGGGCGTTGGGGGCGTTTCTGGGCTCGCTTCAACATCAACCTCTTTCCCTCTGCGGCGCAAAAAGGGGGCGGGCCGGGGGGTGCCTGTTTTTCTTGGATGCTCCGAACGTCCCGTTGCATGGGCGAGTGCACACCTCCCTTGGCTGCCTGGAGGTTCCCCAGCAAAGGCTTTTCCCCGTCGACTGGTGGAGCGAACGTCCCGACCTTTTCCCCCCACGAGGGGGGGTTTTTTCCTGACTTGACGAATACCAAAGAGACGGGTCATCCTCCAAACGGGGGGCTGTGAAAATCTCCTTTAGAACCCCATGTCGGAATCAACCGACGCGGATCCGGAGGTCGGCACATCTCCTCGCCACCCAAAACCACAGTGTTCCTGCGTGGGTCGCTGTAAAAACGCCCGTGGTAACTCGTCTCCCTCATATACACACAGGATCAACTCCTGGGACCTCACAAACCCCCAACAGAGCCGGAAAAGGGAAGCCGTTCCGCGGTTAACCCCCCGCACGTGAACCCCTTTGACCTTTTCAAGTTTGTGTAGAGGCAGTAAAAAAAATAGGGGCGGACTTCTGTTAGGACCCCGTCATATTGTTCCCCGTTGGCTCGCACCACCCCAAGTTTTCTTCTTTTCTCTTAAAAGGAAACCTTTTCGGCGGGGACTCGGACCCTGAGAGGAGTCCCTCGTCCTCAAGTTACGGCTTAACCCAAAACTTTAACAGGGTTAGGCCCCCTCGAAAATAACCCGGTCTTTGGGGTCGGGAATCGATAGAAATGTTGGCTCATAAGAGATCACAAAAAAAGTTCAGGGGTGAAAGGGATTCCCACCACAATTTCTTTTCCTAGGGTCTTCAAAGGACTCTCCCCTCTCCTCTCGAAAAGACGCCCCCCAAACCCCTCCCCTGGAAACTCCAAGACCCACAGAAACAAGATCTCACCCAACTCCCGGGGCCGAAGACAACCTCTCTCTTTTTGTGGGGGTGATAGCCCCATCAAGTTAACTGAGGGATTTTGAGAGAATCCTGGTCTTCCAGCTCCCGTGTGGGCGGGGGTTTGGGGTTTCCCTTTTCGGGTCTGTGGGAAGTAAAAGCCTAGAGGAGGACATCCTTTGGGGCCGAGGGAGAACCCCCCCCAGGGGCCCTCAGGGGCGAGGATGCACTCCTTGTGGGCAGCGCCCACCTTCTAGCAAAGTTTCCCCATAAAGTTCTTGGATCCTTAAAAAGGGACCTCGGTTTGGGGGGGGGTCTTTGGTCGCACCCAGGTTTTTGGTCCAGCCTGCTGGGCGGGTCACATGAACGTTTCAGATGGCCTCCTCTGTGAAAAAAAGGCTCCCCCCCTTGACCAAATTATCGCTGCCCTGGGGAGACGGGGCCAAGTCTTCAAAAAATTCTCCTCTTCCCGGGTCTGGCACCCCCCTGAGTCACAGCCAAAGTTTCCGCTTTCGCCCCCCCCCCGACGATTTTTAGGCCGAGGGACTTTTCGGACCCTCCGGGCGATGGGCATCCCATGGGAGTCCCATTTCTGGTGACGTCCCTGTGTTCGTGTCAAATTTAGGAGTTCCCATTCTCTTCTCTTTCCCCAGCGGGGGGCCCTCTCTTTTGGGGGGTCCTTAGTTTTGGCGGACCCCTAGGTCCCTTGTCGCCGCCTTTTTTTTCAAACTCTTCCTTGGTCAAAACCCCCCCCTTCGGCCCCCCCTGATAGGTTTTCATTCCATGGATAGGCCCCTTTTTCGTTTTACGTCGTAAACCCAGTGGAATTTTTTTCAAAACAAGGGGCTTAACCATTGTTCCGAATTCTTTTACCTCTGCAACCAATAACGTTCATATAGAAAAACTTTTCTTCCTTTTTCTATTGGGTTTCTTTCATAGCTCCTATTTCGTTCCGGTGGCCTTTCGTTGGCCCCCTTTTTGGTACCAAAAATTGTCTGTGGGAGTCTTCTAACCAATTCTAGACCTACGAGGTTTTCGCTTCCTTCTGGTTCGGTGACTTCTTTCAGGTTGGTCTGACAAGAACCCATTCTTTTCCTTTCCAACTTCTTCTTCATGAAACAGGGTTGCTTTCACATTAAACCTCTCATTTGTGAGTTTCCTAATTACCCTTCGTACCCCGTGTCCCTTTCGGATGTGTCTGGAGTGGGATCCCCAAGACGACCCCTGGGGGTTCCATTTTCTCGTAGTTTTCTCCATAAACTGGAAGGCCCCGTTCTTCCCCCCAACTTAGTGAAAAACTTGCTCAACTTGTTGGGTCTTTCATTCAATTACGAATAGGTTTTTTAATGGGTAGGGGTTGGGTTGTGTGTCTTCCTTTGAAATTCCCATCCCTGGGGGGATTTAACCCCCCTACAAGTTAGTCAGAATCTTAAGTTCTTTTCTCGTTTTTTCTGGTACAGTGAAAAATCCACCAATTCCCGACCTCATGAGGGCCCCCACCTGATTCATTCCCCAACCTTAGTTTAAATTTCAGCCTTTTCAACGCCCCCGCCAAACCTTAACGGGGAACTTTCTGGGTCTTGTTTCCACAGGTTGTTTTCCCCTCCCCCCAATGGCGGACATTCTATTTTCGACCTTCTTTAGGGGTAAGGGCAACGAGGTCACGTTATACTATGTCCCCAGGGACCACCAGCTCGGGGGGCCCGTTCCCCGTTGGCCCAGAGCAAGAAAACTTTTTTCAATTTTTTTTTATCTGTTAGGGCCGTTGTACTCTTTTTTTTTTTTTTGTATTTTCGTGTTGAGAAGCCTAATTGAGGGACGCCCTCCGTCTTATCTTCCCATGTGACGTTGGGATGCCTTTCCTCCGAGGTAGAACGGGTTCGTCCCACCCTTTTTTTCTTTTTTTTCAAAAGAGCCTCTTTCTAAAAGTATTACCCAGTCGATTTGTTCTTTGGGGGGACAAGTTTACCACCCCCCTTCTTTCTTTTCCGTCTTGTCAAATAAATCTCAGGGTCCCTTTCCAGTTGTTTTCTGAGTCCTCAGTCCCCTTTTTTTCTTTTCCAATGCGTAGCCCGCCAGAACGACACCCCTTCTCGTCTTGGTGGAGCCTTTTTATAGTTTCCTGGGGACCACGCGGCATCTTTGTTTTTTTTCCACAAACCCCCGTGTCGGGGGCTTTCTGCATTCCCCCTTGTCTCGAGGAGGGGGTTCCATTCTGAACCTCCCTGGTTGGTTCTATTTCCTGATTTTCTACTCCGTCCAATTTTGAGGCCTGTATTTTCGTTGTCTTTTGGTCTGGATTTGTTAGGCAGGGTTTTACGGCAGGGGGTTAAGATCGGGGCCCTCTTTATTTTGGATGAATTCTATTAACGTAGGACCAACGTGGCGGAGTCTTTCCTCTCCTAGTCAAACCGCGCTCTTGGTACTTCTTTTTTGACCCCCAAAGCCCTTTTCGATAAAAGGCATTAAAAATTGCGATGTGTCTATGGTCCTCCTGGCACAGAGTCCCGCAATTATTTTTTGAACTTCTTTTTCACCAATCAGTTTTCCCCCCCTTTTTGAAAGAACCTTTGGTGCCTTTGCATTTTTTTTTTTTATTTTCATTCTCCTCCATACCTCTTGTCATATTTGCGCTTCCAGGGCGGTTACACCCCCCCGGGGACCACGCTTTTATAACCTTTCAGTTACCTGGTTTCCCTTTCGGATCATCCCCCTCGTGGGGGTCATCAGGTCCCCTGCAAACCAGTGCTTCTTTTCTTTTTTCCTTCAGGGCAGTTTGGGTATAGTCCCCCCCCAGAGGTCTCTTCTTTGTTGAAAGTCCTCCCGGTTTGGCGAAGATCTGTTTGACGGATTAGATGACTCTTTTAGGCACGTTTTCTGTTTTTTCACCCTTCGAATTTTTTTCTTAGGCATGTAAGTGGCTTCCCTTCACACACATTTTCGCCATTCGTTTTCCCTTTTCCCCCCACACTCTCCGCCCTCAACCTGGTGGAGAAGGCCTCCCCTTTTGTGCGTTCCCCCATGGGGGTCCCACCGCCTACCGCTTTTGGACAATTGTTTCTTTTTTCCTCTTTAGATTTTTCGGAGGACCACCTTGTTCCTGTTCCCCTGAGTTGAAGCTCTTTTTCGAGGGCGACTTGCATCTTATTATCAACTTCGGTTTTTGCTGTCATCCATCTTAACCCCCCTCGACCACCGTGGCCTTTAAGGAAGACCGGTCTTCCCCCCAACTTTTCCAGATATGGTTTCTGTCTTTTTTTCTCCATGTGAACAAAGTGCAACCCCTTGCTGGTTGGCATTCATTCCCGCGGGTGAATCAAAAATGTTATCCCAGGAAGGGGGCCCCTGCACCCCTTTCTCGTGGGGAGCCCAAGGAGTCTCTTCTTGCTTTTTTTTGGGTCCCACCCCCCGGGGAAAAACCCTCTTAAATTGGGGACAGTTCGTCCACCTTTTTTCTTTTTTCCACCGGGTTTTTTGGCCCCTGTTTTCTTCGTTGTTTCCTGGTTGTGGACATCTACTTTACGGTTTCGGGTCCCCTCCCCCTTTGGCGGAACGTTGCCGTGCTTTTTGGTTTCTCTTGTCACACCGGGTTTCAAGAATTGTTTCTCGGACTTTCCGGGTTTGGCGAACGGGCACTGAGCCCCGTTCCTTGGTCCCCAACCCACACGGCGTTACTTCACCCCCCGGGCGGGTCCCTCTTGTTTTTCTAGGGTTTCTGGCTCCTGCCAAACTCCTTCGCGACTTCAGTTGCTGCCAAACCGTTTGTTCTCTAATAAAAAAACTGGGGTCTTTTTTCACCTCCGGCTCTTCTCAACCCCGTTGGTCCCAGTCTTTACGCTTGGGGCCCCCCTTCCCTTTCGTTTGGGTGGTCTTCGTAACCCCACCGTTACCGTTGTCGGTCTTGTCGCCATCTTCTACAGTTTGTTCTTTTACGACTTTGATCATCCAAGGGATGGACCTTTGAAACCCTCCAACACTTCTTTGCACCACTTCCCCCGCTCCAAAAACTCTGCCCCTGGTTAAGCCAAGTTTCCTACATCTCCCGGACCTAAAGTTTGGGTTTAAGCCAATACGCCCCTTCTTTTCGGGGGTTCAAGAACTCCTCTTTTGGAGTTGCCCGGTTGTTCCCTCCACACCCCCCACGTAGGACTTTCACCCCCCTTTTGTGTTTAAGGTTCCCCTTGACTGCCCTGGTTCAAATCGTAACTGACCACTTTTTTCCCCCGGGGAAGTCGAGGAGCGGAGCTGGACAGGAAATGTCTTTTCTTTTTAGGGCCTGTTTATTGAGGCGTAGGTCCACGGCTTTTACTAAGACGGGAACTCGTTGGGCGGACCCCTGGGCCCAGGGCGAGATGTTTTTTGGGTTTAACCTTCTTGGGTAGGATGCCCGTGGTTTCCCGACCCAGCACGAATTTTTTTCTTGGCCAATTTTAGTTTTGATAGGCCCCCCCTGGTCCTCCTTATTGATTGCGGGATTCTCTTCGCTTCCTTAGGGACTCAATCTCCTTCTCAGTGAAGTTGGGAAGTCTCTCATCTCCCTTTATCGTTCTTAGGACGTCCTTGGTGGGTGTGGAAAGTTGCTCCTTTATCTTCTTGGGCCCATGTCCTTTCAGGCAGTCCCTACTTCCTGTCCCCATTGGGTTGGGGGGTGAGCCCCACAGGTTAAAGGTTAGGGATTGTTTGACGATATCGATTTCTTTGTAGGGGTTTAAAGGGGCTATAGGTTTTTTTACGGTTTGTGTGTATTGATTGACGTTCTTAACTACGCACCCCTGAAAGCCTCAGGGATAGCTTCCCTGGTTTGGGTGTCCTCTTCCTTCTTTCTGGTAAAGGTAGTCTTAGCAAGGTGGTAGTCAATACCGTTGGGGTTTCCCCCTTTTAGTCATTGATGGCGGAAAAGCTTTTCAGGATCACGGATACTGATCCCCCAATCGATAATTTCAGCGCTCCATGCCGGACCCAACCCAAGTAGGGTTCCCGCTTCCCGGGGGTTGGAAACCTCCTGGTCGCTCTAGGGGACCCCCCTCCCTAGTTACTCCGGAATCCCCCTAGGAGGCTGCCCACCTGTCCCGAGTTACTGTCTCTTGGATTAGGATTTTTTTATTCGTTAAAAAGCGTTTTCTTCCAGTGTTCTCGCCTAACTTAAGCATGGCCTTTCTCTCTTCAGTCCACAGTGAGATGGCCGACTCATTTATTTTTTTTTCCTTTTGTGGCCGAGTTTTTTTCGGAAAGTTTGATTGCCTTGTCTTGGGGGGGACCCACTAGTGCCCTCTTAGGATTTAGAAGGCATTTTGGTTTTGACCCGTCCCCCATCCCCCCTCTTTCTCCACTTGTAGACTTAAAGTGAAAACATCTTCGCTCGGCTTTGGGATCGGTATGAGTTAAGTATTTCGCGATAGCTGCTCGACATTTCCCCCGGCGGGACCCCTCTCTCACTCTTCGCCTCAGTTTGAGCGATTCTCCCTTTCGGTTCCTTCGCTTACGTGTACCACTTACTTTTCATTTTTTGAACGTGTCTGGGGCCATGCCCTGGTCTCTCCTGTGGGCGCCGGGCTGGAAAAACCCTGTCTTTCTTCGGGGTTTTGTGTCGTGACGGAACCGTGTCCAATTGTCGGGCGCGTTTGGGTTTTCGGCGTGCGCGGTTTCCTTCCCACCCCTGTCAATACCTGGTCAAGGCCACTGGTGTCAGGAATCGAATTTTCCCCTTGGGCCAATTTCTGATATCTTTTCCCCCCCTCCCCTCTTTGTTTTGTTTGTTTACATGATTGTGGCCCCCGCCTGCGACCATCGTAATTTTTGAACACCCCCTTCCAGACTTTTTTTTTCTCCCGGTTAAATCTCGGGACCTGTTGTTAGAAGAATTTTGTGCCGGCCAGTTCCGTCCCCCGGCAAAATTTTAAAAATCCAGTTCTGCCTCGGTGGTCTTAGTTTGCCCCTGGTGTTTTTTTCCCTGGTTTTACGAGTGTTGCTCCCGGCTTCTGTAAGGTTCCGTCCACCGGAACCCCGGATGGGTGTGAATGGGTTTCGGTCTTTTCAACCCCTTGAAAACGCCGGTTACAAAAATCCTGCTTCCCTGGCGTCGGGCCCGGGTAAAAAACGGTGTTCACCGGGCACCGTGGTCTGGGGGGGGGTCGTTCTCGACTGAAACTGGGGCACCCGGTGCAAAGGAGACGGCAGTCTGTTCCGGAGATTCGGTCGGAGCAGCTCAAATGAAAAACGCTCGGGTGTGCGGGGACTCCCCCTCGGGGCCGGGGCTGCCCGTGCCCACGCACACAACCTCTTTCTTTTCACCCAGAAGGCCCGGGGGCGGGCGCGGCGGGCCAACCGTGGATTGCGCTTTTTGCGTCGGGCTGGCTGTTGGGTTCTCATCGATTGCGCGGCCAACCTCACCGGCCGCGGTTACACTCCCCGCCCCCCAAGGAGGGTTGTATTCTCGAGTCCCGTTTTTGAAGGTCTGGAGGAGGCAATTTTTGGCCGGCGTTCTCATTGGCTGGACCCCAGGACCCCAACGGGGGGACCGTGCCCTTGTGCAAAAACCCCGCTTTTAAAAAAGAGCAAGGAAGAAAGAGGAAGAGAGGTTTTCTCGTGGGAAGCCCCCGCGGTAGGAGCCAGGGGGATCCTGACCGTGGCTGGAAGGCTTGGGAAAACGCATGCGGGGAGGCAAAGTGCCCGAAAAACAAAATTTGGTTGGAGAGGTGTGGGCACACGCCGGAGGGGGAAAAAATTGGTTTGGGATCAGTTTTAGAGTTTTTCTAAGAATGGCCTGTAGGTCATCCAAAAATCAAAAGTTCTTTGCCGTCTCTCCGGAGAGCGAGCCTCGGAACAGTTCTCCCCCCACTCTCCCTCCTCCCCTCGTGTGTGCGTTCTGCTGGTTCATCTCCTCTTTTTTAGCTGGAGGAATGGCGAAACACTCACGGGGAGAACCGTTAACCCTCTGGAAAAACCCACCCCCAATCCCCAAAGGAACAACAAAAAGGCACTGGAGAAAAATACTCCCCTCACCGGGGCGGATTTATCAGTTCGGACACCAGTCAGAAGCAAAAGAGGGGGGTGGGTATTTATTCCCTGGGAAATGAGGTGACCCCCCACGGGGCGCGCCTTGACCTTTTAAGGGCTTGAAAGGGCGGCTTGGTCAAAAAAAAGACACGCTAGTCCACTCGGTTGGACGGTGCGCTTAAAACACATGTGGGTCCGTAGTCCTCACCCGGTAGGGGATTCAGCCTTCTTGATGGCAGGGGAGGGGCTTGGCCGGAGATCTGGTTCCTTTTAAAACAAGCCATTCTTTTCCCGAAGACGTCTTGGGGTTTTGCGTCTGACCCACTCTCTTTTTCCACATTTTTTTTGAAATCCCTCAGGGGAATTGGAAAGGGTATCAGACCGTCGGACTGGGCAAGCCTGATTCCCCTCCCCCGCGAATGCGGTGTCGGGGCGGACAGCCCTTTGGGAATTGACTGAAGGCACTTGGACCCGGGGCCCGCTTTGGCCTGAGTTCACAGGCTGAGGGTCCCACCAACCCGGGTTCCGTACTTATCGTGGAACTCACGGTCCCAATTACCACGCCTCCCTCAGGTCCTGTTTCCTGGTGTAAAAAAAAATGACCCGTGGCCGGCCGGCCCCCCTTTTTCTCCACGAATAGGAATGCCTTCGCGTAAAGGTAAAATTTTCTTGTTTGACGCCCTTTCTCGAGTTTACTTCCCACCCCCAAAGTTTCGTTGACAACAACGGTTGGGGTTGCTGGGGGGGTCTTCCCCTTCTTCCGCGTCGTTCCCCTTGGTCGAAAAATAAAAACTGGTTCGCTTGGGCGGGGGCTTCCACCATCTTCGGGTGGTTGGTTGCTTAGGGAGGGTTGAGGCTGTTTCTCCCCTGGTTCAAAAGCTTTTCTCCAAGTACACTTCACACCGTTTTGTGGGAAGTTACAGCGCTCCTACTGCTCCTAGTAGGGGAAAAATTCGGGCTCTCCCGATTTGTTTACTTGGGCCATTCCCCCAGTTGACACCACACGGGGTTCAAATCAGGTGATTTGTTGTTTTTGTTTGTATCTACCCAGCTAAAAAACCTTTCTGTTAGCCAAGGCTAACGCCCCCCACTGATATTTCCCCTTTCCATTCGGTGAAGGGGACCGGAGGACCTTGTGTTTTGATTTCCGTTCTTCCCCGAGGGGGGTCTTTGGCCTTTTTCACTTTTTCTGCCCCCCACCGGTTTTCCGTTTCAGGCCCGGGGCGACCCACCACCCCCATCCCGTCCTTGTGGTTCCACGCCCCTTACTCTTTACTTTCTTTCCCCCCGCGAGGTTTTGGGGATATCCCCCAATTTAATCTTTCGTAAGTTTTCCTCTGGGGGGGCTTGGAACCTTCGGACCACGCCTGTGAGGTCGCCTAGGGCCCCTTGTTTCATTTCCCGCACCCTATACCAGGATGCCCGGAACACCCAGCCGGCCCCCCCACAAGGTCGGTCCCTTCCTCAACCCCCCTCTTTTTCTTCCCAAATTTTTTGGACCGAGATTTTCCAAACATTCGTTTTGGTCTTTTCCCCCCAAATTTTTCGGTTCGAGGGGCCCGCATGCGAGCCCCACCAACCTCGGGTAACCTCTGCTTTTCTTCCTTCATTTCTCTTTAATTTCCCTTGTTTTCCATTCAGTAAGGACGGTTTCGACCCCTGTATTCCGCTTCCCCGGTTCGGGGGGCGCCGATTTTTTTCTCTCTTTTTTTCGTTGGGGGGAACTCCCCACCCGGTTGCGTCGGCGTGGTCAATTTCTTTTTCGCACTAGTGTTCAGTTCCAGGGGGCACTCCCCACTTTCCTGCCTCCACAAACCTTTTGTTCGGCCGAAAAGGCATAATGTTGGACGATGTCGGACGGAGTTGCTTTCTTTTTCAATTGTCCCCCTTAAACAGGGTGGGGGGCGCTTTGCCAGAGGAACGGTTGGTTTCAAATTTCGAATCTTGGGGGGGGGGGTTAGAGTCTTGAGAGCCTTAGAGCCTTTTTTGTGATTGAGGGAATATTTGAGAGGGGTGGGACACGCTTACTAGCCACCTTTCTTGCTTACTTTGGGAACCTTCCCTAACCCAAGGCGACGATCAGTAATTCTCCGCTATCTAATTTTCCTTTTCTGGGCGGAGACCCACAACACCCCCTTTTTTTTTCCATTTGAAAATGGAGTTAAAATTTCTACACCCTCTCGCCCCTGGCTTTTCTTCTGGAAAGTTTATCCATTTTTTCCGTTTCCAGGGGGTGGGTTTGCGTTATAACCAAGCCCCTTTCTTTGTTTTAGTTTTCACATTTTCCCCTTGGAAGCCGTTCCATTTTTTCTGTCTATCTTTTTCCCCCCCCCTTTGTGTTTTTTTTGTCCAATAGGGAGAGGAATGGCTTCTGGTGGGTGCTGGGGCACCCCCAAAACCTGGCTGGTTTTTACAAAACCTCCTTTTTTTTTTTAGTTAAGTTTTCCACGAAATTTTCTGCCACCCCTGCGCTTTATTTTCTCGGGGGACAGAATGCGGTTTCCTGTTACCAAAACCGGGGTGTTCCTTGGTCTTTTTTTTTTTGGTATTTTTTTCTGAAGTCAGTTATGGTTCCCCTTTCCTATTTCCCTCTTCTTTCTTTCAGCGGGGGGGGTTTTTTTGTTCTTTTTTTGTAACTAGTTTTTAAGATGGCTTTTTCTGGTGTGGAAAGTTCTCATTTTTTTTCCATTTCTCCACTTGGGGGGGCCAAACTGGCCTCTTTTGCTCCCAATGGCTTTTTCTTTAAGTATCCCACTTGGGGTTTAGGGGGCATTTTGGTACTTCTCTTTTCCCCCCTTGTCTTTGAAGTGTAGACCCCTCTCCCGGGGAACCCATCTGCGGGAGGAGACTACGCCTTTTCCTTCTTTTTTTCGGCTTTTAGAAATTCGGATAGACTCTCACATTTTCCATTATTTTCCAACCCGTGATTCCCCCCCCTCTTCCCCCCCCCCCCTTCATGCCAGGGGTGCTACTGTCCAATCCCCCCCCCCGGCTTTCGGTTTTTTAGTTTGCCTCTCTCCAAAAGTCCAACTTTTTTGGGGGCTACAAAGTTTCTACCTTTGGTTGGCCTTGGCCTCATTCCAAAGGGCCCTTTTCCCTTCCCCCCATAATTCTATCTAAGAAAAGACCCCCGGTTTGGGGCGCTACATTACCTCCACAAAGGGCCCCTGTTCACTGCGTCCTCGGGAAAAGGTCGGGTTTTTTTCTTTCCGGTGGGTCTTGTTTCCCAAGGGGTTGATTAACTTTACGTTTGGGCCTCGCCCGTTTTCCCTATTTGCCGGAAAGGGGGGAGCCCAGTGCTGCAAGGACAGGGAAAGCCCTTCTCTGCTTAACATTTTTTTCCTCCACAACCACCTTCCTGTGTTTTCCCCCCCCGGGGGGGGTTCAAAAACCCTCCTGGGTCACAGGTTCGGCACCCCGCTGGGTTTATTTTTCAGATGTCTGGCGGGGTTCCCCCCGCCCCCGTTTTTTGGCCTGGGTTGAAATGAACCGGTTCTCTCTACCCCTGCAAAACAATGGGTAGATGGGCTCCTTACCCCAGTTTTTTTTCTAAAAGTTTTCGTTCGGGCCCTTTTGCCCCCACCCGGTTCTGGGTTCCGGTGTGGGGTGAAGGGCCCGCCTCGGGGTCGACATTCCTTTTTTGTTTTTTTTTTTTGGTTCGTTCTGTTCTTTGACCCTTGATGGCTACGAGGAGGCCTGGCTGACTGCCTTCAATGGGGGCATCACTTCCTAGACACACTCCGACCGACATCCCTGGGTGACCCAGTTTTTCCTACATACCCCCAACCCTCCTTCGATCTTTTTGGTTTTGGGGACACGCCCCCCCCATAAATTCT